>JAEEGL012140152.1_pt1 | contig 14817 bp, 11 predicted proteins | sample 9134231 | NCBI WGS metagenome assembly JAEEGL01 (sample SAMN16246548, study PRJNA631951) | gut metagenome | biome: gut microbiome; feature: rumen; material: fiber-attached | host: Bos | place: Iran: Karaj | collected 2018-10 | reverse complement strand
TCCGCAGAGCATGTTTTGTCACATGGAGGTCCGGCACTGTTATAATGCTGTGCCTCGCAACACTTGGTTTTATCTATACCGCGGATATCATAGGGATATTTGTAAAGGATAAGCCCGAGACCATGGAACAGGTCATATATTACGGCGTTCCCGCACTCCGCTGTATGTGCGTGGCCGTTGTGATCCAGCCTGCATCCGTTGTTGCCAACATGCTGTTCCAGAGCATAGGCGAAGCTAAGAAGGCCTCGATACTGTCAATGTTAAGATCCGGAATATGCTATATTCCGATGCTTTTAATACTCCCGCTCTTTATGGGATTCAGAGGAATACAGGTTTCACAGATGGTTGCGGATATCCTGGCCACATCCATTTCGATACCTTTTCTGATCAGATTTTTGAAGACACTTCCTAAGGACGATGAGAGAACGGTCCAGGATGAAAAATATGAAAGATTCAAAGCAGGAAACAGTTAAATACAATGTGACGGGGATGTCATGTGCTGCATGTCAGGCCCATGTGGAAAAAGCGGTATGCGGAGTTGAGGGTGTGACTTCCTGCGAAGTATCGCTGCTTACCAATTCCATGAATGTGGAAGGGACTGCTTCACCGGACGATATTATTGCGGCTGTGAAAAACGCAGGATACGGTGCTGTCCTTTCCGGACAGGGCGGTGCTGCGGTTTCACTTAAGGATATGGAGAAGGAACTGGAAAATACCGAAACTCCGCGCCTGGTAAAAAGGCTTATATCCTCGGCAGTAATCCTTCTCATTCTTATGTATTTCAGTATGGGAGTCATGATGTTCGGGTGGCCTGCTCCTGCGGGATTGTCCCACAACATGACCGGGATGGCTCTTATTGAGATGATCCTTTCACTGATCATTATTGTGATCAACGGAAAGTTTTTTACAAGCGGATTCAGATCGGTCATACACGGTGCTCCCAATATGGATACCCTTGTGGCCATGGGTTCAGGAGTATCTTTCATCTACAGCGTGGTGACTTTTGTGAGAATGAGCGGGGCGGACCATGCGGTGCAGATGGAACTTATGAACGAGCTGTATTTTGAATCTGCAGCCATGATCCTTACACTTATCACCGTGGGCAAGACTCTTGAATCCATAAGCAAGGGCAGGACCACGGATGCACTTAAGAGCCTTATGAAACTGGCTCCCGACATGGCAAATGTCATAAGGGAAGGCAGGGAAGAAAAGGTTCCCGTAGAGGAAGTTGCGGAAGGCGATATTTATGTGGTTTATCCCGGGGAATCCATTCCCGTTGACGGAACCATCATCGAAGGATCGAGCTCTGTGAATGAATCCGCACTTACGGGGGAATCCATTCCCGTCGATAAGGAAGAAGGCGACAGCGTTTACGCGGCCTGTACCAATATGTCCGGATTCATTAAATGCCGTGCGGACAGAGTCGGAGTTGATACCACGCTTTCCAAGATCATTGAGATGGTCAGAAATGCATCGGCCCAGAAAGCTCCCATAGCCCGTATTGCGGACAGAGTTTCCGGCGTATTTGTTCCCGCGGTCATTGTCATTGCGGCGGTGACCTTTGTGACATGGCTTGTGTTAGGGAGAGAACTGCCCTTTGCACTTACTAAAGCCATAGCTGTTCTGGTAGTAAGCTGTCCCTGTGCCCTGGGCCTTGCAACACCTGTTGCGGTAATGGTGGGAAACGGAGTTGCAGCTAAAAAGGGAATCCTGTTTAAGACATCGGCATCCCTGGAAGAAGCCGGAAAATCTGATACTGTAGTGCTCGATAAGACCGGAACTGTAACCATGGGAGAACCTTTCGTTACGGATATTCAAGCCTTAGGAGAAACATCGGCAGAGGATCTGCTTGGAACTGCCCTGTCTCTTGAGAGTAAGAGCGAACATCCCCTCGGAAAAGCTGTTGTGCGCTTTGCAGAAGAAAAAGGCATGGCCCCCGCGGATGTTACGGATTTCTCCATTCACCCCGGAAACGGACTTGAGGGTATCCTTAAGGGTAAAAAGATCTACGGCGGTAATCTTTCCTATATAGAAGGTAAGACAGATATCTCCGAAGAAGTGAAGAACATGGCTGCTGTTTTTTCAAAAGAAGGAAAGACGCCTCTCTATTTTGCGGATGAAGAAAAGATGCTGGGGATCATTGCGGTAAGCGACCGTATTAAGGATGATTCAGCCTCTGCCATTAAAGATATGAAAAAGCTCGGGCTTAAGGTGATCATGCTCACCGGCGATAACAAAACCACCGGCGAGGCCATTGCCGGGAAAGCCGGAATTGACACCGTGATCGCGGGAGTTCTTCCTGACGGAAAAACCGAAGTTGTAAGAAGACTAAAAGCTGAAGGAAGAGTCCTTATGGTGGGAGACGGCATCAATGATGCTCCGGCGCTTACAGAAGCCGATACGGGAATGGCCATTGGTTCCGGAACGGATGTGGCGATAGATGCGGGCGATGTGGTACTCATGAAGTCTTCCCTGTCTGATGTGTGCGCTGCAGTGAGGCTGTCAAGAAAAACACTGACGGTTATACATGAGAACCTGTTCTGGGCATTCATATATAATATCCTGCTGATACCTCTGGCAGCAGGCGTATACAGCAGATTCGGACTGGAGATGAGCCCCATGTTCGGTGCGGCGGCCATGAGCCTTTCAAGTTTTACCGTATGCATGAACGCTCTGAGACTTAATCTTTTTGATCCTTACGACAATTCAAAAGACAAAGCTGTTAAGCATAAAAATAAGAAGAAAAAGGAGACTGCCATGACAAAGACTATTTCTATTGAAGGAATGATGTGTGCACATTGTGAAGCAAGCGTAAAGAAAGCTCTCGAAGCAATAGAGGGAGTTGAAGAAGCTGTTGCATCCCATGATAAGGGAAATGCGGTTGTTACTCTTACAAAAGATGTGGATGACAGCGTTTTGAAAAAGGCTGTAGAAGACAAAGATTATAAGGTTACAGGCATAGAGTAAGATGCAGAGCGAAGAAAGCGTAAGAAAATATACTCCCTTCACGGAACTGTCACGTACAACGAAGATCGCATTCTGGGTAATGCTTGTCTCACACACGGTGCTTATGTTCGTGCTGTTTGCAAATCAGGCATTTCACACGGAATATGAGGTATACGGATCGGATGTCGATGCGTATCTTCTTGAGATGCAGGGCCTGGACAGCGGATTTGATTTTCCATACCCTGTGTATTTTATGCTGGGCAGATTCTTTGCGCTTTTTACCAACGTGAATATGGGAGCGGCACTTTCCGCAACCTTGCTGAATTCGATTTCCCCGGCGGTCCTTACATTTTTCATGCTGAGGTATCTTGCGGGACTTATGCCGAAGGAAGACAAAAACCGGAGTGTTTATGAAGCTCTGATAGTTCTTCTGTCCCATTCGGTATTTTTTGTTTCAATGCTTTATCCTCCAAACGGTATCTGGATCCCCGGCGTTCCACTTAAGAACCTTGGAGTTTATTCCGCAAACCCCTATTATAACCAGACCTATCTTGCGGCAAGGGGATTTGCCATAGTGGCATTTTTCCTTTTTGCGCATATCCTTACATATTATGAGGATCATGCGGATCGTAAGGAATACATTGCGTTTTCTGCATTCCTGCTTCTGGCCACACTGACCAAGCCCAGTTTTACATTTATACTTGTCAGCGCTGCCGCTGTTCATATGATCGTAAAGCTTATTATATCCCGCGGAAAAAAGTGGAAGGAATTTTTGCTTCTTTTTGCTACAGCCGTACCTACGTTGATCACTCTGGTCATCCAGTTTGGCGGAGTCTTCGGTTCATCCTCCCATGCGGGAGAGGAAGGTGGCATAGGCTTCGGCATCGGAAAGGCCTGGGCTGTTTATACCAACAACATTCTATTTGCCGTGATACTTGCCAATGCTTTTCCCGGACTGGTAATGCTTCTTAACTTCAAGAGATTTAAGGATCATGAAGTCTTCAGACTTTCCTGGGAAGTGATGATGGCGGGCTTTCTTGAATTTCTGCTCCTTTACGAAAAAGGAGACAGGTTTGTTCACAATAATTTTGCCTGGGGATATATGTACGGTATATTCTTCGTATTCATCGGAGGACTGATGATCCTTGTGGAGAATACCGTTAAGAAAAAGCAGCATGATCTCGTTCTGGCTTTCCAATGGGTTGCCTATATCTGGCATATCATCTGCGGAGTGGCATTCTTCATGATGCTCTATAAGGGAGGATATTTCTATGTCTGAGAAGAGACCTTTTTCTCTCAGAATAATAAATACTGTTCTTGTGCTGGGATATATGGCTGCCTGCGTGTATCTGTATTACAGATTCATGGTATGGGAGTCGGGATCGGTATATGAATCGGATCTTCCCGCACACATATCTCTTGCGGTGGATGACGGACTTATCTATTCACTGGTATCTTTCCTGATCATCGGTTTAAACAAACTGGGATTGATGCAGCTGCTTCCAATGTTCCTGGGGATTTTTGCGGTGCTTTCCGTTGCGTTCACAGGATCATTGATAAATGAGATTACAGACCATAAATGGAACAGGGATCTTGTGGAAATGCTGGCCCTGTTGCTCAATATCCTCATGCCCTGCTATATCAAAGGACTTGCGGACGGACGTTATATCGGAATGCACACTTCATCCATATGGCACAACTCCACTTACCTTCTGATGAAATGGATGGGACTGTGGGTCCTGCTCATATATTTAAAACTTGAAAAAGATATCTCGGAAAAACTGACTGTTAAGTCATATTTATATTTCACTCTGGTGCTTACCCTTACCACTGCAGCAAAGCCCAATTTCTTCCTTGCGGTGACTCCCGTGATGTTTGTTTTTCTCATCATGGATCTTGTAAGTAAGAAAGCACCTGTACCCAGACTTTTGCTGTTCGCATCATCCGTCATCCCATCCTTTGCGGTGATGCTTCTTCAGAACAAAGCGCTGTATTCCGTTAATGCAGGTGATAACCACATTATCTTTGCACCGGGAAGAGCCATGAGCATACACGCAGGAAACCTTCCTGCCGTCATTATTTTATCGATTGCATTCCCTCTGATGATCCTGGTACTTCATATAAGGGAACTGTTTAAGGACAGGTATCTGCTCTTTGCGTGGGGATGCGCCGGTGTTGGATTTTTGGAATATTTCCTTTTGAGCGAGGAAGGCGCCAGGAACATGGATGCCAATTTCAGCTGGGGGTATGCATTCACCATAATCCTTGTCTTCGGGATCTCTCTGATCCTGTGGATCCGCGACATGATGAAGATAAAGGAAAAGAATGCGGCCATCAAAGTCTATCTTTTTGTCTGCGGTGCGGTTCTTCTGTATCACACATACTGCGGAGCCCTGTTCTTCGAAAGGATAGTCCGCGGCGTATCATATATGATGTGGGGTTGATCTTGAATGGAAAAAAAGACTGCTGAAAACAATATTAGGGAGAAGATCATACTTGTGATCTCGGCATTTCTTGCGGGATTTGCCCTGACCTACAGCCCCGAAGAGGCAATACCGTTCTGGGCATACGGAAGAGTAAGTCTGGATTTTATCAAGGCAAGGCTTTATACCCTTTTCGGAGATTATAATTTCAACACCATCGTGATAAGCGTGTTGGCGGGATGCGGTATTTATCTTGTTAAGGAAAAATTCTCCGTGTATCTGAAGGGATATGTCCTTCCCTTTATCCTTGGCATCGTGGTGGTCCTTGGAAAGTCCGCCATATCCTTAGGAAGCCTTGACGGAGTCTTCGGTGCTTTTACCCTTTTTATCAGAGCAGTTCTTGCAATCCTTGGTTACGGCATCATCTTCAGATGTATCTTTGCTCTTTTTGAAGCACTGCTTGATAAATTTGCCTCGCCTTATGAAATGGCAGGTGCTCTTGAAAAAGTATATAAATTTATTACTTTCAGAAACGTATTTATATTTTTGATGATCCTGTGGCTTCCCGTTATGATCATCAACTTTCCGGGCAATTACAACTCGGATTTCATCGGACAGATGATGCAGACCACAAGGGAGATGCCCTGGTCTACACATCACCCCATAGTCCTTACCGCTTTCATCGGGATCTTTTTCGGAGGCATAAAGGCTGTAACAGGTTCGTACGATATCGCTCTTTTTGCCTGGATCCTCCTCCAGTCCGCATGCCTGGCGGCTTCCCTTGCCCTTACCCTTTCGACACTTAAGAAAAAAGGCGCCGGTGTTCTTTCCCTTATCACCATACTGGGCATCTATGTTCTGTCACCCATATATTCGAACATAGCCACAACCGCCATTAAGGATGTGCCTTTTGCAAGCGCCTGCATCTGGTACTGCGTGCTTGTTACGGAATTCTATGAGGATGCGCACAGCTTTTTAAAAAATAAAAAGAAGATTGTCTGCATCTGTCTTGCGGCATTCTTTATCTGCATGTGCAGAAACAACGGAGTTATCATCGTATTCGTAAACGGTCTTGTGATGAGCGTATACGGCATGAAGGAAAAAGCAGTGCCCACATCCGTCATTAAGAAGTGCGCCCTGTTTCTCCTTATCCCCATCTGCATCCATACCGCACTTTCTTCCGGAATAAGTGCCGCAACAAATGCAGAGAGCGACGGATTAAAGGAGATGCTTTCCATCCCTATTCAGCAGACTGCCCGGTATGTCATCAAATATGAAAATGAAGTGACTGATGAAGAAGCCGCTTCCATTAACGCACTTTTCGGTGATTTCACAAAAATGCAGGAAGGTTACGATCCTTTTATCTCCGATCCCGTTAAGAGATTTTATGATACGGAAGCTCCTTCCGAAGTGGTGACGGGATACTTTAAGATATGGTTTAAACAGTTTTTCAAGCATCCGGGAGTATATTTTGAATCCTTCTTCATGAGCACCTTCGGATGGTTCGATCCGGAAGCCGATACAGCCGCAAGATACGAAGAGGACCTGTATTACGTTTCAAGGACGGGAATCGTAAACGGTGCGGATGAAGCGCTGGTTGTTTTTTACAGATATTTAAACAGCATATCGGTACTGGGACTTCTGCAGTCTCCCGGACTCTGGACCTGGATAATGCTTATCCTCATCAGAAGGAAGAAGGGAAGTCTTCATCTTTATCCTATGCAGATAATATCCCTTCTTGTGTGCATGGCCGGGCCCTGTTTTATGAAGCATGCAAGGTATGCTTTCCCCATAATGTTTACCGTTCCATATATGATGGGGTATGACGGAATAACTGACCGGAGTGTGAAAAAATGAATCTGATCTTTCTTGATATAGATATGACCATATGGGACGAGAAACTTCGTATCCCGGAGAGTACGGTTGATGCCATAAGACTTGCAAGGGCTCTCGGCAACAAGGTATTCATTAATACCGGAAGATCCAGGTCCAATACAAGATACGATTCCCTTGATGCCCTGGAGCTGGACGGCATTGTTGCGGCCTGCGGATGTCACGTGGAAATTGGCGGAGAGGTAAAGTACAGCAAGCTCTTAACCCCCGATGAAGTAAAACTTTCCCTTGAGGTTATGAGGGATGAACATATGCCTGTTGTCCTTGAAGGCATTGAGAACTGCTTTTTTGATCCGGAAGATTTTCCCGACGATCCTTTTGCGGAAACTCTTTGGAAATCTCTGGGAGACAGGGCGAAGAGGCTGAATGAGCTTAAAAACGAAGATCCCATCAATAAGTTCAGTGCTGACATTACGGATGAAACGGATTTTGACGTGGTATGCGACAGGCTTAAGGGATTCCTTCATTTCATAAATCACAACGGCATCGTGGTGGAATTTGTCCCCCTTGGTCATTCCAAGGCTACGGGGATGGAGATGGTAAGAAAATACTACGATGTTCCTGCGGAAAACATCTATGCCGTGGGAGACGGAATGAACGATATGGAGATGATCACAGCCGCAGCCCACGGCATAGCCATGGGAAACGGCAATCCGGAACTTTTGCTTGCATCGGATTACGTTACGGATTCGATCTATGAAGACGGTATCTACAAGGCTTTCAAGCATTATAAGATCATTTAACCTGCATTTACTTAACACTTGCTTAACCTATATGCGGGTTGTATATTTCAATTAAGTATCTTTGAGGAGGCTGCCATGAGTTTTAACATTCATGCATCAATGATGTGTGCCGATTTCGGAAATCTGAGTAAAGAGGTAAAAGATCTTGAAAAGGCCGGAGTCGATTATTTCCATATTGATATCATGGACGGACGATATGTTCCGAATTTTGCCATGAGTCTCTATGACCTTAAGTATATTGCAAGTGCTACCAAAAAGCCCCTTGATGTGCATCTTATGATAGAGCATCCCAACAACAATATCGAGATGTTCTTAAGCTGCCTTCGTCCCGGAGATATCGTGTATATCCATCCCGAAGCGGAGTACCATCCTTCCACCACACTTCAGAAGGTAATAAATGCGGGCATCACTCCCGGTATTGCCATCAATCCCGGAACCAGTGTTGAGTCCGTTCTGGAGCTTTTAAGGATCGTTGACAAGGTTCTTGTCATGAGTGTCAATCCCGGTAATGCGGGTCAGATGTTCCTCCCTTACGTGGGTGAGAAGATCAGGATGCTTCTGGATCTTCAGAAGTCAATGCACTTCGATCTTATCTGGGACGGTGCATGCGGCATGGATAAGATCAAGACCTATGCACCCATGGGAATGAGCGGATTTGTTCTCGGTACAACCGTATTATTTAAGAAGAAGAAAAACTACAAAGAGATCATAGATAAAGTCAGAGGTATGAATTTCTGATGAATGCTGCGCTGATCCTTTCCGGAGGAACCGGAACAAGAATGGGAACAGATATCCCTAAACAGTATGTAGAGGTCGGGGGAAAGCCTGTTATTTCCTATTGCCTTGATGTGTTTGAATCATCGGAGGATATAGATCTCATTGTTGTGGTCTGCAGCGAAGAGTACAGAAATCTGATCGGCGATATGGGCTATGGCAAGATAAAGGATTTTGCCGATCCCGGAAAAAACAGACAGCTGTCCATATTGTCGGGACTTAATGTTTTGAAAAAATATTTAAAAGATGACGATGGTGTCATAATCCATGATGCGGCAAGGCCTCTCGTAAGCTCCGACACCATAAGAGAGATCGTCATTGGACTTGAAAAGGCTGAAGCTGTCCTTCCTGTCCTCCCCATGAAAGATACGGTTTATGAAACCGAAGGCGGACGTGTTGTGGCTAATCTCGACAGGAACAGGATAAGTGCGGGACAGGCTCCGGAAGGATTTGTTTTCGGAAAATATCTGAAGGCAAACGAGGCGCTTGTGCCGGATAAAATACTTGATATCAGCGGATCCATGCAGCCTGCTCTTATGCATGGAATGGATGTTATGAGCATTCCCGGTGATGAGAGGAATTTCAAGATAACAACACCGGAAGATCTTAAGAAATTCGAAGAGATCATAGGAAGACGATAAGTAACAGGGAACACCGGATGAGAGCATATGTGTTAAAAGGAATAGGTGATATCGTCTGTGAGGAAGTACAGACTCCCTCTCTGGACGATACAGGCATCGTGGGAAAAGATTCCAGACCTTCGGTGGCGGATGACGACTGCGTTATCGTAAAAGTGAGGGCTGCCGGGATCTGCGGTTCCGATATTCCCAGAATCTATAAAACAGGTGCTTATTTCCATCCCCTTATCCCCGGACATGAATTTTCCGGAGAGATAGCAGGGACCGGCTCCAGAGTTCCCGGAGAACTGGTGGGAAGAAGAGTCGGTGTTTTCCCCCTGATACCCTGCGGGAAATGCTCTTCATGTATTAAGAGAAAATTCGAGATGTGTACGAATTACAACTATCTCGGTTCCAGATGTGACGGAGGCTTTGCGGAATACGTAAAGGTTCCCTGCAGAAATATAATAGAGCTTCCGAAAGAAGTAAGCTTTGAACAGGCGGCAATGCTGGAGCCGGTTTCAGTGGCGCTGCATTCCATACATCAGTGCGGACTGGATTCTGCGGAAGAAGACAGGAAGATCCCTGTCGCGGTATGCGGTCTCGGAGCCATAGGACTTTTCACGGTGATGCATCTTAAGGGCATGGGATATGAGAATCTCATCTGCATCGGAAAAGGTGAATACCAGAAGAAAAAGATAACCGAGCTCGGAGTGAACACAGACAGGTATATCGACAGCGAGACCCGGGATGCAGTTTCTGCCGTAAAGGAATTAACATCCGGTGAAGGATGCGGTGTATTTTTCGAATGCGTGGGAACTAACGAAGCGGTGACCATGGGCATAGAAAGTCTGGCGGCATCGGGAAGGCTGCAGCTTGTGGGTAATCCCGCATCCGATATGAACCTTGATAAGAATACCTACTGGAAGATATTGAGAAGACAGCTGACCCTTACGGGAACCTGGAATTCTTCCTTTACTCTTTCCGAATATGATGACTGGCATCTTGTGCTGAAGGCATTGAAACTCGGAAAGATCGCACCTGAAAAGATGATCTCTCACCGCCTGAGCTTTGATGAACTCGGAAAAGGCTTTGAGATGATGAGGGATAAAACGGAAAAATATACAAAGGTCATGTGCCTTATTTAGGAACGATATGTTAAACGGAACAGAAGTATCAAAAGGAATAGGTATCGGAATTGCCAAGGTCTTAAAGACTGTCCCCGGAGAGTCCGATGTGAGCCTGGATGTCTTCAGTGCGGCATTAAAGGAGATGAAACCCGGAAGCGTCCTGGTGGCTTCACACCTTGCTCCGTATATGGTTGGACGGCTTAAGGATCACAATGTTGCCGGACTTGTAAGCGAGACAGGAGGAATGACATCACATTCCGCACTTGTGGCAAAGTCCATGGGTATCCCTGCGGTCTATGGTGTGGACGGAGCCACCCTGGAGATCAAGGACGGCGATACCATTGTTGTGGACGGAATCTACGGGAACGTATATATCAACCCCGATGTTAAGCATGTTGCAGAATTTTCCGAAAGGAAGAAGCTGTTTTTAAAAGACAGGGAAGATCTGGAAAAATACCGCGGAATGAAGACCGTGATGGCGGATGGTACTACACCCAGGATCTTCTGTAATGTAAGCGATATTGTTGGAGTCATGCAGGCCATAGATAACGGAGGAGAGGGGATCGGACTGTTCAGGACCGAGAACCTGTTTGCCGAATTCAGCACGCCTCCTTCCGAAGAAGAGCAGACCAAGATCTACACCAGAGTGGTCACTGCAATGGACGGCCGCGATGTGGTCATAAGGACACTTGATATCGGCGGTGACAAGAGCCTGCCCTACCTTGATCTGGAAGTTGAGAGCAATCCTTTCCTGGGTTACAGGGCGGTAAGATACAGTCTGGGAAACAGGGATTTTTTCAAGACCCAGTTAAGAGCCATTCTCAGAGCCAGTGCTCTGGGAAATATCTCCGTCATGATCCCCATGGTCACATGTGTCGAGGAGATGAGACAGGTCAAGGCACTTATCTATGAGATCAAGACGGATCTTCGCGATGAAGGATACGAATTTGACGATTCCTTAAAGGTGGGTGCCATGATAGAAACTCCCTCCGCTGCGGTGATATCCGATATCCTTGCTAAAGAGTGCGATTTCTTTTCCATCGGTACCAATGACCTTGTTGCCTACACCATGAGTGCTGACAGGGGAAACCGCAGGGTGGCATATCTTCAGTCCATCATGCAGCCCTCTGTTTTAAGACTTATTAAGAAGACCATAGACAGTGCCGGTGCAGCCGGCATCCCGGTGTCGATATGCGGAGAGGCGGGAGCGGATCCCTTAAGCATCCCCATGTTCGTAGGACTGGGCTGCGATAAGTTCAGTGTAAATCCTCTTTCCGTTCCCGAGGTAAGGCGTACTCTTTCCGAGTGGAGTGTGGAGGAAGCAAAAGCGGCAGCCGAAAAGATAATGAATCTGTCGGTTGAGTCCGAGATCCGCGAGTTCGTACATAAAAACAGCAAGGGTATCTTCATGCCATGAATAAACGCAACAGAACATTCTTCGTAGGGCTCCAGCTTGTGGGAGCACTTATCTGGGGCCTGGCTTTTGCATTTCAGAGTATGGGAATGGAAGAGACGGGACCCTTTACTTTTACCGGAGTCAGATTTTTCCTGGCGGCAGCAGTAGTATATGTATTTTCACTAATCCGGGATTCGGGAAAAAAGGAAAAGTATCCCTGGAAGTCTAAAGAACTGTGGAAGGCGGGCATAATATGCGGCATATTTTTGTCCATAGCCACCAACCTTCAGCAGTTCGGTATCATGCTCACGGATTCCGTGGGTAAGGCGGGATTCATCACGGCCCTTTACATCGTTATGCTGCCTCTGTGCGGTATCTTCATGAGAAAAAAGATCCGCCCTGTCATATATGTGGGTGTGGCTGTGGCACTGGCGGGACTGTATTTTCTCACCATAAGCGAAAGCCTTAGGTTCACTTCCGGCGACATATTTCTGATCCTCTGTGCCTTTGCTTTTACCGTTCAGATACTGTGCATAGAGAACTATTCCAAGAAGGTGGACAACGTAAAGTTTGCCTGTATAGAGTTCCTTACTGTGGCGGTGACCAGTTCCGTGATCATGTTCATTGCGGAAAAGCCGCAGCTTTCGGGGATCATTGCCGCAGCAATCCCCATTCTCTACTCCGGAGCCATGTCCGGTGGAGTGGCCTACACCATTCAGATCATCTGCCAGTCGAAACTCGATGCCTATACCGCATCCATTCTCATGAGTTGTGAGGCACTTTTCTCCGTTCTGGGCGGATATCTCCTTCTCGGTCAGAAGCTTACCTTCAGGGAAATAATAGGAAGCATCCTGATGTTTGCAGCTATTTTGATAGTCCAGCTGATGCCGGGAGAAGCTTCCCTAAAAGACCGGGAAAAGAAAACCGTATAAGACAAAAAAGAAGCGGGATATAAAGTATCCCGCTTTTATTCCGATATATATAGTACAAGACAGTAAACGATCGCCTGCGCTACGTCGTCATTCGTCATAGGTTTTGGCGGAGGGGACGGATAGGGATGAGAAGTTTACGAATCCGTATAGGAGTCTTCGGAAAAGACCGTTTCACCTGTCGTATCGGTGCCGTTTAATGCGGCTTCCTCATCAGCCTTACCGCTTAAGATAGCCTCAAGCTCTTTGGCCGACAGATTTTCAAAATGTCCCGAATCATCATCCGACGGACCATAATTTTCTGATGCAGAGCTGCTGATGGATTTCAGCAGCTTTTCCAGTTCATTGTCTTCCTCGTTTTCAGCGGATCCTTCTTCCCCGATATTGCTTACAACCCGGTTTCTTCCGTTGTTCTTGGCAAAATAGAGCTTGTCATCGGCGGTCTTGATCAGGGAATCTATGCTCTGTTCCTTATCCCATTCACTGACACCGAAACTCATGGTGACTTTGATGATGTAATTATCGTATCTGATCTCCAGGGCTCTGACCTTTTCAAGAAGTCCCCAGAGGGAATTTTCGGCCATAAGAAGGCTCATGCGGTCAAATACCATCAGGAATTCCTCGCCGCCCCATCTGGCTACAAAGCCGTAGCTCTTCATATGTTCACGGATGGTGTCGGCGACCTTCACCAGTACCTCGTCGCCGGCATCGTGGCCGTAGGTGTCGTTAACATGCTTGAAAAAGTCTATATCACCGATACAGATACAGAAGGAATCGGGTGAATTCTTGGCTTTGTTGATGATGGGGGTAAGCTTTCTGTGGGCTGAACGCCTGTTGAAAAGTCCCGTCAGGGGGTCCGATTCCATCATGTTTCTCATGGATCTTTGGAGGTTCAGGACATTTTCGCCGATCTCTCCCAGTTCATCTCTTCTGGAGAGGACTTTTTCATCTATGGTGGCGGTGGCATTGCCGCCGGCAGCTTCCCTTATGAAGTCGAAGATCTTTTCCGTGGATTGGGTGATGGGGCGGCTGATCCTGACCACTATGAAGGTCATGAGGGCAGCCATGAGGATGGAAAAGACCACGAGTACCAGTATGTACATATGTATCACGTGGTTTACCGCTTCCGTGGGACGGGCGGCGGCTATTATTCCCTGGATATTGCCGTGGCTTGATACCAGAGGAATGTAGTAGGTGAAATAGGTTTTTCCGAAGATAACGGTGTTGTCATAGAAGGCTTCTTCGCCGTTTTCCACCACCTTGGTATAGATCTGGGAGGCGATGCCGCTTCCTACGACTCTCTGTCCGTTTTCGTCGGTGAGGGTGGTGAGGATCCTGGTGTCCTTATAAAATAGGGATATTTCAAGGCCTGTGGACTTCTTTATCATATCCACAACGGAGTAATCCATGGTTATATCTGTGTTGCCTTTGTAGAGATAGAGGGAATCACTGCCTATGAGCCTGAAATCTCCGGGATAGGTGGATTCCATGACAAGAGCGGTGCTCATGGCGGCATCACGGAGCTCTTTTTTGGCGGAATCCTGCATAAGACCGGTCAGGAAAGGTGTTCCGAACACTATTATGGCCACAGAAAAAAGGATTATGGGCAGGATTGCCAGAGTGTACATCTGGTTCCGGATGGAACCCTTTCTGGAGCGCTTTTTCTTGTTGTTTTTTTCCGGATTTTTATCTTTAGACATTCCCCTGACCTCACATGAAAAATTCACTCATTTATTATATATTTCACGTCTTCAAAAAACAATCAGAAAGCCCGATAATATTGACAATACCGCCATTTTACAATAAAATTGCTAATGTTTCATTATGTTCGGAATAAGCATCAGGTGCACCCGATAACACAGTGGAGTCGGATGCACTTGCTATTTTTGTTGAAAGAGAAGATCAGGAGGCTTTATGTACAAGCAGGTTAATTCAGACCTTTCCCATGTTCAGAGGGAAGCTGAAG
>JAEEGL016169747.1_pt1 | contig 14818 bp, 10 predicted proteins | sample 9134231 | NCBI WGS metagenome assembly JAEEGL01 (sample SAMN16246548, study PRJNA631951) | gut metagenome | biome: gut microbiome; feature: rumen; material: fiber-attached | host: Bos | place: Iran: Karaj | collected 2018-10 | reverse complement strand
GCTTATCATCGCTTCTACTCTCGTCAATAGTCATTAGTCTCTTTTCTCCTTAGTACTTATAAAAGTGTTATAGCACCGTCATAGAGAGCTTCTTCGTCAAGTACGACATGCTTCTCAGAAGGAATGGTGGCGTTCATGTCAAGATAGCTGTTGCCGTCCATAACTGCCTCCTTCTCCATCTGAAGAAGTCTGATCCTGGTCCTTATGGGCTTAAACTGATCTAAAAGAAATGTCAGCTGATGCCGGAGCTGTTCGGTGAGCTTCCTGTTGATAAGGATCGTCACGTCGTAGATTCCTCCGTCCTGAAGTCTGTTCTCCAGTAGGATCGCATCCTCCCCCAACATTATCTCAAGGATCCTCTCAAGGACCTTTCTGGTGCCCTTCATGCGGTTCAGCTGATAGGCCTCCTTTACTATGGTCCTAAGGACATCCTCGGGAAGGAAACCTCCCCTTAGGTCAATGCCAAACCAGGAGCCGTACATCTCAAGAAGCTCCGGGCTGCATTTGTCCAGATCCAGAATCTCATATAACTTTTCATTCTGCTCGCTTATATCGTTGTAAATGCTCGAAAAGATAGACAGGTAGCGGTGGAAAAAGCTGTTCCTCTCCCTGTATATCTCCGGAAATGCGCCCATGAAATTATCACCCCTGACGCCTACCCTGATGTTTCCGATGGAGGCCTTGCCGGATCCCAGCATTTCAAGGGCTATAAAAAGGTATCTTCCTTTAAGCTCATACAGCAGCATATCGCTGGTATTGACAAATCTCTTGGCTCCAAGATTAGAAAGAAGGGATACCTTTCTGTAGGTATCAGTCTCCTGTCCACAGAGGATCTGATCCAGTCTTATGCTCTGTCCCTCGCCCACAACAATATCTAGTGTGTTTGATGCTATAACATAAATATAACACACTATTTCCTCCGACAAAAGAAGATTGCATGAGAGCCTTCCCCAGGTGGCGTCATCCGAAACGCCATCGATGGGCTTTAAGAATACGAAATGATCCCTTTTTGTCTCATCCAGCTCCAAAGTGTCGCCGGCAGCTACATTAAAGCCCTCCATATATCCCTGTTTTATTCGGTTGTTCTTAATTGAATACCAGATATCATTTGCCATCTGCAAACTTCCCCATACTCTGTCATATTATTTATCGGACGTCACAAGCTCAAGATCAATCTCTCCCGGGTAACAAAGACAATCAAATCTCGGATAGATGTCATATTCCTTCATCTGAGCCAGTTTGTTGTTCTCTGAATGGAGCGATAAGTCATATACATACTCAACGCAGGGAAGATCCTCTATTGAGTGGAATACGTCCTCAAACATCAGCCTGTCGCCGAAGTTCCTGTCGGAGTCAATGTAGTCGACCTTGGCCCTTATCCTGTCCTCGATCTGCTTGCGGCAGTCGGAGTAATGTCTTTTCACATAAACCGTACACTTTACGCCTATGGCGGCAAAGCTTGGTCTCAAAACCTGGAACTGTGAGGTTATGAGGCGCCTCTCAGAGAGCCTCTCCTCAATCTTGTCTGCGTATATTTTGGAGAGCTTGGGGAATCTCTCATCGGAATCCGGAAGTACCGCGATCCTTACAAGATTCTTGTTCTCATCCATTACAGCCTTGGCCTTCCTGATGCAAAGGCCCGGTGTTGTCTTAACCAGGTACTCGTAGTCCTCTGCGGTGACAGCCCTGTAGGGCGTTCTCATATCCACAAGGAATCTCTCTCTTACCTTTTCAAGATTTTCCCTGAAGCACCCGCCGGTTCCTACGCCGGGATTGTAGAATCCGTTCTCCACATCCTCGTCGTCTATTGAAAGGAGGTTTCCTGCGCTGATATTTCCTCTGCGTCCGTCTGGCACGGCAACACTGCCCAGAAACAGGTCCGCATCTATGAAATCGCCGGTATCTTCAATAATGATCCTTCCCTCGCCCTCGAGCAGATGGTAATAAAGATCACCTTCTGCCTTCTTTTCAGGTCTTACGACGTCATATATATATCCGTCATCGGTCTGTCTTCTTGCTATCAGGAAGAAGGTCTCATGAACGATGTTTTTGCCCGGAATATCCATCTCCTGGTCATCATAGCCCACGACCTTACCAACGCTGTATCTGCGCATTATCTCTTCGCTGTAGATAATGACTCTCACGCACTCCTTACTCTTCATGGGTGCGTAGCCAAAGTCCTTCTCGCTGAAAGTAAAGGTCATGCTGCCGTCCGGATTGTTCTTGTAGAGGCAGAAGCGCCCCTTTTGGTCAGTGGAGGTTGAAAGCTCATATCTTCTGTAGGAGGAGCCCTTCTTTTCCTTTCCAAATACCAGGTAGTAGACATCTTTTCCTATCGGCGAATTGATGGTGACCTTGTCATTTCTGTTGTAGATCTGACTGAAGGCTCTGGTGTCCTTCTGCCAAACCTCAAACAGGAATCCGTAGATATTGGTGACCTTGGGCACTATATCGTACTCTGCCCTCTTTAAGGTTGCTCTGATGCAGTAGCCCTCAATCGGAGTCTCTTTGCATATTGCAAGCTTATCCCCGGGAATAGTCATCCTGATCTCGCCGCTGTTGACAAAGGCAGAAGTGAAATCCCTGACGTTTATCGTCTTAAAACCTGTATCGGTAAAGCACTCCCACTCAAGGTCCGCAAAAATGTGCTCGGTCCTGTCGGTGGTAGAATTTCTTACTTTGGACTCAACAGCCTTGAGGTAGAAGATTGCCTCCTTAAGTCCTGAAGGATCGCCTCCAAAGACAAAGTACACGCTGTTGCCCTTCTTGGGTGCATCGCCAAATACTCTTGCGGGAACGCTGATCTCCCTGTCCAGGATATAGCTCACGTCCCTGAAGGAGTCATCCTCTGAGGCAAAAACCGCCGAGAGCCTTAAGCCTCCTACCATCGCGTCCCTGTTGGTCTCAAAGGTGAGGTCTCCCAAGTGGAATCTGTCACCGGCCTTTAATTTCACGCTCTGGCTTAAGTGATCCGAGGACAGAAGCACCCTTGAGCACTTTCCTCTCTGGGGGACAAAGCCTGCCATCTTGAGAAGAGCCATTTTTGCCCTGTAACTTAGGGTTACGATCTCCGCACCCTGGAGGGCTTGAAAAGCCGTCATGTTCTCGAGGATGGTTATTCCCGGGTCGGAGGGGTTATAGTTGGTCCACTCCGACGACCTGATGGGAAGCTCCCTCAGCACATCTTCTATTCTCTCATCATAAGTTCTGCCCTGTAAATCGCCTACACTCAGCATCTGTTTTCTGTCCTTACTTGTTGGTGATTATTACTTTGTGTTCTCCGTTTCTGGGAACCATGAACGGAGTTATTTCTATATCCTTGGTGTCAAGCTCATGTTCGCCCTGAGCGTCCACATAGTGACCTATCATGGTGATCCTCTGGATAATGGCCTTGCTCCTCATAACGCCCAGCTTCATAAGCACCTGCGTCTGCTTTGGAAGGGTTCCGATATCCCATCCCTCTCCAATGCCTGTTCCAACGGGATCAAGGTACTCCGAGAGAACGCTCTTTACTTCGTTCTGGACCTCGAAGGCATCGTCCATATCCATGACCATGGCCCACACGCAGACGGATATATCTACAAATATGGGTTCAACGATGTGGAGATTCTCCGGGGATACGGTGATTTCACACTTATTTAGCATCTCCCTGTGGAGTGCCGCTGCTATCCTGTGGAAGGAGAAAGCTCCGTCGGCGTAGTCCTTCATCAAAAGAACTATCGAAATGTCCGATGGATTGTTCTCCCCATCGATGGTCTGTCCTATAACTATGTTTGTTCTGTCTATGCTGTCTGAAAACTCCCTGCAGAACCTGGTGTAATCCGTCTCTGAGACCAGTCTGTACCTGGAATGCATGATTCCTGCGCATCTGTTCAGTGCATGGTCCAAAGTCTCAAGGTTCGAACCACCATGGGCCCTTATGGGGTTAAATACTGTATCTATATAAGGAGCTGATCCGATAAAGCCTGAGATCTCGCCCTCTGAGAGGTTTCCGTACTCTCCGTCGGTGGACCTCACTCTGGCCTTAAAGGCCACATCCTCTGTAACTCTTGGCATATCGCACTTGTAGCCGTCGGAGAAGTGTATCCTTCCGGTCATTCGGTCTATGCGATAGCTCCTTCTGTCAGGAGCTGCCTCAAAGTTGTCCACCTCCTGCCACAGCACGTAGAAGGCGGAGATCCTGCCGAGGAAATCGTACTCTGCCCTGACTTTCTCCGGGTGTTCCTCGAGAAGGGCATCCATCTCTTCCTTTCTTGTAAAGCCCACCTCGTTGACCCATACCTCTGCGTCCAGGATGTTGTCTGCTCCAAGGAGAAGACTGTTGTTAGGCACCACTTCCTCGATGTAGTAGTCCCTCTCATCACTGGTCTGAACGTTGGTGACAACCACTGCGTTCATACACAGGCGGACGATCCTTGGAAGGAACGCGTCCTTGGCGGGATCTTTGGCCTTAGCCCTTGTGAGTCTCAGCCAAAAGAGCTTCTGGCCCTCGATGGTCACATCCGTCATATCCGCAGGCGGCATAAACATCAAGGTTCCGGATCTTGTAAAGTCCTCGGTGAGATCCGTAAATCTCATCTCTGTAAATCCTGCTGCTCCCGTGTATTCCAGCTTTACCTTAACTCCGTTCTGGTTGTTGTTGTCGGAGAGCTGGAAGTACATGCTGACAGGCCCTTCGGTAAGTTTCCTGTCAAGTCCTATGTACAGAGCATCCTCGTGGTAGTCGATACCGGAGAGGATGTTGAAGGGCTTTCCGGAATTGAGGCAGGAAGTTATGTCTTCCTTCCTTGTTCCTGCTATTCTCTCAAGCCTTGAGGGATTGGTGAACTTTCCCTCGTAGCTGTAGGAGATCTTCAGATTCTCTATTGTGGGGTAAGTGTGGATCGCAGGGCGCATGTAGCAGTTTGCGCTCTTTACAACCCTCATCCTTACACACTTTCCGCTGTAGGGGCCGGTCTCTGACTCAAGCCAGTCCTCGGGACAGATGAAGGAGAGCTTGTAATTGCCCTCTTCACAGGCCTCAAAGATTCCACCGTACTCAGAGTCGCACTTTATCTTCTTCCAGCCTATTCCGTTGAAGTACTCCAGGGTTACCTCGTCAACCTTGGCCTGGGCCGGATTGTCGTAAGGAGTCTTCTTGGGCTTTCTCTTAATGATTGCCAGCTCCGCTTCTTCCTCCTCGGGGCTGATCCTGAGCTGGTTCTCGTGATAGGTAACCTTAAAATCCAGGGTTATGCGGGCTCCGCTCTTTGAGAAGCACCCGTTGTGACCTATGTAGCACTCATTAAACACTGCCAGTTCATCGGAGAAGGGATTGAATTTCCTTACCTCCAGTTCCTGTGCTCCGTCTCCCACATATTCGGGGACTTTGGAGGATCCTCCGGCTGACAGGGTTATACCTGTGCAGTCCAGGGAGTCGGTCATTATGCCTGTCTCCTCAAGAGTAACAACGGCATAGTTCTTTTCACCGACCTTGGTCTTTAAAGGTTCCTCACACTTCTTTAATACGAACGTCTTACCATCTTCGGAAAGTTTTATGGAGTCAAATTCCAAAAAACCTTTCTTGGAGAAGTATTTGAAGACCAGTTCACCGGCCTGGATCCTTTTTATCACGTCCTCAGCGTCTTCAAGTCTTATGTATACAGGCTCGTCAATTCCGTCAAACAGCCTCTCCTCATACATTATGAGGACGCTCTTTCCGATGGTGTCCTTCTCTCCAAAGAGTGTGAAGGGCGGCACGACATTTCCGCGCTCCTCCTCTTCCTCTAGGGGCTCTGTCACCTCCTCGGATGTCTCAGGCTCCTCCTCATCGAAGTTTATGTTGATCTCACCTGAGATTATGTCGGGAATGGTGAAGTCACCGTAGACAGGAGCCAGTGTTCCGTCCTCGCCGTCTGTAAGAAATACCGCCTGTATCCTCGATTCCGTAACAAAGAGGTTTCTGTCCGTCTCGTAGATGACAAAACCGGACTCTGTGTTGTCGGATTCAGCCGATAGCCTTGTTCCCTTTGGAACCTGGGTTCCAATCGCAGTGCCACCGTCGTAGTTGAAGATGACCATGCTGGCTGCAGGCTGGGCGGGGCGCAAAGTCGCGTCAAGCATGTTGACAAACTCCATGTGATAGCGCTCCGGCATCTGGCTCATGAGCCTGTTGTTCTCTTCTGTCTGCCTTGCGAAGATCTGAGCTATGACAGTGCCTGCGTCCGGATTATTCCTGTCAAACTTCCACTCCGGCGCGTAACTCTTTCTGAGCTCTTCAATTCTATTTTCGATATCCCCAGCGCTCTGAGGTTTAAAAGCATTACTCATCAGTAGCCCTCTTCTACATCAATGACTTGGGGTTCATAGTACTCTTCTTCATCCACCGGCTCAGGCTCCGCGTTCAGATAGAACGGGAATACCAGGTTATCCCTCTGGTTCGTGGCCGCAAGTGTGTAGTCAATACTTATCAGAATGTAACCCTGCTGGGATTGCATGTCGGTTGTGATGTCCACATTGGAGATTCTCGGCTCCTGGGCGAGAATGCTGTTAGTCAGATCTCTCCTCATGATGGTGAGCTCTGTCAGGGACACATCCATAAATACGTAGGAAGCGGTCTCTGTACCGAAACTTGGCCTTGTAAGTCTCTCAGTCACCTGCGTCATCAGTATGAGATATATTGATTCCTTTACACTTTGGGGCCCGACTGACATCTTAAATCTGCCGGTTGCGGGATCTATCTGTGGCGGAAAGGCCACCCCTGTGCCTAAAAATGTCTGATCCATTCACTAGTCTCCTTAATTATCCCAGTTTAATGGGAGTTCCCTCAACGGATACAGGGCCTCCACTCTTTAGCTTCAGCATTGAATTTCCTGAGACAGATACATTTCCGCCCTCGAAGTTCACTCTGTTGTTGGACTTAAGCTCCACGGAATTGCTTGCTTCGATCTTGACCTTTGTGGATTCGATCTGAACCGTGCCGTTACTGCCGTTCATTATGACCTTTATATTGTCGCCGACCTTTATGGTGAGCTTTTGTTTTGCGAAGATCTCCATCTGACCGTTCTCGGTCTTCATTTCGATCTTGTTCTCGCCGTCCTTGTCGGAGATCAGTATCCTTTTCTTCTCGTTGTCCAGTTCGAACTTGTGAAGAGATTTTGAGGTGGTGACGGTGATCTTGTCATTGTCGCCCTCCCCTTCCTCTTTGTCGATAATGTCGATGGTATTGCCGTTTCTTGTGGTTATCCTCTTGATCTGGTTCTTTTCATCAAAGGCCTTGGACACGAATCCGGAGTTGGCCTTGGGGACGGAACCTATGATAAAAGCTCTGTCTATGTTTCCCTGCTCGAATACCACAAGTACCTGGTCTCCCACCTCGGGGTAGAAGTAATCTCCCCATTTGTTGCCGCCGTAGGGAAAAGACATCCTGGCCCATACCAGCCTGTTCTCCTCATAGTCCCTGGTGTTGATGTTTACCTGGACGAAGCCCTGCTTTTCCTTGTCGTAGTTCTTCACCACCTGGCACACCATGACACCGCTTATCTTGTTGTCGCCCATATCAGTCTTTACAAGCTGATGTTTGGCTACATCGTCAACTATATCAAAAAATGGCATTTTCTCCTCCGTTCATCAGAGCGTTGCCGCCTTGCCTTCAATAGTGGTCGTATAGTGACCTCCGGCGTAATACTCGTGCATCACGTCCGTGATATAAAAACTGTTGGAGGCAGCATCTCCGAATCCCTTTAATTTAATGAATCTTCCGGGAACAAATTCCGGCATTCCCCTGAGGGTCATCCTTATATGTCCCAGCCTGTAGGACATGTCCTCCAAAATATACTCTGCCCTGCGCTCTGCATCCGCCTGGGTCTCTATGGCTGAATCTATGTACACGTAGGACTGGCCAGATATGAGGGGCTTTGCCTTTGAGCCGATGGAGAACTTTCCTGTGTTCTTCTTTTTTACCTCTATCTTGCTGCCCTTTCCTATATCCAGGGTCCTTACTCTCACATCCCCCACAACTCCCGTGATATCGTAGCCGATATCGTAGTTCAGTATTGATACATGGGGATATATCTCCGCCAGCAACTGGGTGTTGAGTTTGGCCTTTCTGAAGACCACGTTGCCACCTATGGAAAAGAACTCGAAGTTAAATTTCTTTGCCGCCCTTACCACGAAATCGTAGTCGCTCTCCGCAACCATCTCTATCCTGATATCGGGAGTCTGTCCTGCTGCGCCGCCTACAGGCTTATCCGGCGTGTCGGATACGGTTATGCTGGTGACTACTCCGTTGTTTTTCAGATTCTGGTAGGTGTTCTGATCCAGTATCTCTTTTACCGCATCGGAATAGTAGTTGGCTTTGAGCCTCTTTGAATAGGTGTTGGCCATCATGACGCCCTTAATGTCAAGAGCCGTTATCCTTATCACTGAAGCTGAAGGTTCAGCCTTGTCATAGATAAAATCCACTCCGGCGATATAGCCCTTAAATACTTCCGTAACTTCGGCGGAATGTCCCAGATATATCGTCACATCTGTTCCCAGGGCGATATACTTTTTGAGTTCCTTGGTCATAAAGCCGCCGTAATAGATATCGTAGGCATTTATCAATGAAAAGGATGCTATACTGGCCTTTAAGTCGCTGGTGAGCTCAACGGAGAAATCTACAGGAACAATCTTATATTTCTTGTACTCCTCAATATCCTGGCCACCCATCTCCACCTTGGCTCTGGGATAATAAAAGCCCTCATATTTTTTGTAGAGATCTTCAAGATCAATAGCCGCCATAAAATCAAATTCCTTTTTAGATAATCAAGTCTGTAAATCCCGATGTAGGGTCCTTGAGAGAATAGAAATCCTTCATGTACTCTCTCTGCCAGATGTCGGTGTTGGCACCTGCTACTTCTTCGTCGTAGAGTACCATGCTGAGGGATACAAAAGCCCTGACAGGTTCCCCGTTTGGATTAAACATCACATACTCAGCGTTTACATTGTTTAATACTCCCTCGTATGCCATGTCACCCCAGACAAATCGGCAGAGTCTCTTGTTTCCGCTTCTTACTACTGCAGTAAGTGCCTCAACTTCCGGTTGTACAGAGTTTGACATTTTACCTGCCGCCTTCATGATACCCCTTGCCACCCCTTTACCGATGTTGGTCTGTGAAAGGGTGAACTTATCTGAATAAAAGGCGTCCTGGGGATTGGACTTGTCAAAGACTATCTTAAAGCTCATGTCGATTCGGGTGTTGGGTGCAGCCATCGTCGAACCGCCGTGCACCTTGTCGGGATCATCATCTTTTTTCTTCTTCTTTTTTTCGCCTTCACCTTGCCCTTCGCCCTCAGGTTTGTCTTCCTTTGAACGGTATTTCTGGACAGGCAGCTCCTCACCGCCGTAGCCGTTGATATATAGCTCATCCGGATTGAACTGGCATTCAAATCTGTATTTTTTAATATGACCATAAAGATCAAATTCTTCATCACCCTTATTGGGTACCATTGCTGTGGCATAGCCGGAAACCGCACTCATACTGAAGGTGCCGGTATCCAGTTTCCCCATTGAGCCAAGGGTCCCGGCTCCTGCACCGGCGCTGGGTTTCTGGGCATCCCTCTTTTTTACTTCCAGACTTGACATATCACCTATTTCAATGACTGCCTTCTGTGAAAAGCCCGCTATTGACTTTAACCCTCTGGTTAATGAACTGGTTTTTTTTGACGCTTCGTTAAATGGCATATAAACTCTCTCCCATTATTAAAGGCTTAGGTTAATAAAATTGTTGTTGACCAGATCGCTGGCAATGGAAGTTCCGCCGGCGGCTCCTCCCAGACCGTCCTTGGGTTTAAAGCACTTTTTAAAAGCATCTTCCCAGTAATTATCATCGTAATGAAGATGCGTTGACGCCTTATCCTGCGTCAGTTCCAGATGCATCTCACCTCTTATGGGATTTCCCTGGGGATTGAACATGGTAAACTTGTTTCCAACGTCAGTAATGGTTCCTCTGAAGCACATATTGGCCCAGAAGAAAATGACCTGCTGTGTGGCTGCCGAGGACAGAAGGGACATAATGGCATCCATCCTCTTTCTTACGCTGTAGGTGTTACCACCGTGTTTGTAGGCATCATAGGCCTTGTTCAGACCGCTTGTTATGTTGATATTGGCCACGTCATTCAGACCAAAGGCATTGAGGTTGTCACAGTCATCAAAGATCAGGTCAAAGGAGAGCTTACTCTTTCCGGAGAAGTTGTACACACTTACTTTGTCGATACCTTCCTCACCTTTTCTTGACTGGATCTTACCATTTACGGAAGACATCCTGATGGTGGCCGGATTATACTGAACCTTGAATTTGATAAACTCACCTGCCTTCATGGAGTTATAGAGTTCTGCTATATTTTCCGAGCTCTGGGTGCCCTTTTTTGCAGCACTCTTGACATCATCCCACAAACTTGAGGCACTGATCCTGCTCTTCGTTGAATTAAGCAAATCCCTCTGAAGCTGGTTTAACCGGTCGGATTCTATATGAAGGTAATACTCATTCTGTTTTCTTGTGTAGTCCTTTATTTCAGGAAGGTTGGCAAGATATATATACAGGATGGCTTTTTCACCCGCGCCGTCGGTGATCATTCCCTTGGCACTTGACGCTATGTTATCAAAAACACCGCCCATATTATATCCTCCTTTCTTCTCTTATGGCTTTTAATAGCCTCTTCTCATTTTCTCATTTCGCATCTGCCGCTCAAGCTTTGTGAGAACCTGATTGCTTATGGTGTTCATCTGACTCTTTACGCCGTTCTCCACCAATTGTTCCACATCTCTTGCTGTCAGGTGCTTTACGTTTGTATCACTGGTTCTTACTTCAGTCTGGTGAGTGACGTGGTTTTCAGTCACCACCTGCGTGTCAATATCTTTCTTTATCTGCTTCCGGATGTTGTTCTCCATGAGATTGAGCTGCTCATTGAGTTCCTCTGCAGTGAGGGTCTCTGTAGTTCTGTGGACGGTCTCGACCGGTCCCTTAGCCACAGCGCCTCTTGAAGCCTGGGCCTGTTCTTCGCTCCTGGCTTCTCTGACCTTCTGAAGGAATTCCTCTGCTTCCCTGCTCCTTTGACCGGTGCCTGTAGCCTGGGCCTGTGCCTCTGCCTCAGTGGTCGTAATGTCATGCACAAGCTCCGTAAGGTCCGTTCTTCTGACCAGATTGTTGGTAACTGATGTATCTCCTTCAAAGTACTGCTGAAGCATCTGGTGAACTTCCTGGGACTGCTGTGGAAGCACTTCCTTCAGCTCAGTCATTATCTCGCTTCGCCTCTGGGCCTTCTTTTCACTGTCCTCTTCCAGCCTGTCCACCAGCCTGTCCACGTCGGTGTCGTAGATGAGCTCACCCACATCAGCTCTTCTCATTATGTTGTTGATCACTTCTGTATTGCCCTGGTAGTACTGCTCCAGGAGCTGGTATATCCTAAGGGACTCATCGGGGATGATGCCCTTTAGTTCTGTAAGGATCTCGCTCTGTGGCTTCTCCTGCTTCTCTCCGCGCTCACTAAGTTCCTCCAGAAGCTTCTGGGGATTGGTGAGAGCAAGAGCTGCGTCTCTCCTTGTCTTGTCCATCCTGCTGACCTTTTCAGGCTGCTTGACGGTCTCACTGATCCTCTCCAGGGTCTTTACATATTCCCTGCGCCTCTTCTCGTTCTGGACGTTGATAGCGTTTACGGTCTCAGTGAGTTTTGTGATCTCTTCCTCTGTCATCTCGCCATCAGGCCTGTTCTCAAGCAGTTGTATCTCGCTGGCTGTCAGAGCGTTGTTTTCGGAAAAGAAATTCTCAGCGTTGTTCTCCTCTGTGAAGAACATCTCCTGAGTTCCCCCTATCAGACGAAGGAAGGTCTGATCCGAGGATTTGAAAAAAGTATCTTCAAACCTGTAAAAGGTGTCGTTATTGGTATAAAATCTGTCGAACCCCGTGTGGTAGATGTTTTTCACCATGTCCATAAGGACTGCGGCTGTAAGCTCATTCTTTACGGTGCTTGTGAGGTTCTCCTGGTTTTCTATGGTCTCCTCGTAGGTGTTTCCTCCAAGGTAGATCAGGTTTTCACTTGGTAATCCGGCCCTCTCTCTTAGGACTGAGAGCAGGATGTGCTGAGCTGTGTAGCTCTGGTTTGCCACCGAGTATTCCCTTGAATCTATCTCATTTTCAAGAGTTGTCCTGTTGAAGTTAGAAACTATCTGATAGACCGCTCCTGTCTGAAGTCTGTCCATCACAGTGCTGTAGAGGTAGTTCTCTCTCTCCTTCTCGGTGATCTCACTCTCGGACTTTGTCAGCTCTTTTTCCCTGACTTCAACGGACTCTATCAGCTCTTTCAGCTCCCCGCCCCTTGCGAGGTAGAGGTTTATCAGAGTGTTGGTGTTCTTTGTTTCCTCTGCCATCTGATAGAAGGCCTTCATGAATCTCTTTTCATCCCTGATCCCCAGCTTGTAGAGGGCGTCCGTGATGAAAACCCTGTCCTGGTAGGTAAGATCCATGTCCGCCGAGACCACGATCCTGTTGAGGACATTGTTTAATATGTCCACCTTGTTGATGTTGGTCTCATTCCTCTCGCTGTGGGAGAGGATGCTGGTCATGCCCTCGCCCTCCTGAACGTAGATCTCAGGCGGTGTGGCGGTTATGTGAAGAAGGTCCTCTTCTCCTATGGCCGTCTCCATGAGGGAATAATTGCCGATGATCCTGTGGTAAAACAGCTCCGGATCCCTGATATATGTACTTTTTGCCTTAATTTCCAAAGGAGCTGAAATTGTCAGCATTTAATGGTTCCTCATTTCTTCAGGTTTTCTGCCATGAGAGCTCTTCGCGTAGGTGGCCAGGTAACAGGCGTCTGCAGTGGCTGGTCAACTGGTGAAGTCTTCGCATACTTAGCTGTTGCGCCGTCCTTTATGGAGTACGGAGGCTTCTCTTCGGGCTTTTCGCTGTCCTTATCTGAGGTCTTTGCCCACTTGTTGGCGGTATTCTTCTCGCCATACTTGTAAGGGTCTTTTACTTCCGGCTTCTCACTGTCCTTCTTGGATGTCTTTGCCCACTTGTTGGCGGTATTCTTCTCACCGTACTGGTAAGGTTCCTTGACCTCAGGTTCTTCCCTATCCTTCTTGGATTCCTGTGCCCAGCTTACCTGGGTATTCGTCTCACTGTACTGCCATGGTTCTTTTACTTCCGGCGTCTCGTGGTCAATTGGTGACTCTGCAGCCCATGCGACCTCGGTACTCTCACCGTCATATACCCATGGATCCTTAACATCGGGAGTTTCACTGTCCTTAGGCGATTCCTTGGCCCACTTGACATTCTGCTGGTCCTTGGCATAGGAGTAAGGTTCCTTCTGCATATCAGCGCCGTCATTTCTTACGATATGGTCGCCCTTCTTCTTGTATATGGCCACTCCTGCGTTCTGGTCAACATAAGCCTCCTGGGCTCTCTTAAGCTTGGTCTTGTCTTTCGCGTAGTCGTAGGCTCCGGCATTAAACTGGGAGTTGTCCTTTCTGGTAACAGTCTGAACGCCGTCCTTGGTTGTAACCTTGTAGGTGTTATTTGCCTGATCCGGCTTACTCTGCGTAGCCCAGGCAACCTTGGTTCCCTTAGCTCCATCCCAGGCTGCCTTGTTTACGGAGGCGTGGTCAATTCTCTTTACGCTCCTGAGGCTTCCGGGAACATCGCTTGCTTCATATATCTTTTCGCCATCATTGGTGTCGATGTCAGCCTGCTTTGCATATTTGTTCTTGCCGTAGTCGTCCTTGTATTTATACTGAGGTCTGTTGTAAACAGATTGATCTTTTCTGGTGACGGTGCGGATACCGTTCTCAGTCTCAACCGAGTAGGTGGCATCTGCCTGGTCGGGAGTAGCCTTTTTAGCCCAGGTATCTCCTTCTTCTGTTCCGTCCCAGGCGGGTTTGTATGGCTTATAACCGCTCTTGGGATTTACTTTCTGTCTTACGACGCCGTCCTCTGTTACCCACTGGTATACATAGGTTGCCTTGCTGGCGTCGTCATTGGGCTGGAAGGCCGCATACTTGGTGGTATATCCCGGAGCGTGAACATTTTCCTGATCATTCGGGTTCCACTCAGGAGCTTCGTTCATGGACTCGAAAGGATTGGTCAGAACCACCAGCTCCCTGTAGGATATGGTCGTGGTCTCTGTTACAAGACCTGCTTTTTCAGCATTCAGTTCACCGTATTCCTTGCTCATTACGGTACAGCCCGTGAAGGTATATACTCTTGAAGGCCAGGTAGGAGCTGCTGCTGTGATGCCCTGTCTCGCCTTATGTCTGTAAACATAGAGGATAAGCGGAAGTATCAGCTCTGTTCCGTTGGCAAGAGGATCAAGGAATCTCTCTGTTCCCACATATCTCTCAATCTGGAAAGTAAAAGGCTTGCTGATGGGCTTTCTCTTTAAGTGAACATAGTCATTGACTCCGCCCTCTCTGATATATTCAAATTCGTTCTCCTTGGTGAAGGCCCTTACAGACTTAATAGGCAGAAAGTAAATACCCTCTACCTCAAGAACGAAATTAAATGCAGTTATGGGATTGTAGATCGCATCGAAGTCGGTATTACCGAGGACGTACTTTTCTCCTACTCCGGCTGTTCCGGCGTAGTCCTTCCAGTCAGCCTTCAGATTATATAAACCACTTTTTTCTTCGACTATGTAGGTTCTTGGCATCTAACTCACCTCGTTGGTTTCATGTCCAGAATACTCTTTTCCTTGCTCTTCTTAGAGGGATTAAGGCTCTTGTTGATACTGGATATCTCGCTGCACCACCTTCGCCTCTCGGCGTGCTCAAGGGCCATAACCTCGTCCTGTCCCCAGTGGAAGT
>JAEEGL011683559.1_pt1 | contig 14818 bp, 14 predicted proteins | sample 9134231 | NCBI WGS metagenome assembly JAEEGL01 (sample SAMN16246548, study PRJNA631951) | gut metagenome | biome: gut microbiome; feature: rumen; material: fiber-attached | host: Bos | place: Iran: Karaj | collected 2018-10 | reverse complement strand
CGGATGATAACCGGATAACGGAAAACGATACAGAACCGTGGGGCACACGGGGATAGCTCGTTGATACTGTGCTCATGAGAGCACTTGAGCGAGAAGCCCCCGCCTCTATCCGAATGGGATAGGCGGTGGGAGTATGTCACTATTCAGTGCAACGGTATCGGACCGGGATATATTGAGACCCCGCAGACAGCACCGCTTAGAGAGTGTCAGCCTGACGGAAGCAGACATCCGTTTGACCAGTTTATCATTGCGAAGACTCCTGCAGCACGCTGGGGAAGAACAGAGGACCTGATGGGACCGGCACTGTTCCTTGCCTCTGAAGCATCCAACTTCGTCAACGGACAGATTCTGTATGTTGACGGCGGTATCCTCGCTTATATCGGCAAACAGCCATAACGGATAACCAACCGAAATCAAAAGGAACAGGGCTCAATGTCAATTTTGATATGCTCCCCCTGAAGTAGACACTGGAAATAAACAAAGCCAGTGAACTTCAGGGGGTATTATTATGGCCAAGCTAAAGTACAGTATAGAAGTAAAGATTAAAGCAGCAGAACGATATCTACGAGGAGAAGCAAGTGCGGCAGAGATTGCGGAAACACTTGGGATGGGAAAGAATGGAGGCGAACACATATGCGATTGGGCTGCCAGATACCGAGAGAAGGGAGTTGAAGGGTTTCACCTTAAAAAAGGGAACAGCGATTACACAGCCAAGGAAAAGCAGCAGGCAGTAGAAGAATATCTTCAAGGCAAAGGGTCACTCAGAGAAATCAGCCGCAAATACCGTATACCGAGTAATGAAACACTTAGACAATGGATTTTGGTGTATAATAGCAGCAAAGAACTTCGGGATTACGACCCGAGACCGGAGGTGTATGTTGCTATGGTTAGGAAGACAACGAAGGAAGAACGACAGGAGATCGTGCAGTACTGTCTGGAACAAGGAAAAGATTACAAAGGAACAGCGGAAAAATACGATGTATCATATACGCAGGTATATCAATGGGTACGGAAATATCTGGAATCCGGGGAGACAAGACTGGAAGACCGTCGCGGGAAGCGAAAGAGAGACGAAGAACTGGATGAACTGGAACGTCTCAGAAGAGAAAACCAGAGACTGAAAAAGAAACTTGAGGAAAGTGACCGGCTGAATCAGCTGTTAAAAAAAGTGAGGGAATTCGAAGGGAGATGAGGTTCGGCCGTGGACGAAAGACGGCGAAATATAAGGCAATCCAGTATTACGATGTAGAAAAGTTCTGGCCTGTGGAGTGGATGTGCAGAAACCTGGAAGTATCGCGAAGCGGATACTACAAATGGCTGAAGCATGAAAAAACAGATGAAGAAAAAGAAAACGAAGGAATTGCTGAACTGGTCCGGGAGTATGATGAAAGCTTCAACCATACCCTAGGGTACAGACGGATGACCGGATACATGAACCGGCTGAATCAAAAACAGTATGGAGAAAAACGGATCTATCGAATCATGAAGATGATGGATATCCAGTCCGTCATTCGAAAGAAGGCAAAGAAGTATCAGCGCTGCGAGCCCGAGATGGTGGCAGAAAATGTTTTAAAACGCGACTTTTTTGCAGAAAGGCCGAATGAGAAATGGGTAACGGATGTTACGGAATTCAAATGGTATGAAGAGGGAAAGATCCGTAAGCTGTATCTGAGCGCTATCCTGGATCTGTACGACCGGTCCGTTGTCAGTTATTCGATCAGTTCCAGGAACGATAACTTTCTGGTGTTTGACACTTTTAACAAAGCAATCCGGTCCAATCCTGACGCAAAACCGATCTTCCACAGTGACCGCGGGTTTCAATATACAAGCAGGGTCTTTCAAACCAAGCTTACGAATCAGGGTATGACCCCGTCAGCGTCCCGGGTCGGACATTGCATTGACAATGGTCCTGCCGAAGGGTTCTGGGGAATCGTCAAAGCAGAAATGTACGATCTGCGCAGATTCGAATCGAAAACTGATCTCATTCAATCAATCCAAGATTTTATTCAATATTACAATGAAGGACGATTCCAGGCCAGATTCGGATTCAAAGCACCGAATGAGGTTCGAAGAGAAGCTTTGGCAAGCGAGGAACCGATCCAATATCCCATTCCCGAGAACAAGCGTATCCAAAGATACAAAGAAAGATATACTGCGTGAGGCGCAGCAATCCGTATTCTGAACTCCGCTACGCTCCGTTCATTCTACGGATTGCAAAGAAAAGCACCTCGCTCACGTGGAACAAGGTGCAGTATACAAGGTTTTAATTATTTCCTATGTCTACTTGACAAGGGCGGAACATTTGACATTGAGCCCTTTCTTATTGTGCTTGATAGCCTTTCAGATAGCGAAATAATCAGGATACTTGCTGATCAGTTCGGGAAGAGCGGCATAATACCCGGAGGTAAGATGCTGATGAAGGAAAGAAGAAAGATCTTCGCAGGCTTCGCGCATCATGATCAGATGAAAGATGCGCAGATGCTCTTCGTAGGAAGGCCATAAATGTTCAGCACCAAGACGTACCTGAAGCCGGCGGACACGGTCCTGATGCGTAGCCATGCGCATGACGGTAGCCCAGGTCCAGGGTTTGTTCACGGAAAAATAGAGCTGTTTATGAAACAAATTATCCAATTCCATGAATCGGTCCAGCTGACCGGCATCCAAAGCAATTTTCTGCTCTTCCAGATTGTTGTGCAGGTGGGTGATGGAAGCACCGTCAGCGTTTTTGATTGCTTCTTTGAGAATCCCGGTTTCTATGTTGAAACGGACAAACATACCCTCTTCAACAGCGTCCAGATCGATCAGGGAAACAGAACTGGATTTCTGAGGATGAACATCGACGAGTTTGGCTTCTTTGAGCGATACAATTGCCTCACGGATCGGTGTCCGGCTGGTGCCGAACGCTTCCGAAAGTTCCGCATCTACAAGCTGCATTCCGGGAGGGAATTCCAGCGTCATAATCGCCTCATACAGGACGCGGTATGCATACTCACGTCCGCTTTCTCCAGACGTTTTTTCAGGGAGTATTATATGATTCATAGTGGTTAAATTATACAGTTGCCTTCGCAAGATGCGATTGAAGACTCTTACGGACTGCGCCGGGGCCGGTGATTAGTTCAGCAAAATCGGCTTCGATCTGATCGGCAAGACCAACCTGATAGAGATCACTGCCCATGATCCGTTCATCGGAAAGAACCGGAGCCAGGAGAGCATGCACATCGGGTTTGTCTCCGAGTTTAATGGCGGCGAAGCGAGGTGCGAGATCCGGCATCAGAGGATCATCACTCGGGGTGAATGCTTCGCCGTTGTCATCCACCGCCATCAGGTAACGGCACCAGGATGCGATCACGAAAGAGATCAGCTTCAGATCCTGAACATTGAGCGTTTCGGAAGCGGCATACTTTTTGATGGTATTGCCGAAGCGAACGGTGATCTTCTGAGAAGTATCGGTAGCGATACGCTGCGGGGTATCGCCGAGGAACGGGTTGGGGAAGCGCTTCCGAACGACTTCGTCAATGAACTTCTTCGGGTCGATGACGCCGGGATCGACGACAACAGGAAGACCTTCTTTGTATCCGACGATTTCCACGAGCTTCTTGAGGTCGGGATCCTGCATTTCGGCGGAAATCTTGGTGAAACCAAGCAGACAGCCGAGAACCGCGAGGCAGGTATGGAGCGGATTCAGACAGGTGCAGACTTTCATGGTCTCAACCATATCGACAACTTCACGCGCGGTGAAGATAACGCCCGCTTTTTCAATTGCAGGGTGACCGTTCGGGAAAGCATCTTCAATGACCAGGTACTGGGTCTCTTCAGCGTTGACGAAGGGCGCAACATAAGAACCATGAGAGGTCTTCTTATAATCCATGTCTTCGATTCCGTCAGCTTCGATCATTTCACGAACAGCGGCATCGGGGCGGGGAGTGATCTTATCGATCATGCTCCAGGGGAAGGAGACAGAGGCACGATCACGGACATATGCGGCAAAGCCGGCTTTGCTGAGGCCTTTCTCTTCCCAAACATCGGCAAAGGCGAGCACTGCAGCTTCAAGACGGGAACCGTTGTGGGAGCAGTTGTCCATTGATACCATGGCAATCGGATAGGCACCTACTTCATAACGTTCATGAAGCAGAGCAGCGATCTTTCCGATGTAGCTGGCTACCGCATAAGGACCATTCGCCATATCTGCCGCAACCGCGGGGAACAGGTTGCCTGCGCCGTCCTTGATGTTGTATCCCTTTTCGGTGATGGTCAGAGATGCCATCTTCAGAGAAGGATTGCGGAAGATCTTCTTGGTTTCTTCCCAGTCTTCGCTTCCGGGGTTCATACCGAGCGTGCGGATGACGCTGCCGATGATCGTCTTCTGAATGCGACCGTCGGCGCAGAGAGTTGCGGATACGCAAAGGTTGTCAAAAGGACGGTATGCTGCATCGAGAGTTTCGGAATCAAAACCTTCACAGGCGACGATTCCGGTGTCTGCATAACCCTTGTTCAGGATGTCCTGATCCAAGGCAGCGATGAATGCGCGGAAGATGTTGCCTGCTCCGAAATGTACCCACTCGGGGCGGGCGATCGTGTTGGAAAGGACTGCGTCCCGGTCAAACTTCGGGAGGGCATAGCCTTTCTGCTCAAGCAGTTCACGGTTGGCAAGGATCGATTCATTACAAAGTTTCATGGGTATCTCCTTCTGTAAATATTTCTGATTTTACTTTTATACATCCAGTTCTGCGGTCAGGATGCGGACATGTTTTCCGAGATGACGGACCAGTGCTGCATAGTAGGCTTCTTCATGCTCTGCCATTGTGCGGAAGAACTCCTCACGGAACCAATCCTGCTCGAGCAGCATGCCGTATGCGATGTGAACGGTCTGACGGGCGGGAGCCTGAGTCATATACTCCGGCAGAAATGCAATGCTTTTGCGTTCTCGTTGGTGAGCGGGCAAAGCAAAAGCCTGTTCTCTTCGGTGCCAGTAAACAAGTCGGCTTTTTCTCCGGCGACAGCAATCAGTTTGGTCAGATCCTTGCGGACAAGAGCGGCAACCGTATTCTGGGCTTCATCCACGGAGCGCTCATAAACAAAAAGGTCGGTTCTGGCCAGCAAAGCGCGAAAAGAATCAATTGTCATATCCAAATCTTCTTTTGTAATGATTGTGAAGAGTTACTCAACTGATATATTACAGTATATCACGGTTTATCGAATTGTCAAACTCTTTTATCAAAATAATTAGGTAAAAATGGCTCTATTTTTGAATTCTATAAACAATAATCCGTTTTTTTTCAGAAGTTTTCATTTTAGCCTTGCAAAACTGATATATCAGTGATATACTACAACCGTATGAAATGGGATAAGACCTGTTTCGAATTAAAATTTGAAGAAATAAAGGAGAATCACAGAGGACATGAAGCCGTTTATGGACAAGGATTTCCTGCTCGACACCGATATCGCAAAGGTTCTTTATCACGAGCATGCTGCGAAGATGCCGATCATCGACTATCACTGCCACATCAATCCGATGGAGATCGCAAAAGACAAACAGTATGGCACGATTACCGAAATCTGGCTGGGTGGAAAAACTCAGGACGGCGGCTATTTCGGCGATCACTACAAGTGGAGACTGATGCGCTCGAACGGCGTTCAGGAAGAACTGATCACCGGCGACGCCGATCCTGAAGAGAAATTCGTTGCCTGGGCGGGAACTCTGCCAAAGGCAATCGGCAACCCTCTGTATCACTGGACGCATCTGGAACTTCAGCGTTATTTCGGCGTTACGGAACCGCTGAGCGAGAAAAACGCAAGAGAAGTATACCGTCACTGCAACGAGATCCTTCAGAAATCCGATATGTCGGTGCGCGGAATTATCGAGAAAAGCAATGTAAAACTGATCTGCACGACCGATGATCCCATTGATTCTCTGGAAGCGCATGAGATGATCAAAGCGGATCCGACCTGCAAGGTCGCAGTCCTTCCGGCATTCCGTCCGGACAAAGCGATGCGGATCGACAAGCCGGAATTTTCAGCTTATATGGATCAGCTTGAGAAAGTATCCGGAATTACAATTGACAGCATGGAAGCGCTCCGCAAAGCCATGTATAACCGGATTGAGTATTTTGAGGCGCATGGATGCCGGGTTTCCGATCACGGACTGGATCGCGTTCTTTGCGAAATTGCGACGGAAGAAGAGCTTGATGAAATTCTCCGTAAGGGAAGAGCAAAAGAGCCGATCAGCGTAAAAGAATACGAAGCGTTCCATACAGCATTGCTGCTTGCCTGCGCCAAGGCATACGCTGAAAAGCACTGGGTCATGCAGCTGCATTTCGGATGCATCCGCAATAATTCAAGCAAATATTACAAGCTGTTCGGTGCCGATACCGGATATGATGCGATGAACGACGGGACGCAGGCCCAGAATCTGGCCGGTTTCCTGGATCTTCTGGAGAAGGAAGACGCGCTTCCGCGTACGATCCTGTACTCTCTGAATCCGGCTGATAACGGAGTGATCGCAACGGTGATGGGTGCGTTCCAGACCAATGCGGAAGTCCCCGGAAAGATTCAGATCGGCAGCGCCTGGTGGTTCAATGATCATAAGTACGGCATGCAGCAGCAGATGACCGACCTGATGGACCTCGGAGTCATCGGTAATTTCGTCGGCATGCTGACGGACAGCAGAAGTTATCTGTCTTATACGCGTCATGAGTACTTCCGCCGCATTCTCTGCAGCATGTTCGGGCATCTGGTCGAGAACGGCGAGTATCCGAACGACATGGAGACTCTCGGCAAGATCGTGGAAGACATCAGCTACAACAACACATTGCGGTATTTCCGCTTCGATGAAATAATCAAATAAATTTTTTGGAGGATTACATGAAAAAGTATGCATTAGTCGTTCCGACCAGCATGGGCGTCCGCATTACGCCCGCAAACCGTCAGCCTGTCCACATCAGCCATGAGTTTTACATGCAGGCAACAAGCGCAGAGACCAACGTTGCTACCGTATCCGCTTCTCTCGGACTTCCGGTCAAAGTCCTGACCACATTCGTGGAAGGTTCTCCGATCGCGGCTTTCATCAAAGCGGATCTGAGAGCCCGCAACATGGAATATGAGGGAAAAGATGTTCCGCAGGGAGATCCCTGGGGCTACCGTCATCAGTTCAATATTGCGGATTCCGGCTTCGGACTTCGCGGACCGCGCGTCACAAACGACAGAGCGGGCGAAGTTGGACGTACTCTGAACGTGAAGGATTTTGATCTTGACCGTATTTTCGGTCAGGAAGGTGTGGAAATCCTGCATCTTTCCGGACTGATCGCAGCACTGTCTGCAGAAACCAGCGAATTCTGCCTGGAACTTGCCCGTGCAGCGAAGAAATATGGAACGAAAATCTCCTTTGACCTGAACTATCGCGCTTCTTTCTGGAAAGGCCGTGAAGAAGAACTCTCCAAAGCTTTCCGTGAGATCGCTTCCGTATCGGATATTCTGGTCGGTAATGAAGAAGACTTCCAGCTGTCCCTTGGAATCAAAGGACCGGAAGCGGGCGGAAAGGATCTGGCATCCAAGATCGACAGCTTCAAGGAAATGATTCTGGAAGTGAAAAAACAGTATCCCAACGTTCAGGTGTTTGCGACAACTCTCCGCCAGGTTCTGAATGCGAATGAACATCTCTGGGGCGCACTGCTCCTGAAAGATGGAGAATGGTTCGTAGCAGAACCGCGTCCGATTCAGGTGTACGACCGTATCGGCGGTGGCGATGGATTCGTAGGGGGACTTCTGTACGGAATGCTGAAAGGCTGGAGCGGTGAGGATTGCCTCCATTTCGGATGGGCGACCGGCGCATTGGCAGCCACGATGGTAAACGATTATGCGCAGCCCTGTGATGAAGAGCAGGTATGGGCCGTATGGAGCGGCAATGCTCGTGTAAAACGCTGAAAAAGAACAAATTCAATTATAATTCAAATATATTAAAATTTAAGGAGAAGAAAAATGGCAGCAGATATCGGATTGATCGGACTTGCAGTTATGGGTGAAAACCTGGTTATGAACATGGAATCCAAAGGCTTTACCGTTGCGGTATACAACCGTACCACATCCAAGGTTACAAGCTTTGTGGAAGGAAGAGCAAAGGGCAAGAACATTATCGGAACATACTCTCTGGAAGAACTGGCTGCGAACCTGAAAAAGCCGCGCAGAGTCATGATGATGGTCAAAGCGGGTAAGCCTGTTGACGATTTCATCGAGGCGCTTCTGAAAGTACTGGAACCGGGCGACATCATCATCGATGGCGGAAACTCCCACTTCCCGGATACCATTCGCCGTACCCAATATGTTGAGAGCAAAGGCCTTCTGTACATCGGCACCGGCGTTTCCGGCGGCGAAGAGGGCGCACTGAACGGACCGAGCCTGATGCCCGGCGGTTCTCCTGCAGCATGGCCGTATGTCAAGGAAATCTTCCAGTCCATCTGCGCACATGTGGAAGACGGTTCTCCCTGCTGTGAATGGGTTGGCGAAAATGGCGCAGGCCATTTCGTAAAGATGGTTCATAACGGAATCGAATACGGCGATATGCAGCTGATCTGCGAAGCGTATCAGCTTATGCGTGACGGACTCGGCATGACCGCGGATGAAATGCACGAAGTATTCGCAGAATGGAACAAGACGGAACTTGACAGCTACCTGATCGAGATCACCCGTGACATCCTTGCGTACAAGGATACCGACGGAGAACCGATCGTCGGCAAGATCCTGGATACCGCAGGACAGAAGGGCACCGGCAAATGGACCGGTATCGCCGCACTGGATGAAGGCGTACCGCTGACACTGATCGGCGAAGCCGTATTTGCACGCTGCCTCTCCGCAATGAAAGACGAGCGTGTGGAAGCATCCAAAGTATTCCCGAAAGAGAACGTCAAGATCAGCGATGTCGATAAGAAAGCGTTCATCGAAGATATCCGCAAGGCACTGTATGCCTCCAAGATCATCTCTTACGCACAGGGCTATACTCTGATGCGTGCCGCTGCAAAGAACTACGGATGGAACCTGAACTACGGCGGAATCGCGCTCATGTGGCGCGGCGGCTGCATCATCCGTTCCGTATTCCTCGGCAAGATCAAGGAAGCATACGACAAGAATCCTCAGCTTGAGAACCTGCTGCTCGATCCTTATTTCGGAAATACCATCAAGGGACTGGTTCCCGCATGGCGCAATGTCGTTTCCGAAGCGGTCCGTCACGGAATCCCGATGCCTGCTTTCGCATCCGCTCTTACATACTTTGACGGATATACGACAGAGAAGCTTCCGGCGAACCTGCTGCAGGCACAGCGCGACTATTTCGGCGCACATACCTATGAGCGCCTCGACAGCCCGCGCGGAGAATTCTTCCACACCAACTGGACAGGTCATGGCGGCGACACATCCGCATCGACCTATACGGCATAAGAGGGAAGAGTAATGGAACTGTTCTATCGTGCAAAAAACGATGAAGGCCTGAGCCGCGATGAAATCCGCGCGGCTCTTTGCCGTTCTTTAGAAGGAAGACAACCCAAGAAGGTTCTGCTTCTTCCTCCGGATTATACACGGTATCATTCCAACGCGGGATTTATCGCTAACACCTATTATCATCTTCTGACGGACATGGGAGCGTGGGTGGATGTTATGCCGGCACTCGGATCCCACAGGGCTGTGACAAAGGAAGAAGCAGCGGACATGTTCGGAGATATTCCCTTTGAACGTTTTCTGGAGCATAACTGGCGCACCGGTGTTGTACGTCTTGGTGAAGTCTCCGGTGAATATCTGTCGGAAATCACCGACGGTCTTTGGAAAGATCCGGTCAGCGTGGAAGTGAACCGGAAGGTGATGGATGAGAGTTATGACTTGATTCTCTCCATCGGACAGGTGGTTCCGCATGAAGTCATCGGAATGGCAAACCATGCAAAGAACCTGTTTGTAGGTGTCGGCGGAAGCGATATGATTAATAAATCCCATATGGTCGGCGCTGTCTATGGAATGGAACGGATGATGGGACGTGACTTTACTCCTGTCCGTAAACTGTTCGACTATGCTCTGAAAGAATACCTTGGAAACAGACCGATCGTATTCGCCCTGACCGTGACGACGGCTCCGGGAGGAAAGATCCATACGCATGGACTGTTTATCGGCGATACACGGAAGGTTCTGGAAGAAGCTGTCGCGCTTGCGCAGGAGAAGAACATTGACTTCGTGGATCATGGAATCAAGAAGTGCGTGGTCTATCTGGATCCGAAGGAATTCCAGTCTACCTGGCTCGGAAACAAAGCTGTATACCGGACGAGAATGGCTGTTGCGGACGATGGGGATCTGATCATCCTTGCTCCCGGCATTACACACTTCGGCGAAGATGCCCAGATCGATGTCCTGATCCGTAAATACGGATACTGCGGAAGGCTGAAAGTGCTGGAACTGTTCCGGGACAATGAGGACCTGAAGGAAAACATGGGCGCTGCGGCGCATCTGATCCATGGTTCATCCGACGGCCGGTTCTGCATTACATACGCCGTTAAACCGCATATGCCCAAGGAAGAGATCGAGAAGGTCCATTTTCAGTGGGCGGACTATGATGAGATGGTGAAACGGTATGATCCGGAAAAACTGCAGTACGGTTACAATACCCTTCCGGACGGGGAAGAGATCTTCTTCATTCCGAATCCTGCACTGGGTCTTTGGATCAACCGTGAAAAGTTCGCTGAATGATCAGTCGAATGTAAATGAATAAGAGCAAAATGCACAGGGAAACCAAAAACCTGTGCATTTCTGCTTTGTAGACATCAAAAAAGGAGAGCGATAGCTCTCCTTTTGAAAACGGATCAGATTACAGATTCTTCAGCAGACCGGTTCCTTCGTTGAATTCGTTGATCAGTTCATCAATTTCGTCCATCTGGTTGTGGATATCGGTCCAGTAGTGCGGATCATACCACTGCGCATTCAACTCGCCGACGGTCTTGCCCTGCTGTTCTACCCAGGTGTAATACTTGAGGTTATGAACACGCTTACGGGTTTCGTATGTCAGCTCTTCCATGCTGTCGGTGCGGACACCATGCAGATGCTCTGCATAGTCTGCAGCGGCTTTGACAGCTGTGTATTCGCCATCCGCTTCTTCGAGTTCGCGGATACGGCTCTGATACATGACGGAGGAGTCGGTGCCGACGGTTGCGAGAATGTCGTTCTCGGTCAGTTCGTAGTACTTCGCCATCTTGATGCAGCAGAGCAAGTTTGCAATGCCGGAAATACCAAGCAGCGGGAGCTTCTCAATGAAGTCAGCGGGAACGCCGACCACGTCGCGGAGATACTTCTGACCTTCGGGATCGTTGAACAGTCTGAGCAGTTTCTGGCTGTCTTCATCGTCGATGGCAATAACCATATCCGTGTTCTTGACATTGTGGATCCACGGTACGTGCTTGTCGCCGATGCCTTCGATTCTGTGCCCGCCGAAACCGTTATTCAGCAGGGTCGGACACTGGAGCGCTTCGCCGACGGCGAGCTTGCTGCCCGGATACTGCTCTTTCAGATAATCGCCTGCGCTCATGGTGCCAGCCGAACCGGAGGTGAACGCAGCGCCGAAGAAATGACCGTTCTCACCCTTGATCTTCTCAATGACTTCGCCGATGGCATGACCGGTTACCTGATAATGCCAGAGGGGGTTGCCCATTTCTTCAAACTGGTTGAAAATCATAACGTCGGGACGCTGTCTTAAACGGTGTGTTTCATCGAAAATCTCTTTTACGTTGGATTCGCAGCCGGGAGTAGCTATGATTTCACCTGCAACCGTTTTCAGCCATTCAAAACGCTCTGCACTCATCTCTTCGGGTAGAATTGCGATGGAATTGCAGGAAAGGAGCGCGCTGTTGTAAGCACCGCCGCGGCAGTAGTTGCCGGTTGAAGGCCATACAGCCTTATGGTAGGTCGGATCAAATTGTCCGGTAACAAGACGCGGTACGAGGCATCCGAAGGATGCGCCGACTTTGTGACATCCGGTCGGGAACCATTTGCCGACTAGGATGATAATACGGGCTTTTACGCCGGAGAGTTCTTTCGGAACTTCGATGTAGTTGACATCGCCGTATTTACCGTCTCCACCCTTTTCAACGGGGTTGTTCTTCCAGGTAATGCGGAACAGGTTCAGAGGATTGACATCCCAGAGACCGACGGCGGGAAGTTTGTTCTGAATTGCTTCCGGAATCGTTTCCGGATGCTGCATCTGCTTGAAAGTCGGGATAATGATGTTTCTTTCTCTTGCGCGGTCAATTGCACGTTTGAGAACTTCTTTGTTCATCGTTAAATCTATCATTTGATTCGCTCCCTTGCTTAGATTTTCGAAGTGTTGTTAAAACTTCATACAGATACATTTTACAATATAACAGTCCGTTTGTAAACCTGTTCTAAAAAATATTTTGGAACAAAAAAAGATTTTGTTTTCGTTTGCTATATAAAGAATTCGATGATACAATACAATTGCGGGATTATGGAACCGCTGATCGTTCAGCAGGGGTAAAAGGATACCAATGAGAATCGGAATTTCCACAGCAAGTTTTTTCAACCGGAAAATGATAGAGGATCTTCCTGCTCTGTATGAGGAGTGGGGAGTGAAGAATGCAGAGTATTTTTTGAATTCCTTCAGCGAATATGAGCCTGATTTTATCGAGCTTCTTGCGGAGAGAACTCAGAAGCATGGTATCACGGTGTGCAGCATTCACCCGATGAGCTCCATGTTCGAGTCCCAGCTTTTTTCATTGCATCCCCGGCAGTCCGCAGATGCCCGTGCAATCTATGAAAAAGTCCTTCAGGCCGGTAAAATGCTTGGGACGCACAGGTACTGCATGCATGGGGCAGCTCATCTTTCAGGTGCAGCTAAGAATCTGGAGATCTTTCGGATCGCGCCGGTGTTCGATGAACTTTCTGAACTTGCCCTTTCCTACGGGATCAGACTGACGCTGGAAAATGTAAGCTGGGCATTCTTGCGTGAACCGGAATTTGCCGTGAGGCTTCTGAAAGAAATGAAAACAGACGGTCTGCATTTTACTCTGGATGTCAAGCAGGCAATCCGCAGCGGCGTTGATCCGATCGAATTCGTGGATGCGATAGGCGAGAGGATCGATGCGGTGCATTGCTGTGACTGCTGGATGAAAGACGGAAAAATGCGATATCTGCTTCCACCGTATGGAAGTTATGATTTCAGGGGATTGATCGAAAAGCTGAAAGCGAAAGGATTTGACGGAGATGTTCTCCTGGAAGTATACAGCGATATGTATAATACGCTGGATGATCTGAAAACAGCATTTTACGACTTCGAAAAATCTCTTATATAAAGCAAAGATACCATTAAAACTGAAAACGAAAAAGAATAGCATTGTCAGATGGCACGAAAAACGACACGAACCAAATCGCCGTATCAGGTAGACGTACTGACCATAGTGTTGGTAACGGCTTTGGTTCTGTTCGGCCTTGTAACGCTTGTCAATGTTTTTTGCGATCCGTTTGACGGAACCGAAAAAGAACTGTCGGATTACCTTGCAAAAGCGCATTTTGCGTTTCCGTCCCGGCAGGTCGGCAATATCGCGATTTCTCTGCTCATCGCAGTTCCGCTTGCCGCTTTTGATTATGATCTGTATAAGCCGTTTGCGAAAACTGCCTACTTCGTTTGTCTGATTCTGCTTCTGCTCCTGGTCATCGCAGGGGAGAACACCCGCGGCGCATTCGGGTGGTATACCATTGGAACGCGTGCTTTCCAGCCGAGTGAAGTGACCAAGGTAGCATTGATCGTATTGCTTTCAAAAACAGCTGCGGAACGATATGACCGTTCCGGTTCACTGTATCGGTTCGGTGATGTTGCAGTTTGCATGCTCTATGTGCTGGTTCCATTTGTATTGGTTATACTGCAGAGAGACTTCGGAACGGCAATGGTCATCCTTGTTGTATCAATCGGGATTCTGTTCAGTGTAAGGCTTCACTGGGGGTATCTGGTAGCAGGAGCAGGGACAATGGCAGCTGCCGCTGTCGTTGGATGGCAGTTCTTTTTCTCGGAAGTTCAGAAAAACCGAATTCGCGTTTTCCTGGATCCCACGCTTGACCTGAAAGGTGAAGGGCTGAATGTTCTGCATTCGAAACAGGTCATTGGTTCCGGAGGAATTTGGGGAAAAGGTTATTTTGTAAAAGGGACTTTGATTCAGACCGGTTATGTTCCTGTCTGGCACAGTGATTTCATCTTTTCCGGAATCGGGGAAGGAATCGGCTTTGTCGGTTCAGTTATTTTAATTGCCGTATTCTTCTGGCTGTTCTTTCACTGGTTCCGTACAGCCTTGCGCGCGAGAGACACATTCGGACGGTGCATGGTCGTCGGATGTACCGTTATGCTGGCGTCCCATGTGTTTGAGAATATCGGAATGTGCATGGGCGCTATGCCCGTCACTGGAATTCCCTTGCCGTTTATCAGTTACGGTGGATCCAACATGCTGGCTTCCTTGGCTTGCGTCGGAATCGTCATGAGCGTCTATGCACGCGCGACGGGGAGGAGAAAACTATGATCATACGGCAGATGCAGCCAAAGGACTGTTTTGCTGCAAGGCGGCTCTGGCAGGCTGTTTTTCATGACACCGAAGGCTTCGCTAATTTTTATTTTTCGCATCGCTTCACACCTGTTTTATCATTCGGTGCTTTTGAGGACGGGGAACTTGTTTCGATGTCGCTAGGAAGACGGTTCCAGATGTCGAATCCGTCCTATCATGCCGTTATGATTTCAGGTGTATCAACAATGCCGGAATACCGGCACAGAGGCCTGATGAGAGAAACAATGACCCGG
>JAEEGL014709903.1_pt1 | contig 14819 bp, 8 predicted proteins | sample 9134231 | NCBI WGS metagenome assembly JAEEGL01 (sample SAMN16246548, study PRJNA631951) | gut metagenome | biome: gut microbiome; feature: rumen; material: fiber-attached | host: Bos | place: Iran: Karaj | collected 2018-10 | reverse complement strand
GGCGACATCGTCGGCCTCGTCAGCCACGGCAACTTCCGCATAGTCGACACGCTTTCCACGATTCCAGACCTTAAGTTCAATGAAATTCCGCGCTTCCCGCCGGAGGTCTTCAACTACCTCCACAACTCCGCGCCGTCCAAATTCAAGCAGTTCCAGGAGGGCCTTGAGGAACTTCGCGAAGAGGGCGTCATACAAGTCTACAGGATGTTCGGATCCATCCAGAAGACGGTGCTTCTCGGCGCCGTGGGACAACTGCAGTTCGAGGTCGTCAAGCACCGTCTGGAGACGGAATACGGGGCGGAGGTCCGTCTTGAGGCGGCGCCGTTCACGCAGATCAGACGCCTTCCAGAAGGCAGCAATCCCGCGGACTTCACGGGAACCTACATGGGCTCCAACGTCCGCGTCGCCACCGATGCCGACGACCATCCTGTCCTCCTCTTCCCAGACCAGTGGAGCGTAGATTACTTCATCGAAAAGAATCCAGACATTAAACTCGACAAGATTGTATAGCGACAATGAGCGACTTCTCACCAGACAACTATCCAGTGGTCCCGATAGAGGACGACGCATGGCAGTGGTTCACGGAGGCGTGCGCGGACATGGAGATTCCCGTCGATGACGCCAAACGCGGCGCCCTCGCGAGAATCTACAGCCACCTGCTGGGCGTCAACGAATGGCTCAATCTCACGCGAATCCTCTCGCAGAAGGACTACCTGAAATTCCATGTCTTCGACTCGCTGCCCCTTCTCTCGCTTCTGGAGCAATACACCGAAGCCGACGAGATGGTCTGCGACCTCGGCTCGGGCGGCGGCTATCCAGGCATCCCGCTCATGCTGTGGCTGCCTGATCGCGTGTGGCGGCTCGTTGACAGCCGCGCGAAGAAGGTGGAGTTCCTGAAGGAGGCCGTGAGGCTGACTCCGTGCGCAGACGCCTCTGCAAGGGCCTTCCGTGGCCGCGAAGCCGCTCATTTCGCTCCAGACATGTTCCACAAATGCAGCGTCGTCACCGCGCGCGCCGTCGGGCAGGCCGTCGATCTGCTTCCAGACGCATCCGCCCTTCTCGCCCCCAACGGCATATTCATGGTCATGAAGGGGCAGGCGTATCCGACGGACGAACGCCCCGCCCTTCTGAAGGCCCTTCCGCACGCGGGTTTCACGCTCATGGAGGAGCACAACATCGCTCTCGACGAATCAGACCCTGACAGATGGATCATCCTTCTGATGAAGACGGATTCACACGAACCGCATAAAAAACACAAGTAATTGAATTGCAAATAGTCACAAATAACAAAGGAGACATCATGAAAAGGATTCTTTTGACGCTGTGCATCTGCGCCGCATGCATTGCGGCGGAGGCGCCGAGGCAGTTCTTCGCCAACAGCGGCGAATGGCAGGGTGATTTCGTCTATAACACGGACAATACAAGAACCATCCCTCTGAAATCCAGTTTCACGGCGGAATTCACTGATGAGGTCCTCATCCTGAAGGTCGATTTCAGGGACACCGACGCCGCAAGGCTCAAGAAGTTCCCGAAGGGAAAGGACGGCGAATGGCCAAACTGCGACAAGATCGAAATCTTCTTCTCGCCGAAAAAGGACCACACGTTCATCCAGCTTGGAATCGGCGTCAACGGACAGCTCTTCGACACACGCTGGCTGAACTTTCAGAAGACATCGTGGACCGCTGAAGTCAAAATCGACGACGGCGGCTGGACGGCGGTCGTGACCCTCCCATTCTCCGACCCTGGCTTCTCAGTCCCGCAGAAAGGCGACACGTGGGGCTTCAACATCTGCCGCGACGTCTTCCCCGAGACATCATCCATGTACTACAGTTCGTGGGCGCATTGCGGCATCAGTTTCCGCCAGCCTGACACATTCGGCCATCTGGTATTCGGAACAGTGGAGGAGGCGAAGGCCGCCTGGAAGCAGAAACGCGAAGAGGACCTCGCAGCCATAGAGGCCAAAATCGAGGCGGCTGGCCTGATGGACCAGTTCGCGATGCAGCTGCACAAAGTCCGCGAAGGCGATTCCGACCAGGCGCTAAAGGACCTGAAAGACGAGATTGACATGCTGGCCGCGCTGAAACTAATGAAATAAGGAGACACAGGCATGAAAAATACATTTCTGATATTCGCGGCTTCCATCGCCGTTTCGCTTTTCACCGCCATGCCAACCATGGGCTGGTCAACTGACGGAGAGGTCCCGTGGCGCAAGCTCGACCCGTCCGTCGTGACTCCGCACCGAGCATTCGCGAATCCCGCCGCGGGCAAGCTTCCGAAGATGCTCGTGCTCGGCTACGGCATAGGCCAGCGCGAAATCCTTGAACTCAAGCAGCGCGTCGATTACGATTTCATACTGCTGCCGATGTACAACCACAACACCTTCAAGCCATTTGTGAAAGGCCATCGCGACCCTGCGGGCGGCTCCCTGTACTCCCCCGCCATGACCGAGGAGGAATACAACAAGGAACTGGAGGACATTCTCGCTAAACTCCCTGAATGCGACGCCATAATGCTATGCAAACTCCCGTTCGCGAATCTTCCCGCCGACGTCGCCGCCAAAATCATGGACAGAGTCAAGGCAGGCGCCTCATTCATCGTCATCAACCCCGACGGCCAAAACCAGGCCATGCCGAACGTCAAACTGGAGGAACTCAAAATCGCGTTCCCGACCGAGGCAATCCCGCCGCTCCGAAACGTCCTCGTTCAGAAAGGAGCATACGGCAACGGTAAGGTCATGACAATCAAATACGCTAACGACCTCGGCGTTGCCCCAATCGAGAACATCGCTCCGATGGACAGCGACCACCCGCTCTTCTACGACTACTGCCTCGCCTTCGTCGGCAAATGCCTCTGGACGATGGTCTGCCCCGAGCGCATCTGCATCGCGGAGGTCTCAGGCGACGGCAATGTCTGGATTCCAGCACTTCCCAAAGACGCCTCCACAATCGCCTTCGAAGTCGCCGACAAATACGGGCAGGTCGTCTCCAGCGGCACCGTCAAGGCCGCCGACCAGCTAACCCTCCAACTCGGAAAACTCCCCGCCTCCGCAAGAATGCTGGACGTCAAGGTCCTCGACGGCGACGACAAGGTCATCGACTTCCAGTCCGCGGCCGTCACCGAGCAGGCGAAAATGATAAGCAAGATGTCCATCGAAAAGGAATTCCTCTTCCCTGACGAGCCTCTGGCGGGCGAAATCGCGCTCATCGAAGCCGTCAAAGGCACACTCCAGTTGACTGTCACCGACGACTATGGCCGCATCCTCGTGAACTCCTCCTCAGCCATCAAGGGCGACTCCAGGAAGTTCAAGTTCAACCTCTTCCACCAGAACAGCCACTACGCCTCTGTCGCCGCCAAGCTCTTCGACGCCGACGGCGCACTGCTTGACGAGTCACGCCGCGACATCTTCTTCAACACATCCGCCGAGCAGAGCGACTTCGCATTCGGCATGTGGTCTTACTCCGCATACAGGAGCCGCGTCAACTCACTTTGGCTCCGCAGCATGAGCGACGCGGGAATCGACTTCCTCATGGAGACATCCCTCCAGTACGCGGGAAAGTTCAGGCAGTTCCTCGCCCCGCGCAACTGCAAGCGCAACGGAATGAACTATGCAATATATATAACACGCCTCGTCGGCAACCAATGGACCGACCAAGGCAAATGCCCATACGGATTCTGGGAGCAGTACCAGAACACTGGCAATGTCGTCGATGACGACGGCGTGCCATTCGACGGCAACTCACGCTTCCTCGAAATCGTGAACAACACAAAGGACATCGGCGCCGTCTTCTACAATCTAGGCGACGAGAACGCCCTCTCGCTCTCAAACACCGACAAGGGCAACTGCTTCTGCCCCGCCTGCCAGCGCCGCTTCCAGGAGTATCTCGCCAAGCGCTACGTCACCATCGCGGCCCTCAACAAAGAGTACGGCACGGAGTTCAGCGACTTCTCGGAAGTGAACGGAATGGATCTTGAGGAGGCGAAGGCGACGGGCCAGTCCGCCCGCTGGGTCGATCACATGCTCTTCATGGAGGAGCAGTTCATCAACTGGAACCTCTACAAGCGCGATCTTATCCGCTCGCTGGACGCCACTTCCAGAGTCGGATTCGAGGGCATGCTCTGCTCTGGAATGTCCACTGGCGGATACAACTATCCGAAGATGCTCCCGCATTTCGAGTTCTGCGCTCCATATCTCAACACGCGCGAAGCGCACTCGCTCAAATACCTCTCGAAGGAAAACAGCCTGAAGAGCGCATGGTTCGGCACATACACCAACACGATGCGCGAGCAGAGCATTCGCCAGCGCACATGGCAGAATCTCTTCAGCGGCCTCGGCGGCGCATTCTACTGGTACAGCGGCATTCCAATCAACACCAGTTCGTTCACAACATCCTGCATCAGCAGCCCTGACCTCAAGCTCCTCTCGCAGTTCACATCCGCCGCTGAGGAGGTCGCCACCATCAAGAACACAGGCGTCGGCCAGCTGCTCATGAACTCCAAGATGGCAAACGACGGCATCTGGGTCCACCTCTCGAACAACTCGCTGCATGCGGACACATTCAGCCAGGAAAGCGGCGCATGGGAGCGCTCCCACCAGTCGTTCGAGATGCTGCTCGACAGCATGTCAGTCGGTTTCGAGTATGCGAGCCCCGATGAAATCGAGGCGGGCATTCCAGACGACATACGCATGCTCATCCTGCCAAACTCGCAGGCGATGTCCCCCGCAGAGGTCAAATCCGTCCGCAATTTCGTGGCCCGTGGCGGCGTCCTTGTCGCGGACCACATGCCCGCCATCGCCGACGGCCATGGCAAGTTCCTAGAAAAGAGCCAGCTGGAGGACATCTTCGGCAGTTTCGAGAGGCTCCACGCCAAGACCTACGGCAACGGAATGGCAATCTATCTCGACGACTATCTCGCGATGGTCCCGCTGCAGGTCATGAACGGCAACGTGACTGGCCTCCAGAAGGGCATGTACCATCTGCTCGCCAAGGCGGGCGTCGCCCCGTTCGCGAGAGTCACCTCTCCAGACGGCAGAATCATGGACGGAAACGTCTTCGAGAACGGCACCGACAGATACCTCTGCATACTCGCACCGCGCTCCGACGACACCTCCGCCGAGTTCACTGGCGGCGCTGAAAGCAGCACCGCCGCCCTCGCCTCTGGCACTGAGTTCCACCGCGACATCGTCCTCTCCAAGGCAATGTACGTCCACGACATGCTAAACGGCGGCAAATGCCTCGGGTACTTCCGAGAGTTCAGCGTCGAGCTGAAGCCCGCGCTCGGCCATGTCTATGCCTGCACGGAGGATGCCGTCCCCGCGCCTCAGATCAAGGCGTCATTGCGCAAGGCGGAATATGGCAAGCCCATCTCATTCAGGTTCAAGGACATACACAATGTGGCGCTATTCGAGGTCCGCAATCCAGACGGTGAAATCGTCTATTCGCGCCGCATCTCCGAAGGGAAAGAGGACTCCGCTCGCTTCGTGCCCGCCTTCAACGATGCCGAAGGCCTCTACACCGCAACCATCCGCAACGCCATCGGCGCCAAGGAGACATCCTGCAAATTCATCCTCAAGAAATAGAAATGTTCGTAAAATTCTCCTGAGTGCGCGGCCCGTGGCCGCGCGCCATTCAAATAGAGTTTCTAGGGAATCAAAATGAAAATCAAGACACTGGCAACGATGATGGCTTCTTCACGTTGCGCGTTTGCGCTGGAGATTGTGCTTCCAGAGTCGCCGACAACATTCGAAAAGACTGCGGCGGAGGAACTTGCGCTGCATCTTAAACAGGCATACGGGAGGGAAATCGCGACGGTCGGCGAAAAGGCCGCAACAGGCGGCCTCTCAATCTACGTCGGAAACACGGCGCTTGCCGCCAGGAACGGCATCGACGCCAAGTCCATGGGCATTGAGGAGTGGCTCCTCAAGACTGTCGATTCCAAGAGGATCATCGCCGCTGGCGGCTCGCCGCGCGGTGTCATATACAGCGGTTATGAACTGCTCGAAAGATTATATGGTGTGATGTGGCTGGACGAACGCTTCACGGTCGTGCCGAAATCCACCTTGGACAAGTGGCCGAAGCTGAATCTCGGCGGGAAACCCTCCTTCCGCATCCGCGACATCCACACCTACTACAACGGCCAAAAGGACATCCGCTGGCTGTACGAAGCCCGCAACCGCAACAACTACTTCCACGACGAGGAGATCCTCCCCGAATTCAAGGCGATGCAGAAGTACGGCGTCTTCAAGATATTCGGACGTCCGCCGAAGGCATGCCATACCTATTTCTATTATACGCAGGACCTGCCGAAGGAGTACGAGGACTGCCTCTCGATGAACGCGCAGGGGAAGCGCGTCCGCTCCACAAGCGGCTCTGGCCCGGGGCAGATATGCCTCTCCAATCCGAAGACCGTCGATTGGTTCGAGAAGAAACTTCGCGAATACATCGCGGAGGACGTGAAGGAGACACCCGAGAATCCGCCAGTGCTCTATGAAGTCTCCGCCAACGACAATTCGTCCGAATGCCAGTGCCCTGGCTGCCGCGAGCTTGTGAAGAAGCACGGGAGCTACGGCGGCGCCGTGTTGGATTTCACGAACCGCCTCGCAGAGCGCGTGGAAAAGGACTTCCCATACATCAAGATTCAGATGTTCGCATACGAGACGGCATCGACCGCGCCGACCTCTGGAATCAAGGCCCATCCGAACGTGCTCGTGCGCCTCGCGCAACTAGGCGCCGAATTCGGCGCTGGCCACAAGGACTCCCTCAGGCCGCTGCATCACCCGAACAACAAGCGGGCGATGGGCGAACTTGACGACTGGTCGAAACTGGGCACCGTCTCGATTTGGGACTATTGGATAACCTACGGCGCGACTGGCCCTGGAATCTGCTTCGAGACCATTCCCGAAAACCTGCGCCTCTATCACCGCTATGGCGTCGAAAGCATTTTCGTGGAGCACGAGAATGTGGTTGGAACCCCCTTCTATCCTCTCAGAATATGGCTCGGACGCCGACTGATGTACAACGTGGAACAGGACATCATGCCTCTGACCGACCGATTCATGGCCGCCTACTACGGCGAGCAGGCCGCGCCAATCATGAAGGAACTGCTGCTCTACATGAAAGATTGCCAGGAGAAAGTGCCCGAAAATCTCGGAAAACTGCCGCTGCACCTGCGCTACGACCTAACCCCAGATTACTTCAGAGCCTGCGATGCACTCATCGAAAAGGCCCTCGCCAAGACGGACAACGAAGCCTGCAGAAGGCACATCTGCAAGGAGCGCCTGGTTCTTGATTTGGCGAACCTCAAGAAGAACAAGCTCAACGCCGCAAAGGACATGCAGGCGCTTTACGCACGCATGCGCGACGACACAAATTCACTCTGCCCCGAGTGGGCCTCCAGCAGAGACAATTGCCTCAACACCATCGACATGCTTCAAGAGGCCGCGACACCGCTTCCAGCCCCCGCCGAACACGACGGCTACAAGGTGGTCCATCAAATCACATGGAAGGAGAGAATCGACTATTCCAACTCGAAAATCCAAGACGACGCAGACGCCTTCGGCGGCCGCGCCATCGTCGCCACCGACAAGACATGGAGCGGTTTCTCCACTGGATACTACGTCCCGAACACGAAAAAGTATTTCGGCAGGATTCTCCCGCAGCCAATCGACAAGATCCCGCAGGACGAGAAATACCACTTCTACAAGCTCGGAAAGGTCACGCTCGACAAAGGCGGATACTTCTACGCACACAACTCATGGCACATCCAGTGGTTCACGGACCATCTCTTCGTGCCTGGCGGCGACAACGACTACATCGCATACATCTCGCTTAAGGCCGTCGGCCCCGCATACGTGAAGGACTCGAAGAAGAAGGAGAGCGCAATCTACTCCGACAGAGTCCTCCTCGTCCGCGAAAAGTGAGTTTTTCTCGACAGAGCCGTTTTGTGGATTGGGCAAATGTGATATATTATGGTTGTTTTGCGCATGCGTTTTCCAATGCATGCACAAAATACCTAATATATGGAGCCAGTTTCAAAACTCTCATCCAAACCGCCCTCGCGGGCGGCATTTTGCCGCTTGGGCGGTAGTTTTGCAATTGCCTCTTAAGTATTCGGTTTGATGCCGAACAGCAAAAGATAACAACAGGAGAGTAAAATGTCACTTCTTATCAAAAACGCACACATCATTTCACCAGACGTTGACGAGCGCGGAGCGGTGCTTGTCGAGAACGGAAAGATAGCGAAAGTCTTCAAAGCGGGTGATTCGCTTCCAGCGGCGGACTCAACCTACAACGCGGCGGGAAAGATGGTCGTTCCAGGCTTCATCGACACGCATATCCACGGCGGCATGGGCTATGAGGCGACTTGCGGCAAGCCTGAGGCCATCGGCGCAATCGCCGAAGGCAAGATGAAAGAGGGCGTCACATCGTTCTGCCCAACCACTCTCACGCTTTCAAAAGAGGCGCTCATAGACAGCCTCAAACTCGTGGAGGCATACCGCAAGGACGCAAAATTTACAAAGGTCCTGGGCGTCCATCTTGAGGGGCCGTTCCTGAACAGGGAGTGCCTCGGAGCGCAGAACCCAGCGTTCATTCGCCGTCCAGACATCGCTGAGGTCAAGGAACTTAGCGCCATTTCACACGTCTCAATCGTGACCTACGCGCTTGACGTCGATGGCTGCATCCCGTTCACGAAGGACCTGGTGAACGCGGGAATCAAGCCGAGCTGCGGCCATACCAACGCGACCTACGAGCAGTTCAAGGCTGGCCAGAAGGAAGGCCTCGCAAGGCTCACGCACTTCTGCAACCAGATGACAAAGCTCCACCACCGCGAAATCGGACTGGTCGGCGCGGGACTCTACGACGACTCCGTCGCCATCGAGATGATCTGCGACAAGATCCACCTCTGCCCTGACATGATCCGCCTCGCCTTCAAAGTCAAACCCATAGACAAGATCCTGCTCATCACCGACGCCATGGAGGCCACTGGCCTTCCTGACGGCGACTACCAGCTGGGCGGCCTCGCGGTCGTCGTGAAGGACGGCGCCGCTCGTCTGAAATCAAGCAACGCCCTGGCGGGCAGCACGCTGCAGTTCAACATCGCCTTCAAGAACGTCGCGGAAGTGACGGGACTGCCGCTCTGCCAGATTGTCAAGACGACATCCTACAATCAGGCCAGAGACCTCGGTATCAAGGACTTGGGAAAAATCGAGGCAGGTTTCATCGCGGACATCACAGTCCTTGACGATGACTTCTCCGTCAAGGCCGTCTTCATGGATGGTGTGAAGAAGTTCGAAAGGTAATGCCAGCCATGCTGGACAAAGTGACGCCAGAGAAGGGTATTTCCGAAATTCCCCAAGGGGAATTGGCGTCGCTTGCAGATGAATTAAGGCGGGAGATTCTGGAGACAGTCGCCCGCCAGGGCGGCCATCTTGCGTCAAATCTGGGCATTGTGGAACTGATGGTCGCCCTCCATTCGGTATTTGACTTTCCAAAGGACCGCATCTTTTTTGACACGGGGCACCAGTGCTATGCGCACAAACTGCTGAGCGGACGCCGCGAGAAGTTCCAGAAACTGCGCTCCATCGACGGTTGCTGCGGCTTTCCGCTGCGCGATGAAAGCCCCTACGACTCGTTCGGCGCAGGACACTCCGGCACCGCCATCTCCGCCGCGCTTGGCTTCGCCGCCGCACGCGACAGGAACGGCGGCAAGGAGAAGGTCATCGCCCTTGTCGGCGACGGCGCAATCGGCTGCGGCAGTTCCCTTGAGGGCCTCAACAACATCTCCGTAACCACACGGGACTTCATTCTGATCCTGAACGACAACAAGATGTCCATCGCGCCGAACGTCGGCGCCATCTCCAGTTTCCTGAACAGAATCATATCAGGACGCCACTACAACGCCTTCAAATCCTCCTTTGCGGACTTTGTCGGCAAATGCTTTGGACAGGGCATGCGCCGACGCGCGGGACGCATCGAGCTTGCGTTCAAGTCCATCTTCATCCACGGCAACATGTTCGGGGACCTTGGCCTGAAGTACATCGGCCCTGTCGATGGCCACGACCTGCCGTCGCTTGTCAGTATGCTGGAGCGCATAAAGTCGCTTCGCGAGCCTGTGATCCTGCATGTGATAACGAAGAAGGGCATGGGATACGAGCCTGCGGAGGAGAATCCATCCAAGTTCCACGGCACAAAGCCTTTCGACATCGCGACTGGCAAGCCGCTCAAGCCCTCGGCCCCTGTGACCTTCTCCAGCGCCTTCGGGAACGCACTGGCCGCCCTTCGCAAAGAGGACAGCGCCATTTCGGCGATCACCGCGGGAATGCCTGGCGGAACAGGATTGGAGACTTTCGCAAAGGAGTTCCCGAAATCATTCTACGACGTCGGAATAGCAGAGGGACACGCGACTGTGTTTTCAGCGGGTCTTGCGGCCTCTGGCCTGAAGCCCGTGTTCGCCGTCTATGCGAGTTTCTCGCAGAGGGCGTTCGACTATGCCTTCCACGATGTCTTCCTGCAGCGCCTGCCTGTGGTCTTCTGCCTCGACAGGGCGGGAATCGTCGAGGACGGTCCCACTCACCATGGCATCCAGGACATTGGCTTCTGGCGCGTCCTGCCAAACGTGAAGATAATGCAACCTGCTGATGGACAGGAACTTGCGATGATGCTCAAGCTCGCGTTCGGAATCGCTCCAGCCGTCATCCGCTATCCGTCTGGAGCGGCGGACGATTTGGTCGAGCACCATTCTCCGATTGAATTCGGCAAGGCGGAGGTCATTTCGGAAGGGAGATCGAATGTGGCGCTTTGGGGCGTCGGACGCGAACTCAAGACCGCCCTCGCCGTCGCTGAACTCCTGAATACGAAGGGCATCTGCGCCGACGTCGTGAACACGCGCTTCGTCCTGCCGTTTGACACCGCTCTGATGAAACGGCAAATTGACACTGGAAAGACAGTCTGCATCATCGAGGACCATGTCACCGACGGCGGTTTCGGCAGCATCGCCGTTGACGGCCTGCCGCAATGCGCGGGACGCATCCTCAAATTCGGATGGCCGAACGACGGCGTGGCATGGGGCAGCACCGCCGCCCTTCGCGAAAAGCACGGCATGACCGCAGAACACATCGCCGAAACAATCATTTCAACGACGCACTGATTGTGTGGTGCGGGTGGTTCTGTGCCGTCGCATTGCCGCGACGGGTTCCGCGCCGTCGCATTGCCGCGAAGGGTTCTGTGCCGTCGCATTCTTGCGACGGCTAGAAGACAATCTTCTCGCCCCACGTTGGGACGACGGCGTCGTAGCCTGCGTCCCATATCTTCTTTGCGGCGTCGTAGCCTTGGCGCCATGTCCAGCGGGCGCCGCTTAGCGGATGGTGGAACTCCTGCAGATGGCTGACAAGCGTCATCTTGGGCTGGATGATTTTGGCGGCCTCCGCGACATCAAGGCCGACGTACGGGTGGACGATGTAGAAGTCGGGATGCTTTGCGCAGACATCGAGCTGCTTGGCGTCGCATGTGTCGCCAGAGGTGAGGATGACGCATGCGTTCTTGCCTTTGCCGCAGTGGATTTCGATTGGCTGTACGAAGCGGCTGAGGCAGTTGTTGTGGTCGGTCTCGAAGGTGTTGATGGTGATGTCGCCGACCGTCAGAGTGCGCCTCGGTCCTTTGGAGTATCCTGCCTTCTCATAGAAGCCAGCGTAGCCGTCATTCGGGAAGAAGTTGGTGACGAAGAGCTTGTGGCTTCCGTTGATGCCATACGCGAAAGGCATGGTGAAATGGTCGCCGTGGTTGTGCGTGACGCCTGCGAAAGTCAGGTACTGGATCATCTCCTCCGAGAGCCTGTGATGCGGGTCGATTGCGAAGTTGGCCGTGCTTGTCCTGACGACATAGCCCATGTTGTAGATGTGCCAGAGGACGACATGCCCCTCGGCGACAGGCGTGAAGAGCAGCTCATGGAGGATTTTCCTGAAACTGTCGTCGTACCACCAGAGTGCGGGATAGTTCCTGTAGATTTCGTCAAGCTCCGTCGGCGGGATGTTGCGTGCGCGGTTGTAGAAATTCTTGTAGGTCTCTGGCTCGATCCTGTCGAAAGCCGCCTTCATTACGTTCAGCGCCAGCATGCGCTCCTTTGTCGGCTTGAAGCAGGACGTGGAATAGATGACATCCGCCGCCTTCTGGACATCCTCCAGAGTGACAGCCTCCCTCTCCTGCATGCCATCCAGTTTTGAAAGGTACTTAAACGGAATTTCAGTTATGTTCATTTCATTCTCCTTTTTTAATGGAATCATTAGTCATTGACAAATCAGGCTGTCCTTTCTTGACGATTATCACGAGACAGCCGCTCGGGATGCGTATTTCGTATGCGATATTGCCGCCCTGCCCTGTCCTTTTCACGAACTCGTCCGCATTGACGGAATTGCCCTTGCGGTCATAGACGAAGCAGACGGCATCCGACGCGTCGTTCCATCCGAAGACGCCTGAGACGGTCGTGATGATTCTCTCCTTGCATATAATATAGCCGCTGTGGAGTTCCATCGGCGTCATCGGGAAGGTGTGGAGCGACCAGTCGCCAGAGTGGATGAAGCACGGAAGGCCGCACGACATGCTCATAAGGTAGTGCGCGAAGCCCTGCTCGCCGTGCTTGTAGCAGAAGCCGAGCGGCGTGGTGAGATGCATGGAGAAGAGTCCGCCGACTCCCATGCCCTCCTCTGTGAAGAAGAGGGCATTTCTGTTTGCCAGCGAGCGGAAAGAGGGCGCGCCGTTGGCGATTAGGCGGCGGTTGCGGGAGGCGAGATAGTCGCACATCTCGTCCAGGAATGGCCTGACAAGAAGCGTTGGAATCGTGAGCTTGCCTTTGACCGCGTGAGTTTTCTCATCGATGTCGAGCGTGCATCCGTCCCATTCGGGGAACTGCTGCCAAGTGGTGACTCCGAGGCAGATTTCATCCATGTAGATGTTCGCTCCAATGTCCTCCACGAGATAGTGGTACGTGTCGCGCAGGGCCTTGCCGTAGGCGTTGTCGCGCGTCGGGATGTATCGGCGGTAGCTCTCCTTTTTCATGAGTTCTCGGGAGGTGTAGTCATTGGCGAGGCTATCGGTGAACTCGGTGTCGCCTTTGATTTTGGCGCAGAGGTTCTTGTGGAGGTAGGCATAGACGTTGACGTCTGGCGCATACTTGCGCAGGGCGGCGGTCATGTTGCGTGTGGAGTCCTGCCACCACTTGTAGTGCGGCGTTGTGAGCGGTGCGCCATGGCCGAGGCGCGGGTGGTCGCTGTCGGGCCCGACCGTGTAGTCGCCCGTGACATGCGTGATGATGTGCTTGACGGGACGACGCGCAAGATAGTCGCGGACGGCGCGCTCGGTGACAGGCGCCTGCGCGTCCCAATAGAACACAGGGGTCTCGCCGCTGCCCGCGCCGTATGGGAAACTGAACGGGCCGTCGATGGTGTAGTTGCTGCCCCAGTCGTCGCGGACGCGGTTGATGAAGCGGTAGTAGTCGCTGTCGCGGAGGAGATAGATGCTCCAGACGATTGTGTGGGAGCCGTTGGGGGGCAGTCCGAGATTCCTGTCGCGGATTCCGATGGTGTTTTCGCCGCGAGCGAGGCAGGCCTGTTCGCGTGAGATGTCGTCCTCAAGGACGATTGCGGCGCAGTCTTTGCCGAAGAATGCCGCGAGCGTGGGATTCGTGGGGCTTCCGACTTCGTCAAGCATGATCTCCATGCCGTGGAAGAGCATTTTGTCTGGAGTCGAGGGCAACGCGAGAGTGTTCTCGAATATGACGCCCGTAGGCTCGTTGCGCAGGTTCTTGAATGTGTCCGTGAACTGAATCCTGCCGTCGAATATTCTTGTTCTTCTGGAGAACTCGAATTCCCCCGTGTTGAAGTCGCCGCCGATGCCATTATTATATATTGCATAGGTAAAGCGGCCCTTCGGACGGCAGTTCACTTTGGTTGTGAGTCCGAATGTCCGCCCGATTCCCTCCAATTCAAGCAAAGCCCGATTATAAAATGATTCGACTGAACGGGTGGAGACTTTCGCTGTTATCGGAGAGCGCGCCTGCCCCTGAAGGCGGCAGTCTGGAATGGCGCCCGTCGGCGCGGGAGTCTCCTTTGCGACGACGTTGCGGCGGGGCTTGAACTGCGAATCAAATTCGACATGGACGTTGCGCAGGGCGACCTTCATGTAGTGGCTGAAGGTGACGACGTTCTCGCCGACGTGCTGCGTAAGTCCCGTCAAATCAATGACGAAGCGGTACGGTTCCTGCTCCTTTTCATAGAGGCCGTAGATGAACTTGCGGTTCGTCTGGATGGCGTCTGAGAAGTCTGGGGAGTACATAAGGAACCATGAGCCATCGTCCATTCCGCACCAGTCGTTTCCACCGCCAGAGCGTGTCTTGTAGTGGAGCGGCTTGTTGAGGAGGCGCGATCCATGGAGGCCGCTGCCGTTGACTGAAACCAGAAAACCATTGGTGTATCCGCCAAGGTCCGCCCATTCCAGGCGCGCCTCGAATACGAGGCGAATCTGCCGCGTGTCGGCGTCCTTCTGCTTGAATTTAACGCTGATGCTCTTTCCCGCCTCAAGCGTGAAATCGCCGAACTCGACCTTCTCGTAACTGCGCTCTTGTGAGAGAAGCGAAACACTCATTGTCATAAATATAACGAAAAGAGTATGCAGTTTATTTCCCATATATCACTCCATGCTTTCGTCGTGGTCATGCCTGATGTTCTTGAAATGGGTGCTGAAGATGAGCACGCAGATGCCGCACATGCCCATGATGATCGGGCCGTAGATGATTCCGATGAGTCCGAATGTCTGCAAGCCGCCCATGAT
>JAEEGL012980920.1_pt1 | contig 14819 bp, 10 predicted proteins | sample 9134231 | NCBI WGS metagenome assembly JAEEGL01 (sample SAMN16246548, study PRJNA631951) | gut metagenome | biome: gut microbiome; feature: rumen; material: fiber-attached | host: Bos | place: Iran: Karaj | collected 2018-10 | reverse complement strand
CTACGTTTTCAAATGAATTAACCACACGCTGAAGGGCCATTGTGGATATTGCAATAAGTGCAAACTGGAGCGACATCGGAACACCGAGTTTAAGAACCTTATAAATCATTCCGCCTGATATATTAAAGTTTTCTTTCTTTAACTTGAAATAAGGATTAAGTATAACCGCATAAATACCGCTTCCGAGAACCGAGATAAACTGAGCAATAACGGTTGCTACTGCTGCACCCTTAATTCCCATGTTGAACTTCCGGATAAACAGAATATCAAGTACAATATTTATTATCGTTGAAACAATAAGGAAGATAAGAGGCGATTTGGAATCACCGAGTGCTCTTAACATCGATGCAATGTAATTGTATAAAGATACAAACAAAAGTCCAAAGCACATAAAACGAACATACATTGTCGCATCTGCCATTATCTCCGCCGGTGTCATAAGAAGTTTAAGAAGCCAGGGTGTAATCACATATCCGATGCTTCCGAAAATCACTGGAACAAGCAGCATGATGAAGCCTGTATTGAATATCGTATTTTTAACCTTCTCATCATCGTGAGCTCCGTAATACTGTGATGCAATTATTCCGCCGCCGCTTCCTATTCCGTTGCAAAGCGCAAAGAAAAGAAACGTGATGGATGCGGATGCACCGACTGCAGCAAGGGCGTCTTTTCCAAGAAAACGACCGACTATCAAAGTATCCGCAAGATTATATATCTGCTGAAAAATATTTCCTACCAATGCGGGAAGCGAAAACAGTAAGATATGTTTTACGGGGCTTCCTTTTGTCATATCAGTTGTAAAATTCTTCATAATTCTCCTCTGATTAACATCTTTCTTTATGTTCAAACTCATTTACATTTTTCAAGTGTAATATACTTCAGATTAAAATCTGCTTCTTCTTATAAATCTGCTTTTCTATTCTCAAAATTTGCGAAAATAAAAAAAAACGAGCAGAGGTGTTGTAATCCCCTGCTCGCTTGCGGACTGCCTCTGTATCTTTTTTCTCAAAAAAAGACATCATCCTTACATCGCATAAACCCATATTGAATACGGCGAAGTATCATCGCTATACATTCCGATTTCTTTCATTCCGAGGTTTTCATAGTTGCTTACGCGAACTCTCGAGAAAACGTACTTTCCGCCCATCTTTGAGAAAACTTCCGGATTAATGAGAAGTGCTGCTTCATTGGTCTGTAAATCGCGAACACCGTCATATCCTGCATCCTTTGAGAATACGTATGCTCTTCCGCCCCAGTTGTCAAAATATTCTCTGTTCTCTTCATCTGTCTCAAGCTCAGGCTCTATGAGTTCTCTGAAAGTTTTTTTGTAATCTGCCGAGTAAAATGAAACGTAACCGTCAAGTGTTGAAATATCGTTATACTCAAGAATCGCAGGATGCATTCCGTATGCAATCGCCCATTCGCCGTTATAATCAATATCTTCTTTTATCCTGTCAAAAAGCTTTTCCGAATAGAATTCGCCGTACGTAAGATTTTCATTTTTCTTATGGAAAACCTGCTCGACTCTTTCTTTTCCGATCACATCACCGACAAGTGAAAAAACATTAGTCGAAATATGATTGTATTTGCTCGGGAAAAGGCAGACAAAAATCAGCGACATAATGCATACCGAATATTTGAGAGCCATACTCTTCCAGTTTGCTCTGCAAAGAACCATCATGAATGCGAGATACCAAAGGAACGGGCAGAGCCATAAAGTTCTGGCAAACGAAAATCCCTTAAGCGGAGGAATAACCGTGGCAATTAAAGTCTTAAACCACGCGGTTTCGTTCAACGCATAAATCGCACAGTTAAATACCTGCCAGAGCATAACAAGATTAAACGGATCTTTAAAAATATAACCTGCTTTCTTCTTTTTGATATAACCGATATTTAATACGAAAAAATAAATCAGGCATACCGGAAGAACCGGGAAAAGATGGAGCGATGCACTGTGATACTGTCCGAAAAGAAATACCCAGACAAAATCTTTCAGGCACTGCAGGAAACTTATATCATTCGAAACAAACGAATCACGAATCGTTTCGCCCTCAGCAAACAAAATCGTGTAAAAGAGTCTCCATTCCGTAATTATATATCCTGCGGACAAAGCTGTGATTGCGCCGATAAAACGCCATCCAGGTTTCTTTTTTGCTATCCAGTCGATGAAGAAATATACCAGAGTGAATCCGCAGATAAAAAGTCCGAAGAAAACAAAATCCGAAAACAGCGGGTAAAAGAACATAAATACAAGATACTTAGGCTCATACTTTCTCTTTAAAAGAATCATTACCGCCAAAAGAAAAGGTAACGAAGCAAACCCGAAAGAATTGATCGGCTGCGTCGGTGTTATTCCGTAAATCAGCCCTGCGATAAGATAAATACTGCCGTTTTCTCTGTTACCGAAAATGGTTTTCCCGAGGAAATAAAAACCTGCAATCGCAATGGCAATTTTACAATACCATCCGATAATTATTGCCGGAAAGCACGGAAAAATCATATAAATCCATGAAAAAACTTTTAGCTCCGAGAAAAAATAATTTCTGTCCAGTCCGCCCAGATACGGTGCAGAAGAACTGAGCGACCAGAATATATGACTGTCTTTGATCATTTTGTAATGTGAGATTCCGCTGTCAAGATAATCATGAACCTGTAAATAGATGCCGTCCCGTTTTACCAGAATGTAAACAAGCGAGCACACGAAAAAAATTAGAATTAAAAAAACTCCCCCGTTTTTTTTCTTTTCTTTCATAATCCTACCGTTTAAGTCTCCCTAAACGCACCTTTCAACTGAAATTTTTCAGGCAGTCATAACTGCTGCCGCTGTTCCCCTTTTTTAAATCCGTTGTTTCGGTAAGTGTTTGAAAAGCATTTCTTATGCGATCCAAATCTTCCCCTGTATTTAACGGCGAAAGCATCATAATCACGTATCCTTCATCAGAACACTCAGGTTCGCATTTATTTCCCCTTAAAACTGCAGCGAACTGTTCACCGTTATATTTTTCATCACTTAAAACAACTATTCTTAACGGGTCCGATTTTTTAACCGTAAAACCCATTTCTTTCAAATCGCTTTTCAGCGCATCAACCTTATCGCTGAAAACGTTCGTTTCTTCCTCATATTTTCCCACAAAAGAATTAAACATGTCAAGACTCGCCATAATAAGATATGACGGACTTGACGAACCGAAAAGATCCATGGCGCGCTTTGCAATCGGGAAAATATCCCTGAAGCTTTCATTTATATGAAGATAAGACGCACCCGTCAGTGTGGGCAGAGTCTTATGTGCTGACACCGCGCAGATATCGGCAAATAATGCAGGATGTGCGTATTCACCGTATTTCTCTGAATCCAGGAAACGAAAATAAGCACTGTGCGCACCGTCGACAAGAAGCGGGATATCCAATACCATAAGTGCTTCCTTAATCTCTTTTAAATCAGTTACGTTTCCGAAATAATCGGGATATGTTATGTAAACCCCGATAGGATTTCTTTTTTCATCTGAAGTCAGTTCTTTAATTTCCGACAAGATATCTTTTATATCCTGATTTTCAGAGTTTCCTTCTGCTCTTTTTTCAAGGGTATGTCTTTCTTCAATATTTCCCTCATCATTTTTTTCAGAAACTCTGCGAAGGCTTTCTGAAGGATTTCCCACATCATTTTTTGGGGAAACTCTCCGAAGGCTTTCTGAAGTTTTTCCTTCAACCCTTTTTACGCGGATATTAAGAAGTTCCACCGCATGAAAAAAAGCCTTGTGACACATTCCTATTGTGATAATATAAGGCTTTTCGTTTGCGCCATAAGGGCCGTGATTAATCTCAAAATGCTTTAAGGCAAGATAAATCATTGCCTTAATCGAAAGTGAAGATCCCTCAGTAGAATACAGAGTTTTAACGCCAAAAATATCCGAAGCGTTTTCTTCGCTCTCCCTTATAATTCCTTCGGGAGCAAAAAGATTATCCGCACCGGCTATTTCGGTAATATCGTGTCTGTACGCTTCCATAAGCCAGGAAGGAACCTCGCCATCAGGCGCTTTTCCTTTGTGTCCCGGCATATGCAGTCTTGATATACCTGATTTTTCATATTCATTTAAAAAATCAACTATCGGAGTACTGTAATTATTCTTCACTGTTCTCACTTACACGCATCATTATCGCGCATTCTATTCTTTTTCTGAAAAGTTCACATCCGGGTTCGTAGATTCCTCTTATCGATCCCGATGCATGGAAAGCATTCGCAGCGCATCCGCCCGAGCAGTATAATTTTGCCCAGCAGTCCTTGCACTCTTCTCTCGCATACGCATTGCAGCTTCTGAATTCTTCGCGAAGAGCGTCATTGGTAACGCCGTTAAATACATCGCCGAGTTTATACGATTCCTCACCGACAAACTGGTGGCAGGGATACAAATCTCCCCAGGGTGTAACTGCCATGTATTCGGTTCCCGAACCGCATCCCGAAATACGTTTGTAAATGCAGGGACCTTCGTTAAGGTCGAGCATGTAGTGATAAAACGTAATGGGCTTTCCTTCTTTTTCTCTCTTTAACATTTCTTTTGCAAGGATTTCATACTGCTCTTTTACAATCTCGATATCCTCGCTTGTAAGTGTGGTTTCGTCTTCGGGTTTTCCGACTACGGGTTCCATACTTAACTCAGTGAATCCGAGGTCTGCCATATGAAATACATCCTTTGTAAAATCAGGATTGAAATGTGTAAAAGTACCTCTTATGTAATACCCTTTTCCTCCTCTTGCTTCCACAAGCTTCTGGAATTTGGGAATAATCTTTTCATAACTTCCGTTACCGGCAAAATCAACTCTGAATCTGTCGTGAACTTCTTTTCTTCCGTCGAGCGAAAGAACAACATTGCTCATTTCTTTATTGGCAAATTCAATGACATCGTCATCGATTAACATACCGTTTGTTGTAAGCGTGAATCTGAAGTTTTTCTTCTTTTCTTTTTCAATGCTTCTTGCGTATTTAACCAAATCTTTGACAACGTCAAAATTCATTAAAGGTTCACCGCCGAAAAAATCTACTTCAAGATTTGTTCTTGTGCCTGAATTTTCAACAAGGAAATCAAGTGCTCTCTTGCCGACTTCGAAACTCATTATCGCTCTGTCGCCATGATACTTGCCCTGGCTTGCAAAGCAGTAAGAGCAGTTAAGATTGCAGGTATGCGCAACGTGAAGGCAGAGTGCCTTGATAACATTGCCGCTTCTTTGCTTGAAAGTTCCTGCAAGCTCGGCAAATGTATCGGGTGTGAAAAGCTGTCCGTCGTCTTTAAGGCTCTGAATATCGTCATAGCATTCAAGAAGCTCTTCTTTTGTTACGTCCTCGCGGTCTTTGTACTTCTCGAGAAGTGTGTCAATGATTTCGTCCTTTGAATGATCGGTAAACATTTCTATCATGTCATACGCCACATCATCAACGTCATGAACCGCGCCCGAACATGTATCAAGCACTATATTGTATCCGTTAAGTTTATACTGATGAACCATAAATTTCTCCAAATCTAAGAATGAAAAATACCGCCTTGTTACAGGCGGTATAACTCGATGTGCTTATTTTGCTACGTTTTCGCACTTCTGATTTGCAACGCCGCAGCTTGTCTTGCATGCCGACTGGCATGATGTCTGGCATTCGCCACATCCGCCCTTCTTTGCACTAGCGCAAAGGTTACGTGTCTTAAGTGTTTTAATTCTCTTCATATTTGTTTCCTACTTTCGTAAATTTAATATGTATCAGTTACCCGATACGTTTGGTTTACTGCAAAATAATAACATTTATCAGGCATTTTATCAACCTGTAAAATTAATTATTCGTGAAGTCCCCCTATTTCACAATGTTTCCCTGTTATTTCAGACATCAGGATTTCCCGAATCGGTGTTTTCCGTGGGTTCTCCGGGATTCGGGTTTTCTTCGGGATTTCCGTTTCCGTCGTCATTCGAAGAAGGTTCTTCGGTTTTGTTTTCCTCAGGATTTTCTGATGAAGGAACCTCTCCTGTCCGGTTATCTTCCGTATTTACGGCAGGTTCAGCCGCTTTGTTTTCATCGGAATTGCTGCTGTCCGGAGTGTCCGCAGAGGCATCTCCGGTCTTGTTTTCATCAAGAGCAGCCTTTTCCTCTGTCTCTTCTTCAACCTCTTCCTTCTCGAGTTCTTCGTTCATGTACTCTTCGTCGATTACGTTATTGATTACCATGTTTCGCATGGCTTTGTAATGCGCACCGGAACGCCATCCCTGATCGACCGAACCCGAACCGCTTGTGACAATTCTTGTGTCGGGATATATTTGTCTCAGTTCCCAGAGCTGATCTTTGGGAATCCTTGTTCCGTATATCCAGAGTTTCTGAAGATTAGGAAGGTCTTTTATGGCATCCGTCGAAGTAACCGGGTTATAGCAGAGATTAAGGTCCTCAAGCTCCGTCAGTTCGGAAAGTACGCTCATGTCATTAACGTCATTTGCGAAAAACTCAAGGTATCTTAATTTCTTGCAGTATTTAAGCGCCGATATGTCTTTAAGTCTTCGACTGCTGCCGTCCAGCGGATAATTTTCCACAAGAATGAGCACACGAAGTTCAGGCATATACTCGAGGAAACTTAAATCCGAAATGTGATTGTGCCCTATATCAAGTGCAACCATATCCGTGCAGTATTTGAAATACTTCATATCCTCGTTGTAAAGACGTCTCGGATCGTTCATTCCGATTAATGTGGAAAATCCCACACTGTCCGTCGGAATGGTATAGTATTTGGTTTTTATGTCCCAGACGATTTTTACATCGGGATGTGCATCCTGAAGTGCGGCATAACCGTCATTATCAAGTCCGCAATCCTTCATTATTACTTTTTCGAGTTTCGGAAGAGAAGCGAAAAACTCTTCCATATCAAGTTCGCTTACATCTATTCCCGAAATATTCGCATATGTCGAATCGGAAAAGATTCTGTAATTATCGCCGAGATAAACGAGAACCGGCTTCTCTTCTTTTTCTTCAGCCTCTGTATTGCTGCTTACATCGGGTTCTGCTGTCTCTTCTTCGATTTCTTCTTCCGGCTCGTTATCAGTCTGCATATTTGCATTCGGGTCGATTTCCATGGAATTATAATGTTCTTCAAATATTTTCACATCATGCGCAGGCATAACGAACGTTAAAACCATGCCTTTCTGATAATCATATTCCTGTTTTAATTCCACATCTTCGCAGTCAAGATAAAAATTGTAATTTGTGTCTGTCGCCATGAACGGGTAAGTAATCGTAACCTTTTCACCCTCGGCATATTTCATCTTTTTTGATTCGAATCCGGAATCATCAAATTCGATTTTATAACCCGAACCCGTGCATCCCGTCATCAGAAAGAATGTCGAAATTCCAATCAAAAATCCCGCAATGCTTTTTTTCATTTTCTTTTTCCTCAGTCATTTATTCTTTTCGTATAAGTTCTATTCCCATTTAAACTTAGCGAAAACTCCGGGTTTTAAAATAACATCAGCTTTTTTTACTCCTGCTTCTCGCCATCCTGCATTATAGTTTTCAGTATTTAAAGCCACTTCTTAAGTTTAAAGAAAATCAAACTTCCGACTACGATTAAAACACTGACGATTATTACTGCCGGATATCCGAATACCGAATTAAGCTCGGGCATGTATTTAAAGTTCATTCCGTACCACCCTACAATAAGTGTCAGCGGCATGAAAATCGCCGTTACAACAGTCAGTACCGTCATGATACGGTTCTGTTTTACACCGAGTCTCGACTCGTACGTATCTCTTATCTGTGATGTATAATCAAGCAGTGCATTAACCGTATCAAAAAGTCTCGATACCCTGTTTGAAAACAGTCTGAAAAATCTGATGTTATCCTGCTTGAAGAAATTGTTTTCGTTCTCTTCGAATTCCTGTGAAAGGTCGATTAAATGATCGTAATGTGTTCTTAAATCTCTTAAAAAACCTCTGATATCATTTACTCTTTCCAAATCCGCATCCTTGTCATTGTCGATATCTTTGTCGATTGCATCAAGTTCTCGTTCAAACCCTTCAAGAAGCATTAAATCTTCATGAATTATCTGTTCAAGAAAATCGTAAATAAATCTTTCAAGACTCGGCATTCTCCATTTTTTCGTTGCAACAACTTTTTTGATAATGCTCTGAACAGTATCACCCGAATCGATGAATACAATACCCTTTTCGTCCAGAGCAAAAGCAAATTTCTTATAATCCGCATTCATGTCTTTTCTGTCGGGAAGTGCGAATGTTCCCGTAACCGAATCGTAGTTTACTTCCGCTTTGGTTGTATGAACTTCGAGGATGTCGAGTTCCATATCTATTCCCATTTCAAATGATTCGCGCTCGTTCTGCCACTCTTCCGGAGTAAGTATGGCGACATACTGCTGAGTCTTCGAACTGTGACATTCTTTCGCTGTACATTCTTTCAGTGTGCTTTCAATAAAATAATACATTTTACGGTCTCCGTTTACACATTTTCTTAATCGGGAAACAGGGCGAAATACCCCAAGAATAATTCCCTTTAAACACTATGAAAATAGAGTATCACTTTGCATTAAACAAATCAAATAAGAATAGAGAGAATATTGACAAATATAACGATAATTTTTATACTTAACAGTGTTAAGTACGTGGAGGATTTATGAACAGATTTCATCATAACGATTTAAAAAGCGAACTGATAGAGTGCGGACTTGAGGCAGTGAATACCGATGGTATTAAAAATCTTTCGCTTCGAAAGCTTGCTTCCAAATGCAATGTCAGCGAAGCAGCGCCCTACAGTCATTTCAAAAACAAAGATGATTTGATCAAAGAAATGCAGAATTTCGTTTCGGAAAAACTTTATGAGTCTCTTTACGAGGCGGCTAATTCCTGCAAAAACAAAAACTCTGCGGAAAGAATATATAAAATTGGCGAAGCATATGTACTTTTTGCCATTGAAAAACCCGAGTATTTCAATTTCATCTTTTCTTTCCCGAGTGCATCCATAGATTTATCCATGACTTCAGATGACGACTTTAAACCGTTTAAGTTTTTTAAAGAAGAATCCTACCGCGTATACCGTAAAAAAGATATCGATGACGAGGATATAAAATACGGCATAATCAGCATGTGGTCACGAGTTCACGGTATCGCCACAATCGCCTCAATGCCGAATATAAAGACCGATTTTGAATGGAAAGATGTGTTAAGGCGAATTATTCTGGATAATTAGGTAATGTTATGAAAAGGAAACCCCTGATGATATTAATTCCAATATGTGCAGTTTTACTGCTTCTCATCGGATTATTTTTGATTATTCTTCCACCCTCTAAAGGCAAGCTCCCGGAATTTAAAAATGCTGACGGTGAAATAATCGAAGGAAGCATATCCGAAAAAACGAAAATAGAAATTAACGGTACCGAACTCGGCATTATCCTTTTAGGCGAAAGCGCCGAAAATCCCGTACTGCTTTTCTGCGGCGGTGGTCCCGGAATTCCGCAGTACCTTTTGGAATACCTGTATCCTTCGGCACTCACAAAGCATTTCACGGTCTGCTACTGTGATTACAGAGGAACAGGCCTTTCCTACAGTAAGGTCAATCCCGAAGAAATGACTTCCGAAGTTTTCCTGTCTGATACCGATGCTGTTACGGATTATCTTCGAGACAGATTTAACACTGAAAAAATCTACATCGCCGGACATTCCTTCGGAACATTCGTGGCACTCAATGCCATTAAAAATCATCCCGAAAAATACCATGCATATCTGGCAGTTTCGCAGATTGTAAAACAGGATGAATCTGAAACTCTTGCATATGACTATATGCTTGATGAATATACGAAAAACGGCAATACCAAAATGGTAAAAGAAATGAGCAAATATCCTGTGCATGAGTCGGAAGATGCCATGAACAGATGGAGATCAAGTTCTGCAAGGGATAAAAGCATGCACGAACTCGGTGTAGGTTCAGCAAGAGATATGAAAAATGTAATTACAGGACTTTTCTTCCCGAGTCTTAAATGCAAAACCTACACAATCCCCGAGAGAATCAACATCTGGAAAGGCAAAAAAAATTCCAACCGCTTTGCCGTTTCAAAAGAAACACTTGTTTTCGATGCAGTCGAATCAGCAAAAGAGGTTGAAATTCCGGTATACTTCTTCGCAGGCGAATACGATTATACATGCTGCGAATCTCTTCAGAAAAAATATTACGAAGCACTTTCAGCTCCCGAGAAGAAATACTTTTTCTATGCCGGCACGGCTCACAGTCCCATATATGAGGACTATGAAACCACCGACATAATCTTAAACGAGATACTTACAGCGCAATAAGGTATACATCCGCTTCTTCACCTTCAAATGTGAAACTGCGTTCATACTTACCGCCGTTCTTTACAATGGTTTTTATCGAAGGCTCGTTGGTTCTTTCCACCGAAAGCTGGAACGTTTCCAGCCCTATTTCTTTGGCACGGTTTAATACCAGGCCTAACATTTCGGTTGCATACCCTTTTCTTCTTTCGGAAGGTCTTACACTGTATCCGCTGTTACCGAAATCAATAAGAAATGAATTGAGTGTGTGTCTGAAATCTATAACTCCAACAAGTCTGTCATTTTCATCAAAGGCGAAGTATGTGTCGGTAACTACCCATGAGGGATTCACTGTTTTGGGATCTGTGTTATCCGTTACCGATTTAAGCCATTCGTCATATGAATCCATCTGATCTAAAAGTTCGCTTCCGTTAATTACGAACTCTCCGATTTTATTAAATTCTTCTTTAAATTCCAATGCTGCTTTTTCATGTTCCTTTGAAGGTCTTTTTAAATTTATCATTTTGTTCTCCTTTTTATCTGAATAGAATAAGTGAATAAACAGTGGAAATTCATGCACACTAAATCGGAATAATACCTGTTATCTGATTGTCTGATTATCTTATTGTCTTATTGTCTTATTGTCTTATTGTCTTTTTGTCTTATTAATATTAATTCTTTATTCACTTATTAATTGTTTTTCTATGTGTTTTAATACTGATTTATAAGTTTTTGTTTCAAGCGGAGCGATCCTGCTCCACATTCGTATTCCCTGATATGAGAAAAGAATTACGTTTGCGATTTCACTGACATTCACCTTTTCGAATTCACCGGATTTAATGCCATAATTAATGAGTGAAGTCCAGCGCTTAACCGCATTCTTATTCATTGCATCCATCACATTAGAATCGGTACTGTCTGCATATTCATACATAGCAATGCTAAGTGATTCTTCAGGATTCTTTATTTCAGCTTCCATCTGCGAAAGTGCATTCTTTAAGATTTTACGTGCAGGAGTTCCGGCTTTTATCTCTTTTTCAAAATCCATTGAATCTTTAGTTACGATTCTCTCAAGCAGTGCTTCGAAAACTTCTGAGGTTGATGCAAAGTGACTGTACAATCCTCCTCTGCTCATGCCGGTTATCTCGCAAATATCCTTCATTGTTACCTGCTTGAAGCCTTTCTCACAAAAAAGTTTAAATGCCTCATCAAGAATATATTCTCTTGTTTTCTCTGCTTTACCTGCCATGATTATTTCCTCCGTTTTTCATTTTCGACATCCGTGTCGATTTTTATTTTAGACACACGTGTCGATTTTGTCAACATGTTTTTTCAAATAAAAAATCTCCATAAGCAGCCCTGCTCTTTTACAGCTTCTGCTTATGAAGATTTGTTTAAGCCATATTCTAAAATCTAATACTTAATCAGAATTCTTATATTATTTCATATTATTCTTTCAGGTTTTCCTATTCTAAGTTTTCTGAAAGATTCTTTTATATTCTAATTAAGTTCAAGCGAGTTTGATATGTAATAAGTGAAGTTCTTCTCTTCGCAATATTCTTTTACCTTCTCGGCTATCTCATCATCGGTCACATATTCAAGAAGGAAAATGTATGCTCCTTTGTCAGAATACTTTTGGGCATATTCGGTAAAGTATTCTTTCTCTTCATCATCGTTTAAGCCAAACTCTCCGGTATCCCAGTAAATTCTTGAGATAACCGTTTCCTGATTAATACCTGTAATCACGTCATCCCATTTACCCATCTTCTCGCAGTACGCTTCAAGAAAAGTATCTCCGCCGTTCATAATAACCGGCTTTCCCGTATCAACCAGGCCTTTCATGATAGTCGCAACACCTTCGAGTGTCTTTTTATTCTGATACTGATAATAGACATCACAGTTATCTACGAAGAACCCGTCTACGCCTTTATCGCTAATGTCTCTAGCAAGCTCATCAAGAATGAATTCCTGCCATCTTTTCGAAGTCACGTCTACCCACTTTTCTTCTTCCCAGTTCTCGTATTCTTTCAGAGTCAGATCCTCATATTCCGAATAATACGGTCTGAAGTTTTCGAGCGATCCGATGTTGATGTAGCTTAATACATATCTGTTTTTCTTTTCAAGTTCAGTGATTTCTTCTTTTGTATAATTCTGAGCATCAACAACCAGAACATCATAGTCTTTAACATCAACCTTTTCGCTTAAAAATACTCCGTATTTGCAACGCGAACCGAGGTCCTGACAAAACTGATACATATCATCATAGTCTTTATATGCCTGTTTGAATTCTTCGGGAAGATTGTCGAATATCGTCCTTCTTACTTCTCTGAAATATTCGTTTCCGGGGCAGAAGCCGCCGACATTCTTAAGTGCTTCATCATTCTCACCGTAAATAATCAGCCAGGAATAACCTCCGTCCATCACATCCTCAAACTTTGCTTCTTTAGGATCGAGGTTATAGAGTTTTTTCAAATCGACTTTGTTTTTTATATTGTTATACTGCTCATCCTCCATATCAAAAATTTTCGTAACTTCACGAAATTCACCGTTTGACAAAGGATAGCTGAATGTTGTTTCTATTTTTTTGTCGTATCGAATTTTAGCGGTTACAACCGTCGACATCAGTTCATATGCACTGTAATCAAATCCGATAAGATATGTAGAAGAAGCGCCCGGAAGATTCCCCTCTGAATCACCCGCGGGCAGGTTTGAATAAACCTTTTGGAATGTTTTACTTGCAGTTATTTTATCAAGGTTTTTCTCGTATAAAAGCATTCCCAGTGCAACAATGTAAAATATTGCCACCGCGGAAGCAAAGTAAATGATTATACGTATAAAAACCTTTGAAGGTCCCTTTTTCGGGTTGTCATTGTTTTTCTTCATGTCCTAAAATCATCCGAAATAAATCCATTTGCCGGATTACCGTTCTGAAATATGTTCTTCTTTTCTATTCTGAAATACCCGGAAATTTATTTCATTTTCCTGTTCTAAATCTGCTTATATAAAATATATATCCTTAGAAATTAAGCAGTTTATCTGCTTCCTGTTCTGTAATCTGCCTGTCGTTTTTCATCTGAATAATGTACTCTTTTGCTTTTGAAGAATACATGTATCCGTTTTCGATTGATTTTCCGAACCACGTCAAAGCATTCTGGTAATCACGTGCGGAATAATATGAAACACCGGCCATATACATATACTCTGAATCAGACGAAATCTCCGAAGCTTTTATATAGTATTCCGCTGCCGAATCATAATCGATATTCCTGTAATGTATGTCACCGAGGTTGGCATAAACTTCGCTGTCATTAACACCCATATCCACTGCTTTCAGGTAATAGCTTCTCGAAATAAAATCATCCGAAACCACGCCGTACGAATAATAGTACATGTCACCGAGTTTCTTATAGACTTCTCCCGATGTGGTATGGTTTGATTCGGCCTTCTGGAAATACATAAGCGCCATGGAATAATCCTGAGGCACGCCGTTTCCGTCATAGTACAATAAACCGAGTTCCTCACATGCTCTCACATCGTTTAAATCAGCAGCTTTTGAAAAATACTCTGCTGCCTTTTCAAAATCTTTGTTGGTGGATAATCCGTTTTTATAAATAACACCGAGATAGTAATAAATTTCCGGGATATTGCTGTAATACTCAGAAGTTTTTTCAAGACATTCTCTGGCCATCGAATAATTCTTTTCGACACCGATGCCTTCATAATACATGGCTCCGACAATTGTTAAGGATTCGGTGTCACCTGCATCAGCAGCCTTTTTGTACCATTTGAAAGTTGCTTCTTCATCAGGATTTGCCGAAAGTTTTGCGAAATAATATAATTCCGCTATCTTTTTCATTGCTACATAATCATTTTTCGAAGAAGCTTTTAAATACCATTTCTTTGCTTCCTCATAATTGCCGTTTTGCTCAGCAATACCTCCGAGATTAATCATAGCGGAAGTATTCCCAAGAGACGCTGCTTTTATAAACCAGTCTTCTGCAGAAAGATCTGAAGAATCTCCGGGAACAAATCCCATCTGAAGCATTTGCGCAATATTTACCATTGCTTCCGAATCACCTGCAAGAGCACTTTTATAAAAGTTTTCATAAGCTTTCTGATAATCAGGTTCGCCTTCATACCCTTCACGGTAAAATATTCCCAGATATCTGTATGCATATAAATATCCGTTATCAAGCGCTTCTTCGTACCATTCTTTTGCTTTTGAAAGATTGCTTTCACCGCCCGAAAGTCCGTAAAGTCCCCGGCGGTACATTTCGCCGATTTCTATCATTGCAGGCGCATATCTCATATCTGCTGCCTTTTTGTACCACTCATATGCTTTGTCGTAATCATTCTTAACATTCCATGCGCCGGATTTGTACATATCTCCTATCATGCACATTGCCTGGGTACTGCCGCTGTCGGACGCCTTGCGGTAATAATCCATCGCCTTTTCGCCGTCACATTCCGTACCCAGTCCGTACTGATAAAAGTATCCCGCACGAACGGTCGACTCTATATCTTCT
>JAEEGL011939690.1_pt1 | contig 14819 bp, 10 predicted proteins | sample 9134231 | NCBI WGS metagenome assembly JAEEGL01 (sample SAMN16246548, study PRJNA631951) | gut metagenome | biome: gut microbiome; feature: rumen; material: fiber-attached | host: Bos | place: Iran: Karaj | collected 2018-10 | reverse complement strand
TAAAACTCCTTTATCTTATTTTTTAACTCATTAATGAGTTTATTTTTTTCATCTTCAAATCTATTTGGAATAACATCAACTAAATCAATTGATATTGAATTAACATCATTTATTCCCCATAAATTAGCTATAGCCTTTATTTCTTCAAATCCATAATTGATATTAACTTTTCCACCAATAGTAGTTATATATAATAGCTTTTTAGCATTAGATAATCCTATTGCTTTATCATCTTCATATCTAAATAAAACATTGGGAATCATTATATTTTCTATAAAAACCTTTAATGAAGCAGGATAGCTCATATCCCATAGTGGAGCTGCAATAATTATTCTATCAGCATTTTTTATCATATTTGCATATTTATAAGCTAATTCATCATATTTGCCATTATTTCTTTTTTCAATTATTTCATCATTTATAAAAGAAAATGGTAAAGCATAGGTATTAATAATATCTATTGCATAATCATTATCAAATAATTTAATAATATCCTTTGTTAATTTTAATGTTTTAGAATTCTTATTAGAACAAGCATTAATAATTAATAATTTCATTTATCATACTCTCCATATTCACAGCCTACATTTTTAACACTTAAATCAGCAATTAATTTATTTTTCTTTGATAATTTTATGCTACCAAAGCCATTTCCACCATTCCAAAGCTTAGAATATCTTTTTGCACCATCTGGAGATTCATAATTAACAAAAAGCATATCCTTTTTATAGCATTCAATATGCGTTTCCATTAAATAGCCTTTACACTTTTGAGATACATCCCAAATGATTTTATCTTTTTCTTCTTTTGAGCCAAATTTAGTTTTTGTTGGATGCCAAAATTTAGAAAAATTAAATTCATATTCCTTTCCTTCTAAATATAAAGCTCCTAAAAGCTTTCTATTAAATGGAATAAAATAAACCTTTGGCCTTCCACCACCAATATCAAAAACAGTATTATTTAATTTCTTTTTATTTATATTATCATAAATATTATTTGAAGATAGCCATACCCATGGAGATGTAAAATTAGATCCCCAGTTCTTATCAGCATAGCCATAGCATGTATCTTTTGAAACTGTATATTTTTTACCATTTAAAACAATATATCCTTCATATTCAGATTTCATTCCTTCAGCATGCCAATACATTTGGAAAGCTTTTATTTTTCTTAAAATAGCACTTGTTCCATAGCCAACATTAAAAGCAATTTCTTTATTTATTTTTAATTCCCATTCCATATGACCATCTTCACTCATATATTCTGGGTGATTAGATGTGTTTTCTTGTAAAATATTACCTTTAATTAATTCATCAGATGCATAAAAATCATTTGATTCTAATTTATATGGAGCCTTAGTGATTTTAACATCATCTAATTTATACATTTTATTTATTTGAACCTTATTTTCGCCCCAGCAACCGCATTTAACCATTACATATGAGGGTTTTTCTTTAAGTCTACCATAAGTAGCTTTATCAGGCGAAATTTTAGGATTAATTATAAAATATTCAATAAAAAATGGTACTTCTTTTTCTTCTTCATCTAAAGCTGTAAAAGAATGCCACCACCAATCATATCCTTTTTTCTTAAAAGAACCTTCAAGCATATAGCCATTCTTTTTAAAATTTTTCTTATTAAACATTTAAAACATCTTCTTTCAACGCATACTAGGGATTTTATTATATAATATTTTTCCAAAAAGTTCCAATATAAAGACAAAAATCTGTGTCTCCACAGATTTTTCTTATGTTATTCTTTTACTTTTTTTCCATTTTTTATCTTTACAAAATCATATTCATAATCATATTGCTTAAGATATTTATTATAACAATCCATACATGAAAAAAATGGATGAGCATACTGTTTCTTAACATCTGGCTTTTCATAGTAAGCATCTAAAAAATTCTCAACAGCATCACCATTTTCCATTATTTTCAAACAAGAACCACATCGAATTACAGGCTCTATATCTCGACTTGCCATACAATCTTCTCCTATAATACAATCAACAGCTTCATATGAATTACCATCACAAAACCAAGTAGCCCTTTGACATATTTTTAACAACTCTTTAAAATCTTCTTGCGAAAGCTTATTCTCGTCATATAATTCGCTTAACTTATGAGTTATTGTATTAATACCATGTCCTATAGAATGACAACTCATTTTCTCCCCCCTTTCATATCATTTTAATAATTCTTCTAATTCATCCTTTAATGGATTAGCTTTTGTAATAATAGGAATAATCTTCTTTATTTCTTCAATTGATTTATTCCACCATTTTATATCTTCTAATAACTTTATTATCTCATCATCAAATCTCATCTTTTTAATAACGCATGGATTTCCAGCACAAATTGAATATGATGGTAAATCTTTTGTTACAACAGAATTAGCACCAACTATTACGCCATTTCCAATATGCACACCAGGTAAGATTGTTACATTTTGTCCAATCCAACAATCATTACCAACTACTGTATCTCCCTTATATGGTAAGTCATCAAGTGATGGTGAAACTTGTTTCCAACCATCCATTACATAAAAAGGAAATGTTGTTGCAGCATTCATTTGATGATTAGCTCCATTCATAATAAATTCAACGTTATTTCCAATTTGACAGAATTTGCCAATAATTAATTTATCTCCTAAAAATTCATAATGATGAGTCACTCTAGATTCAAAGTCTTTACCACTATAATACGAAAAATCGCCAACTATTATATTTTTTCTTGTTATAGTAGGCTTAATATTTTTCATATTATAAACACCAGCTTTAGGGTATGTGAAATCAGGATCTGGAACCTTTATATTTCTAATACCTTTTTCATCTACTATTGTTCCATTAGACTGAATAGCTAGACTATCAAATAAATCATTGACTTCAACATCAAATTTTCTAATTAATAATTCTAGCTTATCTTGGCTCATATCATTAACGCCTTTTTCAATCTTATTAATTGTAGATCTAGATGTATAGCCTAATTCTTTAGCAAATTCATCTTGATTTAAGCCTGCTTTTTTTCTTATTTCCTTTACTTTTTCGCCAAATTCATTTTCCATTAATATTCAACTCTTTTCTTAATATATAACATTATCTAAAGTTGTATGAATGTGTGCAAATTTTGCACATGTTCCTTCTATCATCTACTATATAAAAATTATAACATATTTTGCATTATTAATCAACAAATCAACTTTTAAGTTGAAAATAAAAAGTTTAAATGATATTATTAAATTGCCATATTATTATATGGAACATTTTAGAAGGAGACAACACAATGATTAATTTCTACTCGGAGGAAGCAACGGGTAGTTAGGAGGTATTAGGTGGATTACCTAATAGTTCTTATCGTGATAATGGTATTAATCATTATTATCGATAAGAATAACTATCGTCGATAGTTAAACCAAAAAAACCTTTGTTTCCTCTAAAATGAGAAAAGGGATGATTGCACTCATCCCTTTTCGTTTTTTTAAAACCTTTGTTGTCCTCAAGACACTTATAGTATAACACATTTATCCTAAAAATCAATAATGTGAGTTTCCTAACATTTTTTTAACATTTAAATCAAATAAACTACAGTCTATTACCGCATTTTTTACAATAGTTATCAGATGGATCATTAACTGTTCCACATTGAGAACAAGTCTTTCTCAACTGACGACCACATTTACTACAGAATAATTCTTCCTTAGTAATTCTATCACCACATTTAGGACATCTTTCCCATACATTTTCTTCAACCAAATTAGAAGTATATCCAGTAACAACTATAGTTAATGCTAAAGCAATTAATATAGCTCCAATAGAGCCTAAAGCTCCAAATGGAACAAATAGTATTCCAGGAATAATTACAAATATAGGAAAATCTCCGCTAAAGCTTTGTACAGACATAAAGCCCATAACAGCAAATGCAGCAAAGCATATAAATGCTCCACCAAAGCCTATTGCGGCAAGCGTAATACCAATTTTTAAAAGCTTGCTTCTTAAGGCTTTAGCTTTTTCTGAGTTAGCTACATTGTTAACATCAGAATTTAATAATCTTATTTCTTCTCTTAAATTTTCAAACACAATAAAAACACCCCTTATGTTACTACAATTATTATAAACAAATAAGGGGTGCTTTTCAATTATTTATTTTTTTCCTTCAACAACAATCCAAGTTGTATTTTCCTTTAAATGAACCTTTACATCATTGAATCCAACAATATGGAATAAATCTTCGAATTTTTCCTTTGTAGGATTAAATAATTTATATTTATGAATATTATAAATTGTATCAAAATCTAAGCTTCCAGTATCATAAATATCGGCAATAAGTAAGAATTTTCCACCAGGCTTTAATACATTTTTAATTTGTCTTAATGCTTCAGTATGATTTTCCCAGAAATAGAATGATTCAACTGTAGTTATTGCATCAAATGTATTTTCTTCAAATGGTAATTCTAATACACTAGCTTTAAATAGCTTAAGTCTATCCTTATCATATTCTTCTTGGTTAACTTCCATTGATTTTTTAATAGATGTTAAGGAAATATCTATTCCATAAACATTATTTTTAGTTAAGGAAAGTAGCTTCTTTAAGGTATTTCCTCCACCACAGCCTATATCTAGATATACGCCATTTTCGTTTTTATCTAAAAAGCTTAAGCCAAAGGCTGTAACATCATCATGAGATTCATTCATACGAGATAGCATATGAAGTCCTGCATCACCAGTTGGATTTCCTGGATTACCTAATTCTGTAACCTCATCTTTTGTTAATTTGTTTAATACATCATTAACTGTTGCTTCCATAAAGTAGTTTCCTCTTTTAAAAGGATTAACTACAGGATTATCTAATTTCTTAAAGCCAAATTTTTCATAAATGTGGATAGCCTTATAGCATTTTGTATTTGTTACAATCTCAAAAAGCTTAGCACCATTTTTAATTGCATACTTTAATGCCTCATTAAGGCATAAGCTTCCTGCGCCTTTTCCGCTTCCTAAATTACGAGCAGCAAATTTAGATATCTCCCACATATCCTCTCTTAAAGGCTCAATCATACAGCACGCTAAAACTTCTTCATCATCATCTAATGTAAAAAATATATTTGCTTTAGCTCTAATATAATCATCTATATTATTAAATACCTTTTCATCTTCAGCTTCTAATTCAAAATACGCATTTATCCAAGCTAAATTAAGCTCTTTAAAATCATTCTTATATTTTTCTTCATATTGAACAACACGCATAACTATCGACTCCTTTATATAATTATAAAAGATATTTAAAAATTAAGCAACAATGTCTAGGTCTAATAAATCTGAAAAGCTTATTACCTTATCCTTTAATTCTATTATTAAATCAACAATATTTAGTTTTATATTTCCTAAATATTCATATTCATGACCTTCACTATAATATTTTAATCTAACAACAGTTTTCTTTTCTATTTTCTTCATATTATTAGAGATTTTTTCTATAACATCATCAGATAAATCTCTTTTCATTTTAGCATTATGCTCATATTCTTTTAATCTAATTGCTTCTTTTAATCCTGTTAAGGCATCAAATGGAGCAAATTGCTTAGCTCTTTTTTCTCTTTCCATCATCTCCTGATGCATGCCCTCCAATCATTAGATTTCTTTCACGCTGTGTTGCGTTTTCTAAATAATCCATAGCCTCTAATACTGAATTTTTACCAAATTTATCTTTGATATTAAGCATAGATGCCATTAATCTTTTTTCCTTTTCTACCTCATCAATATTTGTAAATAAATCATAATGCTCGAACTTTATATCTATTGCTGGCATAGAAAAGCCTATTCTTCTTATTTTAAAATTACGATATTTAATTTTTTTAAATAATTCCTCAACGTATTTAATTATTAATGAATATAAGGATGTAGTAACACTCATTGTTGTAGAATATGCCTCTCCACCCTTATCTATATCATCATAATAAATACCTATTGATAACGAATTAGTAACATAATTATTTTTAAATAATCTTAAACAAGCCTGTCTTACCATTTCCTTTAATACAATTAATGAATCCTCATAGGAATATCCACAAGGAAGAATTTGAGATTCTGAAATTGATTTACCCTTTGATTTATAATTTTTGATATCCTCCATTAGGCATGTTTCAATACCATTTGCATGATCAATCATTAATTCAGCATCAATTCCAAATTCATGATATAGAATTTCAGGGTCTATATTTCTTATACCCTCCATATCATAAATACAATATTTAGCAAGTCTTCTTGCTGTACCTGTTGATATTCTCCAAAAATCAGTAATAGGCTTATGATTAGATAATTCCTTTATAAATTTTTCCTCAGTTAACCAGCCTATTCTATCAGGTGCATGCTTAGCTGTAATATCTAAGGCAATTTTAGCTAAATATAGATTTGTTCCTATTCCACATGTTGAAGGAATATGAAGTTTATCCCATATTTCAGCCATGAGCATTTTAGCAAAAGGCTTTGCCTTCATATTATAAAGCTTTAAATAATCAGTAACATCTATAAAGCATTCATCAATTGAATATACGTGGATATCCTTTGAATCAATATATTTTAAATATATTCCATATATTTCAGCTGCCATATCAATATATTTTTGCATACGAGGCTTTGCACAAATAAAATCAATATTCTTAGGAACCTGAAATAATCTACATCTATTTTTAACACCTAATGCCTTCATATTAATAGATACAGCTAAGCAAATAGTTTTATCTGTTCTTTCAGGGTCAGCAACAACTAAATTTGTAGTATATGGATCTAATCCTCTTAAGGAGCATTCACATGATGCATAAAATGATTTCATATCGATAACAAAATATACTCTATTTTCCATGCTTACCTCCTTAATTTTTCTTTATAATTTGATAATAACATATAAATAGACAAATTGAATGTCTATTTAAAATTTTCATGATTTTCATTTAAGAAAAAAAGTGGTAAAAACCACTTTTTATAATGTATCATGAAATTTTTGTTTATCTTTATACATTTCTATATCAGCCTTATTAATGAAATCCTTGATAGATTGAATTGAATTATCGTAAAAGGCATATCCTACCGCAACGCTTAATTCATACCTATCATCATTTAATTCACTATTAGCCTTAGTAATATATTCATGAACTAATTCATTTAATTCAGTAATATTATTCTTTTTAATTTCAGCAACAATTGCGAATTCATCACCAGCATATCTTGCAACAAAGTTACCAGTTTCCTTAGAGAATTGCTTTAAATTGTCACTTAATGTTTTTAAAACTCTATCTCCTTCAGTATGACCAAAGGTATCGTTAATTAATTTAAATTGATTAATATCTAAAATAAAGATATATAAATTATTATTTTCATGATTAATCTTAGCTTCAATATAACGCATTAATTTAGCTCTATTAGGTATTTCTGTTAAATAATCTGTTTGTACCTGATTTTGTAAAAGCTGTAAATAAATAATTAATGTGGATAAGGTAAGTGAAGCTAAAATAAATGGATATGTATTTCCAGTTGCTTCTTTAACACCAAATTGTAGTATAGTACCTAAAAGTGGAACTAAAGAATATAATAAAATGTTTAAATACAAAATTCTTTGTGAATAATATTTTCTTCTAAATAAACAAGAAAATGATCCAACACCAACAAATCCAATATAAAATACCGCAACAAAATATTGAACAATATTTATAGGTCCTTGATTATACAATCCATCAGCATCTAAATAGAAAACCCAACCTGTCCAAATTGATATAAATGCTAAAAGAGTTAAAATTGCTGCTGGTATTGCAAATAAATTTCTTTTCTTTCTTTTTTCAACAGTTATAAAGCCTGTTAGTTCTGATAATAAAAGGAAAGTAATATATAATGTTACACCTTGTGCAAAGAAGAAAATGAATTGAATAAATGCATTTAATTCATTAGGTGCTATAATCTTTTTTAAGCATATTAAAGTACCTATTGCTTCTGCTGAAAGCATGATAGCTTCCGCAATTAACGCAATTAACAACAATCTTTTCCCATATAATGTTAAATTTTTCTCAAAAACTGCTTTAAAAAATATTACCATGATAATAACAAGGCAATACAAAAGCATTACTACATAACTTATTGTCATTGTTATCCTCCACAGAATAACTCGCCCAAGACATATTATATAATAAAACGCTTTACTTTTGCAATATATGTATTAATTCTTACTCTTTCTAGTGTTTAATTTATCAAGCTTTGCTTGAAATATTTTAACGTTTTCCTCATTCATTATATGATCATAAAATTTAATTACATTAGTATATAGGCTCTTTAATGAATTTATAGAATAATCATCATTTTCCTTAGCTAAATTCTCAAATAATTTAATAGCATTTAAATAATAATATTCAGCCTTTTCTATATCCTCTAATTGATCATATAAAAGAGCTAAGCCTCTTAATACTATTGCGTGAGTAAATTCATCATAGAAGTCATATTTTTTCTTATATTTATCTATTAATTCTAATGATTCTAAATAATACTTTTCTGCCTTATCAGGCTCAGGTATATATTGATAGCAATAAGCAATTGAATTATTTGTATATAAAACACTAATTGCATATTTAGAATTATATTTTAATAATTGCTTAAAAATTTCCTTTGCTTTAGCAAAATAGCTTATTGCTAAAACATCATCATCTGATGTACCAGAAAGCAAATTACCATATTCATCATAGGCTGATGCTAGCTTATCCATTAAAACAATAGATTTAACCTCCATATTATTTTCTAATAATTCAATGATATCTTCGATTACTTTTTTACCATTTAAATCGTCTTCTATTGTTCTATATTCATGAGCTAAATCAAATAAGGCATCAGTTTTCGCAATTAAATAATCTGTTATTTCCTTTCCATTATAGATAACATCGATTAATTCAATCTTTTTATTTAATGTATGAATAGCTAATTCATATTCTTCTGTATCCTCATAAGCATTAACTAAATTAGAATAATATGGGTCTAATATATCAATATGCTCATTAGATTCAGTTTTCTTATAGGTATTAATCGCAAGCAAGAAATAATCGATTGTTTTTTGCATTTCATTAACATCAGAATAAACAATACCTAATCGATTATAAATCATACTTAATTCATAATAATATGTTTTATTTTCCTTTGCCATTTTTAAAATTTTAGCTTTTATTTCTTCTAATAAGAATAAGGCATCATTAAATTCATTCTTACTAGATAATACCTTTGCTAAAGAAAGATATGTTTCTACATAATCATTAATGTTTTTTCTTTTAAGCTTATCTATATTAGCATTATATAAATCCTTTAATTCTAAATAATAATCAACACACTGAGCGTCCGCATTTATAAAATAGTATGCAGCTATTTCATTTAAGCTATTAGTTAATAGCTCAAACTTTAAATCATCTGGTGTAACAAGCTTAGCTGTTGAGATGCTTAATGTCATATATTTGATATATAATTCATAGTTTTCTAAATCATAATATACATATGCAACTAATAGTAACGCCTCATACAATCTATCTAGGCTTACATTAAGCTTTCTAGCATATTTTAAGGCTGTTTTAGCGTCTTTTATTGCATAGGTTAATTGATTATTGTATTTTTCAATATAAGCTAATTCTTTAGAATTTATATAGATTAATTCATCATCTTCATCATCTGTTTCATCAAGGACATGCTTTAAGGCTATTCTTGTTTTTAATTCTAGATGATAGCTGTTAATTGAATTATAGCTTTCAGCTAAATTAAATAATGCTTCCTTTAATAAAGCTAGATCTATATTCTTAGATTGATAGATCAAATCTATTGCTTTTTTATAGGATCTAATAGCCTTTTTATAATCTTCAATCTTTATATATGATAATCCTATAAAGCAATATAGCTCTGGTAATAGCTCTAAGCAATCGGGATCATTTTTAAATTTTAAAGCACGAAGTCCGTGGCTTATAGCTTTTTTATAAAACGAATCCTTTAAATAATATCCGCAGAAATTATATTCAATCTTAAAAAATTCTATTTCATCAGTTACATTTGATAATAATAAATACTTTTTAGCGTTCTTTAAATCGCTAATGCTTGTTTCTTCTTCCTTAGATAAAACAAAAATATAAAAATATGAATCAGATATTATTTTATTAATCTCATCTGTTGGTTCACATTTTAATAAATTCTTTATAGTCATTTTAAAATAATCAATTGATTGATTTTTAAGTGCCATATCATAGTAAATAGAACCAGCATAAAAATATGAATCATCAGTTTTAATATCATCAAGCATTGATACTATATTTTTTAGTGGTTCATCATTATAAACTGTTAAATCATTATTAATTAGATATTCAGATATTTCTAGAACTTTCTTCTTTTCATCACTTGAAAAATTAGTATCAATTTTTGAATCTAGCTTAGAGATTACTCTATCTATTTTCTTATTTAATACATCCTTTAAAATATCATCTAAATATTCATTTACGTTCATAATTTCACCACCTTTTAAAAAAATATAGGAGGCCTATGCCTCCTATTATTTATTCTTTGATAATTTCTTATATTCCTCGTAGATTTCTTCTAATAAATCATCATCTTCTACTTCGATTAGCTCATAATTATTACCTTCTACATAAATATTATAAGCTATTAGAATATCATCATCTAAGCCTAAATTAACAGGTCTTAGGATAGCATATTGTTCATTGTTTAAATTTATTAAAGCATATTGCTCAAATTCAATTTTTTCACCCTTATCGTTTGTAAATACGATATTATCATTACAGTTATCATCTAGTAATGCTTCAAATGGATTTTTGTACTTCATTTGTTAATTCACCTACTTTTGTTTTTTAACCTTTATCTTACCATTACGCTTAGAGAATCTTTGAATAGTCTCTAAAGCCTCAGGACATTCATTTTCTGCAGAGATGCTATACCATCTATAAGCATCCTCAATACTTGGTTGTGGAATACCTAATGCCTTTTCGAAGCATTCACCTAAACGATACATCGCATAGGCATTTCCATTTTCAGCCGCCTTTGTCCACCAATATTTAGAAGTGATTAAATCCTTCTCAATATCAGAATTTTCTGGTGGAAGCTGATAAACATCAGCGATTTGAACCATTGCCTCTACATAGCCTAAATTTGCAGCCTTAACCCAATAGTTCATAGCTGTTTCATAATTTTCCATAACGCCATCACCGTTTGCGTATGCATTACCTAAACGGTAGTTAGCCTCAGGGTTATCAGAACCAGCTGCCTTTGTCCACCAATAAATAGCCTTCTTAATAGATTTTTCTACACCATTGCCTTGAGAATATCTATTAGCCATTTTAACTTGGGCATTAACGTTATTTTGATTTGCTGCAAGCTCATAATAGTGAACTGCAAGCTCTGTACATTGTAGTGTACCATAGCCATCGGCATAGCAATCAGCTATACGCTCTTGGCAATAAGAATCTCCTGCTTCAGCACCAGCTAAGAATAATGTTGCTGCACCTTTAATCTTACCTAGCATTTCATAACAAATACCAGCTTCTCTTTGGGCTTCAACAACACCTTGCTTAGCAGCGTGAACTAACCACTGAGCAGCTCTTGGAATATCCTTTGTAATACCATTACCTGTCATATAGGCATAACCTAAATAGTATTGGCTTAATGGGTGAGCATATTTAGCAGCTTCTGTAAACCACGCTACAGCCTGTGTTGAATCCTGGTTAACACCAGTACCTTCTAAATAGCATAATCCTACCATGTATTCAGCCTCAGTTATTTTATTTAAGGCTGCAGATGTAAATAATTGGAATGCTTTTTTTACATCCTTTGCAACACCCTTACCATAATAATAACAATCACCTAAATAATATGCCGCCGCAAAATTATGAGGATCATTTGCTGTTATTTGGATAAATAACCGTGATGCTTCTTTGAATTTTTCTTCATTATATAATTCTTCAGCTCTTCTAAATACACCACTATATTGGTTAACTATATATTCAGCCATATAATCATACTCCAATCGTACTATTCTTATTCATATTATAAATTAAAACAAAATTTTAAACAAGAAAAATCAAAAAAAGAATGACTTGCGTCATTCAATTTTTTTCTTATTTAAAGGGATTAGGATAATATAAGAAAAAGAAGGTAGGTTAGTTTTTTTCGAAGGATATTTTCATAAAACATATTATAAAAAAATTAATACTATTTTAAAAATGACTTTTTGCTTTATAAGGAGAGTTTTTCGCAAATGTATAACTAACCTACCAATTGTAAATAATTGGTATTTCAAAGCTTCTATCTATATTCTTACAACTTTATTAATTAAAATCAATAGCTTTATTTATTAATCTACATATACCAAAAATGATGTTGAATTCACTTTACATTTTTAGCAAAAGAAAAGGAGATGAAAATTCATCTCCTAAATTCTATTATTCATCAATGTCATTTAATTCATCAGCTGAAATGATTGAAGAGTTTTCTTCATCATCGATTTCATCTTCTTCATCATCGATAAATTCTTCTTTTACTTCTTCTTCGTCATCTAAATCTTCATCTTCTTCTTGTGGTCTGTGTTCACATTCGAATGATTCTTCTTGAAGAATACCAGTACCAGCAGGGATTAAGCCACCGATTGATACGTTTTCCTTAATACCTTGTAAGTAATCTACCTTTGATTGGATAGCAGCTTGAGTTAATACTCTAGTTGTTTCTTGGAATGAAGCAGCTGATAAGAATGAATCAGCACCTAAGGCAGCCTTTGTGATACCTAAAAGTACAGCTTTACCTACAGGTAATCTCTTACCTTCTAGCATAGCCTTTCTAGTAGCTTCCTTAAATTCTTCGATTGATACATCTCTTCCTGGAAGAAGGTCAGTATCTCCTTCAAATATAACATTAATCTTTCTCATCATTTGACGTACAATGATTTCAATGTGCTTATCAGAGATATCAACTGATTGAGAACAATATACCTTTTGTACTTCTTCGATAATATACTTTTGAACTGCATCTGCATCTAGAATACGTAATAATTCCTTAGGGTGAACAGAACCTCTAATTAATTTTTGTCCACGCTTTACGAATTGATTTGTATTAACTAAGATTTCAGCTGTCTTATCAACTGTATAAATCTTTTCTTCTGTGTCGTTTGCAATCTTAATTGCGATACCAGCTCTTGTTTCTTCCTTAGAAATTACTCTACCATCAATTTCTGATAATTGAGCAAGACCCTTTGGCTTACGTGCTTCAAATAATTCTTGTACACGTGGTAAACCTTGAGTGATATCTCCACCAGAGGCAACACCACCATTGTGGAATGTTCTCATTGTTAACTGAGTACCTGGTTCACCGATTGATTGAGCAGCGATAGTACCAACTGCTTCACCAACTTCAACTTCCATGTTAGTAGCTAAGTTTCTACCATAACACTTCTTTGAAATACCAGTCTTTGAGTTACATGTTAATGCTGTTCTTAAGCATACTGCAAAGTGCTTATCTTGTTCATCTAATAACTTCTTATTAACTGCACCGATCTTATCTGCAGCAGCTTCATTGATAAATTCATTTCTCTTAACGATGATTTCGCCAGTGAATGGATCAACAACATCCTTTGCAGCATAACGACCTAAAGCACGGTCCTTAACATTAACAATAATCTTCTTGTTATCTGTTTCTTCACAGATATCCTCGTAGTATGCACCTCTATCTGAACCATCATCTTCTTCAGCGATAACAACAGATTGAGAAACGTCTACTAAACGACGAGTTAAGTAACCAGATTCAGCTGTCTTTAAGGCAGTATCTGTAGAACCCTTTCTTGAACCGTGAGTAGAAATGAAGAATTCTGATACTGATAGACCTTCACGGAAGTTAGCCTTAACTGGAACTTCGATAGTTTCACCGGCAGTATTACTCATAAGACCTCTCATACCGGCAAGTTGTGAGAAGTTAGATGAACTACCACGTGATCCTGAGTCAGCCATCATGAAAATGGCATTATTCTTTTGCTTAGAAAGTTCAACCCATAGACCTTTTTCGATTTCGTCTCTTGCTGTTGACCATTCCTTTTCAACTTGCTTCTTACGTTCAGCATTAGTTAAGAAACCAAGTTCGAATTCTTCTTGGATTTCATCAACCTTCTTTTCAGCTAAAGCAACACGTTCCTTCTTACCTTGGTAATCAAGTACGTCGGCAGCTGAAATAGTGATACCAGAAACTGTTGAATACTTATAACCTAAGTCCTTGATTCTATCAAGCATCTTAGATGTTTCTGTAATGTGAAGCTTTTTGAATACTTCAGCAATAATTCTTGCAATATTTTTCTTCTTTAATGGAGAAAGCTCTGCTTGAGCTAATAATTCATTGTATGAATTCTTATTCTTTGGATCTAAGAAATACTTAGCAGGAGTACCCTTTGTTAAGTTATCTTCTGTAGCGTCATTTAAATAAGGGAATTCATTTGGCATGATATTATTGAAAATCATCTTACCCATTGTAGTGAATAAGTAATTAGATGGTCTATTTACACCTGTAAATCTTGTTTCTGGTAAATAAGATACATCAACGAAGATTCTTGTGTGTAATGTAATATCACCATTCTTATAAGCCATCCATGCTTCATCATAATCTCTATAGAAATGACCTTCATTTGGCTCACCAGCATTTTCTAATGTTAGGTAGTAGTTACCTAAAATCATATCTTGTGATGGTGTAACAACTGGTTTACCATTTCTTGGGTTTAGGATGTTGTTGCATGCAAGCATTAGAAGTCTTGCTTCTGCTTGAGCTTCTAAAG
>JAEEGL017296688.1_pt1 | contig 14820 bp, 7 predicted proteins | sample 9134231 | NCBI WGS metagenome assembly JAEEGL01 (sample SAMN16246548, study PRJNA631951) | gut metagenome | biome: gut microbiome; feature: rumen; material: fiber-attached | host: Bos | place: Iran: Karaj | collected 2018-10 | reverse complement strand
TTTTATCCAGTTATCAAACTGCGATTTTTGGAGCGGTGTAAGTTCTGCAGGGAAATCCTTCTGCCCGATAAGATATAAGTTTTCGTTGCGGATGTAATCTTCTTTATCCAGTTCAAAATCCTGGGCATCCTTGTTTTTCGGATTTTCTATTTCATTCAGTCGGCTGTGTGAAATCATAAAGCCCGCGAAACTGTCTTCTGCAAAAGAGAAACTTATAAAGCCTTCAGGATTATTTTTTGCGTAAAGCTTAATGAAAACATCCGTTGCCTTCTGATTCATATCATCTTCAATAAGATGAAGCTTTGTACGTTTTGTCGCATTCAGGAAAGTCAGCCTTTTATTTGAAACTTCAATTCCATCCTGGGAAGCATCAATGACAAACTGGTATTTAAAATTTGCCATAGCGGCAAGTTTGTATTTGTAAATACTGACACCTTTTTTATCTGATTGAGGAGTGTAGGTTTTTGAATCAAGAACTTTGAGGAAGAAATCATAAGGATCTGGAATCTGAAGCTGGCAGTCAGAATATTTAGTCTGCACCTGAGACAGCTCTTCAAGTTCAGTAATACAGCGGGCAATAATATCATTAGCTTCTTTGCTGAAATCAGAATCTTCCTTCAGAAACTGTTTCTTAAAGGACATCCAGCTTTCGCGGATTTTTGAAAAGAGTTTTTCATCGTTTATAAAGAAAGCGCTGATGGATTTGTGCAGCTTATTGTAGAAATCCTGTAACTCGGTGTATCTGTCTTTTTCCTGTCCATCCTTAAGACGGGCAATTTTAGAAGCAAAGCACTGACGCCAGATATCTTTTTCTTCCGGAGAACAAAGACAGCGCATGCGGTTACCTTCGCGAATCAGGTCTTCACGAATTGTCTGATATTCGTCTTTCCAGGGCAGGCAATCATCAAGAAGAAGTGAACGTACGCTGTCAAAGGTAAAGTTCTGAGTGTAGCAGTCGCTGATTTCACGGAAGATACGGCCCGCACAATTTTTAGTAAGCGGAAGACCGGAACGGATAACGTATGGAATTCTGTACTGACTGAATTCGCGGTCTATATAAGGACGGTAAGTATCAATATCAGGAATGTTGAGTGTGATTTCAGACCAGTCTGCCTTGCCTTCTTTTACAAGGCGAATGATTCTAAGCATGGTTTGACGCAGCTCTTTTCGTGAATCAAAATATTTGTAAACAGAAGGTGTAGCTGTGTCTTCCGGCATTGTATAAATTGTAAGGTTATCAGCTTTATCAAAAATGCCTGTGTAATCAGAAAAGTCTTCAAGAATCTCAGGATAAAAAATTATGAAGCGGGAAGTCTTGTCTGAAAGCTCATTTTCTTCAATCCAGGAAGGTTCAAAAAGTTTATTGTCTTCCAGGAAGTTTTTATACTGCTCGTAGACATAAAGATAATCTTTGTCTTCGCTGTCGAGTTCTCCATATTCAGCGGCATTCTGGTCAAGACGTTTTTTCCAGAAGTTGAGGGATGGAAGAATTGTTGAAAGCCAGTCACAGAAAGAAGAGGCGTTGGCCGCAAAGTCCTCCTCAGGATTTATAATTACCTGGAATCGCTCTTCCTTTGGCTTTTTAGAATTACGATAAATTAAATCGCTTACAAAAAATTTTCTAAGAATCGAAGGAACGGCAGAAAAGCCTTCTTTTTTTGCCTGAACGTATTTTCCTTTGAAATTATCCCAGGCGAGAAAGTTTTCAAAGGCTACAGCTTCAACCCCGGATTTCTCAGGATGAAGTACCAGCCAGTCAATCCAGCTGTTCATAACCGTGTCTGTAGGAAAGATAAAAACTGTGTTTTTGTCGGAAATGTATTTACAAAGAATGTCGGCGATTTTGCCAGGGGCAAGTTCAATTTTAGTCATATATTAAATATACAACAAAAAAGTGCCACTGACAAAAGTTTTGACGAAAAAAATTACAAAGAGCTGTAAATAATATTGTGGACTTTGCGGGCCGCTGTCGTAGTTCCTGAATCGGTGCGCTGCATTGTCATAACAATTGCAAGATTTTGGTCAGGGCATATTGAAGTGTAAGGACCAAGCCAGCCATCCCAGCCGAATTCGCCCTTGCGGCTTACAACCTTGCACTGGCCTTCCTCTGCCGCTACGCGAAGGAGGTTACAGTAGGTATAGCCGGAGAGATGGGGCATTTTCATGTCGAAACGCTGCTGGAGGGCAGGGGTAAGGCGGGCTCCCATCAGGTATTCAACGGTAGCTCTCTTAAGGATGCGGCGGCCGTTGAATTCTCCGTAGTTAGCAAGCATGGCGGCAAATTTCATGTAGTCATCTGCGGTTGAACAGAGTCCCGCACCTCCGCTTTCGAAGGACGGAGCCTTGTCCATCTTATACTGAATGCCAAGATTGCAGCTGGTAAAGGCTTCAAGCTGGCAGCTGTTGTCCTCTGCCTTTATGCATTTATAAACCTTAGAAAGACGAGCCTGTTTTTCTGCCGGAACATAAAAGTCTGTATCCTTCATTCCCAATGGCTGGAAAATTTCTTTTTTCAAAAAGTCGCTGAATTTCATGCCGGAAATCTTTTCGATTACAGCGCCAAGAATATCAGCTGAAAGACCGTAGTTATAATCAGTTCCCGGATCAAAGCTGGCAGGAATTGCCGCGAGCCTTTTCGCGAAGTCCTGGGTTGTAATTTTATTTTCGCCACCGGCATCAACGTCACGGTTCAAATCAGCAATCAAATCTGAAGTAAGGTGTTCGCCATAAGGAGAATCTTCGCACCAGGCACCGTAAGTATAGCCGCTTGTCATATTCAATAAATCCTGAATCAAAAGCGGGCGCCATGTATTTCTTACAGCGGACTTTGCCTTATCGTTTCGTCCCTTTTCAGTGCAGACTTTAAGATTCCAGAATTCAGGGATATACCAGCCGACTTCATCCGCTAAATCAAGCTGACCTCTTTCAAGAAGAATCATAGCGGCAACTGCTGTTACCGGTTTACTCATAGAGAAAAGGCGGCTTATTGTGTCGCGGGACCATTTGCGTTTGCCTTCAATATCAGCCATACCGGATTCAAAATATCCGATTTCCCGGCCATCTTTATAAATTAAAACGTTTAAGCCCGCAATAAGCTTACGTTCTGTAACTTCATCCAAAACTTTCTGAATCTTATTAATATGCTTCATGTCCATAAAGTTATCTTACCATCAAATCATTTTTTTGATAAATAGCTACATTGACATAATATAGTGAAAATATTAAAATATACTATTATTATAGAGGTGGATTTTATGGTTTTTCCTTTGGAACAGTTAGTTGAATTTAATAATAATATTTATGAAATCACAGTTGCAGCAAGTCTCCGCGCTTATCAGATGGCAAAGGTAAATGATCCGGAAATCGCTGCAAATCAGGATAAGGTTGTTTGTGCTGCCGCAAAACAGCTTTTTACAAATAAAGTAACTTACCGTATTGAGCACAAAGACTAATTTTGCCGGCGAATCTAAGATTCCGGTACTGGTAATTTTTGCGCCGACAGCTTCGGGAAAGACTGCCTTAACGAGGGAACTTTTTTCACCTCAGGGCAGTCATTTTATTTTAAATGCGGAAATTATCAGCGCAGATTCACAGGCAGTGTATAAAGAAATGGACATTGGCACTGCCAAACCCGAACCACAGCTCCGCGCCCAGCTTCCACATCACTTAATTGATATCCTGACTCCAGACCAGCAGTATAATGTGTCTGATTTTGTTGACGCCGCAGATGCCGCCTGTTCAGATATTTTTTCCAGAGGAAAACTGCCCGTCGTTTGCGGAGGAACTGGCTTTTATATCAGAAACTTTTTGTACGGAGTTTCGCCGACACCTGTCTCAGATCCGAAAATCAGGGAAAAATTAAAAATAAGAATCGCAAAAGAAGGAAATCAGGTTCTTTATGAGGAACTTGAAAAAATTGACCCTCAAAGCGCAGCCGCAATACATCCAAACGATGCCTACAGAATCTGTCGTGCCCTTGAGGTTTATTACATTTCCGGGAAAACAAGAAGCTCTTTCAAAAAGGAGCCGCAGCTGCGTTCTCAGTATAATTTCTTGTTTTTAGTTCTTAATCCTCCCCGCGATATTTTACATCAGAGAATCAGGGAAAGAGTAGACAGGATGTTTGAAGCCGGTCTGGAAAGAGAAATCCATCATCTTATTGCTAAGGGCTACACAAAAGATTCTCCCGGAATGAAAGCAATCGGCTACAGCGAATGGTTTGAGGATAATAATGTTGATTTCATCCGCGAAGCAATTATACATCATAGTTGTCACTATGCTAAAAAACAGTATACATATATCAGAGATATAGAGGGCAGTACCCTTATTGATTTCAACAATAATAAAGAAGATTTCGACAGAATTTCCATGATTATCTCTGATTTTACTCGTCATAATGGCTTTTTTGGAGTATAATAATATATCGTGAAAAACAGCAAAGTAAAGTCAGGATTAGTAAAAGTAAAGCATCCTATCGGAGTTAAATTAATTGCAATTATTTCTACCATAATGGTAATCGCACTCGGCGGCGTAACCTATGCAGTTTCATATTTTGTTTCTGAAGATGTTCGAAATAATGCCGAGGAAAATAACCTCACAATCAACAGTCGTACTTCCGCTGATACAGAAAACCGCATTACCTCTGCAATTTCATCAGTTGGAATGTTTCTGAATCTTCTCGTTTCTGCGGGAGAAAATGAAACTGAAATCAAATCTGTTGAAGAATTATTTTTTGATCACAACAAGTCGATTGCCGCTGTTTATATTCCTGAAAGCGGAACGATTTTTACAAATGCTGCTTATTTCATTTCTCATGAACTTGAACAGGATACAGCCCTTGAATATTTTGTTTCTGAAGAAGACCTTATTGAAAAGGCGATGAACGGATATATTGAACTTCATAATGCATCGCCTTTCTTTAATGCCCCGGTTCTTTCTTTCTTTTATCCTTTGACAGGAAACTCAGGTGGAAATGGTTCAGCCGCTTCGGTCGTTGCCTTTCTTTATTCTTCAGAGGAGTTAAGTGAATCTTTTTCTACCAGCAGTATTAATCAATCCTTTTTTGTAAATAAGGACGGAACTGTTCTTGTTCATAGCGATCTTTCAATGATGATGTCTGCCGCAGATGAAAGCGGCAATTCAATAGTCCGCACAATGCAAGAAAGTCCGGCCAATAACAGCCAGATTACTTACAAAACAAAAAACGGCGTTGAATATATCGGTGCCTTCCGCAAGCTTTCTTTCGCAGATTGTGCCGTAATCACAACCGTAAAAACAGAAATAGTTCTTGAAGGTGTCCGCAGAACAACAAAACGAAATATTTATATCACAATCATAATCCTTGCTTTATCGATTATGGTTATTTACTTCTTCTCAAAATCTTTAAGTGAGCCGCTTAAGCTTTTGACTTCAATCGTTAATGAAATCAATTCCGGTAATTTTAATACAGAGCTTTTCGGTCAGCTCAAACTGAAACGAAATGACGAGATTGGCGTACTTGGAAAAAGTACAAAAAATGAAAGGGAAATTTTAAATACCTTTACAAAGCTTACAAATAAGGGTGTTACAGAAGCCATCATCAAAAAGGAAATTGACTTTAATCCTCACCTCAAGGACATTACGATTTTCTTCAGCGATATCCGAGGCTTTACTGCCATTTCCGATGGTTTCAAAAATCGTTTTGGTGAAAAGTCTGCCGGTGAAATTATTAACTTCTTAAATGACTATATGAGCCGCATGGTTTCCTGTATTACACGAACCGGAGGAACTATCGATAAGTTTGAAGGTGACGCAATTATGGCGGCCTGGGGTGTACTCCGTCAGGAAAGTCTTGACTGGGAACAGATGCCTCCTGATTCGCCGAAATATCTTAAACTGAAAAAACATCATGATGCTTATGTAAAGCGTGATGCTCTCTGTGCCATTACCAGCTGTATCGCAATGCGTTATTCCCTGATGCTTTATAATAAAGAGGCGGAGGCTTTCACAAAGGCTCATGAAAAAGAACCTCTCGCAAAGTATAAGCCTCACATCAGAATTGGAGCCGGTTTGAACTCAGGCCGCGCTACAGTCGGCTTTATGGGAAGCTACGACAAAATGGAATACACTTCAATTGGTGATGCGGTAAACTTCGCAAGCCGAACTGAAGCAAGTAACAAGCCCTGCGGTACAGATATTCTTATTACCCAGGATACCTTTGATATCCTCAAATATGATTTCATAAAATGTAAAGAAAATAACTTTAAGATCAAACCGGAAAACAGACCTAATGAACTTGTGGTAGAGCAGATTCCGGTTGATTTTGAAGTAAAAGGAAAAGGAAAACAGCATTTCTATGGTGTAGTAAATATGCCTGGCTTTGATATTCAGAAGTTCTTCAGTTTTGACAAGAGCTTTGTACTTGATAAGGATTGTGAACGTGCTGTTGGCCCTAGAGGTCCTAAAACTTTATCAGAGATGCGCAAGCTTCTGGGAATACCGGAGCCTGATTTTGGAAAGGTGAATTTGGATGCCGAAGAGAACAAAATTCAAGTCGCTGCTCCTTGACGTTTTTATTTTGGCTTCATGTCTTGGTATCGCATCTTATTTTTCATATGCCTTTTGGAAAGACCTGAATAGCTCCAGAAAAAGAACTGACAAGGAAGAAGTTGCAGTCATAACATTTAAAAACCGCATCGCTCAGCGCAAATTTGACGACCGTGTTGTATGGGAGCGTGTAGAAAAATCGACTCCGCTTTACAACGGTGATCTGGTCCGCACCTCAAATATGGCAGAGGCAGTCCTCACTTTCTTAGATGATTCCAAGGTTTCTCTTTATGAGAATACAATGATTCAGATTTATTACACAAAAGAGGGTGGTGTACAGCTTTCTGTCGACGGTGGTTCTCTGACTCTGGATGCTTCTTCAAACGGTAAAATGTCCCTCATGCTTGATGACGGTTCAACCCTGAATGTTTCGGGCGGTACAAGCGTATCTGCAAAAAATGCGCCTGGCTCTCTTAATGCTTTTGAGGTAAAAAACGGTTCTGCTTCAATTACTACAAAATCCGGCCAAAGCATGTCTCTTGAAAGCGGAGATTCAGCAAGTGTAAGTAACGGAAATGATTTGCGAAAAAATTCTATAGCCGTAACTTCAATTCCTTCAGAGCTCCGTCTTCTTCATGTTGATAACGAAAGCATTCCGATTAAACTTGAATGGAGTAAATCTGAAGATCTTTCCACTGAACCTGTTATTATTCAGACTTCAACAAAAAAGGATTTTTCAGAGATACTTGAAGAGAAGGTTGTTACAGCTTCAAAAGATTCTTTGCTTAATGTTGATGACGGAATATATTACTGGAGAGTTTTCCCGAAAAATCATAAAGAAGAAGTTTCAGAAGGAAAAATATCTGTTCTTCCTGTTGATGATATTCAGCTGCTTTCTCCTGTACAGGCGGCAACCTTCCATTACAGGGACAGAAATCCACAGCTTCATTTCAGCTGGACTTCAAATGATTACGTTCAGCATTATCTCCTGAAAATTTCTTCAACTCCAGATATGCAGAATCCTGTTATCGAAAGAACTGAACTTAAATCTTCTGTCGTAATAGATTCTCTTGGCTGCGGACAATGGTGGTGGCAGGTTACTCCCTATTATTCAACTAACTCGATTGGTTATGCGGGTGGCAGTGAAATAGGAAGCTTCAGTATTGAAAAGAATGGCGCTGTAAATCCTCCGTCTCTGGTTATTCCTCCACAGAATGCCAAGGTTTATTACAAGGATTCTGTTGACGTTAATTTCGCCTGGAAATCTGATATAAAAGATTCTGTATACGATGTAGTTGTTTCTGATACAGAAGACTTTTCAAATATAATTTATAAAACCACGACAAGCTCTAAAAAAATCAAAACTAAACTTGATGTTCCTGAGAAGGAAGGAACCTATTACTGGAAAGTCGTAAGAAATTCTACCGCCAGCGAAGACATTGAACCTGAAAGTGAAGTTCACAGCTTTGATGTTACAAAATATGAAGCTGTTGATACAAAGCTTTTATATCCTCCAGAAGAATATCAGGCAGAAACTTCAAAGCTCGCTTCAACTCAATTTGTATGGAAGCTTTCGGATGAAAAGAAAAAACAACCTTCTGTTATTCAGGTTTCCTCTTCAAGTAATTTTGAGATGATGAAAATTGAACAGGAGCTTGATAAGCAGACTTTTGATAATATGCTGCTTCCTCCTGGCGAATGGTGGTGGAGAATCGGTTCTGTTGATAAAGATGGCGAAAAAATAGATTTTACAGAGCCAAGACATATCGTAGTTCTTAAGGAACTTGCCGCACCTCAGGTTATTGATATTGAAGACAACGAGGAAGTGCTTGTACCGGAAGGATCTCCTGTTGCGGTAAGCTGGGAACCAGTTCCTGGCGCAGACTATTATAATGTACGCGTTTTTGATCAGGATAATAATCTTGTTTCGGAAAAGCCTGTTGAAAAAAATAATATTTCAAAATTCGATCTGCCGGAAGCATCTTATGTTTGTAAAATTCAGGCAGTTGCGGAACAGCCGGAAATTTCTTCTATCAGAACTGGTCCTGTTGAAATCGTAGAGTTTACAGTCAGGAAAGCTTCTCCAGTTATTCCGGATTTACCGCTTGCAAAACAGACAATCGATGGTATTACTGCTTTAAGAAAACCAACTGTATTTAAGTGGCATGATGGTGATGATAAGGCTGCGTCCTACGAACTGCTTATAAAGCGACGGGATGCAACAGGAAACTATAAAACTGTTGAAAGAATTAAATCTACAAAGAATACGGTTTCCGTACCAAGACTCAGAACCGGTGATTATATCTGGCAGGTACTGGCAAGTACAGAAAAAGGTGTCGCCCTGAATTCCCGGGAAATGGAACTGACTGTAAATAATGTTGCTCCGCTTCCTCAGCCTGTACTGATTTCTCCTCAGCAGAACTTTATTATGAATACGGAATACCTCAGAAAAAATCGTTCCATTGTTTTTGAATGGAATGAAGTACCTGAGGCTACCGGTTATACCTTTGTTCTTTATAAAAAGAATTCAGACGGCAAGCTTACTTCTGTTTATTCAGAAAAAAATATCAAGAGTACAAAAATCAGAATACGAAAGCTTGCTATGCTGGATTTAGGACAGTTCAGCTGGAGCGTTACGGCCAGCTGTCTTTCTAAGGACGGCTTCGAGGAAAGAGCGGCCTCTGTTGCAACGCGCAATTTTGAAATTAAGTTTGCGGTTCCATCTCAGATTGAAACCGTAGATACGGGAAAAATGTATGCTGAATAATAAGTCTTCTTTTGCCCGCAGAAATTTCAAACGACTCATTTGTTTTACAGGACTGCTGCTGGTCTCATTTTTTATCTTTGCCCAGACAATCGAAACTACGGAATCTACTGAAAAACGTAAGCAGAAAATCCAATGGAAAGAAGACCCTAATGTTCTTGAATACAAAATTGAAATCCTGAATGAAGCTGACGAAGTACTTATATCTGAAACTACCGAGAAAAATTATATCGAGTTTTCTTTTGCTCCGGGAAATTATAAATATCAGCTTATTGCTTATGATATGCTGGGCCGAGAGGCTGTAACTACAGAATGGATTTCTTTTGAAGTAATCAGTGCCGCAGAAGAAGCTGAAAGACTTCGTCTTGCAGAAATAAAACGTAAGGAAGAAGAACGCCTTGAGCAGGAGCGTCTCGCCCGCGAAGAGGAAGAAAGACAGCGCGAGGAAGAAGAACGTCTCGCACGGGAAGAAGAAGAAAAACGCCGTCTTGAAGAAGCCCGCATCGCCTTTGAAAAAGCAGAGCAGGAAAGACTTGAATATGAACGACTTAAAAAAATGGTCGAAGAACATCCTCTTAAAAAAGCAACGGGTATTTCTGTAAACTCAAAGGATGAAAGCAAGGTATTCAAAAGAGATATCGATCGCAACGCCCTCTATTTACTCGATAATGCCGAAGCGGAAAAAAGTGATGAAATTGACGAAGAAGAAAATCCTGAAAAATCAAAAAAGAAAGACGACAACCGGGACAGAAAATTAAATATTTCCGCAGGCGGTGGAGTTCCAATTATAATTTATGAGAATGACTATTTCCAGAAATATTTCGGCACCGGTATTTCACCAGCCTTTAACTTAAAAATTGATACTTTCCCTCTTTATCGACCGACCTGGCATTTTGGCTTCGAAGTCCAGGGCTTGTACAGTCTATTTAAAAAGGCTGATACACTTTATTATTCTTTCTCACTTAATCTAATTAATGTACAGTCAGATCTTGTTTTCCGTCAGAAACTTGGTAAGTCAGTGTTCTGGTGGCAGCTAAAGGCAGGCGGAGGTTTGACTCTGCTTCAGACAAATGTTTCATCATCTTATAAACAGATTGCCCGTACAGATTTTTCTGATAAGTTTTTTGTTTATCCAAAGGTTAATGCAGGACTTTCGGTTTTCCTGATTCCATCAAAAGTATTGTTTATGGAATTAGGTTGTGAATACTGGAATGTGTTTATTCCAAACTTAAACACAGGTATTGTTTATCCATATCTTTCAATAGGTATAAGGTCGTAATATGGCAGGCATAAATACAATCAAAAAACTGACAATTTCTTTATTACTTCCTCTTATGCTTTTGTTCACAGCCTGTGATGTCTTTAATTTTGGCGGTGACTTAAAAGCACAGACTGATTCTGTTCTGACAGTGAATTATTCTTTTTATGAAACAGATTCAATTGATGCCAGACATGAAGATATGGACTTTGTTATAGGAAAGACAGTTTACAGTAACGTATTCCCTCAATATACACAGGATGACTATCTTCTGGTAGGCTGGCGTTTCTTCCAGTATAAATCTCAGAAAATTGCTGTTCCGACAAGCTTTACTTATGACAGCCGTCAGATGATTACTTCCATGTGTGTTGAGCCGGAAGCAATGAGTCTTTATGGAGTATGGGCTCCAAAACGTTATGTTACCTTTGTTACAAACTGCGATACCCAGTTTGAAACATGTGTGGTTGCGGAAGGTTATACAATTACAAATTATCAGCAGTATTTAAATCTTACAAAAGAAAAACATTCCTTCAGAGGCTGGTATACCGATCCTGAGTTTAATAATCCTTTCGATTTTAATACTGCAATTACTGAAGATATTACTCTTTATGCAAAATGGGTTCTCCAGGTTACTCTGACTTATCATCAGAATGACGGAAGCGGCCGAACTGACTATTCGACCTTTGATGAGGGTGAAGTAAAATGGATTGAGTATTTCCGTTATGCTGCACCGGCAGGAAAAGGCTTCGTAGGCTGGGGTAATACACCTGATGCTACAACACCACTTTATTATCCTTATGAATATTCAGAAGCAATTACCGCAGATTTAAATCTTTATGCTATCTGGACTGATGATGTAGTTACAATTACTTATCATCATAATGATGGAAAAGATGAGACTCTGGTTGAAACTGTCGGACGCGGAGCAAAATTCAGAATCGGTTCTTACACTGTCCAGAGTCAATATGATACCCGTATCTGGCTTGAAAATGTTTCTTCACACTGGACTGGTATAGGAAGAAGTATCAGGTGTTACTCAGAGAATCCTTCGGCAACAAGTGCATCCGCAGAATACTACAACGGCTCCAGAGAGACCATCGATGCTTCAAAAGACATTTACTGCATCTGGGACGAGAAGATTTACAATGTACAATATAGTATTATAGATTCGGTAACAGGCAGACAGACCAGTTTCTCTTATGAAGAAGTTGCCTGGGGTGCAAAAGCAAACGGACCTGCAACTGAACCTTATATTTCCGGCTATAGATTTACCGGCTGGGGAACCAGAGTATATAGTGGATACAATTATACAATTCAGGAATTTGATTTCGATAAGGTTTTCAATGAAGAAAATCTTGGAACAGAAAGTGAATATATACAGCTCTTTGCAATATTTGTTGTAGATAATATAGAACAGACGGTATTCTTTGTTTCGAAAAACGCAGATACTACAAGAGATGGTTCAGCTATTCATCCTTATGCAACAATATCACAAGCAATTAGTGCTATTAATTTGAAGAATAAACCTAACCTTAATTATACAATAGCTCTTCTTACAGATCTTACTGAAAATATTTATATTTCAACTCTGTATGCAAATACTCTGCTTATCAAGTCAAATTACGGTTATACACAGCAAATGAGAGCATCAATAAGTTCTCAACCTATAATCTCTTCGAATGTAAGTACAAAAATAACACTTCAAAAGCTCTATTTCTATGGTCTCATTTCCAGCTGTAATGGAGCGGCGATTTACGCTAATAATGGTTCTGATATCGTATTGAAGGAATGTAGTTTTGGAATGAATCAAACTTCTGGAAATGGTATTATATATATAGATAACAATGCATCTGTTAAAGTGGATGGCTGCAGTGCCTGGTCTAATACTTCGTCTGGAAACGGCGGATTTATCTATGATAAGGGTAACCTTACATTAGCCGGAGATAGCTCTTATGGCTCATGGTCAGAGAACTATAATGATATTTATGTCTACACCGGTAAGACGGTTACTGTTACAAATACTTTCTCAACTAATTCTACAATGTTTATTACTTTGCCGGCCGCTTCTTATTCTACAAGTACAAGAGTCTTTGATTTTGCTTCAGGACTTACAAATATAAATACGAAATTCCAAATGAATAATAATTCATGGCGTATTGATAATAACGGTTATCTTGAGCTTGTACCATAAAATGACTTGACATTATTATTGATTTTTGGCAATATATAAAGACTTATATAAGTTTTAAGGAGTGCCATCGTGCCTTGTGGAAAGAAAAGAAAGCGCCAGAAGATGGCGACACATAAGCGAAAGAAGATGCTTAGACGCAATCGACATAAGAGCAAGTAGTTTTTAAGTCGAAACTATGTGTCCAGAGACCGCGTATTACGCGGTCTTTTTTTTAGATTATCGGGTCAAGCCCGATAATGACATAAATGTCATTGCCCGGCTTGACCGGGCAATCTTTTTTTAATGGAGCATTAAAATTCTTTTATCAAAAATTCATTCGCCGGAAGATATCAAAAAACTTTCTCAAAAAGAACTCAAGCAGCTGGCTTCAGAAATCCGTACAACAATAATAAATACAGTTGGAAAAAACGGTGGACATCTTGCCAGTAATCTGGGGGTAGTAGAGCTTACAATAGCCCTGCACAGAGTTTTTAACAGTCCGAAAGATGCGATTATCTGGGATGTAAGTCATCAGTGTTATACCCACAAATTATTAACCGGCCGTTATGAACAGTTCAATACTCTCCGTAAAAAAGACGGGCTTTCCGGCTTTACAAACAAAAATGAAAGCGTTCATGACTTTTTTATAAACGGTCATTCTTCAACTTCAATTTCATCAGCTCTGGGACTTCTTACTGCCCGCGAGCTTAATGGTGATGATGGAAAGGTCATTGCTGTAATAGGAGACGGTGCCCTTACAGGTGGTATGGCTTTTGAAGGCCTTTCTCATGCGGGACAACTCTGTAAAAATCTGATTATAATTTTGAATGATAACCAGATGTCTATTGATCATAATACAGGTTCTGTATCACGCTACCTCAGCCGCCTGACCACAACTGCAGGTTATCAGACCTTCCGTTATAAAGTTGATAAGGCAATCGACAGGATTCCTTATTTTGGTCATCCCCTTGAAAAACTGATATTCCGTTTTAAGAGAGCCCTTAAAGGTCTTTTCCTTACTAATAATCTTTTTGTTGATTTTGGCTTTGAATATGTCGGTCCTCTTGACGGGCATAATGAAGCAGCCATTGAAAGAGTGCTTTATAAAGTCAGCAAACTTCACAGACCGGTTGTCGTTCATGTCGTAACAAAAAAGGGAAGAGGTTACAGTCCCGCAGAGAATAATCCGGAGCTTTTTCATGGAATCGGTCCTTTCCAGATCAGTGATGGTACAGTAGAAAAATTCGATACAGAAAGCTTTACCGAAGCCTTCAGCAATCTTATCTGTGAGCAGGGTGAAAAGAACAAGGACATTCTTGCGATTACAGCGGCAATGGCAAAAGGTACCGGTCTTTCTGCTTTCTCACATAAATTCCCGCAACGCTTCTTTGACGTAGGAATTGCGGAAGAACATGCAGTAACCTTCGCAAGCGGCCTTGCAAAAGGTGGTAAAATCCCGGTTGTATGTATTTATTCTACCTTTATGCAGCGTGCCGTTGACCAGATGATTCATGATGTAACTCTCCAGAAATCACATGCAATTTTTATGCTGGACAGGGCAGGTGCAGTTCCAAACGATGGAGTTACCCATCAGGGAATTTATGATATAGCACTTTTCAGACCTATTCCTGAAATGGAAATATTAACCGTCAGCAGTGCTGAAGATTTACGTCTTTGTTTTGAGTGGGCAGTTGATAATGGAACTTCTGTAGTTATCAGATATCCTAAGCTTACCTGTCCGACAGAAATACCGCAGTTTAAAACTCCTGTGGAACTTGGCCGTGGAATCTTTGTTCCATGTACTGAATTTGTAATTGAAAATATCTCTGAAGCTGAACTTGAAGCTAAAAAACAGAAGATTCTTATTGTTTCTACCGGCGGAATGTATTCAGAAGTTCAGAAGGCAATACGATCAATTCTTCTGGATGGCGGTTATGCTGATCTTTATCTTCTCAGATTTATCAAGCCTTTTGATGAAAGTTATTTCCTTGAGCTTGCTTCAAAATATGACGGGGTAGTATTTGTTGAAGATGGAGTTATTACCGGTGGAATTGGAGAATATCTTGCAGGAAAACTTGCAGAAAAGGGAATGATGAATTCTAA
>JAEEGL016629909.1_pt1 | contig 14820 bp, 12 predicted proteins | sample 9134231 | NCBI WGS metagenome assembly JAEEGL01 (sample SAMN16246548, study PRJNA631951) | gut metagenome | biome: gut microbiome; feature: rumen; material: fiber-attached | host: Bos | place: Iran: Karaj | collected 2018-10 | reverse complement strand
GGATAAGCGGAGGATTTCATGGGCACCGATATGAACCGAATCAGGAATTTCTGCATTGTCGCTCATATAGATCACGGAAAAAGCACACTTGCGGACCGTATACTTGAAAAGACAGGCGTTTTTGAAAAGCGTGAAATGGTGGAGCAGATCCTGGACAGCATGGAGCTGGAAAGAGAACGCGGTATCACCATAAAAAGCAAAGCAGTCCATATGACATACCATGCCAAAGACGGGAATGAATATATTCTGAATCTGATTGACACTCCCGGGCATGTGGACTTTACCTATGAAGTCAGCCGGGCGCTGGCAGCCTGTGAAGGTGCGCTGCTTGTTGTTGACGCCACACAGGGAATTGAGGCACAGACACTTGCCAATGTCTATATGGCACTGGAACACGACCTGGAAACTATTCCTGTTATCAACAAGATCGACCTGCCCTCAGCCAGGCCCGAAGAAGTCAGGCAGGAAATCGAGGATGTTATAGGACTTGACGCCAGTTACGCGCCATGTATTTCCGCAAAAACAGGCCTGAATGTGGAAGATGTGCTTGAAGCCATAGTTAACCACATTCCGCCGCCCACAGGCAATCCTGACGCAGCGCTGAAAGCGTTGATTTTTGATGCATATTATGATAATTACCGGGGGGCTATCTGCTTTATCAGAGTTATGGACGGAATAATCCGTCCCGGAATGAGAATGCGTCTGATGTCAACCGGAAGTGAGTTTGATGTTGTCGAAGTCGGAACATTTGACCCGGGATACAGGCCCTGCAACGAACTGAAGGCCGGTGATGTCGGTTATGTTTCAGCCTCCATCAAGGATGTGCGGGATACCCGGGTCGGTGATACCATCACAGATGCGGATGCTCCGGCGGATGAACCGCTGCCCGGTTACCGCAATGTAACACCGATGGTATACTGCGGCATATATCCTGCTGACGGAGCGGATTATCCCGCGTTGAAGGACGCGCTTGAAAAGCTTCGCATGAATGATGCTTCCCTTTCCTTTGAACCCGAAACATCCGTTGCACTGGGATATGGTTTCCGCTGCGGCTTCCTGGGACTGCTGCATATGGATATTATGACAACCCGGCTTGAACGGGAATTTGACCTGAATCTCGTTACAACCGCACCCAGTGTCATTTATCGTGTAACAAAGACGAACGGGACTGTACTGATGATTGATAACCCCACAAATCTTCCCCCTGTTGGAGAAATTGCGACCATGGAAGAACCTTTTGTCCATGCAACAATCTATTCTCCCCAGGAATATGTTGGCACACTGATGGAACTCTGTCAGGACAAACGCGGTGTGTTTATTGATATGCAGTACGAGGGAAACCGTGTCAAACTGAATTATGATATGCCGCTGAATGAAATCATCTTCGATTTCTTTGATCAGGTGAAAAGCCGAAGCCGCGGATACGCCTCATTCGATTATGAGCTGAAGGATTATCGTCCGAGCGATCTCGTTAAGCTTGATATTCTGCTGAACGGTGATATCTGTGATGCTTTTTCCATTATTGTCCATCGCGAAAAAGCATATGCCCGCGGGCGCGGTATTGCCGAAAAACTGAAGGATGTAATTCCCCGGCAGATGTTTGAAATCCCGATCCAGGCAGCGATAGGAGGAAAAGTTATTGCGCGGGAAACAGTGAAAGCCATACGCAAGGACGTGCTGGCAAAATGTTACGGCGGTGATATTACCCGAAAGAAGAAACTGCTTGAGAAACAGAAAGAAGGAAAGAAACGTATGCGCCAGTTCGGAACAGTTCAGGTTCCCAGCGAGGCTTTCCTTGCTGTTCTGAAGATGGATTAAACATGTATAATGATGATTTTTCACCGGAAAAAATATCAAAAACCGCCTTTTTTACCGGGCACAGGTATCTTTGCGAAGACCAGAAGGAAATGATATCTTCTGCACTCTTTCGGTGCCTGAATGAGGCATATGATGCCGGATACAGGAAGTTTTTCTGCGGATGTGCGCTTGGGTTTGATACGCTGGCGGCTTTCCAGACTGTCAGGCTGAGGGAGATCCATCCTGACGCAGTCCTTTCACTGGCAATTCCATGTGAAAGCCAGCCTGACAGATGGAGTGAAAAAGATAAAGCAGTCTATCGCAGGATTCTGGAGATGGCAGATGAAAAAATTATCCTGTCTCCGTTTTATTACCAGGGCGCTATGCTGACCAGAAACCGTTTTATGGCAGATCGTTCATCGCTTTGTATTTGTTATCTTACCCATGCCCGCGGAGGAACTGCTTCAACGGTTCGTTATGCACTGGTTCATGACGGAATCAGGGTTGTGAATCTGGCAGTCAGTGATAACAATGAAACCGGCCTTTTGAGGGAAAGTAAATGGAACTGTATGTTCATATCCCCTTCTGCGTTAAAAAATGCCGATACTGTTCCTTTGCGTCCTATGCGGCAAAGGAAAATGAATATGCGCCATATATAGACCTGCTGCTGAAGGAATCAGCAGCCAGAGCATCTGAGGCAGTAGAACCGATCCGTACAGTATATATCGGAGGCGGAACGCCTTCCCTGCTTTCACCGGATTTGTTCGTGAGACTGGCAGCAGGCCTGGAAAAAAGTTATGGTTTCAGCCAGGTAACTGAATTCTCTTCAGAAGCCAATCCGGGAACAATTACACCGGAATGGCTCAGAGCTGCTGTTTCATCGGGTGTTAACCGTCTGTCGATCGGTATGCAGGCTTATCAGGACCGGCACCTGAAACTTCTGGGAAGAATTCACAGTTATACTGAGGTGTGCTCATCCGTACACGACGCAAGGAATGCAGGAATTGACAATATCAGCCTGGATCTGATATTCGGAATTCCAGGACAGAGTATCCGGGAATGGGAGGAGACGCTGGATGCTGCACTGGCCCTGTGTCCTGATCATATCAGTGCGTACGGTCTGATTCCTGAGGAAAAAACTCCCCTTTTTGATGATTTGTCAAGCGGCTTTATAAATCTTCCTGATCCTGATGAAGAAAGGGAAATGTACAGCCTGGCGGTCAGCAGACTCGCCTGTCATGGATTGCTGCAGTATGAGATTTCCAATTTCGCGAAACCAGGACGGGAATGTTCCCACAACATCGGGTACTGGAAACAGATTCCATATATCGGACTTGGATTATCCGCTGCTTCCATGGTCCGTATGTCAAAAGGAACAGACGGGATATCCTATATCCGCAGGACAAATCCGTCATCATTTGAAGAATACTCTGAAATGATCCGGTTTTCCGGAGCTGACATCCCTACAGAAACCATTTCCGGCGGCGAAGCGCGGTTTGAAACAATGATGCTGGGATTGAGAATGAATGAAGGTGTCAGTGAAACTGACTTTTTCCATATGCACGGTGTTGCGATGGAATCGTATTACGGCGGAAAGCTCTCATCTCTTGAAAAAAGAGGCCTTCTAACACATGAAAACGGTCGCTGGAAATTGACGGCGCGCGGATTTGATATACAGAACAGTATCCTTGTTGAACTGATGGATGACTGATTCAGTTCAGTGCAATCGTGTGCCCCTCTCCCGAAAAGTATCCGGCAGCGTATTTCTCCAGGATGGACAGTTCATCTTTCTGTGCGGGATCCCTGTGAAGCTGCCGGACACACCTGGTTACTTCATCCAGCAGGCGTATATCAGTAAAAAGGACACTGTTCCCGGCTTCGCCTGACTGTCTTGTGCCGATCAGGTCTCCCGGGCCTCTGATTTCAAGATCTTTCTGAGCAATAATGAATCCGTCGTTTGTTGAGCAGAAAACCCTGAGCCTCTCTGAGGGGTCGCCAAACAGGAAACACCAGCTCTCATCCGAACCGCGCCCGACACGGCCCCGAAGCTGATGAAGCTGGCTGAGGCCGTAACGTTCGGCATTCTCAATGATCATGATTGTTGCATTCGGATTATTGACGCCCACTTCTATAACCGTTGTGGATACAAGCACATCATACTGCCCGTCAGAAAAATCATGAAGAACTTTATTTTTTTCATCTGATTTCTGTCCGCCCCAGGTCAGGCCGATACGAAGATCCCGGAGTTCATTCTGCTTCAGACTTTCATAAAGAGCTTTGACACTGTGCAGTTCCTGGTTTTCATCATTCTCGTCAACCAGCGGGCAGACAATATAAGCCTGCTTTCCTTTGGAGATTTCCGTACGGAGGAAATGATACATATCATTCCTTTTCGTTTCAGGGACAAGCCGTGTTTTTACAGGAATCCGTCCAGCAGGCAGTTCATCTATAACGGAAAGATCCAGATCACCGTAAAGAATCAGAGCAAGTGTTCTTGGAATCGGTGTTGCTGACATGACAAGAACATGCGGCATCTGTTCCGTATCCTTCCCTTTCAGCTGAAGACTGCTGCGCTGGTTAACGCCAAACCGGTGCTGTTCATCGGTAATAACCAGCCCGAGTTTTCCATATTCAACATCTCTGCTGATTAACGCATGTGTACCGAATACAGCGTTGCACTGACCGTTTTTCAGCTGCTGAAGTATTTCCTTCCGTTCTTTTGCCCGGGTGCTTCCTGTAAGCAGCCTACATTGAACACCAAGCGGACCGAGCGTTTTTACTGCGTTTTCATAATGCTGAACAGCCAGAATTTCAGTCGGAGCCATCATCGAAGCCTGATAACCGGATGAAACAGCAAGCCATATTGCTCCAAAGGCTACTGCGGTTTTTCCGCAGCCAACATCACCCTGTATAAGCCTGCTCATGGCTGTCTTTTTCCGAAGATCAGAAAGGATATCTTCCAGTACTCGTTTCTGGGCTGCTGTCGGAGTAAACGGCATTGTATTCCAGTATTTTTCCGCATCATGTATGCTGCAGGAGAAGGAAAAACCCGGTTGTTTTACGGATCCGGACAAAGTGACATATACCAGGTAAAGGAGAATTCTTTCAAAGGAAAGCCTTCTTCTGGCAATTATCAATGCATTTCCATCATCCGGAAAATGAGCCTGGCGTATGGCATAATTCAATTCGCATAAATGATTGCGGATTCTGAAACTGTCCGGAAGTGTTTCAGGACAACAATCATCAACTTTCTCCAGCGCTGATCTGATCAGCTTCAGAAAAGATCTGGCCGGGAAGCCTTTCATTGGTTTGTAAACCGGTACAAGTCCTTCGTTTTCCGTTGCGAATTTCGGATTCTGCAAAACCCTTCTGCCGTTTTTGACAACAAGCCTCCCATACAGGCGAAGAGTCTGCCCGGCTTTCATTTCGGCGGACAGCCATGGCATATTGTACCAGCAGACCGGCATTTTCCCGGTATCATCTTCAATCGTGGCAGTCACTTTTTTTAACCCGTGAAACACAGATAATCTGGGAGACTGAAGCAGTGTTCCGGATACAAGGATCATTCCTTCCTGTCTGGTCGAACAGGAGAATATTCTGCTGTGATCCTCATATCTTACAGGAAGCGTATACAACAAATCGCGCAATGAGAATATTCCCATTGCGCGCAGTGTCTCAGCTCTTACAGGCCCGATACCGGCCAGTTCAGTCAGGTCCATCTGTTACTCCACGGAGATCAGGTAATAATACAGCGGTTGTCCGCCGTTATGGTATTCTACATCGCAGTCTTCATACTGGCTTTCTATTTCTTCAGCGATATTTTTTGCATCTTCCTCGGAAACGTCAGCTCCGTAATAAACTGTAATCAGTTCATCCTCATCCGTAATGATTTCTTTCATCATTTCAAGGACAACATCACGTACCGAATGACCGGAAAACTCGATCTGCCCGTTATGCAGTCCTATGATATCCCCCTGCTTGATCTCAATGCCGTTATATTCGCTGTCACGGATTGCGTAGGTTACCATCGCGGTTTTCACATGCTGAGCAGCTTCATTCATACGCTGCATGTTTTCATCAGGATCATTGTCATTCTGGAACGCGATTGCCGCGGCAATACCCATCGCAACGTTCTTCGTGGGAATAACGCGAACATCCCTGGAAGAAAGCTCCGCAGCCTGGTTTGCAGCAAAAATGACATTACCGTTATTCGGAAGGATAAAAATGCATTCTGCATTTACCTGGTTGATTGCATTGAGGAGATCATCCACAGAAGGATTCATGGTCTGACCGCCTTCAACAATCTTATCAACATTCAGATCCTGGAAAAACCGGGAGAAGCCGGAACCAAGGGAAACGGCAACAAAGCCGTATTTCTTTTCCGGCTGTGAGACTGTTCCGGGAGCGGATTCAGCTGAAGGACTTTCGGCTGAATCTGCTTTTTCCAGGGCCCGTTTCATTGCTGCAAGGTTATCAATTTTAATATCGTTGATTTCAGCCAGTTCAATGCCGTAATCCAGCGCGAATCCCGGATTATCAGTATGTACATGCACCTGTGCTGAGGTCAGGTCCCCTGTAACGGATACTGCATCACCGATTCTGTTGAGGCGGCGGCGGAACGAGTCAAGATCATGTTCATCGCAATCGTCCCTGAATTGACTGAGCGTAAACGACACACAATAAGTATACGTGAGATCCCTGGTCAGATCATGACAGTCATCAGAAACAGACTGCACATCATCTTCCATGGCGTCTTCGGTGGTTGAAATGTCCTCTCCGCGAAGAACCGCTGCGTATCCCTGGTAGATCAGCATTAATCCGCGTCCGCCGGAATCCACAACGCCGGCCTGTTTAAGCGCTGGAAGCATATCCGGCGTTTTTTTCAGAATTGCTTCACCGCTTTTCAGGATAACATTTATCAGCTGATCATAATCATCAGGAGCCTTCTGAGCCTGTTTTACAGCATCTTCCGCCACAACACGTGCAACGGTAAGAATGGTTCCTTCCTTAGGCTTCATAACAGCCTTATAGGCCATCTCAGAGCCTTTCATAAGGGCTTCGGCAAACTGCACCGGTGTTATTTTCTCTACACCGTTAAGTGCTTTTGCAAAACCACGCAGTAACTGGCTTGTGATAACACCGGAGTTTCCGCGGGCACCTTTCAGCGCTCCCTTCGCCAGTGCGTTGGCTGCTTCATCGGCGCGCAGGAATTCTTTGCTGTTGATTTCCCTTGTAGCTGACTGCATGGTCAGGGACATGTTTGTACCGGTATCGCCGTCCGGAACAGGAAAAACATTCAACGCGTCAACAGCTTCGCGGTTTCTCTCAAGGATGGCGGTTCCGGCCATAACCATATCACGCAGCAACAGGCCGTCAATTGTTTTGAACTGAATCAAAGGAACATTCCTCCGTTATTATAATTGGGTTACTGTCGTTTAAACCCGGATTCCTTCAACAGAGATGCTGACCTTCCGTACCTTGACGCCGGTTGTGCTCTCCAGTTTATAGCGGACTGTTTCCACAATTGTCTTGCAGACTTCTGAAATGGAAATGCCATATTCGACAATAATGTAAAGATCCACATCCAGCATGTCGCCGACATTGCGGATCTGAACACCCTTGGTCAGATTCTCGCGGCCCAGCCATTCAACAATTCCGTCTGTCGCACGCTGTCCGGACATGGCAACAATCCCATAACACTCAAGCGCTGCGTATCCGACAACCTTAAGCATGACATCTTCGGCAATATAGATTGTTCCGTATTCGTTTTTAACTTTACACTCCATGAGATTCCCTCCCGTTTAAAACGTTGCGGGTTTCCGCACACAATAAGCGATCCTTTTTTCAGGACTAAAAAATTATACAGTAATTTCCTGTTTTTATCAAGCCGTCACGACTCTTGACATTTGCCTGCAATTAGAACATAATGAATCTGCAATGAAGGGAAGAGTATTCTGAGGCTTGTTTTTCAGAGAGTTTCCGGTTGCTGTGAGGAAACAGCAGAATCAGAAGAAGTACATCCCGGAGCAGTCGCCTGAACTATCAGTAGGGTTGACACGGTTCGCCGTTTACAGCGTTTTTGAGATGGCAGTTTTGCTGCTGAATGGAAGTGGTACCGCGGTTTTCGCCTTCCGGCGGAAACCGCTTCATTATTTTTTCGGGAGGTTTATTCTATGGCTGATATTTCCCAGGTAAGATTTGCCCACAGATTTGACCAGGTTACCGGAAGCGCTATCCGCGAGATTTTCAAAGTAATTGCGCAGCCTGGAATGATTTCCTTCGCCGGCGGCAATCCTTCCCTTGACGCTCTGCCGGATCGTCAGGTCAGTGAACTGGCGCAGTATGTTCTTGAAAAGGACGGAAAAGCCCTGCTTCAGTATGGAGCGACAGAAGGGTACAGGCCGTTTCTGGAAAGTCTGAAAGCATATGCGGAAGATCAGCTCGGCGTCAGTATTCCTGCGGTACTTCCTGTTACCGGTTCCACTCAGGCAATGGACCTCCTTTGCAAAGCACTGATTGATCCCGGCGATAAAGTTCTTGTTGAAGATCCGTCATTCCTGGGTAATCTCCAGTGCCTGAAGCTTTATCAGGCTGAACTTATTCCCGTTATGAGCGATGAAAACGGCATGATTACAGAGGATCTTGAAGATAAGATCTGCCGATATCATCCCAAACTTTTGTATACCATACCCACATTCCAGAATCCTACAGGGAAAACGCTTCCGGAGAACCGCAGGAAAGCCATAGCAGAACTTGCGAATCAGTACGGTGTGGTTGTGGCCGAAGATGATCCATACCGGGATCTTCGTTATGACGGTGTCCCCTGCCGGTCCATCAAGTCTTTTGATAAGAACGGCTGGGTCATGTTCCTTGGCAGTTTCAGCAAGATTATTTCTCCCGGGCTGAGAGTCGGATTCATTGCCGGTGATGCCGGAATTATCCGCAAATGCACCATCGGTAAACAGTCCACGGACGTCCATACTGCAAATCTGAACCAGGCGGTTGTTGATCAGTATCTGCGCCGGAATATCCTTCCGGACCATATCCGGACAATCTGTGCGGGATACAAGCATAAAATGCATAAAATGCTGGAATGCCTGGAACAATTCCCGGATGGAGTCAGGCATACAACCCCGGAAGGCGGTCTGTTCATCTGGGCAGAACTTCCGGAGGGAATAGATACAGTAAAACTTCTTTCTGAAGCGGTTGAGCGTAAAGTGGCCTACGTTCCCGGGACTTATTTCTGCGTTAACGGCGGCCGTATGAATACACTGCGGCTCAATTTTTCAAACAGCACGGCAGAACAGATTGAAACCGGAATGAACGTACTGAACGAACTGATCAGATCAAAAATATAAGGAGAAAAACAATGGAACACATTCTTGATATTCTGAAAGAACGCGGATTTATTGCCCAGGTGACTTTTGAAGACGAACTGTATGAACAGCTGAAATCTCCCACAACTTTTTATGTCGGTTTTGATCCGACAGCAGACAGCCTTCATATAGGCCATTATATTCCGATTATGGCAATGGCCCATATGCAGCGTGCGGGACACAAGCCGATAGCCCTGATGGGCGGCGGAACCGCCATGATCGGCGATCCGTCCGGAAAAACGGATATGCGTAAGATGCTGACGGTTGAGACGATAGACCATAACGTTGAGTGCATTAGGAAGCAGATGTCCCGTTTCCTGGATTTCAGTGATGACAAAGCCCTGATTGTCAATAACGGTGACTGGCTCAGACATCTGAATTTTATTGAATTCATGAGAGATATCGGATCCCAGTTTTCAGTAAACAGGATGCTCACTGCTGAATGCTACAAGGCAAGAATGGCTACGGAAAACGGCTTGAGTTTTCTTGAGTTCACTTATATGCTGATGCAGAGCTATGATTTTCTTGAATTGTTCCATCGCTACGGATGCCGTCTTGAAATGGGCGGAAATGATCAGTGGAGCAATATGCTCGGCGGTGCGGATCTTGTCAGAAAAAAGGAAAATGAAAAGGCATTTGCATGTACGTTCCAGCTTCTTCTGACACATGACGGGAAAAAGATGGGCAAAACCGAAGCCGGCGCTCTTTGGCTTGATCCGGTAAAAACAACGCCTTATCAGTTCTATCAGTACTGGAGAAATGTTGATGATAAAGACGTTGAGAAATGTCTTGCGCTGCTGACCTTCCTGCCGATGGATGAAGTCAGGCGTCTCGGTGCACTGAAAGATGCCGAAATAAACGAAGCCAAAAAAATCCTTGCTTATGAAGTTACCAAGCTTGTCCATGGTGAAGCAGAGGCAGTCAAAGCGGCTGAAGCTTCACAGGCCCTGTTCGGTTCCGGCTCCTCATCTGATAACGTCCCTGCACTTGAAATATCTGATGCTGAATTCACTGAGGATTCCAGAGTATCGACAATGCTAGTGAAATCCGGGCTTTGCAAGAGCCAGAGTGACGCCAGAAAGCAGATTGAACAGAATGCCGTTTCAGTGAATGATCAGAAGATTACGGATCCGCTTTTCACACTTACCCGCGAACAGATCGGAAACGACGGTGCTCTGCTGAAAAAAGGCAAGAAAGGTTTCTGCCGCATTATAATCAAATGATTGAATCATATATTACCGTTGCAGGTAAATCCTGTGAGGAAATCACAATCAGCAAAAGCCGTTTTATCGGTTATGCGGTTCCCTGTCAGGATGAAGCTTCCGCAATATCTTTCATTCAGAAACTGCGGGATGAGCATAAAAGTGCGCGACATCACTGCTATGCTTATATTGTCGGGGTAAACAGCGGTATTATGCGTTACAGTGATGACGGAGAACCGGGCGGTACTGCGGGCATGCCTATGATGGAAGTCCTGAAACAGAAAGCAATTGTGAACTGCTGTATCGTTGTTGTCCGTTATTTCGGCGGTATCCTGCTGGGAACAGGCGGTCTTGTACGGGCATATACACAGGCGGCCCAGGCTGCGCTGGAATCTGCCGGAATTGTCCGGATGGAACTTACAGGGGTGGAGTACTGTGAACTGCCCTATTCATCATGGGACAGATTTCGTTATGCTGCTGAACATCTGCCTGTCAGAGTTGACAATGTTGAATATGCTCAGGCAGTCACATTTCAGTTAAGTTACAGATTATCAGATAAAGAAATGATTATTCCGCGGCTGATGGAATCAACAGAACGAACACTGGAATCAATCCCGAAGGAAGAAATATATGCCCCATGGAAAGCTGAATAAAAAAACCGAGCTGTCATCATCGAACGACAGCCCGGTTTTTTGTTGTTATATAAGGGAAAGACCGAGTTCCATCATGTTTCTGAAACCGATCTGTCTTTCCTCCGCAGGAAGTTCCTCCCCCGTTACCAGACTGTCTGAAATGGAACAGATAGCAAGTGCGTTTTTCCCGGCTCTTGCAGCATTCATGTACAGTGCGGCTGCTTCCATTTCTACAGCAAGCACTCCAAGCTTTGAGAGAAGTTCCGTCTGGCTGGAATCGGAATAAAATGCATCCGAGGAAAACAACTGACCGCATACTACATTGCAGGGAAGATTTTTTGCATATTCCATAGCTCTGGACAGAAGTTCATAGCTGCAGCAGGGAGCAGCATTCCCTTTAAATCCGAAGCTGTTGATATATCCCGAATCAGTATACGCGCTCATGGCAATTACAATGTCTTTCAGTTTCAGTTTCGGAGAGATTGCACCTGCTGATCCGATTCTTATGATGTTTTTTACGTTGTAAAAATTATAGAGTTCATATGAATATATACCGATGGAAGGGCAGCCCATGCCGCTGGCCATAACTGAAACTTTCTTTCCCTGGTAATATCCTGTATATCCCTGCACATTTCTCACATTGTTGACAAGCTCTGCTTTTTCCAGGTACTGCTCTGCAATAAATCGGGCCCTAAGGGGATCGCCGGGCATCAGGACAGTTTCTGCAAATGCACCTGCTGAAGCATTGATATGCGGTGTTGGAATAGACGTACTCATAATTATTCCTCCTTACAAAAAATATAATTTATTGATGATTAATTCTTCCAGTGTGTATGAATCTGCTCTGTAAGCTGCCCCAGAGTCGGGATATCAATCAGCTTCAATGATCCGTACGGAAGAAACAATGTTTTTTCAATTGACTGCCTGTAACTGTCAGTTATGCGAAGCAATTCTGAAAGATCTGTTTCAGTATGATTCTGTTCCGCTGTAATAATGACGGAACATACCTTAACCCATAACCTGTTTACTGTGAAAAGAACCAGATCGGAAATAACATCGGGCTGACTGCAGACCAGGACTCCCTGCTGGTGCCCGCGCTGAAGCAGCTGAATGATTAAGGATGAAAAACGATCAGCCAGTGAATCACAGTATTCATCCCTTACCAGTCTTCCTTCCGGCAGTGGAAAAACAGGCAGAATCATCAGAAGGAAGCTGAGTTTTTCATCTTTCAGAGGTATCATCCCGGACAGGCATATATCAAGCAGCTGTATAACAGGTTCCTCAGAGTTCATATAACCGGACACGGCTTCATAAATCTGATCGGCTCTTTTCCTGCATATACCTTCCAGCAGGGATTCCTTACTTACAAAGTGATGATAGAAACTTCCCTTACTGCTGTGAAGCTGGTCAAGGATATCCTGTATACTCGTCTGTTCATACCCTTTCCTGCAAAAGAGCTGTTCGGCTGTATTGAGGATTTCCTGTTTTCTGAGATCTCCTTTTTTCAATGCTTTTCTTCCCTCCTTTCCCGGATTTCAGATGGCGGTGCCGGCAGTTATTCCCGATGAAAAAGCAAACATCAGGTTAAAACCGCCGCAGTCCCCATCAACATTCAGTACTTCTCCTGCCGCATAAATTCCAGGAACAATTTTCGACTCCATTGTTTCAGGATTGAATTCAGAGCAATCAGCCCCGCCGGCTGTGACCTGAGCATAATCAAAGCCCCTTGTTCCGTTTATATCCAACCTGTAATGAGTGACTGCCTGCATAATTCTGTCAAGATCCTCATCTGATAATTCTCCTGCGGTCTCACCGTGCAGTGATATACCTGCCTGCTTCATTACAGCATAGGATACTTTAGCATTCAGAACACCGTCCAGGAGAGATACCGGTGAAAAGCCGGACAGCATGCTGCGCCGTCTTTTCAGTTCTGACAGAATCCCGGTTTTGTCCCCTAATATATCATGCAGAAAATCAAGCTCAATATATGTATCCGGACTGCCTGAAAAACGTGCACACTGCATAATACAGATACCGCTGACTCCGTATTCGGTAAACAGCACCTCACCGTATTCCCGGTGAAGCATTTCATGATTCCGGAATAATGATACACAACATTTTGTTCTTATTCCGGAAAGTCCGGAAATACTTTTTTTATCCGTGTTTAACGGAACAAGAGCGGGTGATACAGGAACAACTGTATGGCCGAGAGCCTTCAGAAGACTGTATCCGTCTTTCGTTCCGCCCAGTTTCGGCTGAGCCGCTCCACCGCAGGCGATCAGCACTTTTCTTCCCCTGTATTTTTTTCCGCCGGCTGTACTGACTGTAAAACCGTCACTGTTACGGTATACTTCTGTCACACAGGAGTTGTTTTCAACTGTAACATGATTCAGTTTCAGCGCATTCTTCAGCACAGACATCACAGAAGAAGACTGATATGTAAGCGGGTATTTTCTGCCGTCCTCATCTTCGGTCGTCAACAGTCCGATTTTTTGAAAGTACTCTGACAACCTGTCAGCTGAATACCGCGCGATTACCTGCTCAGCAAAATGATAATCACCATAATATCTTGGATATCCTGTATTGATCAGATTACAGCGTCCGTTTCCTGACGCAAGAATTTTACGTCCGGGATGGTCACTCTTTTCAAGCATAAGTACTTTCCTGCTGCGTTCCGCCGCAGCAATTGAAGCAATAATACCGGAAGCGCCGCCTCCTATGGTAATCAAATCAAAATAATCTTTCAATTCGGACACCTTCAAAAAAACAGAATTTGGTCTGTTATTCCATATGATAAACAGACTTAAGTTCATTTGTCAAGGAACCGTCCCGATTGTAAATAATCAGAGGCGGCATCGGATGCAGCATCGGTTTTGCGTCTTTTACCGCTTCAATCAGAACAAGATTTGCCGGTTTTTCCGCATATGGATATACCAGTCTGAAACGTTTGGGTTCAAGATGATGAAGCTGTAATGATTTCATTACAGACAACATCTGATAAACCGGATAAACCAGAAAAAGCTTTCCCCTTCCTTTCAGCATTCTGAATGCGCCTGTAAAGAGATGATCTATTGTTTCAGCATTCTGATTCCTGGCAATTGCTTTTTTGATATTCGGACTGGCAAGCGATGCATCCGGCCGGCCATAGGGCGGATTACATACAGCAGCATCGACAGAGCACGGCATAATAAATCCCTCGGTCGCATCGACATCGGATTGTATTACTGTAATTACATTTTCCAGATTATTGATTACTGCATTCCTCTTTGCAAGTTCAGCTGCTTCCGTCTGTATATCAATTGCGAAATATCGTTTACCTTTGCTTCTGCCATATAATAAAAGAGGAAGAACACCATTGCCGGTACCGAGATCCGCAACTGTATCATCCGGCCTGATATCAGCAAAATGCGCAAGCAGAACTGAGTCCATTCCAAAACGGAAGGATTTCTTTTTTTGTATCAGCTGCAAACCGTTTAACTGAAGATCTTCTATCGTTTCATCATCATAAACACAGTAATCCAAATAATTCCCTCCTAAAATGAGGGATGTGCATAACGCACATCCCTGTAACAACTTGCCGGAATACTATTCTATTTCAACAACAACAGGATTCGGTCCGGGATTATTATTCTCTTCCGGTGCTTTTTCCCTGAAGAGAGATTCATAAAGCTTGATATACTCACAGGCAGAATGCTTCCAGCTGTAGTCCCCTTTCATTCCTCTTATCTGGAGCTTTTTCCATATATCCGGATGGTTTCTGTAGTAATCCGTGGCCCGTTCAATTGTATGAAGCATATCATGCGCGTTATAGTT
>JAEEGL015545353.1_pt1 | contig 14820 bp, 7 predicted proteins | sample 9134231 | NCBI WGS metagenome assembly JAEEGL01 (sample SAMN16246548, study PRJNA631951) | gut metagenome | biome: gut microbiome; feature: rumen; material: fiber-attached | host: Bos | place: Iran: Karaj | collected 2018-10 | reverse complement strand
TCATCCTTCTTTGCTATGCCAACATACTCCTCTTTCACTCGAATCATGATTCTGTTATCAGTCTGTCTAGCATGCTCAGATAATTCATGGAAAGCATCGATAAGGTTCTCCTGAGACATAAAGAAACTCTGAACGTATGGTCCGCACTCGATGATAGATAGATCAACGGCTTGCTTTGGAAGAGCAATCACCTTCGTGCTTGCTTCGTTGGAAATAGCTGGTTCGTCCGCAAACTGTACCTCTTCCGTGTCAGCAATTGAAGCAGTCGGAACAGCAGCTGATGCCTTAATATCTGCAACGTCGTCCGCTGGTTCTTCATCTACAAAATTGTTTTCGCTTTTGAAAAAAGCTCGAGAGGATGAAGTAATGATTAAATGATCTAGTGCACGAGTGTATGCAATGTACTGCTCATTAACAGACATATTATTGGTTACAACTAATGCGGCATCAAACTCTAATCCCTTGCATTCTTCAACGGTTAAGCAAGAGAATACTGATGTATTCCCTGAAAACCCAGCATGGATAGACGGAAGCAGGGAGGTTAATTCCTCTGTTAAACCTTCAAGTCCGCGTTTATATATGATGGCGCAGCGCATGTTCGGATTGCTTGTATGAATGTCAACTAGTGCAGCGCTTGCTTCTTCAATGGTCAGCTTTCTTACCGGTGCACCTGAAAGACCAACAGCTATAATGTCGGCATCAAACTCCTTATTGCAATAATCAGTTATTTCTATGGTATTACGATAGTTTTCGTTTAAATGATAGATTGTTTTTGAAGTAATATCATGTAAGTCGCTCCAATCCATAATACCTTTATATTCATATATGGACTGATTTACATCGCCATAGAGATTAAACACGACCTTGTTTCCCAAGGTATACTTCATAAGCTTCAGCTCTGCTGGCGCAAAGTCTTGAGCTTCATCTATGTTAAGATAATACTCTCCTGTCAGAACTGGTCCATAATATAAAGTGCTAAACAGCAACCTCAGGTATAGCTTATGACGGTAGTTCGGAGTCTTCAAATACTTCTGACCATATTGGCGATAAACAGCTTGGATGCTCTCCTCGAACTCTCGATAAAGAGATGAGACTTCAAAAGTCTTTACTACTGCAAGGCCTTCAGAGAATGCTCGATAGTCCGAGTCTTCCAACATACTGGCTTGCAATTTGTTTTGTTCCTCGCTATACCTCTCTCGTGTTGCATTTGCTGCCTGCAACTGACGTTCAGAAGACCTGAACAATCGTAGACAAGACTGGTAATTCTCAACAATCGAAGCTAATGAGGAGTACTCTGATCTGGATAACACCATCTCAAGATCTGGATAACGAATTAATGATAGCTTGCTCAGGCAAGAAGAAAACAGAGAGATAGTTGCCTGAGCAGATCGAATCTTCCCGGATACAGTGCTAAGATCGCGATTAATGCGTTCAATTGCATTGTCCCAGTCACGAATTTTAGCTCGTATTGAAGTCAACTCTTCCTTCTTTTCTAAGCGATAATTCGCGGTAATTGTTTCAACTTGCTTTTTTATTTCTTGAAGCGCATCGTTGTACGCAGATCGTAGACGAGCCCGTCTTCCAAAGTTATAAAAAACAAGATTGTCCATTTCTTCTTGAGCTGAGTGTAATTTCAACAACAAATCGTTACACTCGGACCGTATAACTGTAGCAATTTCCTCAGAAGAGCCCATAATGTATGTCTCCGAGCAAAGGTCATCGTTTCCAAGGTCTATTCTTCTTAGAGACTCTTCAATGACATGAATTCTAGTAAAGAGAGAGGCCTTTTCTTGGTTCGCATGGTCATATTCAGCCTGAGCAGTTTCCTGAGACTGTTGAATAGTTTGTAATTCATTGTTCCCCAAAGTCACTTTGCTTTCGCACAAAGAAATCATCTCTTTTTTTGCGTTCTCCAAAGAAGATTGCGCTATTTCTGTTTCTTTTGTAGCTTCTTTGTACTTATCTTCGGCAGATGCTAATCTTTGGGCTGTTAATTGCAGGGTATTGTTTGCTGTAGTGTGCTTATTAAGAGCATCTTCAATTGTTTCCAAATAAAGCACAAATGATGCGTAATTCATTACAGAACGGTCACTCACATTATAGTGGTGCTTCTTCAGCAACCCAGATATGCCCAGTTCTTGAAGCCTTTTTATCGCACCATCAGCCTTCTCACGGAATGTATTACAGGTGTGCTCAAAAAACTCAAGGGAATACAGGTACGAAAGGAGCTTTGCGTCCAATAGCTTCTCAGATAGTAGTTTGTCAGTTGTTGGTTTTAGAATAGCCTTATGGGCTCTCCTCTCCGTTTCTGATCCGACTGAGGCATCGATGCGTTTCCCAATTAGGCGCGCATAGAACTCTTCCGCAGTGTATTTCTTTATCTTGTCCAAACCGAGATGCTTGCTTAATTCATCAACATGGATATTGAAACTCTCATTAGGAGTAATAATCACAAAGCGATTAAAGTCTATATTGGGGGTGTTAAACGCTATGGTCGATAACCGATGCAGGAGGATCATAGTCTTTCCTGAGCCAGCACATCCCTGAACTGTAAAGCTTTCCTCAAGTGGCCTTTTTATGATGTCATTCTGATTTGCCTGAATCGAACGGATGATATCAGTTAGCTTGTAGTCTCTTCGCTTATCTTCCAAAACTGACAGGAGGAAGGGATCTACTATTTCCCCTTTTGGTGTCCAATCAGAATAGTCATATTCCGTATTGACCGCTTTTAGCTTTGCATCCTCTATTGTGACAGCCCGTCGCAAGCGCAAGTCATATGTTTTTCCATTCACCAAAAAATGTAATTCGCGCTTTTGATAAAACAGATTGGCGATTGGGTCTCTCCAATCCAGCACTATCAAATTCGTTCCTTCTCCAATTACCTCTTCACCGATCAAATAGCTATGAGTGCTTTCGTTCTCATCTGTCATTTCAAGGCGCCCAAAATATGGGCTCCCTTTGTACGACTGCCATTTACTAAGGTCAGATTCTTTCCGCGATACGTCATTAATGAGCTCTTTTTTCACAGAGATGTCTGAATAGTCATAAGCAACAAACCCTCTCAAATCTGATTGAGCTTTTATGAATGCTTGATCCTTGGCCGCAATGATACTATCAAGCTCTTTCTCAACCTTGAGAAGACACGCTTTCTCTTCTTGAAATGCAGCCATAAATGGATCTTTGGGATCCGTATTCGTTTGCTTCTTCGGCATTCACTTAATCCTCTGTTATTTTCGAACTAATAGTTTCCCGTCGACTTCATTAACTTGCTTGTTCTTAATCAGCAGATCTATCGCCTCATTAAAAGCAACATTTATGTTTTGTCCGATCCGACTAAACCCGTATACACGCGCTGTTTCATCTGACAAAGCCTTACGATTCGCTCCGACATAAGTTTTCAATATCTGAAGCATCGCTGTTGCTAGTTCTTCGGTGCTAATAAACTGAATCTTTCTTCTGTTTGGAAGCTTGATTTTTATTTTCTTATAATTCGACGGATAAATGAATTCACCTTTCCGAATGACATTAGGCATATTCATTAATGCCCATTCAACTTCACCACGAACTTTTACTGTAACCTTCTCATTCCCACAGAGATGCGCAACGCGTTGACATAGCAATTCAGCATGAATGGGGTATTCATTATTAATTACAGCGTATAAACAATCAATTAAATATGAACTATTTGCCCTCGCGCGTACTTTGGATAAATCTGTAGGCGTAAAGACATCGAAGCCATAAGGATTTTCAACAACTCTGGAACCAGATTCATCTGAAAGATTCAAATAATCTTTGACCGAAGCAATCCGCTTGGTCTCAACTTGCAAAGGTTCCGCACTATAATTCGCAATTGCGTCGTCAATCGCTTGTTTTAAGAGCTTACGCTCGGTAACAGGATCTTTTATCCAGTCTGTTGACCAAATCCGGTATATCTTCCATCCCATTCCTTCCAACACGTCCTGCCTTAACCGATCACGTTCGCGCGCGGTCTTCGCGGAATGGTATGATGCGCCATCACATTCAATGCCCAGTATATAGACCCCACTGATAGAGGGATGTTTTATACCGAGATCTATTCTATATCCTGAGCATCCGACTTGCGTCGAAACCTTATACCCTTCTTGATCCAAATAACGGAATACTGACTCCTCAAAGGGAGAATCAAATTCGATTTCCTCATTCTCGTTGATAGCGCTTGCAATAACAGATTGGCCATTAATTGCATAATCCATGTACGCTCTCAAAAGTTTTGGTCCCTCGGTCGTGACAGAATCCAAGTTTATGTCCGTGGGTAGAAAAGATCCTACTAGCTTGACGTTAAGCTTTGCGCGGGTAATGGCCACATTTAAACGCCGCTCACCGCCAGCTTTACCAAGAGGTCCGAAATTCATTCTAAAAGCGCCTGATGCATCACGCGCATAACCTATACTGAAGATAATAGTATCCCGTTCATCACCCTGAACGTTTTCAAGGCTCTTTACAAAAAAGGAATCTTCTTTTTCTTCCGAGAAGAAGCTTTCGTACTCCTGATTTGCAAGTCGCATATCTCTTAATGCTGTCTCAATAGCGATTTGCTGCTTTTCGCCAAAGGCAATTACTCCTAAAGAGCGATCAGGTGTTTCGAGGAAATGCTGAAAAACTAGTTCCGCAACCTTCTGCGCTTCGATAGGATTACCGTTGCGCCCGCCTCTATCATAATACCCTCCTGGCACAAACACAAACTCAACGCCGGTATTCTTCCCCGTCTCCATATTCGACGGAAACGTGATCAAGCGGCTATTATAGATTTTTGCGTTTGAGAAAGCTATAAGACTTTCATGCTTACTGCGGTAGTGCCATTCAAGAGATCTCTCTGGTAGGAGATTCGCCTCATCTAGAATAGAGTCATAAACAGCATAATCATCATCGTCATCATCGTCATAATTATCATCTGCAGATGTTGCTGCTTGGAAGAAGCTTGTAGGTGGCAACTGCTTTCTATCGCCAGCAATGATAGCTTGCTTCCCTCGTGAAATAGCACCAATGGCATTTTCAGTGTAAACCTGTGACGCTTCGTCAAAAATAACCGTATCAAATTGATAAGCATCAGATTCAAGGAATAAGCTGACAGAAAGCGGTGACATCATCAAACAAGGCTTCAAAGTCAGCAATAAGTTCGGGATTGCCGCAAACAGCTTGCGAATTGGCATTATTTTCCTTTGCTTGGTTAGCTCGCGCTTTAGTATCCCAATCTCATCTAGTCCAGTGGTATAGTGGTCTGTTGATGGAAGGTCATTGATTAGCTTGCTGCGGATTCTGCTGCGGGCGATATTGAACTGTTCTTTATCAAGGGCAGCAAATTCCTCAATGCGACTCTCTTGGCTTTTGCGTCTGAACTGCTGGACCGCCGGATATTCCGGAAGCACAGAATCCAACCAGAGTCGGAAAAAACGCTTTTTAAACAGCGGAACAATGTTTTCCGCCGCTATATTCTTTTGGTCAATTGCATTGAGGTAATCTGATAATCCCTCTGAAGCGCAATGATCTCTTGCTGAACGATAGTCTATCCATTCTTCCAACTGCGATAGGTTGTTGATACAGTCAGAGACCCGATTGCTCATCTCTTGAAGGGTCATTGTTGAAAACACTTCTGGATCAGTGAACCATTGAGTAAACCATGAAAGGTCTTTTTCCAGTTCTGCTCTCTGGCTACGCATTAGCCCAAGTTGTTCCAGACAACCAAGAGCATACTCTTTTGATTCACATATGCTTCTGACAAACTCTGGCGATGCGGATAAAGAGGATGCTTTTTTCTGAAAACGTAGCGCCCACGCCCTTGCTTTTCGGACACTATCCCAATCGGTCATTATTCCGGAATAGCAAAGGCCAAAACGCTGTCGCACCGTCGGCTCTTCATTAGCAAAATCCGCAGTAACCTGACGCAAACACGTTAAGGACGTTTTCAATTCGAGTAGAGTTTTAAACGCTGTAAGCTTGGTTTCCACAGAGGAGTAGTCGCTTGATTCGGACAGGATGGCCTGCCCAAAGAAACGATTCAATTCTTGATAATTCTCATTATACCAGTTTTCCAGTTTCTTTAATGTTTTTATCTTCTGAATGATGGACAATATCTCCTCATCAGACAACTTCCCGCTGGTACTTTTTCTATTTATCAGGAATACTGCACGATCCTGCTTGTACTGTTTTTTAAACAGCTTAAATACAGAGGTATATTCGACCTTGTAACGATTCTCAATCTCGATATAATTTATGTCAAGAATACTTGGCTCGTATTCTTCAAGCAGTTCCTGACGTAACGAGATAATTTCAGTAGCCTTTTGTTTTGCAGCAGATAGCAGCTGCACCATATCATTGTATGTGTCCTCGGTCCATCTGAAATATGGATCCCCATATTGGAGTTGGTTTTCAATCAGGGTCGCATGATCAATCTGCATCTCTGGATCGAACAGCAATTGCGCATTCAAATCAATTGACTCAACTTTTGATAAGACAGCATAATCCTTTTCTATGCTATCAATTAGGCTTCTGCTTATTCTTTGGACATCAAGGCAATGATCAATCTCTGACTCGGGCGGGATAGCATTGCTTAGTATCCATTCAGCAGGTATTTCATATGAATCATTAGCTGCACTTAACAGATCCTCTAACGATTTCATTCCGACTAGAGTTCTATAGCTATCTGAGAATGCTGTTTTATTCGCTTGTGAAACAATCTCATCCGTTTTATTAAGCAATCGAACGAGAGCGGGGAGTTTTGCGTTAGCATCGTGCCGGAACTCATTCGTTACGGCAGGCATTTTCGCTCCTCGCCAAGGATTCTTACGATAATCATCAGTCATCTTACCGATTGTTGCAGAGAATTGCTCCAACGAAGTTAGATAACTATCATACTTTTCCCTGCTCGTTTGCCGAATCCGCGGAATAGAGAATATGATGTCATCATATATCAGCAAGTCAGAAATAATACCATTTGCCTCAAAAATAGACTTATTTAGCGGTGCAATAGGTTCATAGACTTGCTCCGCATAATCGTTTAATTGTGTTCTATCATTTCGAAGCAGGGAAAGTTTGCGGAATGCTTCATCGTCGAGTTTGGCTTTTTTCTTACTTAATGATAATACATGTTCGAGCTGATCTAGCACTGCACGTTTATTTGCTCGATGGCTATGTAATACAAGGCAGAAATCATCCAGGCCTGCTGCTGTTAAGCGTTTATGGACGACTTCAAGCGCAGCCATTTTTTCAGAAACAAACAAAACCTTCTTTCCGGATGCAAGGCATTCCGCAATAATATTTGTGATTGTTTGGCTTTTTCCTGTCCCAGGAGGGCCTTGTAGAATAAAGCTAACTCCCTTTTTTGCTAATAGTATCGCTTCCTGTTGACTGGAATCTGCATCCACTATTTGATACACAAATTCTGGTTTATCATTTCGGTCAAAGTCATAATTCATCAGATCCGAAGGTATCTTCGACAAACCAGAAGGATCCCCTCCTAGAGTCCTAACAACTGGATGAGTAAGGATTGAATCCTTATGTCGATTCAAATCCTCATACATGTTGATTTTTAAGAATGAAAGCAGACTTATTCCGACTTTTGACTGCACTGTCCATTTTTGATCTTGGACAAGTTCCTGCACTTGTTGGAAATACTCTTCAAGTGGTTTATTCTCATCAAAAGCTGGCAGAGTGATGCCATAATCATTTTTAAGTTTATACTCCAGTGTCGGATTCACGACGATTTCATCTTCATGCAAGGTCATCACAAAAGGTGAAACTATCGATTCAACAGACAAAGAAATTGGTACCAGGATCAATGGCGACGAAAAAGAAGAATGAGAAGAGTCGCTTTCCGTCCAGTTTAAAAAGCCAAAGCACGCAAATAATATGTTGATACCTTGTTCTTCGTTTGCAGTTTTAGCTTTATTACGTAATCTTCGTAAAACCTTTTGGAGGTCAGTTAGCTTCTTGTTTGTGCGTATAATTGAAGTATAATTCCCGTATTCGTCTTCTTCTTTCTCCTCCAGAAGAGAAAGCTGTTCAACCTTTTCGGAATCATTCTCTTCGTCCAAAGGCCGTGGGAATGCTAATTCTTCTTCTTTTCTAACAAGACGCTCAAATAGATCCTCCGTAGATGGATAGGTTATCCTCAAGGTGGAGCTTTTTGTCTCTTTATAATTTATCAAACGGTTCCTTTTCCCTAAATCCAGCAGCTTATTTTTCCAAAGGTCAAACCGATCATTAATCGTAGCCATTGAAGATTCCTCAAATCACGAAAACTTAGTATAGATATATTACCTCAAAACACAATAAATCGCAATATAAGCTCAGCAGTTGCCTTTATGTTTTCCTCCGACCAAGCCCTCTATTATTCGGAAAAATATCTATCAATATCGTCCATTGTGGACAGCAAATCTTCATCTTTTACACCTGCTGACCGCGCAAGAAACACAGACTGTTCTAAAGCATCATGGAGATTTGGAGAGAACGCAGCGTCAATAACCTCCATAAATCTATCGGCATTTTCTCGGAGCTCTGCGAGAAACTCGTCGTACTCACGCTTGAGCTGATCATCAAGCACGCGTTGATTCTGGAGATATGCTTCCAGAAGTGCCTGCTCTTTTGCAAACAGAACATATCTGCCATACTCAAACGCTAATTGAGAAACAGCCTGAACCAGTTGAGTATACTCCGGACCGATCATCGTTACGAGAGAAGCAGATAGGAGTTTGATCATCCCCTCCAACGACAGCCAGAGGCAACTCTCCACATAGGCTGTTTCTGTCATGCTTTTATCTTGCAGGCAATCTGCGTTGTTTCGAATCGTGTTTGAAAGCTCCTGAATCGAAGACATTGACGATTCCATAGCTTCTCTTGACTCCTCCGGTATGCGGTTGCGAAGGCACGCTACTGAAAGATCGATGTAGTCAGCGTACAGTGTAAAAACAAACACACTGTAACTCTGCCCATCCGATAGGATCGCGTATTTGGCTACCTTGTTCGCTATGCTTTTCCAATCCTCCGAAGACAGTTCACTCGGCCTTTTCCTGCCTGCCAATAACGTATCTACCAGAAACAGTTGAAACACGGTTCCTATACGAAGCAGTTTGGTGGAAGTGTCATCATCACTATTTTTCAGCGCGTAGAAACCGTGCTGGACAGCGGCAACAGTTTCCATTGCCCTGCCCAGCTTCTGTCCTGCCGGAGACGCCAGAAGTTCATCAATCGCGATTTCAAATAGTGAATCAGCCAGCATAGTCTTCTTCCATGCGTTCATCAATCGTCTTGATTAAAAGCGCGGAAAGTGTCTTGGTCAGATTGACGAGCGTACCGAGGCTCAATTTCTGCTTATCCGTCAGTTTCTGGTAGTCTTGGCCGTATATTCCAAGGCACTGAGAATAAGAATCATTCAGTCCCGTCCGAACAGCGATGGTTTGCTTGAGGATTTCATCAATCTTTGCATCCATCTTTCGGACTTTTACAATATTCCTTTTTACGGATTCGATCTCTTCATTCTTCTGTTTATTTAGCTTCGTTTTCTTCGCCGTAAACAATAAGATAGATGTCAGAAGCGTTGCTCCTGCAATAGTCCAACCGATTGGCCCGGCCATAGCGAGCAATGCACTTCCAGCTGTCATTCCGCCGCCGCCTGCGGCGAGCGTCCCGCCGCCCAACCATGCGAGCGCGGCATTGGTCGCGGCAGCGCCGGAAAGCGCAGAAATAGCGGTCCCCGTGGAAGCTGTTCCAAATGTGGTAGCTACCCACATTGCTGCGGTCGGAGCCATGAATGCAACGGATGCGCCAGCGGCTAGACCTGCACCGGCCTGACCTGCAGCCGCACGCGCCGCCTGCAACTCTCGTTGACCAAAGTCGCAGGTGTTCTGGAATTGGTCTCTTTCAGCATGAATCTCCTCGAAATCGGCATCAAATGATTTCGGGCGATTGGCTATGCTGTTGATGAGGTTCTCAATAAACCCTATCGTATCAACAGCACGGGTTCTTTCCGTAAACAATTGAACACCCTTATCGTTCATCAGGGTGAAGGCGTCATTATACTCGGTAACAGACGATTCCAGCATCCGATCCAGTTCAGTCAGCTTATCAGTGATATCATCCTTCAATGCCACCGCGGAGTCTTTGATCTCCCCTGCTTTGTCGCTGATTGCACTGCCTGCTTTCACGGCAAATCCTTTAGCTTTATCTTTTGCCTTTTCGAGATCGATGGATGATGCTCCTTTTGCTGCTGCAGCCTTTATTGAATCTAAAGTTAGCTTTTTCTTCTCAGTCATTTTTATACCTCGCTATCCAATATAGATTGTTTCATGACAGAAGAGTAGTCAGGACCTAAGGAATTAGGAGAATGCTTTTGAAAAAAACTCCTCCTTTATTAGCAGCTTATGAATGTATTGTAGCAATACTTCCATAAGTTTATCAACTTGATCATGATACTCCTGATACCTCTCATCCGAATTTATCCCTCCTGTTTTGCTATAAAGGGCTCGGATTTCCTCTGTTCTCTCTCTAAGTTTTTCCATTAGCTCCTTATAGTCTGATGAGCCTTTCTGCTCGCTGAAAAGGTCTGGCATTAAATGCAGCAATTCATCAATAATACATGTGTCCTGAATTCTTTTGCTATAATCACTGCTTTCATTTGGATGCTCGCGCCCCAAAGGAATCTTGAATCCATTATTCGAACCATTAGCTTGAAAAAAGTTCATATCCTCATAGCAATCACCCAATATATGGACATAATATACCAACCGACAAAACGCATCACATTTCTCATCATCATATTTCATCCCAGCAAATATGCCAATTTTTTCAATAATATCAGACGAAGGCTTCAGATTAAAGTCAAATACTCTTGCTACCGTGTTTGTAAGTATCTTGGCGCGGATATCAGAATGTGCAATATCTCTCAAAGCTCTTCCTTGTTTATAATCATATTTCCACCCCATATGTGTATATGATCGATGATTCGTTCCGGACAATTGTGGTTGATCTTTTGTTGGATTGATCGAATCGACATTTATTGGTAACCCAGTTACCCATCGTAACCTCAAATAGCTAAGTGCTCTTTGGCCCTTTTGCCTGCCGACTTTGTTATTGTTCATCTGATCAATTGCAAGATAAGATGCATACTGAAGCATCTTTATCTTATCTCTGTACTGTTTGTCTAGCTTTTTATTCTTATAATCAGTGGCACCAAAAAGGACTTCCCCAAGAAACCGATCATGGTCAAAGTTTTTTTGCGAGTAGTTAACCGCAAAAGCCGATCTTGAAAAAGGAAAGATGAATAATACGATGATTATCAAACATAAAGCTTTTTTCATCACTTCACCCGCTCAAAGACGATGGATTTGATCACCATGGCTTTTTTGACCGCTACTGCCCGGTACTGGAAAGTGAGAGTGCCCACATCATCCTCGCCAGTCGGCTTCACCTCGATAATAATGGTGTCCTCTGCTTGGAACTTCATCTTTTTGGCTGCGGCGCTTTCAAACACGGCGACGAAGGAAGCCAACTTTCCGGCTTCCTGCCGCTTTACGGCGTCCAGCTTCCAATCGTCTAATACGATGGTGTCTCGGGCCCGGGTCACGGTCACCCGGACGCTGACCCCGCCGGTCAGGTATTTGGCTGGAATGCTAATAGCCTCCTTGTCGAAGTCCAGCTGGATCTGGCGGCTGTCCACCGGCACGTACACCGGGTTGAAGTAATAGAGATCGTCTACAGGCTCGGCAAGGAACAGCCGTTCGCCCCGGTTGTGTAGCAGATGGTCCACCCGCTGCTTTTCCAAAGCTGGCAAATGCAACTGTCCGGCAAGAGCAAAGAGCAGGTCGCAGTTCAACTTCAGCGGTTCATAAATCGGCGGAAGCTCTGTCTCCTTCTCCTCCTTCAGGAGCTTGTTCATCTTCTTAATCTCGGTCTTCTCCGCCTTGGTGGCGCCCTTGGGTGTTTCGACCTTGTTGGCGTCTGTCAGGAAGAAGGCGTTCTGCTTCTTCTGCTCCGCGATGAGATAGTTGACGTTGTCCAGCGTCACGTCGTAGGCCCTTTCTAAACAGCTCTTGTCTCTGGTCCTGGCATACAAGCCCACATAGGTTTGGGCTGCGAAGTACCGCAGAGCCCAGTCGCTACTGTCGGAGTTGGCCAACAGTTTCTCGGCGAAATAAGCGGCCTTTTCCACGTATTCGCTTTCGGGCAACACCTCCGCCGCCGCGGCGATGGCCAGGGGCAGAACCCGAGCATAGTCGTGGTTCTTGCGGAAAATACGGGAATCGGTCTGCTCAAAGGCATCCACGGCTTCCAGACATTTGGCGAAGTCCCGATTCTCGTAGTAACTATCCGCCAAAGTCAGCCAGTAGGGGCCGAAGGCCTTGTAGGTGTCCCGGTTGGATTCCAAGAAGCGGATGCGTCCCACCACGTTGTCGTTGTTCTGCCACTGGACGAAGGTTGAGACAGCCTTCTCATTCAGTGCCAGGTCACCGGGCAGATCGTACATGTTCACCATTCGAATCATGTACTCGAAGGCGTCCTTCCGGCGGTTGTGCAGAGTTTTGGCCTCCTCGTCGTCCAGTTCCCAACCGTCTTTTAGGAATTGCAGATCAACTTGATTCCTGGCAGAGTAGTAACTAGCGCCAGAATCCACAGCCATGTATACGACTGACATGATGATTTCAGCTTTCGTTTTTGACTGGATTTCGCTTAGGAGCCCCAAAGGATTGGGAACGGCCGAGCCAAGAGCACGGGCCTTATTTTGCTCGTAGATGTACTGGAGCCGTTCCCGCTTCACGGTTAGCATCCGATAGCTTTCCAGCGTGTCCAAAAGGTCCGTCAGCTCATACAGGGTGGTCGAGTCCACGGAATTGGGATAAATGTTGTTGATCAGGTCCGAATAAGCCTGTTCCAGGAACAGACGGCTGTTCTTTGATGCGTTGATCTGCTGGGTGAGATAGGCCAGATAGTTCAGCATCTGTATAGAGTTTCGCTGCACATCAGACAGAGTATCCTCCGGGGCAGGCGTCAATGTCGGTTCCAGAGTTGGCGCAGCCGTTGGCACAGGCGTGGGTGTGGCCGTTGGCACAGGTGTGGGGGTGGCCGTTGGGACGGGGGTGTTAGTCGGCGTGGGCGTGGGGGATGGCGTAGGCTCCGCTGTAGGTTCAGCGGTGGGTTCGGGTGTCGGCTCTGTCGTAGGTTCTGCAGTGGGTGCAGAAGTAGGCTCTGCGGATGGGATCGTCGTTGACTGTTGCGCAGGCTTTGCTTCCGGAGCCTGAGTCTGTGCTAGAACAGGCTCTGAAGATGCTTTTGGTGCTGAGGAACTGGCTTGCTTCGCGCCACACCCAAAGACGGACAACAATATTATCAAGGCCAATACGATGCAAATGCTCTTCTTAACCATTTCTGACCTCCACTCACCTTTCACTTAAATTGTATTATCGCATATTCGACACAGAAAAACAATTGTGTATACATGCCTTCTCTCACTTTTTCCTCCCGGCTAATGCATATTTTGAGGAAATCATCTTCTCCTGCACTTTTCTACACTAATAGTGTACCTTAAAACAAGTCCAAAAATCTCCCCTTGATTTTGGTCCTAGTTTGACCAAGCCAAGGGGAGAACTGGTTGATGCTTATTGTGGATGGCAAACGTTTTTTCGTTTTCTATGGAAAAGAAGGCGCGCGTGTCTGCATCGGGCCTCTTTTGCCCGCAATAATACCGAGGAGTGCCTTCATATGTTTTCAATACAAAAGTGGAACAAGCATTATTTGCTAGTTCACTCCTTCAAATCAGGAATGCTATTACTAATTAACTGATGCTTTGCGGCCTTTTTCAATTGCTTCAGAAAACAACATTATTTTTGACATCCTCAATCTTTTCAATAAGTTTGATATGCTATGACAAAGGAGGTAGAGGCTTATGAAAATGCACGATGATTATTCTTTAGCTCAGTTGCTTGATCCTCGCGGAGAACCCGTCGTCCTGCAAGCGCAGGATGTTGCAATTTTACTTGGTTGCGGGCCGGATGCGGCACGAAATCTTATGAAATCCGAGGGATTCCCTTTGTTGCGCACAGGAGAACGAACATATGTTGTCTTGAAGCGAGATCTGTTGAAATGGTTGGACAAGCTCGAACGAAAGGAACGCAAGCAGAGATGAGACAGATTATTATATCAGTTATGGAAGTTCCTCTCGTGTTGAACATTTCATATAACTCAGCATTTGAGCTTTTCCAACAGCCCGATTTCCCAAAGTTTCACTTGTTCCAATCATATTACGTACGTAAACGTAGAGTTTATAGGCTTTTTTGGCGTCCCTGGCGGGATTCGAACCCACGACCTTCCGCTTAGGAGGCAGATCCTCTATCCTGCTGAGGTACGGGGACTTATTAGGATGCCACTGGTGCACCCTCAGACGATTGCCTTTTCGAGGGCGGCTGTCGGGGCCGGGGGCTCCCGTCGGAGGGTGGGCTGGTTGAGGATCAGGCGGAGGATGGCGTCCTCCATGCCGATGGGGTCCTGCTTGCCGTAGTAAACTTTCACCTGGTAGACGGTGCCTCGAATGATCCGCGTCATGTTCATAAAAATCTCCTTTCTGTTGGCCGGGTCTTTCTTTTTCCATAGATTTGTGGTATAGTCTCCGCAGCACCTCATCCGCCTGCTGTGCGCTGGTCCCGCAACCGTCCCGCCGCAGCCATTTCGTACTTGGCAGTTAGGAAAACCACCCTTTACAGTATTTCTACTGGTAGATGACGCCGGCGATGGAGTTGGGAAATTTGCTGGACTTGACCCGGTTCAGGATCACCGCGCCCACGGCCACCTGGCCCT
>JAEEGL014231798.1_pt1 | contig 14820 bp, 8 predicted proteins | sample 9134231 | NCBI WGS metagenome assembly JAEEGL01 (sample SAMN16246548, study PRJNA631951) | gut metagenome | biome: gut microbiome; feature: rumen; material: fiber-attached | host: Bos | place: Iran: Karaj | collected 2018-10 | reverse complement strand
TGCTTTTAAGTAAAAAGTAATAAGTAATAAGTAAAAATTGAGATAGTCAAACGTCGAGAGGGGCACGATGAGCATGACGAGATAAAATCTCAAAAAATTCGAAAAGAACGAAAATTTTAAGCGTATTTGATTCGTTCAATTCGTGCGATTCGTGTTCGCAAAAAATATCTGTGTAATCTGTGCAATCTGTGTGAAACCCAGTCAAGGGGCGGGAGTTGTTATATCTCAAAACGTCTAAAATGTCTAATGAGGTACCCCGAGAAGGGGAAAAGTGAAAAAAGTGGAAAGTGGAAAGTGGAATTTATGTACTATGCGGCTGAAAGCACTTGTGCTGTTTGTACATTACTTTGGCATTGTTTTAATGGATTGTGATATTTACTACGTTCATGAAGGTTCTGACGCTTGGCTTTTTGCATGTTGTTTAGTTGTATGGCAAAGTAAAAAAACGGCCTTTGGTTTCCTATAAGCACAAAATGTGTTATCTTTGCAGGCTCAAAAGGAATGAAAGGAAAAGATGGAGAACTACATAAGCATCAAGGGCGCACGCGTCAACAACCTGAAGGACATAAGCCTGTCGCTGCCGATGGGGAAGCTCATCGTCGTCACAGGACTGTCGGGAAGCGGGAAGTCGTCGCTGGCCTTCGACACGCTATATGCCGAGGGGCAGCGCCGCTACGTGGAGAGCCTCTCGGCGTATGCGCGCCAGTTCTTAGGACGCATGCACAAGCCCGACTGCGACTACATAAAGGGGCTTCCGCCAGCCATCGCCATCGAGCAGAAGGTGTCGGCGCGGAACCCTCGCTCCACGGTTGGCACTTCGACTGAAATCTACGATTACCTGCGCCTGCTGTTCTCTCGCTGCGGACACACGTTTTCGCCCGTATCGGGACAGGAGGTGAAGAAGCACACCACGGAGGACGTCGTGCGCTGCATGCTCTCCTACGGCGCAGGTACGCGCTTCACCCTGCTCGCGCCTCTCGCAACACCTGAGGGACGCACCCTGCGCGAGCACTTGCAGACGCTGATGAAGCAGGGATTCTCCAGAATCGACGACGGCGGGGAGATGCGCCACATCGACGACCTGCTGTCCTCCGACGAGGAGCTTCGGAGCCTCGAGGAGAGGTTTCGGAGTAGGGAAGCCTTCCTGCTCATCGACCGCCTCGTCGTGAGCGACGCCAAGGACGTGCTGAACCGCTTCCGCGACTCTGTGGAGACGGCTTTCTTCGAGGGCAACGGCGAGTGTTGCCTGCGCTTCTACCCATCGCGGGCAATACACCTGTTTTCGACGCGCTTCGAGGCCGACGGCATAGCCTTCGAAGAGCCCAGCGAGCAGATGTTCTCCTTCAACTCTCCTGTGGGAGCGTGTCCCGAGTGCGAGGGCTTCGGCCGCATCGTGGGCATCGACGAGCACCTCGTTGTCCCCAACACAGCCCTGAGCATCTACGACGGAGCCGTCGTGTGCTGGCGCGGCGAGAAGATGAGCGAATGGAAGAAATGGTTCATCCGCTTCAATGCCGACAGGGGATTCCCAATCTTCAAACCGTACTTCGAGCTGACGCAGGAGGAGAAGGACTGGCTGTGGCACGGGACGTTCCCAGCCTCGCTGCCAGCAGAAAAGCGGAAGCTGGCGGCAGAGGAGGAGGAATGGGGACTCGTGAGCATAGACGCATTCTTCAAAATGCTGCGCGAGAACCAGTACAAGATACAATACCGCGTCATGCTGGCACGCTACCGCGGCAAGACGATATGCCCAAAGTGTCATGGTGCGCGCCTAAAGCCCGAGGCCTCGTACGTGAAGGTGGGCGGCAGGACGCTGCCAGAGCTGGTCGCGCTCCCCATATCCGAGCTTATAAAGGTGTTCGACAACCTCGAACTGCCTGACATCGACAAACTGAAAGGCGAGCGCCTCCTCAACGAGATACGGACGCGCCTCGGCGTGCTTGCCGACGTGGGACTCGACTACCTTACCCTCGACCGCCTCTCCAACAGTCTGTCTGGAGGTGAGAGCCAGCGCATAAACTTGGCAACAAGCCTGGGCAGCAGCCTCGTAGGGTCGCTATACATCCTCGACGAACCTTCAATAGGCCTTCACAGCCGCGACACCGACCGCCTCATCAGCGTGCTGAAGCGCCTCCGCGACATCGGCAATACCGTCATTATCGTAGAACACGACGAGGAGATAATGCGCGCCGCCGACTACATCGTGGACATCGGCCCTGGGGCGGGACGTCTGGGCGGCGAGATAGTGTTTGCAGGAGAAGTCGATGGTTCAAAAATTCAGAAAAAACAAGAGCTCAAAGCCCCATCGGCGTCGCACACCCTGAACTACCTGCTCGGCATAGAGCACATCGCCATTCCGCAGACGCGCAGGAAGTGGAACCGCTACATCGAAGTGGTGGGAGCGAGGGCTAACAACCTGAAGGGCATAGACGTACGCTTCCCACTGAACGTGATGACCGTAGTCACAGGCGTCAGCGGCTCAGGAAAGAGCACACTCGTGCGCAGCATCCTCTACAATGCCCTGAAGCGCCACATGGACCTCGTGGCCGACCGCCCAGGAGAGTTCATCGAGCTTCGCGGAGACCTCGACGCCATACAGGCCGTGGAGTTCGTAGATCAGAACCCCATCGGCAAGTCAACGCGCAGCAATCCCGTCACATACGTGAAGGCTTACGACGAGATACGAAAGCTCATGGCCGAGCAGCCCCTTGCCAAGCAAATGGACTTCACGCCAGCCTACTTCAGCTTCAACACCGACGGCGGACGCTGCGAGGAGTGCAAGGGCGAAGGCACCGTGAAAGTTGAGATGCAGTTCATGGCCGACCTCATACTCGAGTGCGACGCCTGCCACGGCCACCGCTTCAAGTCCGACATTCTGCAAGTGAAGTTCCACGACCGCAACATCTTCGACATCCTCGAAATGACGGTGAACCAAGCCGTGGAGTTCTTCACGGAACACAAGCAGAACAACATCGTAGCGAGGCTGAAGCCCCTGCAGGACGTGGGACTCGGATACATCAAGCTCGGACAAAGCAGCTCCACGCTCAGCGGTGGCGAGAACCAGCGCGTGAAGTTGGCATACTATCTCTCGCTGGAGCGCACGTCGCCGACGCTTTTCATCTTCGACGAGCCTACAACGGGACTACACTTCCACGACATCAACAGACTCCTGAAGTCGCTACAGTCGCTAATCGAACGAGGCCATAGCCTCATCATCATAGAACACAACCTTGAGGTCATAAAATGCGCTGACCACGTCATAGACCTCGGCCCCGAAGGTGGACGCGGCGGCGGCAACATCGTAGCCGTAGGAACGCCTGAGGAGATAGCACAGCAGGACAAGGGCTACACAGCAAGCTTCCTGCGCAAGAAACTGGCAGAAACGACTGCCCACGAACAAGAAAAATGAAGATAATACATACATCCGACTGGCACCTCGGAAACTCATTCCACGGTCATAGCCGCGAAGCCGAACATGCTCACTTCCTAGGCTGGCTGACAGAGATGCTCACGCAGCAGCAGCCCGACGCCCTGATAATCTCTGGCGACATCTTCGACTCGGCAAACCCCTCTGCCGCTGCCGAGAATATGTTCTACGAATTCCTGGCTCGCGCTGGCGAGGTAGTAAAGGGCATACAAGTCGTCGTCATAGCAGGCAACCACGACTCGGGTGGTAGGCTGGAGGCTCCTGCGGGGCTCTTGAAGATGCACAACGTATATGTGCGAGGCATACTGAAAACCACTCCCAACGGCGAGCCCGACTACGAGCACCACATCCTCCCGTTGAGCAGCCGCACAGGCAGCGAGGCCGAAGTGGCAGTATTCGCAATGCCTTTCCTGCGCCCCACCGACTACCCTGCGCACCTTTCTCAGGAGGAAGGTCTCAGGACTGTATTCCAAGGAATGCACAAAAGTCTCAAGAAGAGCGACTTCCGAGGGCTCCCCATAGTAGTATGCGCCCACTTCTACGCCTCTGGAGCCGACATCTGCGCCGAGGAACACAGCGAGCGCCTCGTCGTGGGCGGCCAGGACCGCGCCGACGTCAATGTTGCAGGCAAGGACGTCAGCTATATCGCCCTCGGACATATACACAAGGCGCAGCAGATATCGCAGAACGCGTGGTATTCGGGAAGCGCCCTGCCAATGTCGTTCAGCGAAAAGGCTTACTCCCACGGTGTCCTGCTTGTCAGCATAGGCGACGGCGGCGAGGACGTTGCCGTAGAGCGCCTTGCATACAAACCCCTGCGCCGTCTCATCAGCATCCCCTCCAAGGGTGCCGCACTCGCATCGGAGGTGATGGAGGAGATAGAGCGCATCCCCGAGCGCAAGAAAGGCGACGAAGGACTATCGTGGCCGTATCTCGAAATACGCGTCCGCGAAACGCAACCCGAGCCCTCGCTGCTGTCGGAGGTGACGGCAGCCCTGAACAACCGCGGCGTATATTTCTGCCGTATGCTGCGCGAAACATCTGCAAGCTCCAAGAGGGATGAGAAGGAAAGCATCGACACCCTGCAGACGCAGACTCCGCTGGATATGGCGAAGAAGATTTTCCAAGGGCGCTATGGCGAACCTATGCCACAAGAACTCATCGACAAATTCAACATCGCCGTAGGACTTGCCGAAGCTGAAGAAAAGGAACAATGAAGATAGAAAAAATCACACTCTGCAATATAACGTCCTTCGAGGGCGAGCACGTCATCGACTTCAACGCTGAGCCGCTGCAGTCGGCAAGCCTATATGCCGTCACGGGAGACACGGGAGCTGGCAAGTCCACGCTTCTCGACGCCATCTGCCTGGCACTCTACGACAGTGCCCCACGCCTCGACGACATCGAGCGCACGTCAAAGGACGAGCTGAATGCCGACGGCGAGGACAAGAGCTCCATACAAGCCAACGACACGCGCAACGTCATACGCCACGGCCAGAAGCACGCCTACTGCCGTGTGGTATTCTCCATGCCCGACGGCGCAAGTTACGAGGCTGAGTGGAGCTGCCGCATGAAGAAGACGGGGCGTCTGGACGCTGTCAGCAGGAAGCTGGTGCAACTTTCGCCGCATAAGAAGACGATAGCACAGGGCACCTCGCGAGCCGTGCAACCCGTCATCGACGAGACGACAGGCCTCGACTACATGCAGTTCTCGCGCACTGTAATGCTGGCGCAGGGCAGCTTCGCTACATTCCTGCAAGCACGAAGGGGGGAGAAGTCGGCGCTGCTCGAAAAACTCACGGGAACAGAGATTTACGGCCGTATTTCCGAGAAGATTTACCAGCAGACGACAGACGCAGAAATGCAACTCCGCGAGATTGAGAGCCTGCGGCAGGGCATACTCGCAGGATGTATGGAGGAGGCTGAGCTGAAAGAGGTCGAAACAGACCTACACCAGAAGGAGTCGCAGCACGCACACCTACAAGAGCGCATAGAAACGCTGAAGACGCAGCTGCAATGGCTTGCGGACTACGAGAAGATGCTGGCGCATACGGATGCACTCGAGAGGAAGTGCCAGGAGGCCAACAAGACGCTGCTCGACATGGACGACATGCGCCGACAGCTGGAGATTTACGACCACATACTGCCCGCACAGCCCATTTGCCAACAGGTGGAGTTCCTGAAGCGCAACCAAAAGGAATTGCTACAGAAGGAACAGGAGACAACGGCACAGCTGAAAGTCCAAAACCATAAATGCGAAGAAGCGCATAAGGAGCGAATGCATTTAGGGGAACTCTGCGCACTGGCACAAAGAAACCTGGACGTGAAGAGCTCCGACCTGCGACACGGACACACCCTCACCGGCGAGCTCAAGATGGCAGAGAAGCAGATTGCTACCCTGCAACAACAAAAACAACAGGGCGACGCAAACCTCGAGGAGGTGCGAAAGTACATCGCCGAGAAGCGCCAGGAAATCGCCGAAGCCGAGAAGCAGCAGAAGGAACTGCTGCTCCACCACCAGCACCTGGCGCCGCACCACGTCATGTTCGAGAAGATTGAACTCGTGCGCGACAAACTGACATCGCTGCTCGCCGAATCGCAGCGGGAGAAGGCGGCAAACGCCGAGATTGCAGCGCTCCAGAAGAAGCAGGAGGAAACGGCATCCATGCTGCGCAGTGCCGAAGAGAAGCAACAAGCCGCAGAGGTGCAGCTCAACGCCCTACGCGGAGACCTCGCCATGCTGCGGAAAGTAAGCGAAAACCTCAACGGCGAAGAACTGGAGCAGGAAGTCCACCAACTGCAGCAGCGTCTCGTCACCCTCAGCCAGGCTTCGTCATTGTGGAAGCGCATCGTTGCCGGATACGAGCAGACGGAAGCCCTCGACGACAGTGTGCGACGAAACACCGCCGACGTCGCCAGACGGCAAAAGGAACTGGAACGCGAGCGCATGGAGCTCGACCACCTCTTCGGACGCTACGAGAACATCCGCGAGGCATACACGCTGAGCAACAGCCACAACATCGTGAGCCTACGCAAGAAACTCAAGGAGGGCACGCCATGCCCCGTGTGCGGAGCTGCACACCACCCCTACCACACCGAGACGGAACGCGAACTCGGCGAAATCATAGGAAACCTCGAAAAGGACTGGGAGGAGATACAAGCCCTCTATCGCAACAAGCAGCAGCGCGTGGAGGAGCTCGCCAACACCCTCGCCAACACGTCGGGAACACTGCACGCCGAGCGCGAGAGCCTGAAGAAAGCCCTCGAGGCGCAGCGCACGGCAGAGGAGGAGTGGGAGCCATTCTCCAAGCTCGACCCCTCGCTGGCGGGATGCTCGCCCAGTGCCGACCGCGTATCGCGGCAGGCTATGCTGAACCTACTCACCGACTCCTGCGACAAACTGCTGCAGGAGCGCCAGCAGGAGTTCCAGACCTTCAACCAGACCATACGCAAGACCAACGACATATCCTCGCAAATCGAGGCGCTCATGACAAGGATGAACCTGCAGCGCGCAAACCTCGACGAACTGCGCACAAGCAGGCAGGTGAACCGCACGACAATCGACAGCCTGCAGCAGACCTCCCTGCGCAGTTCCGAGGCAAGGAAACAAATCTACAACGACCTCAACGAGATGGTCACCATTTCGGGATGGTTCGCACGATGGGAGCAGAACCCCGACGCCTTCCGGGGCGAGGTGGTGAGGATGTCGCAGGAATGGACGGCAACGACCGCCGCCCTCGACGACACGCAGAAGAAGCTGGGCGCCATGCGCGAGGAAGTCCTGCGCACCGAGGTACGCGAGCGCGAGGCAGCGCGACAGGCGGCAGAGCTGCAGGAGAACATCAGCGCCGTAGCAGAGGGCATGCAGTCGAAGCGCGACGAGCTGCGACGCATGTTCGGAGGACTGTCGCCCGAGGAGGAGGAGACGCGACTACACACCGAGCTGCGGCGCGCAAAGCAGCTGGAGGACGCCGCCGCCGACAGGCTCGCGGCGGAGAAGTCCGCACGCACGCGACTTGAGACCATCCTCTCCGAAATCACAGCGCACCTCGACGCCACGCGCAGGCAGATAGCAGCGGGCGAAGCCGAGCTCCACGCGTGGCTGACGAAAAATGCCTTCCAGGGCGTACCCCTCCGCGCCGACACCCTCGGCGAGCTCTTCGCCTCCACCACCGACTGGCCCAGCCTGCGCAAGCGCGTCGACGATGCCCGCCGCGACGCCAGCCTCGCAGCCGCCGACGCCCTCGCCGCGCGGGTGCAGCTCATGGAGCACGGCGCACACTCGCCCTTCAGCGGACAGCTGCCGCAGACGCCGCAAGAGATCGGCGCCATGCGCGACGCCGCCAACGCCGAGACCGCCGACGCCACACGCAGCGCCAGCCAGCTCGCAGCCGCCATCCTCGCACTGCAGACGCGCATCAGCACCCACCACAGCAGCCTACGCGAAGCCGCCAGCCAGCAGCAAGCCCTCGACGACGCACGCCGCAGCCTACTCGAATGGCGACGACTGAACAGCCTCCTCGGCAGTGCCGACGGCAAGCGCTTCCGACAGCTCGCACAGTGCCTCACCTTCCGCACTCTCGTACAGAGCGCCAACGCATGCCTGCGCCAGCTCTCGCCGCGCTACGAGCTTCGCAACCCCATAGGCACCCTCATCCTCGAAGTCTCCGACCGCTACATGTTCGACCAGCGCCGCTACGCAAGCTCCCTCAGCGGCGGCGAGACCTTCGTCGTAAGCCTCGCTCTCGCTCTCGCTCTCGCACAAATCTCCGCCGGCAGCCTCGCCATACGCTCCCTCTTCATCGACGAGGGCTTCGGAAACCTCGACCAGGCAAGCCTCGACCTCGTAATGCAAACCCTCGAACGACTCGAAACCCACCAAGGGCGCAAAGTCGGCATCATCAGCCACACACTACAAATCCGACAACAAATATCTCCACAAATACACATCGTAAAGCAAGCAGCAACGGGGCGCAGTACCATCGCGATATATTGAAAACCGCAAAATCTGCGGATTTCATCTGTGAAATCGGCGGGAAACATGCAGCATCCTTGGATTTTCAACTTTCAACTTCCAATTTTCAACTTGAAAAACGTATTTTTGCCCCACAAACGAAACCAAATAACGCAAAAAACATGAAAAAGGCTTTCAGACTTGCAGCCTTCGCGCTGCTTGCAGTATTCACGACGCTGAGCCTCGCAGCCTGCGGCGGCGATGATGATGACGACGACAAGGGCGGCTCGAAACTTGAGGCGCAGACCTTCACCGTGGGCGGCGTGACGTTCATGATGATGCCCGTCGAGGGCGGCAAGTTCATGATGGGCTCGCCCGCTGACGACACGGAGGCCGAAGCGTACGAAATGCCGCAGCACGAGGTTGAGCTCACCAGCTTCTACATGGGCGAGACGGAGGTGACGCAGGCGCTGTGGAAGGCCGTAATGGACAAGAAGCCGAGCTTCTTCGAGGGCGACAACCTGCCCGTGGAGCAGGTGAGCTGGAACGACTGCCAAACGTTTATCGCGAAGCTCAACGAGATGACGGGCAAGACATTCCGCCTGCCCACAGAGGCAGAGTGGGAATACGCGGCGCGTGGCGGGCAGAAGTCAAAGAGCAAGAAGTACGGCAGCGCCTCAAATAATGTGGACACGTTCTGGAACGCAGACAACAGCGGAGACAAGACCCACGCCGTAGGTTCCAATCCCAACGAACTCGGCCTCTGCGACATGAGCGGCAACGTATGGGAATGGTGCTCGGACTGGTACGCCTATGACTACTATGCCTCTTCCCCCAAGAAAAACCCACAGGGTCCCGCCACTGGTACTGCCCGCGTTAAGCGTGGTGGTTGTTGGGGAAGCCTTGCCGAGGTTTGCCGTGTTGCTAATCGCGCCTACGACAAACCTGGCTACTGGGACTGCACGAACGGTCTGCGCCTCGCAATGTCGAAGTAGTCTTTTGCATAAAAACCAAAACAAGAAAAGAGGCACGTTCTGCCTCTTTTTTCGTAGAAAACCCACTTTCCGCCCCCACAAGGCATCATCATAGTCGCATCTCAGCAAATCCTTCTCCCTTTATCTTTTCATTACAAGCCTTGTAATCCATTTTACCAGCGTGGTAAAATAGAATCTACCACATCTGCCACCATATTTACCACAGCAACGCGCTGAAAATCAGCGGCTGTGGTAGAAGTGGCAATTGTAGCAGAAATTTTTCTACAGGATGCGCGTGCGCGCGCGAGGGGCTGACGACAGAATTTAAGTTACTGGCGCTTAACTCACCTCGCAAGTCGTGCCCCAGCCAACAAAAGACCTTTGGCCTTTTGGGCTGACATGCACTGCGAGGTTCGTTGAAGCACAAAAAAGCCCGAATAAATCGGGCTTTTTGCGCTTCAGGATGGGCTTGAACCAACGACCCCCTGATTAACAGTCAGGTGCTCTAACCAACTGAGCTACTGAAGCAGGTTTGTGCGTCGCGAAAGAGACAAAATTTTGCGTTGCTCCTCAAAAACGCGGTGCAAAAGTAGGGCTTTTTTCGAAAATAGCAATACCTTTGCACAAAATTTTCAAAAAAAAAATCTGATGAGGAGAATTTTAGGCATTGGAAACGCGCTTGTGGATGCTCTCGTGCGCGTTGAAGACGAGGCTATACTGCGGGAGCTGAACCTCCCGAAGGGCTCCATGCAGCACGTGGACGCCGCGCGCCACGAGGCTATCAGCGAGCGCCTGCAGACGCTGCCGATGACGATGCGCACGGGGGGCTCGGCGTGCAACACCATACTTGCCCTGGGGAACCTGCATGCGCGCCCGGGGGTGGTAGGGAAGATTGGCAACGACCGCAACGGGTGGTTCTTCGAGAATACGTTCCGCGAGCAGGGCATCACGCCGCACATTATCCACTCGGCTACGCCGACGGGTGTGGCATCGACGCTGATAACCCCCGACGGGCAGCGCACGTTCGGCACCTTCCTCGGTGCGGCGGCGGAGCTCAGGCCTGAGGAGATTGACGAGCGGTGGTTCGACGGCTACGACTACCTGTATATCGAGGGATACCTCGTGCAGAACCACGAGCTCATAGAGCGTATCGTGAACTACGCGAAGGGGCGCGGCATGAAGATAGGCCTGGACATGGCGAGCTACAATATCGTGCGCAGCGACAGGGAGTTCTTCGAGCACCTGCTGAAAAAGACGGACATCGTCTTTGCGAACGAGGAGGAGGCGAACGCCTTCAGCGGCGGCAAGAGTCCGCGCGCTGCCCTCGACGACTTGGCGCGCTACTGCGAGGTGGCGGTCGTGAAGATAGGCAAGAAAGGTGCGATGGCGCTGTCGCACGGCGAGTTCGTACGCGTGCCCGCGCGCCCCGTGGAGAGAGTTGTGGATACGACGGGGGCTGGCGACTTCTTCGCTGCGGGATTCCTCTACGGCCACTGCCTCGGCAACGACCTCGCGGAATGTGTGCGCAAGGCAACGGTGCTGGCGGCATACGTGATAGAGGTCGTCGGCACAAAGCTCTCGGAGCGCACGTGGGAAAGCGTGCGACACGAGATTACTCCGCTACGCTCTTTCTCCGACTGTTGAACATTGAAATAATTTGACGATTTGACTATTTCTTCGACGAGCGAAGCGCGTAGCGTATTCTATTGGACTATTTTCTGACTATAGATTAAAATTGTGAAATCGTAAATCGTCAAATAGTCAGATAACAGGGCTTGTCACTGAATAATAAGATATGAAGCACTTCCTCCCACTGCTCATCGCTGCCATGGCCTGCCAGCTCGCGGCGGCACAGTCCGCGACGGACGCCCACGACTACGAGATATACCAGCAGCTGAGCATCTTCAACAACCTGTACCGCACCCTCGACCTCGAGTATGTGGATTCGCTGAAGGCGACGAAGGTCGTCGGCGACGCCATCGAGAGCATGCTGGGGCAGCTGGACCCATATACGGAATACTTCCCAGAGGAGAACACTGACGAACTTCGCCAGCTGACGACGGGAAAGTATGCCGGCATAGGCTCCATCATCGCCATCGACCGCAAGCAGCACCGCTGCTACATCGCCGACCCCTACAGGGGTATGCCTGCCGACAAGGCGGGGCTGCGCTTCGGCGACGTCATCATGGCGCAGGACGGCATAGACTACGGACTTGCCACGGAGGGCAAGGAACAGGAGTACAGCACGCGTGTCAGCCAATCGCTGCGCGGCGAGCCTGGGACGGCCTTCGACCTTACCGTGATGCGCCCTGGACAGCAGGAGCCCATTACCGTACACATCACACGCCAGCTCATACAGCTGCCTACGGTGACATACAGCGGAATGGTAGCTGACACTGTGGGGTACATCTTCATCAACAACTATGCCGAGAACACCACTCGCGAGGTGGAGGCTGCCATCCTCTCTCTGAAGCAGCAGGGAGCGCGCGCCCTCATCCTCGACCTGCGTGGGAACCCAGGCGGACTGCTTGAGCAGGCTGTACGCGTGACGGGGCTATTCATCCCGAAGGGCAAGGAGGTCGTACGCTTGAAGGGAAAGAGGCTGGACTACGAATCCGTATATAAAACCACAGAGGAGCCCATCGAGCTGAAGATGCCGCTATGCGTCATGGTGAGTGGCAGTACGGCTTCGGCGGCGGAGATTACGAGCGGTGCGCTTCAAGACTACGACCGCGCCGTCATCGTGGGACAGCGCACGTACGGCAAGGGGCTTGTGCAGTCGCCGCGCCCACTGCCCTCAGGAGGCGTACTGAAGATGACGACTGCGAAATACTACATCCCCAGCGGACGCTGCATACAGGCATATACATACGCCAACGGAGAGCCCCGCCACCTGCCCGACAGCATAGCGAAAGCCTTCAAGACGGCGGGAGGACGCACCGTATATGACGGCGGCGGCATAAAGCCCGACATCGAGATTGAGCCAGACAGCCTGCCGACGTTGCTCAGCTACCTGAGCGTGAGCGACGTGCTGACAGAGTACCTCGTACACTTTCGTAGCACACATGAAAGCATAGCGTCGCCACAGACGTTCGCACTCTCGGATGCCGAATATGAAGAGCTGAAGGACTTCCTGCGGACGCACGGCTTCACCTACGACAACCAGTCGAAGTCGGCACTCAGCGTCCTGCGCCGCATAGCAACGGCCGAGGGGTATGCCGAAGCCGCAGCAAAGGAGCTTGACGAGTTGGAAAAGAAGCTCTCGCCAGGATTCGACTACGACTTCGACCACTGGAAAGAAGAAGTGTGCAAATACGTTGGAGCACGCATCGTGGAGATGTACTACTACAACGAGGGCATGGTCATCTTCTCCCTGCGTACCGACAAGGAGCTGCAAACAGCATTAAAGCAACTTAGGTAAAAAAGCCCTGATGGCGGAAGGAAGACGCCCCTCGGTAAGTCTATGAGCTATAGGCTTCTTCCAATTGTATAGTCGAGGTAGTCGGTAAGAGCCTCCCTCACCTGCTCGTTGGTGAAAGTGGCGATGAGCGGCATAGCCTCCTTTCGGAAATTCTCCATCGTCTCGCGTGCATAGTCAATGCCGCCAACACGCTTCGTATATTCAATGAGCGAGGCTATCTCGTCGGGGGTAGCCGTCTTTTCTTTTACGCGCCGCGCCCAAGACTGTGCATCTGCCGACTGTGCATCGTCGGTTTTACGAAGTGCGTATAGCGCGGGCAGTGTCAGCTTACCCTCTGCCATGTCGTTGCCTGTGGGCTTGCCAATGGCGGAGTCGGAATAATAGTCGAAGATGTCGTCCCTTACCTGAAAGCACAAGCCTATTATCTCCCCCAGCTTTGCCGCGGCCTGCACTCTTTCCTCAGAAGCATTGGAGGAAAGGGCACCCAAGCGTGCACAAGCCTCGAACAGGGCTGCCGTCTTGTGGTGGATTACATGGAAATAATCCTCTTCCGAAACCCGTGCAATGCGTATGTTGTCGAGCTGGCGTATCTCTCCCTCCGAAAGTGTCCCACCAAGCTGCGCAATGATATCCACGACACGCACATCACCCGTGAGCGAAGCCTGATGGAGGCTCTGCGAGAGCAGATAGTCGCCGACGAGGATGGCAATCTTGTTGCCGTAGAGAGTATGCTCGGCCGCCTGTCCGCGCCGCTCTGCACTGTTATCGACCACGTCGTCGTGGACGAGGCTTGCCGTATGCAGCAACTCAAGCGTAACGGCAGAGCGCAGGGTTTTCACGCCGATAGCCCCAAACTCCTTTGCCACAAGCAATACCAGCAGCGGCCGCATCATCTTGCCTCGGCGTTGCTGTATATGGCCGAGAGCCTGCTTCAGCGTAGGGTCATCATGGTCGAGGCTCTGTTGGAAAAGTTGGATGTATTGCTCAAGTTCCTGCTCTACTGGGCGGCGTATGTCGTGAAGTTCTTTCATTCTTTCCCTGTTTTCGAAGTGCAAATGTAGCGCAAGCATGAAGAAGCACCAAAAAAAGGTGTTATTTTAAGCCTATTTTTTTCAGAAAGACTATATTTGCAACCGCAAAACACTCGAAAAATGGACACAAAGAACAAAGAATGGGTAGAAACCCGCCGAAAAACGGTAGAAGACTACTACGACCTGCCTGCCGCCGAGAAGGAGCGCCTCGAAAACATCCTTCAGCGCATGGAGGAAATGGCAGCGCGCTACGATTCGCAGGCCGACTTCGAGCGCGAGCTCATAACGTCGCCAGTTAATGCCGAGTACATGCAATTCTTCTCCGAGATAGGCTCATATCTGAAGCAAGACAAGAAGGCCGAAGGCTCTGCAGGGCTCAGCAAGAAGGAATTAGCAACGGAGGTGGCAAAGTCGGCAGCAAAGACACAGGCTCGAGGCATGTTCTTCAGCTGGCTTGTCAACATTCTCCCCGACAGGTATGCACGCTATCTCATCGAGCGCGAATACGCCATCCCCATTATCGGCCCCGTCCTGCGCACCTTCGACACGATTGGGAACACCATCTTCAGATTTGGACGCGTAAAGAAGGACATTTGAGCCATTGAACATTGAACATTGAACATTGACCGTTGAACATTGACCATTGACCGTTAGTCACAGCAGACCGTCAGTTATTGTTCGACGCCCAATGGTCAATCGTCAATGGTCAATGGTCAATCGTTAACGTCAGCGGTGGCGGAGTTTATTCCTGCCACCGCTTGTTTTTTTCTGTACTTTACACTACCTTCGCCGCCGATTGAAACAATTTTAGGGGTGCTGGCCGCACTTGCGGTGGCTGAGATTATACCCTCATAAACTGATCGGGACAATTCCCGCGTAGCGAAAAATTTAAAACTTTCATGAAGCAAAGAAGTATTATCCTTCTGGGCGTCGTCAGCATGATGTGCGCCCCCGCCATGGCGCAGTTAGAGTTCCAAGGCGACACAATTTCCGACAACGAACTACAGGAAGCT
>JAEEGL013322742.1_pt1 | contig 14820 bp, 12 predicted proteins | sample 9134231 | NCBI WGS metagenome assembly JAEEGL01 (sample SAMN16246548, study PRJNA631951) | gut metagenome | biome: gut microbiome; feature: rumen; material: fiber-attached | host: Bos | place: Iran: Karaj | collected 2018-10 | reverse complement strand
TTGCGTCTTGCGCCGCAGCCCTATTCCTGGCATGGTTGCTCCCCAGCAGAGCCATGTTACGCTTCAGACTGCATTGCAAAGATAATAGCTATTTTTAGCAATGCTATTCTTGCTTTGAAAAATCATCCTGCAAAATGAACCTTAGAACCACTATGTGTGATTTTCATCCTGCAAAATGGACCTTATGCCAAATATCACCTCATATCAGTTGCCCATTTCGCTGAGGAACTTGATGCGGACGAGCCGGATTTCCTCCTCGGTGTAATCGTCGCCCAGTTCCTTCATCGCGGTTTCGATATCATCGGTATCACTCTCCTTGAAATAATCAAAGATATCTTCCTCGATGTCGTTATCGATGGTCTCCTCGATGAAATAGGACACGTTGATTTTGGTTCCGCTGTAAACAATTGCCTCCAGTTCGTCGAGCAGCTCGCTGAATTCCATGTCCTTGCTCTCGGCCAAGGCATCGAGCGACACCTTTCGGTCGATGGCGGTGATGAGCTCAATCTTGTTTTTGCTCCTATTGGCTACCGTGCGGACACGCATATCCTCGGGGCGTTCAATCTCGTTCTCATCGACATATTTCTTGATGAGGTCGATAAATTCCTGGCCGTAGCGCTTGGCTTTACCGGGACCCACACCGGGAATATTCTGCAATTCTTCGATTGAAATGGGATAGGTCGTTGCCATCGCATCGAGTGAAGGCTCCTGGAAGATGACATAGGTGGGCAGACCGTGCTGCTTGGCAATCTTGCGGCGCAGGTCCTTGAGGATGCTGAACAGCTGCGAGTCAACGGCTCCGCTGCCACCGCCACGCAATTCCTCGTCAAGCATCTCGGTATATTCGTTGTCCTCCACTATCCAGAATTTCTCACGGCTCTCAAGGAAAGCCTTACCCTTGGCCGTCACCTTGATGACGCCATAGTTCTCGATATCCTTCGACAGATAGTCACCGAAGACACCCTGACGTATCACGGCAAGCAGATACTTCTCGTCACGCTCATCGGCGCAGCCGAACACTTCCAGCTCGTTATGTTTGTAACCTTGGATTTCGTTGGTAGCGTCACCCATCATGACATGGGCAATATACTCGGGCTTGAAACGCTCACGCAGGGTGAGAATCGTCTCGATGGCGGCACGCAGGTCCTCGCTCGCCTCGACACGCTTCTTGGGCTTGAGGCAGTTATCGCAGTTGCCGCAGTTGTCACGATCATAGGTCTCACCGAAATAGTGGAGCAAAGAACGGCGGCGGCACACCGACGACTCGGCGTAGTCGCGCGTCTCGAGCAGCAACTGCTTGCCGATTTCCTGCTCAGCAATAGGTTTGCCCTGCATGAACTTCTCGAGCTTGTCCAAATCCTTGCGGGAATAGAAGGTGATGCATTTGCCCTCACCGCCGTCGCGTCCGGCACGTCCCGTCTCCTGGTAATAACCCTCCAGACTCTTAGGAATGTCATAGTGGATGACAAACCTCACGTCGGGCTTATCGATACCCATACCGAAGGCTATTGTTGCCACAATGACATCCACATCCTCGCTCAGGAAGGCATCCTGGTTGGCACTGCGCACGGAACTGTCCATACCGGCATGGTAGGGCAAAGCCTTAATGTCATTGAGGCGCAACACCTCGGCCAATTCTTCAACTTTCTTACGGCTCAGACAGTAGATGATGCCTGATTTGCCCTCATTAGCCTTGATGAACTTGATGATTTCACGGTCCACGTCTTTGCTTTTGGGACGCACCTCGTAGTAGAGGTTGGGACGGTTGAACGACGACTTGAAGACGGCAGCGTCGGTCATGCCCAGGTTCTTCTGGATATCATGCTGCACCTTGGGGGTTGCCGTCGCCGTCAAGGCGATAATAGGACGCACCCCGATACGGTTAATGATGGGACGGATGTTGCGGTACTCGGGTCGGAAATCATGTCCCCACTCCGAGATACAGTGTGCCTCGTCAATGGCATAGAAGGAGATGGGCACATCCTTGAGGAAGGCGACATTCTCCTCCTTAGTAAGAGATTCGGGAGCCACATACAGCAACTTGGTGCGGCCCTCGCGTACATCGTTTTTCACGGCTTCGATAGCCTGCTTGGTTAGCGATGAGTTCATGAAGTGGGCGATGCCGTCTTCCTCGCTGTAGCTGCGCATGGCATCGACCTGATTCTTCATCAGAGCAATAAGCGGTGAAATGACAATCGCGGTGCCCTCCATGAGTCGCGCGGGCAGCTGATAGCACAATGACTTGCCACCGCCGGTGGGCATGAGCACAAAGGTGTCACGCTCGGCCAACAAGTTCTCAATGATAGCTTCCTGATTGCCCTTGAACATCTCAAAACCAAAGTACTCCTTCAGTGCCGATATCAACTTATTGTTTTTCGCCATATTAAGTAGGTTTAGGGTTTGAACGATTTCACAAATATAGAACTATTTTGTAAAACGGACAATATATTTTGGAAAAATATTTTTTTATTGTCTCTTAACGCCCCTGCCGGTTTCGGCAGCAAGGGCGGTTTCACAACGGTCAGTTTGACGCTGTATCAGAGGCTTTTTCCCAAAATGTCAAAATTGGACTTCTCCAATTGCTGTTGAGCGAACTCACGGGTGAGTACAAAGCGTTTCTCGGTCATGCCGGGAGCCATATACATCACATCTATCATAATGGTCTCGAACAGGCTGCGCAGGCCACGTGCACCGAGTTTGTACTCGATAGACTTGTCCACAATATAGCCCAGCACGTCATCATCAATGACCAATTCCACGCCATCCATCTCGAGCAGTTTCTTGTACTGGCGCACGATGGCGTTTTTGGGTTCGGTAAGGATTCGCGTGAGCGCATCGCGGTCCAGCGGCACTAGGTTGGTGAGAATGGGCAGACGACCGATAATCTCGGGGATGAGTCCATAGCTGCGCAAGTCCTGGGGGGCCACGAAGTGCAGCAGTTTGTCACGGTCACTCTTGCTCACGTGGCTCTCGACGCCGAATCCCACGACCTGTGTGTTCAGACGCTGGGCGATTTTACGTTCGATGCCTTCAAAAGCACCACCACAGATGAACAGGATGTTTTTGGTATCCACTGCAATCATCTTCTGTTCGGGATGCTTGCGGCCGCCTTGCGGCGGCACATTGACCACGGAGCCTTCGAGCAGCTTCAACAGACCCTGTTGCACACCCTCGCCACTCACGTCACGCGTGATGGAGGGATTGTCACCCTTGCGGGCAATCTTGTCAATCTCGTCGATGAAGACGATGCCCCGCTCGGCTTCCTCGACGTTATAGTCACATGCCGCCAGCAGCCTGGTCAGCAGGCTCTCGATGTCCTCGCCAACATAGCCGGCCTCGGTGAGCACCGTGGCGTCAACAATGGCAAAAGGCACTTTCAGCATGCGGGCAATAGTCTTAGCCAGCAGGGTTTTGCCTGTACCTGTCGGTCCCACGATGATGATATTACTCTTCTCGATGTCAATATCATCGTCATGACTCTGGTTCAGACGCTTGTAGTGGTTATAGACAGCGACCGAGAGGTAACGCTTGGCTGTTTCCTGACCGATGACATACTGATCCAGATAAGCCTTGATTTCCTCAGGCTTGGGCAACGTGTCCATGTCGAGGTCGGTCAGTTTGGCCTTGGCCATCTGGTGCAGATATTCATGGGACAACTCGACTGCACGCTCGGCGCACTCGTTGCAGATGCAGCCGTTCATGCCCGGCAGCATCAGCTCTACCTCGCGGTCACTGCGACCGCAGAAACTGCAATATAATGTGCTGTTCTCCTTCTTTTTAGCCATGGCTTATTTCTCCTCGGTTGAGTCCACGGCAGGGGTTGAAGCGGGTGCTTCACGCACGAGCACCTTATCAATCATACCATATTCCTTGGCCTCGGCAGCGGTCATCCAATAGTCGCGGTCACTGTCGGCATAGACCTTGTCGTAGGGCTGGCCCGAGTGGTCGCTGATGATGGTATAAAGTTCCTGCTTGAGCTTGAGAATCTCGCGCGAGGTAATCTCGATATCCGAAGCCTGGCCGCTGATGCCGCCCATCGGCTGGTGAATCATCACACGGCTGTGCTTAAGGGCAAAGCGCTTGTCCTTCTGGCCTGCAACAAGCAATACAGCAGCCATCGATGCCGCCATACCGGTGCAAATCGTCGAGACGTCGCTCTGGATGTACTGCATCGTGTCATAGATGCCCAGGCCGGCATAGACCGAGCCACCAGGCGAATTGATATACAACGAGATATCCTTGCCGGGGTCACAACTGTCAAGGTAAAGCAGCTGCGCCTGGATAACATTGGCGGTATAGTCATCAACCTGGGTTCCAAGGAAGATGATACGGTCCATCATCAGTCGCGAGAACACGTCGAGCTGAGTGACGTTGAGCTTACGCTCCTCCATGATGGTCGGAGAGATATAGTTGTTGGACACGCCGGCAGCGAACTGGTCAAGAGCCAATCCGTTCATGCCGAGATGATGCACTGCAAATTTTCTGAAATCGTTTTCCATAAATCTAAATTATAGGTGTTTAAAAAATTTTTGTTCAAAGATATAATTTTTTTCTCATTCTAACGACAGATGAAACCACTTTTTTTCATCTTTTCATCTTTTTTGATTTCTTCTGAAGCAAAAACCGCGCCAACAGACATATTGTCAGTCCCAGGGCACAGCAAAACGAAAAGCAGGGTCGGCACTGCGGCCTACCCTGCCCCTCTCTTGCAATGATTGATGTCGGGGAGATAATTACTTCTGCTCTGCCTCGTAAAGCTTGCGGAAGTCCTCTACGCTGATGGTCTTCTCGTTGACCTTAACGGCCTCCTTGACAGCAGCATAGAACTTGTTGTCGATGGCGTGCTCGTGAATCATGTCACGGGTATGTTCATCCTGCATGAAGCGCTCAGCCTGCTGACGAACAAGGTCCTCAGGAGCATTGTAGATGCCATACTGCGACAGCTGCTGCTGGGCGAAGATAAAGGCGGCGGTATCAACATCCTCCTTCTCAATCTTGATGCCCAGTTCCTGAGCCAGATAGTCCTTGACAAGCTGCCAACGCAACTGCTCGAACATGTCCTTAGCCTCCTCATCGGTGACCTCGGTGTTCTCCTTCTGGTCCTGCTCACGGCGCAACTTGAGGAAGCGCTTCAGGAACTCCTCGGGCAAGGGCAGTTCACCGGCCTTTTCGGTGAGGATGCGCTTAGCGTCAACGGTGAAGCGGTAGTTGCTCTCGGGCACGTTGGCACGCTGAATCATTTCACGAACTGCCTCACGGAATGCGGCCTCATCCTTGACCTCGGTCTCGGTGCCAAGAACGCCCTTGAAGAACTCCTCGTTCATCTCGGCCTCCTGGTTGACCTTGATTTCCTCGATGGTCACGCGGAAGTCGCTCTTCACGTCGGCCTGGCTGCGGTCCACGTTCAACAGGGCTGCCAGCTCGGCGATGTTGCCACCGTTGGCCTTGTGGGGGTTGAAGACGAAGGTGTCCCCCACCTTGACGCCGACAAACTTAGCGGCCTCTTCCTCGTCGGTGAGGTAGCGGGGCGAAATCACGGTACGCTCAACCTTGATGCCGTCTTCCTTGTCGTTGCCCTGCTCGTCGAGCTCAATCATCGAGCCACGCAGCATCGACTCCTTGTCGCTCACCTCGCCGTCAACGAGGGTACCCAGGCGCTTGCGGTCGTGGGCAATGGCGTCATCGACCATCTGGTCGGTCACCTCAATATTGTAATAGGGAACATTGATGCGCTTGTTCAACTTGAGCTCAATGGCAGGAGCCATACCCAGGTCAAACTTAAACGCCATCTCCTCATCGTTCATGATGTCCACCTTGGTGTCCTCGTTGGGAAGAGGCTCGCCCAGGATGTGAAGGTTATTCTCGCGGATATAGTCATACATGGCCTTGCCCACCTTGCGGTCCACCACATCGGCGGTCACGCTGGGACCGTAAAACTTCATCAGCAGGTTCTTGGGGGCCTTGCCGGGGCGGAAGCCCTTCAACGGGTGACGCACGCCCATCTGTGCCACTTCCTTGTTCACATCAGCGGCAAAATCTTCTCTCTTAATGTCAACGGTGAGCAGTCCGTTCACCGCGTCAATCTGTTCAAAACTTACGTTCATTACTTGTTTATTATTGTATGATAAATGTTTAATTCTCAAAAAACGGCTGCAAAGGTACTACTTTTACCACGATAAGCAAAATTTCACCGCCACTTTTTTAATAAAGAAAACAATAAATACAATAAAATACAACTATTATCTGACAACCAGACAATTGTATTTTATTGTACTTACTGCTTCCTTGGGTGACGCTCCAGTCGGCGACAGGTGTTACATTGTGAGGGCGATATTGTACTCCTCGGCCATGCGGCGCATGTTGAGGATTGCGTAACGCATGCGGCCCAACGCCGTGTTGATGCTCACACCGGTGGTGTCGGCAATCTCCTTGAAACTCATGTTCTTGTAATAACGCATAATGAGCACTTCACGCTGATTGTCGGGCAAGGCCCTCACAAGGCGACGCACATCATTGTGAATCTGCGACATCACGAGGTCGTCCTCGGTGGTACTTTGGGCCAGTTCCTTTCGGTTCAGAATGTTGATTTCGTCATCATCGGTTGACTGCAGGTTCTCGGCCTTGGTCTGGCGGAAGTAGTCGATGACCAGGTTATGGGCTATACGTGTAATCCATGCCGAGAAGTGGCCGTTCTCCACATAACGTCCTTGCTTGATGGTCGTGATGACCTTGACAAAGGTATCCTGGAAAATATCGTCGGCATGCTCAGCGTTTTTCACCGAGTGATATATATACATGTAAATCCGGTCCTTGTGACGCTCCAGGAGCTCATCAAAGGCCTCGTTCTTGCCATCGACATACAGCGATATCAGTTGCTCATCGCTCTTGTCCTTGTATATCTTCATTACTTATCAGTTATTGGTCAATAGGAGTAATGTTTGTCGATAGGCAGTATTTCTTTTTAGTTATTTATTGTCATTATAATTATTAACACTCGGATAGAAATCGCTTTGATTTCAGGCTGCAAATATAGGAAAAATCAAAAAAACAACAATTTTTTTTAAAAAAAAAGTGACTTTTTTCCCTTAAAAACGCAATAAAACGGCCCAAAAATGCGTTAACGGGCATCACGACGGCGCCGACGACGCGTGTTGCGCAGGCCTATAATCCACCTTGCGACCCTGAAACCCAACAACACATAATCGGCGGTCTTCAAGTGCGAAACCGTCTCGGGGCTGAACATGAGGGCACGGACACCATTGTTGGCGATATTGCTTCTCACGCCATCAATATTGTTCTGCATAGATGCACGGCCCAACTCGCGCCTGACGAGGGCCTTGCCACGGGCGCGTCGCAGGTCATCGAGCGTCATGCCAGGCCAACTATCGGGAGCATCAGGAGTGGCGACTGGATGCAGACGCGTGGTTGCATCCTGAGTATTGAGGTTATCGCTGGTATTACTCATTGTCTTCGGGTTTAAGGAACAACTTGCTCACAAAACGCGCCACGGGATCCACGATTAGCTGCCTCTTGAACGCAAACACGACAAGCAGCAGGACCAGCAACACGGCGACAGCAATCAGATGGGCACCCCAAGAACAACCCATGGCTTCGGCGAGCACGCCCACCAGTGCAGTGAACAGATGGTGAAGCACAAAGGTGCAGATGATGATGACCACTGCTACAAATGCCACTGCCGACAACAGTACGGCCAGTTTCTCGACTGCAGTGAGCTTGGTGTAGTCCCATTCCAGCGAGAAGTACTTGCGAGCCTCAGCGAACAGCTTTTTATAATCTATATCGTTCATACATTCGATTCAAGCCCGCTTTACGCGTTCTTGAGGATTATTTGAGTTAGAGTTTCGGGAGATAGAGTCGTCCTTTATCTCCTTTTTAATATCTCGCTGACAACAACACGCTTGGCAGCAGGCAGTGTCATGTATGACACTGCCTGTCTGTCAGGGTGTTATTTTGTCAGTCCTCGATTTGGGCGCTGATCTGCTTCACCAGCTGTTCTACCTCGTCGTCGCTGAAGTCGATGCCGTTCTTCTTGAGCATCTCCTTGATGCGGGAACGCAGGTCAGAACCCTTCTCGGGGGCAAACAGGATAGCAGCCGATGCACCTACCAGTGCACCACCCAGGAATGCATATAATAAACTTAATCCTTTCATTGTCTCAAAATGTTGTTTAACAGGTTATTAATCCAGCTTGTCTTTAATCTCCTCGGCGATGTCGTCAACCAGGTCATCAAGTTTTGAACCTTTGAGCTTCACGCCTTGTTCACGCAGGGCATCAGCGATGCGCTTGCGAGTGTCGTCACCTTTCTCGGGGGCAAAAAGCAGACCCACTGCCGCGCCGGCGATTGCGCCGCCCACGACTGCCATTACAATGTTAATCGGTTTCATATTTTCTAAAGCTAATTAAATAATTAATAATGTCTTAGTAATGTAATTACAAGCAATAATCATGCCAATAAAGGGGCCGACCGCTTGATTTCGGCAATAAAATTACTCACTTTTTTTCATACCGACAAATTTTTTCAAAAAAAACTACATTTTAATCAACTGCTATATCCATCTCAAGCTAAGCGCTCATGCCGCCACTGGTGTATGATGCTGCTTTGTGGTTTGAAATCAGAATGCGATTACCAGCGATTTGCCTAACGCTGCGATTTGTTTTTCTCGACATTATTTCGTACCTTTGCGGGCTCAATTCATCAGCAATGGCTACCAGAGGAGACATCATCATCAAGGGGGCTCGCGTCAATAACCTCAAGAACGTTGACGTGGCGATACCTCGCGGCAAATTTGTCGTCGTGACGGGTTTGTCGGGCAGCGGCAAGTCATCGCTTGCCTTTGATACGCTTTATGCCGAGGGGCAACGCCGCTATGTCGAAAGCCTGTCGTCCTATGCCCGCCAGTTTCTTGGCCGCATGACCAAGCCCGACTGTGACTTCATCCTCGGCTTGCCGCCTGCCATTGCTGTCGAACAGCGCACTGTAACGCGCAACTCGCGCAGCACGGTCGGCACGAGCACCGAGATATACGACTACCTGCGCATGCTGTTTGCGCGTGTGGGCAAGACCTATTCCCCCATCTCAGGAGAAATGGTCAAGAAGCATACCGCTGCCGATGTCATAGACTGCATCAACAGCTATCCTGACGGCACGCGATTGGCACTGCTGACCGAGATTATAGTGCCCGAGGGCCGTGACCTGCGCACCCAACTCGACATCCTCGTCAAGGGTGGCTACTCCAGGCTGATGACCAAGGACTTACGTTTTGTGGACATCGCACAGGTGATAGCAAGCGAGGGCGACCTGTCGCCTTCCGACTATCGTCTGCTCATCGACCGCATGGCCGTGACCCACAACCGCGACGACGAGATGCGTCTGCTGGACTCTCTGCAGACTGCCTTCTTCGAGGGCAAGGACGAGTGCATCGTGGTACTGTGGCAACAAGACGGCACGCCCATCACCCATCGTTTCTCCAAGCGATTCGAACTGGACGGAATGACCTTTGAGGAGCCCACCGACCTGATGTTCAATTTCAACAATCCGCTGGGCGCATGCCCGACGTGCGAGGGCTTCGGCAATGTCATCGGCATTGACGAGAACCTGGTAATACCCGACAGGAGCCGCTCGGTCTATGACGACGCGGTGATGTGTTGGAGAGGTCAGGTGATGAGCGAGTGGAAACGCGAGTTCATCCACGTGGCGGCAAGGCACGATTTCCCCATCCACAAACCTTATAACGAACTGACACGGGAACAGCTGGACCTGCTGTGGCATGGCACGGGAAACAACGAGTGGAGCGGCATCGACGGCTTCTTTGAGTGGGTCAAGGGCAAGTCCTATGCAATACAGTTCCGCGTACTGTTAGCCCGTTATCGCGGACGAACCGTGTGCCCCAAGTGCCATGGTTCACGCCTCAAGCCTGAAGCGGAATACGTCAAAGTGGGAGGCATGACCATCACCCAATTGGTACAAATGCCCGTCAAGGACCTCAGGCAATGGTTCCTTGAGCTACAGCTCGATGAGACCGATACCCAAATCTCCAAACGGCTGCTCACCGAAATCAACAACCGCCTCGAATACCTGTGCGACGTAGGAGTGGGCTATCTCACACTTGACCGCACGTCGGCCACACTATCGGGTGGCGAGAGCCAGCGCATCAACCTCTCCACCGCATTGGGCAGTTCACTTGTCGGTTCCGTCTATATTCTCGATGAGCCCTCCATCGGACTGCATCCCCGCGACACCCACCGCCTGATTCACGTGCTGCGCATGCTGCAGCAATTGGGCAACACCGTCGTGGTTGTTGAACATGACGAAGATATCATCAACAGCGCCGACTACCTGATTGACGTGGGACCCGATGCCGGACGCAATGGCGGACGCATCACCTACCAGGGCCCTGTTGACCAGCTCAAGAACGCCACCGAGAGTTACACCGCACGCTACCTCACCGGGGCGCTCTCCATCCCCGTGCCCAAGCAACGCCGCCGTTGGAGCCAATATGTCGAGGTCAAGGGCGTTTGCCAGAACAACCTCAAGAACCTTGATGTCAAGTTCCCGTTAGGCGTGATGACCGTCGTCACCGGCGTGAGCGGCTCGGGAAAATCCACCTTGGTAGGCAAAATCCTCTACCCCGCCCTGGCGCGCAATTATGACCAGACCGCCGAAGCACCGGGCAGCCACAGCGGCATCGGTGGCGACCTGGAAAGGCTGCAGGCCGTCGAATTTATCGACCAGGGACCCATCGGCAAGAGCACACGCAGCAATCCAGCCACTTACCTCAAGGCCTTCGACGAGATACGCCAACTGTTCGCCCAGCAGCAACTGTCCAAGCAGATGGGCTACAATGCAGGTTTCTTCTCGTTCAACTCGCCTGGTGGCAGGTGCGAGGAGTGCAAGGGCGAAGGCACCATCACCATCGAGATGCAGTTCATGGCCGACATCACCCTCACCTGTGAAGCCTGCCACGGCAAACGCTTCAGCCGCAACGCATTGGATGTCACCTACAGGGACAAGACCATCAGCGACATCCTCGACATGACGGTCAACCAGGCCATCGAGTTCTTCAGCGAATCCAACACCTATAACGAGTACAAAATCGTGCGACGACTCAAGCCGTTGCAGGATGTAGGACTGGGTTACATCAAGTTGGGGCAGTCGTCATCCACGCTGTCGGGCGGCGAGAACCAGCGCGTCAAGCTCGCCTACTACCTGAGCGGAGAGAGGCAGGGCAACACGATGTTTATCTTCGACGAGCCCACCACTGGACTCCACTTCCACGACATCAACACGCTGATGAAATCCTTTGACCAACTCATCGGCAACGGGCACACCGTGGTCATCATCGAGCACAACCTTGACGTCATCAAGTGTGCCGACCACATCATCGACCTGGGACCCGAGGGCGGAGAAGATGGCGGCAACATCGTCGTTACCGGCACACCCGAGGAAGTCGCCCGATGCAAGGAAAGCTACACTGGGCGATACCTTGCCGAGAAACTTGCTATTTTTTAAAACCACAAATTACGCGAATTTAACTAATTGGCATCCGCATTCAATTATTACGAATATTACGAATCTCACTATAAGTCGCGCAGTTTTTTATGGATACAGATAAGCATCAAGAAATATTACGTGGGATACGGAAGGAGTTTTTTTCCTTCCGTAATGGGATTATTGCCGACAAGTTGAGGAAAGCGGGTGACCCTCATGGCATGATTATGGGGTGCCTGCTCGTGGATGTCGTCAACATTATGCGGCAAGCGAGTTTGATGATGGGCGATAACGACACCCGCGCCCAAGTCGCACAGGAATTGTGGAATGACACCAATTCGCGCGAGTGCCGCCTGGCCGCCCCCATGCTCTACCCACCCGAGGAGGTGGACATGGAGATGGCATTACAGTGGAGCGAAACGGTCGAGTCGGTCGAAGTTGCCGACAACCTGTGCCACAAACTGCTGCGTCACATCGACGGCAGCGATGCCCTCTTTCGCCAACTCATCTCACAAGAGAAACCCCTTGTCAAATACACTGGCTACCGCCTTCTCCTCAACCTGATGCTCATCGGCAAAGTGCAATTGAACGACACCCTGCGTGTCATCATCGAGACAGAGGCCAGCCAAGCCGAACAGCCATTGCTATCGCTGTTAAAAGACATTCTTGAAGAAGAAAACTAATCGTCCCACATGAGGTCGCGGATGATGGAGTCGCTGAGCATGATACCGTCACGGGTGAGCACATATCGACCATCATCTGATATACTCAAGTTGCCGGCAGTGATGTGGCCTTGTGCCATTTTGACAAAATGGCGCCAAGCCTCGTTCCCGAAATCGTTCCGCAACTTGTTGGCATCCACGCCTTGGTTTGTGCGCAAGCCGAGCATCACCCGTTCGTCGTAGCGCTCCCATCGGGTTAATTCTTCCTGCTCACAAGCCGTCTCACCAGCCATGACATTGTCGATGTACACCTGCAGGTCATGAGGGTTGTAACGCCTGACCTTGCCGTCATAGCTGTGGGCAGCAGCGCCCAGACCCAAATAGGGTGTATCGTTCCAATACGAGGAGTTATGACGGGAGTGGTATCCCGGCAAGGCGAAGTTGGAAATTTCATAATGCTCATAGCCAGCATGCTGCAATGACTGGACAAGGATACGGTACATCTCCAGGCACTGTTCCTCAGGCACCTCGGTGACCTCGCCACGCTCACGCTGCCACCACAACCGCGTGCCTTCCTCATAGCTCAGCCCGTAAGCCGAAATGTGTTGCGGCTGGAGTGCCAATGCCAGCTGCACCGACTCGGTCCATGAGGCCAGCGTCTGTCCTGGAAGGCCAAAGATGAGGTCGATGCTGATGTTGCTGATGCCAGCGGCTCGCAAACGGCCAACCGCCTCCACGGCCTGTTGTGCAGTGTGACGCCGCCCGATGAGCCTCAGAATGCCATCCTCAAACGACTGGACACCAATGCTCACGCGATTCACACCAATCGATGCCATGCCTTCACACCACTCGCGCGTGACATCGTCGGGGTTGGCTTCGACAGTGAACTCCTCAACACCGCTCAGGTCAAAGCATTCGCCCAAACCGGCTACCAGTCGAGAAAGTAGCGGCAACGGTAACTGTGACGGCGTGCCGCCACCCAGATAGAGCGTGTGCACAGCCTCGCCACGCAATTCCCCGCGACGCAGCATCGCCTCGGCAATCACCGCCTCAACATAGTCAGCGCCTGCCTGCTCCAACTGCAACGTCGAGAAAAAGTCGCAGTAGCTGCAACGACTCGCACAAAACGGTATATGGACATAAACACCAGCCATAACGCTGCAAAGTTACAACTTTCACACAAAACCACAAAACGGGACACGGGGACGGTTCTTTTGTCCCATTTTATGGCAAAAGTGGGACAAAAGAACCGTCCCCGTGTCCCGAGAGGGTAAAATGAAGGTTGTTGATAATTTTCTTTTTAATAATGTTGTGATTAACGGCAAAAATTACTAATTTTGCAGGCTGTTTAGCGACATTAAACAACAATTCACTATATAACAACCATTTAACAACAAAACTAATGAAGGTTTACAAAACAAACGAGATCAAAAACATCTCTCTGGTCGGTGGCAAGGGCGCCGGTAAGACCACTCTCACCGAGTCCATCCTACTTGAAGGCGGCACCATCAGCCGCAGGGGCACCGTCGATGGCGGTAACACCGTGAGCGACAACTCCCCTGTTGAGAAAGAGTACGGTTACTCTGTATCATCTTGCGTCTTCTACGCTGAGAAGAACGGCAAGAAGCTCAACTTCTTTGACTGCCCGGGCAGTGACGACTTCGTGGGTAATGCCGTGACCGCTTTGAACGTGACCGACACCGCCGCTCTGGTCGTTGACGGACGTAATGGCGTCGAGGTAGGCACCATGAACAACTTCCGCACCGTGGATCGCATCGGCAAGCCCCTGATGTTCGTCATCAACCGCCTCGAAGATGAGAAATGCGACTTTGACAACGTATATAACCAGCTGCGTGAGACCTACGGCAACAAGGTCGTAGCTCTGCAGTTCCCCGTAAACGCAGGTCCCGGCTTCGACAGCGTAGTCGACGTGCTCTCCATGAAGCAGTACACATGGCCCAAGGACGGTGGCAAGGCTACCGCCAGCGACATTGACGGCGCACACGCCGACAAGGCCGAAGAGTACCGCATGGCACTGCTCGAGATGGCTGCTGAGAACGACGAGGAGCTCATGATGAAGTTCCTTGACGAGATGACACTGACCGACGAGGAAGCCATCAAGGGTATCCGCCTGGGTATGGTTGACCGCAGCATCTTCCCCGTGGTTCTGGTGAGCGCCGAGAAGAACATCGGCACCGACCGCATGCTCGAGATCATGAGCACCATCGTGCCCGACGTGACCGAGATGCCCGCTCCCAAGACCACCAACGGTGACGAGGTTCCCGCCGACGAGAACGGCCCCGTGAGCGTTTACTTCTTCAAGACCTCGGTAGAGACCCACATCGGTGAGGTTTCCTACTTCAAGGTAATGAGCGGTACCCTCAAGGCTGGTGCCGACCTGACCAACATGAACCGCGGCAGCAAGGAGCGCCTTGCTCAGATCAACGTGGTTTGCGGTCAGAACAAGACCCCGATCGACGAGATCCACGCCGGTGACATCGGTGCAGCCGTGAAGCTCAAGGACGTTCGCTGCGGCAACACCCTCAACGAGAAGGGCTGCGAGTACATCTTTGACTTCATCGAGTATCCCGCTCCCAAGTACCAGCGCGCTATCCGCGCCCTCAACGAGAGCGAGACCGAGAAGCTGG
>JAEEGL012518353.1_pt1 | contig 14820 bp, 11 predicted proteins | sample 9134231 | NCBI WGS metagenome assembly JAEEGL01 (sample SAMN16246548, study PRJNA631951) | gut metagenome | biome: gut microbiome; feature: rumen; material: fiber-attached | host: Bos | place: Iran: Karaj | collected 2018-10 | reverse complement strand
CGTCGATAAGGCCCTTCATGCGGCTTTCGAACTGGCCGCGGAACTGGGTACCGGCCACCAGGCTGGTCAGGTCAAGGAGCCATACTTCCTTATCCTTCAGCTTATAGGGCACTTCCCCGTCCACGATCTTCTGGGCCAGGCCCTCGGCGATGGCGGTTTTGCCCACGCCGGGCTCGCCGATGAGGCAGGGGTTGTTCTTCTGGCGGCGGTTCAGGATCTGGATCACCCGCTCCAGCTCCGTCGCCCGCCCCACGATGCGATCCAGCTTTCCGTCCCTGGCCTTCCCTGTCAGATCCTGGCAGTAGCTCTCCAGGAATTTCCGTTTCCGGTCACGGCCGGTATTCTCCTGCTTCGGCGCCTCTCTGGCCGGACGGGGCGGCTCGGCGCCGGGGCCGGGATTGGGACTGGGATTCCCTCCGAAGAGCTTGTTCAGGAAGGGAAAGGTCGCCGTCTTTCCGCTTTCGTCGCTGGTATCGTCCGCAGGAGGAATCTCCTCGATGCCGCTGAGGGCTTCGGTCATTTCGGCGCTGAGTCCTTCGATATCGTCATCGGTGATCCCCATGTTCTGCATGAGGTCCTCCACAGGCTTGATGTTGAGCTCCTTGGCGCATTTCAGGCAGAGCCCTTCGTTGACGGTTTTCCCGTTTTCGATCTTTCGTATGAAGACAACGGCCACGTTTTTATGGCATTTTGCGCAAATCGGCGGCTGCATGGTTCCACTTCCTTTCGGTCACAACGCGAGTATACTACAGCAATCCCGCGTTCGCAAATTGAAGAATTTCCTCTGCTTCCATTTTCGGCAGCACCGGGCGGGAATCCTCAGATTCCCAAAAAGCCCACCAGGGGGCAGGTCTTCATGGCCCAGTGAAGAAGCAGCATATCCTTGATTCTTTCCTCCGGGAGCAGGAGTCCGGTGAAACGGAGGACCCAGGCAATGGCAAACACGTAAAGCAGGCCCTTCGCAAGGCCCAGTATCGTGCCCAGCACCCCGTTCACCAGTTCCAGACCCGGAAGCTTGAAGGCGAGATTGAACAGATTTCCGATGACGGCAAAAAGAATGATCAGCAGGATAAACATCACGGCGTAGGTCAGCACATAGGCCGCCACCGCACAGAGCTTTTTCACCAGGGCCACACGCAGGGCCGGCCCCGTATCCGGTTCCTCCTCCGCCAGGTCCCGGGCGATGTTCTCGGCTGCGGAATCCATGATCCCCACCCGGTGCAGCATCTCCATGGACAGGTCGAAGACTCCCGGCTCTCTGTTCTGCTTCTCAAACTTCTCTCTGGCTGCGGAATCGGCGGTATCCACCATGCCGCTGACAAAGGGCTCCAGCATCTTTGTAAACTCACCGGAGTAGGTATCCGCGAGGATGTCGGCGGCATAGACGGAAAAGAGAACGGCGCAGACTGCCAGCAGCCCCGCGATGAGTCCGTTGCGGTAACCACGCCAGGCACAAAGCAGAATAATCAGCGCCAGCGCGATCTCAACGATCCATTTGACCATGTTCCTTGCCTCCTCTAAGGTTCAAAGATGGCGGCTCCGCCGCCGGAGATGATGATGGCTGCGCCATCCGGGCGCATCACCGCAGCCTGAACGCCCGCCGTGCTCTGCAGGCGCCCCAGCTCCGTCAAAGCCGAGTCGAAAACCAGGGTCTCGTCGCTGAAGCGAAGGGCAAAGCGCTTTCCGGAGGCGCTGAGTCCATTCGTTTCAGATGTTATCTCCTTTTCACAGAGCAGATTACCCTCCGTGTCCAGGAGCAGAATCCTTCCGGCACTGCCGGCCTTGTACTCTCCCAGAAGGAGGACGACGAAGCCCTCCCCGCCGCAGGCATAATCCCGCAGATACTGTCCGTTGAAGGTGTATTCTCCAAGGAGGCTCCCGTCCCCTTTCAGGAAGAGGAGCCGATCAGAGGACACCAGAAGGATCCGTCCGTCCCGAAGGTATTCCAGGTCGAAGCAGGCCACATCCTCCAGGGGAACCTCCGCGATGCTGTCCTCACGGTCCGTAACGTAGATGCTGAGCTGACTGCCGGTGGCGGTAAGACTGAGAATGGCCACATGCCGGGAATCCGGAGCAATCCCCGTATCCACAGGATAGCCGCTGCCCACATAGACCCGGTACAGGGCGGTGCCGTCCTCCCGTATAACACTGACCGATCCCTTGTATCCGTTCTCCCCGGCCAGGACCGCCGTTGTGCCCGCGTCGTTGATATCCGCTGCGGTGACGCCGCCGGGAAAGCTCAGGTCCGCAGGCTCTCCGGGACGGAGAATGGTAAGGCCGGGGTCCCCCTCGCTCCAAACCGCGGCATAGCTCTCGGCGCCGATGATCTGCACGTTGGGATAACTGCGGGAGGCAGAGCAGAGGATTTCACCCCCGCCGCCGTAAAGGCGGCAGCTGATCTCCGATACCGCCGCGAAACCGCGTCCTGCGGCAGCGAAGTCGGCGTTCTCAAAGCCGACCAGATCCGCGCTGAAGGCGGAGCTGTCCCTGCGGTTCAGACGGCTGCCCAGAATCCCGGAGGCAGCCAGCACCGCTACGGCCAGGATGACCAGAAGGATCAGAAGCCTTCCGATGAACTTTTTCAACCCTCCATCATCCTCCCAGCAGCGTCCGGATACCGGACATCCGTCATGTACAGCCCCTGTGGCGGCACGGTGGGCCCCGCCAGGGTCCGATCCCCCTCCGCCAGGATACGGGGAATATCCTCCGGCCGGAGCTTTCCCAGGGAAGCGTAGAGCACCGTACCCACCATGGCCCGGGCCATATTGTAGAGAAAGCCGCTGGCCGCGATCCGGAAGGAAAAGAGATTTCCCTCCCGCCGGACCTCGAAATCATAGACCGTGCGCACCGTGGTCTTCACATTGGTGCCCACGCTGCGGACCGCCGCGAAATCGTGTGTACCCAGGAACTGCGCCGCAGCCCGCTGCAGCACCTTCAGGTCCAGAGCCTCCGGACGGAACCATACCCGATCCTTTTCAAAGGGGTCACGAAAGCCGCCGGAGCGGACGTAATAAGTGTATTCCTTCCTGGTGCAGGAGAATACGGCGTGAAAGTCCTCCGGCACGACGCAGGCGCCGGTGACGCTGATATCCCAGGGCAGCAGCGCGTTCAGCGCCATGGGCAGCCGCTCCGCCGGAATGCGGACGGCGCCCCGGACCCGGAAATTCGCCAGGTATTTGCGGGCATGAACGCCGGCGTCGGTCCTCCCGCAGCCGATGACATGGATCTCTTCCTTATACAGCCGACTGAGGGCACCCTCCAGCGTCTCCTGCACCGTGGCGGCGTTCTTCTGCCGCTGCCAGCCGTGGTAGGCCGTGCCGTCGTACCCCAGGCGCAAAGCCACAGAGTTCACAGTCCCAGCCTCCGCAGGAGGATGACCGCCGCCAGCAGCAGCAGTCCAAGGACCAGGGTCCGCCAGTCGCGCCCGGCCATTTTCAGCACCTTCAGCTTGGTGCGTCCCTCGCCCCCGTGATAGCAGCGGCTTTCCATGGCGGTGGCCAGCTCGTCGGCCCGGCGGAAGGCACTGATGAACAGGGGCACCAGCAGCGGCAGCATTGCCTTCGCCTTCTGAATAATGTTTCCGGTGTCGAACTCCGCGCCCCTGGCTTTCTGAGCGCTCATGATCTTATCCGTCTCTTCAATGAGGGTGGGGATAAAGCGCAGGGCAATGGACATCATCATGCTCAGCTCATGGACCGGCACCCGGAGCTTTTTCAGCGGGTTCAGCAGCAATTCCAGGCCGTCGGTAAGCTGGAGGGGGGAAGTGGTATACGTCAGCAGCAGGGTCCCCGCAATGAGCATCATGATCCGCAGGGCCATGGTCAGGGCTGTAAAGACGCCCTCCAGGGTGATGGTCAGCCTCCAGAGCCGGAACAGGACCGTCTCTCCCCTGGCGTAAAACAGATTCAGGATCGCGGTGATCAGAACCAGGATCAGGATGGGCTTCAGACCGCTGAGAATGGTCTTCAGTCGGATGCGGGAAATGGCAATGCAGACTGCCAGGAAGAGGAAAACCAGGAGGTAGGAGAAGAACCCCTTCGCCAGAAACAGCACCACGATATAGAGGACCGTCATGATGAGCTTGGTCCTGGGGTCCAGCCGGTGGACCAGGGTATCGCCGGGGAAGTACTGGCCCAGGGTGATGTCCTTAAGCATCGGTACCGCCCCCCTTCAGCCGGAGCAGCGCGTCCACGGCCTGATCCACGGTATAGATCCCCTCCGGCACCGGAACGCCCTTCCGCCGCAGCAGATCCATGACCTTGGTGACGCCGGGCACCGTGAGCCCGATCGACTCCAGCGCCTCCACATGGCGGAACACCTGGGAGGGGGCCCCGTCCATGACGATCTGTCCCCGGGAGAACACCACCAGCCGCGAAGCGAAACGGGCGATGTCCTCCATACTGTGGGTAATATAGATGACCGTGCCGCCCACCGCCTCGTGATAGCGTCGGATGTTGGCAATGATCTCTTCTCTCCCCCGGGGGTCCAGGCCGGCGGTGGGCTCGTCCAGCACCAGCACATCCGGACGCATGGCAATGACCCCGGCAATGGCGGCCCGGCGCTTCTGTCCGCCGGAAAGCTCGAAGGGAGATTTGTCCAGCAGCTCCTCTCCCAGGCCGACGAAACCCGCAGCCTCCAGGACCCGCTGTTCGATCTCGCCTGCGCTGAGCTTCATGTTCTTCGGTCCGTAGGCGATGTCCGCCCGCACCGTCTCCTCAAAGAGCTGGTATTCGGGATACTGGAACACCAGGCCCACCCGGCTGCGGACCTGCCGGATCCGCTGGGGGGTGGAGAAGATGCTCTCCCCCTCCAGAAGCACCTCGCCGGAGGTGGGCTTCAGGAGCCCGTTCAGGTGCTGGACAAAGGTGGATTTCCCGGACCCCGTATGGCCGATGATGCCGATGAACTCGCCCTTCTCCGCCGCAAAATCCACGTCCCGTACGGCAACATGCTCGAAGGGCGTGCCCTGACTGTAGATATGGGTCAGTTTTCTGATTTCCAATAACGGCGCCAATTCACGATCTCCTTATCCGAAAACGCGATACAGCGCCTCGGCGCATTCTTCCACGGTGAGAGCGTCCAGCGGCAGGTCGAAGCCCGCCTTCCGAAGCTCCCAGGCAAGCCCCACAGTGGCGGGAACATCCATGCCCGTCCCCCGCATCAGCTCTACCTGGGGAAAGACCTCCCGGGGACTCCCGTCCGCGATGATCTCCCCTTCGGACATGATGATCAGCCGGTCGGCCCCCACGCACTCGTCCATGTGGTGGGTGATGAGGACCACGGTGATCCCGTTTTCCCGGTTCAGCCGGTGGATGGTTTCCAGCACCTCCCGGCGGCCGGAGGGGTCCAGCATGGCGGTGGGCTCGTCCAGCACGATGCAGCGGGGGCGCATGGCAATGATCCCGGCGATGGCCACCCGCTGCTTCTGTCCGCCGGAGAGCAGGTGCGGCGCGTGGTTCCGGTACTCGTACATGCCCACGGCCTTCAGGGCTTCATCCACCCGGAGGCGGATCTCCTCGGTGGGAATGCCGATGTTTTCCGGCCCGAAGGCCACGTCGTCCTCCACCACATTGGCCACGATCTGGTTGTCCGGGTTCTGAAACACCATGCCCACCGTGCGCCGGATGTCCAGCAGCCGCTCCTCCTGAACGGTGTCGATGCCGTCCACCCAGACCTTTCCCCCGCTGGGGAGCAGGATGGCGTTCATATGTTTGGCCAGGGTGCTTTTCCCGGAGCCGTTATGGCCCAGGATGGCCACAAAGGAGCCCGCTTCGATCTCCAGGTCCAGGGAGCGCAGGATCAGGCCCCGGCTTTCCTCTGCGTCATATTTGAAATCCAGTTTTTCCGTGCGGATGATCTTCATGATCCACCTCGTTGGGCAAGCCAGCGGCAGGCCGCGCCGCAGGGCAGGACAAGCCCCGTTTCCGTCACCGGCAGGCCCAGCTCCTGACTGTCGCTGCTTCCCTTCCACCGGCGGGAAAACACCGTTTCCGAAAGGTAGGTCAGCACCGAGGGACTCAGGCCCGTGGTATAGGAGCTGATCAGGACGAAAAGAGGCTCTTCGCTGAGGACACCGGTGCAGAGCTCCAGGAAATCCCAGAGACTGTCCTCCAGCCGCCAGACTTCGCCGGTGGGCCCTCTCCCATAGGAGGGCGGGTCCATGATAATGGCATCGTAGCGCCTGCCCCGGCGGATCTCCCGCTCCACAAATTTACGGCAGTCGTCCACGATCCAGCGAATGGGCCGGTCGGCAAGGCCGGAAACGGCCGCGTTTTCCTTCGCCCAGGCAACCATCCCCTTTGCCGCGTCCACATGGCAGACCTCGGCCCCCGCCGCCGCAGCCGCCAGGGAGGCGGCACCGGTATAGGCAAACAGGTTCAGTACGCTCACCCTGCGTCCGGCAGAGCGGATGGTATCCCCGATAAAGGCCCAGTTGGCCGCCTGTTCCGGGAAAAGGCCGGTGTGCTTGAAGTTCATCAGCTTCACCTGAAAGGTCAGCTCCCGCCAGGAAATGCGCCAGGAGGGGGGAACCGCGGTCTTCGCCCACTTGCCGCCCCCCGATTCGGAACGGCGGTAAACCGCCTCTGCCCGGTCCCATAGGGTGTCCTTGGGCGTGTGCCAGATGGCCTGGGGATCCGGCCTGCGAAGGAGATGGTTCCCCCACCGCTCCAGCTTTTCCCCGCCGGAGCAGCTCAACAGCTCGTAATCCTTCCAGTCCCGGCTGACCCACATGACCGAACCTCCGCCGAATACGCATAGCTCAAGTAATTGTAGAGTATAGCACAAAGCATCTCATATCGCAAATGGAATTTTCAGCAATTCCCGCCCCGGCGTCTGCCGGAAAAAGGAGCAGAGCATTCTGCGGAACTTTCCGCGTCATGCCCTGCTCCCGGCCGGACCAGGCCCGGCTTATTTCTTTTTGGACAGAGTTCCGAAAATCCCCCGGACCAGACTGCTGCTGATCTCCCGGCCTACGCTCCCCACCAGGCTGTTGAAGGCGCTGTTGGCGGCCCGCTTCCCTATGCTCTGGTTTTTGCCGGTGGGCCTGCGGATGGTGCTGCTGATCACCGAGGTGGTGGCACTGTTGGCGGCCCGGCGGGTGATGGTCTCTGCCTTCTTCATCACCTGCTGCTTTTTCTTATCGGCTGCCTTCTGTGCCGCGGCGGCTTCCTTTTCCGCCGCCTTCTGGGCCGCGGCGGCTTCCTTTTCCGCCGCCTTCTGGGCTGCGGCGGCTTCCTTCTCGGCGGCCTTCTGGGCTGCGGCGGCTTCCTTTTCGGCGGTCTTCTCCGCCTCCAGCCGATCCTGCTCCTCCTGCAGCTCCTCCGCCCGGGCCGCCAGGATCTCATAGGCGGATTCCCGGTCGATGGGAGTATCGTAGCGGCTGCCGATGCCGTCCTCCGCCATGGCGATGCTGCGCTCCCCTTCGTCGATGCTGCCCATGCGGCTCTGGGGCGGCAGGATGAAGCAGCGCTCCACCGGCCGCGGGCTGCCGTCCGTGTCCAGGAAGGAGACGAGAGCCTCACCGGTGCCCAGCTCGGTGATGGCGTCCAGAGTCCTGAATTCCGGGTTGGGCCGGAAGGTCTCGGCCGCCGCCTTCACCTTTTTCTGCTCTGCGGGGGTGTAGGCCCGGAGCGCATGCTGCACCCGGTTGCCCAGCTGGGCCAGGATATCCCCCGGCAGGTCCGTGGGACTCTGGGTGATGAAGTAAACGCCCACCCCCTTGCTGCGCACCAGCCTGACGATCAGCTCGATCTTCTGCAGCAGCACCTTGGGCGCGTCGTCAAACAGCAGATGCGCTTCGTCAAAGAAGAACACCACCTTGGGCTTTTCCAGATCGCCGGCCTCCGGCAGGGTCTCGTACAGCTCCGAAAGCATCCAGAGGAGGAAGGTGGAATACAGAGTGGGATTCTGGAAGAGCTTGACGCAGTGAAGGATATTGATCCAGCCCCGGCCGTCAAAGGCCGTCTGCATCCAGTCCCGCACGTCGAAGGCCGGTTCTCCGAAAAAGAGCTCGCCGCCCTGGTCCTCCAGGGATACCAGGCCCCGGATGATGGCGCTGACGGACTGGGGGGCAATGTTGCCGTATTCCAAACTCAGGGCCTTGGCATTTTCGGAGACGAAGCGGAGCATGGCTTTCAGATCCTTCAGGTCCAGTAGAAGCAGTCCGTTTTCGTCCGCCACCCGGAAGGCGATGTTCAGCACGCCGGTCTGCGTCTCGTTCAGGCCCAGGACCCGGGCCATGAGCAGCGGCCCCATGTCGGTAACGGTGGTGCGCACCGGGTGTCCCCCTTCCCCATAGACATCCCAGAAGCGGGTGGGATAGGACTGATACCGCCAGTTCTCGATGCCGAAACGGGCAATGCGCCCCTGCATATCCGCACTGTCCCGGCCAGGCTGCGTCATTCCCGCCAGGTCGCCCTTCACGTCCGCCAGAAACACGGGGACGCCCATATCCGAAAAGCTCTCCGCCAGCACCTTCAGCGTGACGGTTTTGCCGGTGCCGGTGGCGCCGGCAATCAGGCCGTGCCGGTTGGCCTTGCCGGGCTCTATGGAGACCTTCTCCCCTTTTACTGACTTTGCGATCCAAAGCTTGCCGTCCTGATACATGATCGTTCCTCCCTGCATCGGTCTTCCGTGTTTTGTTTATTCTACCTTTTTTCCTCTCCGTTTGCAAGGAGAGAAATGCCTGAGTTTCCGGAAAACGATTCGGTGAAGATGCAGCGGAAGCAGGCAAAGAAGTCAAAGAAAAGAAGTCAAAACAAACGTTCTTTCTTTCCTGCGGCGCAGGATAATCGGGCTGTGAACAACGGAGAGGACGCAGCTCACTTTTCCGTCAGCTTTTTGGCTTTCTGGACATACTCCCGGAAGCGGTCCTCGTTCCGGGCGGGATTGAACCATTCCCAACCGTAGGGCGAGGTCATTCCGTAGTATAGAATTCCGCTGGTTCCCTTGAACAATTCGCTGTAGGAGACCGGCTCTTTTGTCCCGTCGGGGAGCAGGATCAGCGATCTCCCCTTGACGACACGGATATCGCCGTAAATGAAAGGATCGCCCACAGGCATTTCTGCTCCGTCGGGGACAGCGTCCCACTTGGGATAGGCTTCAAAGGCCTTTTCCAGCCATTCGTAGCCCTCTTCCTTTTTCTCACAGCCAAAGAGGGCGCAGGCCAGGCGGAAGATCGTGACGGCGTAGTGCCCCAGCCAGGCTTGGGGAACCTGCGTCCCGTCACCCATTCCTTCCATGATCTTCAGTTTGTAACGGTGCCAGGCAACGGACTTTTCCGGTACGCCCCAATACCTTCCGTGGCGCCCAAAGAAGTGACAGAGGAGATGGAAATTGTTCACGTCGTGCCTCAGGCTGCTTTCCTCAAATTTCCATTCATCCCACAGGCGTTCTTCGATCATTTCCCCCTGGATCGCGCTGTACAGCGTGATGGGCGGCGGCACCTGCCGGATGCCGGTCCGGTCTGAAAACAGGATGATGTCGCCGTCCTCGTCCGCCACATAGGTATACACCGTCGTGCCCACAAATCCGTCGGTCAGCCCGATGGCCTCAAATCTGCGCACAAATCCGTCCCCCGCAGGCATATATCCCTCGCCGACGCCCTCGTAGGAAGTCAGCTCGTACACTGCCGTCCTCGCACCGCCGCAGTATTCGTTTTCCGTGCGGACGATACCGATCCCTTCGGCGAAATAATAGACCTTCTTGCCGCCGCGATAGGACCAACCCCCTGTCATTCCGCTGATGTCCAGACGGAGCTTCAGACAGTTTTCAAAGGTTCCCGCCTTGGTGGTGATTTTGCCCCCGTCCTCACAGACGATCTGTGTGCGGATGTCCTGATAATCCGTGTATTCCACGATGGGAGAAGCGCCGACGCGCCATTCCTCCGACCAGATCGCTTTTGCCGCGTCCTGGAGGATTCCCAGGATATCGTTGAAAAGAACGGGAGTTTCCACATCCCCGAAGCTGCCCACATGCTTTGCTTCAAAGTTCCAGCGCGGATTACTATTGCTCAGCCCCAGAGAATCCCCGTTGCGGATCACCGTGTTTCTTTGAAAGAAATTCCAGTGGCCGGTGGCGGTATGGTTCGGATTGAAGGACGGCTCCGTCGATAGGATCCTCTTTGCGACGGAGGCCGCCGCTCTGGTATGCGCCTTTTCCATGGGTGTGAGGGCCAGCCGCTCCGCCCGCTCAATGGCCGGGGATACGTCGTGAACAGCATACTCGCCGTTTTTCTCCTCCGTAATGTATTCCTGTGTGATCTCCTGGATCGCATCCAGCCAGGAATCCTCATCGTATTTGCGCCGTTCCATATTCTTCCAGACGGAGATGAGCGTCCGCCTGCCATCCGCAAATGAAACGGTGGCCGTGATCTCCGAGGTAATCGTATCGGGAGAGCAATCCAGGGCGTATTTCCAGACGTTCCCCGCTTGGATGGGGAGCAGCCCGTTCCCGCCATTCAGCGCATACTCCCGGAGCAGGACCGTGGTTTTCGCCCCGTCCTCGATATGCTCCTGCCGCACGATCCCCACGCCGTCCCTGTACCAGCTGCGGCATACCCGTTTGCCGGCCTCCGTCAGGCGCCGCGTTTCCCAAAGCTCACATCCTTCAAATGCTCCTGCCGGGGTTTGGACCGTCTCGGCATCGGAGAGAAAGGTCAGCTTCGTCCCGTCGGAGCCGGTGAAGCTCTCTCCGGGACGGAGGGCGGCGAAGAACCGGCCGTCGCAGCAGGAGGCATTGCGAAAGACTTTCCAGCTATTTCTGTCCACGGAGCAGAGATATCCGTCGTCGAAGGCTTCCTTCCCGAACCCTTCCTCCGACCAGTAGCGGAGGGAACCGTCGACGGTCCGGTATTCCTGGGCGCAGCATCCGATGACGAATCGCTCTTTCGGCGTGTCCTGATAGCGAGAAGAAAGCTGCGCTTCCATCTCCCGGGCGTAGGGGACCAGGGCATGGAAGGGGTCGTCGGAAGGAAGGAGCCTTTCCGCCCGGTCATAGGCGGCGGCTCCGTCTTCGGGTTTGCCGTTGCGGTAGAAATAGTACCCGCACCAAAACCATTCCCGGCCTGCGATCCTTGGAAATCCGGCCTTTTCCAGACGGGGGATCTGCTTGTCCCGAATGAATTCCGCCCGTACGTCGTAGTTGATCTCATAGTCCTCACGGGTGACGACAAAGGCCATGACTTCTTCGTTTTTCCCCTCCAGAGCGGCGTCAGCGATCCGCGAAAAGAGCGCATCCTGCTTTCTCCCCGGCAGCCACCACCAGCCCATCATGAGCACGTCGGCCAGGGCGCGCTGCTTTTCGATGCACTCCGGCAAGTCCTCAACCTCCCGGAGGACCTGGCTGTAAACCTTTTCAAAGCCGCTCTTGTCGTTCTGAAGCTGCCACAACTTCAGCTCTTCGACCTTCTTCATAACACGCTGAACCAGCGTGTCGCTGTACTTTTCGTTCAAAGCGCAAAGCTCCTTTCTGATCCGCTTCCGGCCCTCGTGAAGCTGCCATTTGACGGTGCCCGCCGAGAGGCGCAGCCGTTCCGCGATCTCCGCCACGGAAAGATCCTCATAATAATGCAGGCGAATGATTTGACGGATCTTTTCCGGCAGCGCTTCCACACTGCCGCTGACCTCGTTTCTTTCCTCGGACACTTCATAGATCTCCGCAGGATTCCGTCCTCCGTCATGGACAGAGACAAAGCCCTCCACCACGTCCAGCGGCAGGAAGCTGCGGTACCGGCTCAGCATATTCAGGGAACAGTTTCTGGCGATCCGGCAGACCCACGAGCCGAATTTGGCGGGAGCCTGAAGGTTATCCAGTTTCATCCATGCCGTTACGAAAGCGTCCTGGGCGGCGTCCTCCGCCAGGAAGCGGGTTTTGGTGACGGAAAGCGCTGAGGCTATGACTGCCTTTTGGTGCCGTGTTACCAGCGCCTCATATGCTCTCTGCTCACCGGCCAGGGTCAGCATGACCAAGGTTTCATCCGATTCGTTTCTGTAGAACACCGGAACCCTCCGTTCCCTCTGGTTTGGATTCTCTGTTTGAGCGCTCGTCTTTAAGACACGGATCAGAGAAAAAAGGTTGGTAGTTTCTGAAAGACTTTTTCCTTTTTGCTGTGGGAGGGGCTGTCTTTCCCTCCACGGATTTCCGCATCAGCCCACCGGCACGTATTTACATTATCCCTTTGATTTGATATGATGTCATGGATTATGCAGCAAAGGAACCGTCTGTCTATGAGCTATCCGAGCCTTCTGTTTACCGACAGGGCCTCCGGCGTCCGCGTGGAGGCCCACGTTTTTGAAGATGTAAAGCTGACCGCCTTCTTTTCCGAGGAATCCGTGGGCGCCATGCGGGTCCTCTGCCGCCCGGAGGACATTCCGGTGCGGCAGGAGCTGCTGCGCTATCTCTCCCGGAGCCCGGAGGTGCGGGAGACGGTGCGGACGCTGGCAGGGATCACCGTGGAGATCCAGCGGCTTCACGCCGCTCTGCAGGACGTGAAGTGCGAGAACGAGCGTCACTACATCTTTGTTGGCCTGATGGCCGCCGTGGCCGATTTCGCAGAAACTGCCGCCTCGCTGCCCCCGGAGGGCGGCGGTCTGCTCCGGCGCTTCGGAGCCCGGTTCCGGACCGACGCCGCCGACGCCGCCTGGCGCTCCCTCGCCGGAAGAGCAAAGGCCCTTCGGCAGAGGACCGATGCCGCCCGGCGGGAGACGTTCCGCATGGCCGGGGACAACCTCTGGATGCGGTCGGACTTTCTGGAAAGCTATGTGGACCGCCTTCTGCGCTGCGCCGGAGACCTGGGCCTTCCCCCCATGCAGGGGCGCCGGGAGATTTCCCTTCGACTGGACGCCAGGATGGTAAACGCTCTGGCCCGGCTCCACCCGGAGGACTTTCTGGCCTTTCGGGAGTTCTATGCGGAATACGCCGACAGCTTCGACGAGACCATTCTCAGCTATCGCTTTGAGCTGAACTTTTACCTGGAGGCTCTGGCTCTCATGGATCGGATCCTGGCCGCCGGACTGCCTCTCTGCTGGCCGGAGTCGGCGGCGGAGCGTCATCTGGAGATCCGGGAGCTGTATGATATTTCCCTGCTGCTGAAGGAAGGGGTCACCATCGTCCCCAACGACGCGCTGTTCAGCCGGGAGGAGCCCTTCTTCTTCCTCACCGGCGCCAACGGCGGCGGCAAGACCACCTACCTTCGGGCCCTGGGCATCGCAGTGCTCCTGTATCTGGCGGGCTGTCCCATCTGCGCCGGGAAGGCGGTGATCCACCCCTTCCGCAGCGTGTTCACACACTTTCCCAGGGACGAACGCTTTGAAGCGGACGGGCGCTACGCCGACGAGCAGCGGCGGGTGGGAGAGATCCTGGAGGCCCACGGGGGAAACAGCCTCATTCTGCTCAACGAAACCTATTCCACCACCAACGAGGAGCTGGCCGTCAGCAGCACCCTGGACCTGACGGAAAAGCTGAAGGACAGCGGCAGCTTTACCCTCTACATCACCCACCAGCACGGTCTGGAGGGAGCCGGAGTCCCCTTCCTCAGCGTCCTGGTGGACGCAGACGACCAGAACCGCAGGACCTACCGCATCGCCCGCAGGAAGGAACTGGACAGCTCCTACGCTGCGGACATCCTCCGGCGCTACGCTTTGGACGAAGAGAGCCTGCTTCGGCGGTTTCCGGGAGAGGGGGCGAAGAACCCGTGAAATTCAGTTTGCTGTATCCCATCGAGGAAGAAGCGAGAGAGTTTACCGAGGTCCCCTTCCGGGAAGCCATGGAGGAGACCCTTTACGACCTCTCCGTGGACAAGGCGGTTCAGGAGCTTTCCTCCGGCGGCGAAGCGGGCCGCTATACCCTGGAGGTGCTGAAAAAGCCCCTGAAAACCGTGGAGGAGGTCGAATACCGGCAGGCCGTGCTGATGGATTTCGTGTCCAGTCCTCACCTGCTGGAAGAACTGCAGGATATTTTCAAGAATTACGACACCCTGCAGAGCGACTGGCGGGAGATGCAGGCGGGCATCTATACCTACGGCGTCCCCCAGACCTCCGGGGGCATCCTGGACGCCACTTACGAGGCCCTGAAGCTCACGGCTGCCTTCGCCCGGAAGACCGTCAGCTATTTTCGCTCCGTCTATGAGACGGTGGGGCGCTACCAGGTGGCTTCCCGGGGGCTGCGGGGGATCCGGGAATACTGCCGGGAGATGACGGAAAACCGCTCTCTGGACGAGATCGGCTCCATCGCCTCGGTTTTCGAGCGGGAAACCGTGGCCCAGTACCGTTTCAAGGTTCGCACGGAGACCGACGACACCCTGCGCATCGTATCCTCCAGCCTTCAGGAGGCTCTGGAGCCGGAGGACGCCAGCCTCGGCAGCCGGATGAAGCGCCTGGCGGCGAAGCTCACCGGGTCCGCGCCGCCCCCGGACGAGACCCCGGAGGTGGACATGGGAGAATTCCACCTGGAGACCGCCCGGAACATCCTGAACGAGGCCCTCTACGAATTGTACACCGTGCTGGGGGGCATTGCCGGGAACATATACGAGTTCTTCCGGGGGCTCAGCGGGGAGCTGGGCTTTTATGACACCGGACTCCGCCTGGTGCGCCGCCTTCTGGAGGCCGGGGCCCCCATGTGCATGCCGAAGCTTCTGCCCAGGGAGGCCGACTGCTTCCGGGCAAAGGGGCTGTACGACCTTCATCTTCTGCTGGAGGGAATGCCCGCAGCCGGGATCGTACGGAATGACGTATCCATCGAAAACTGCGACGGCACCCTGATCCGGGGCGCCAACTCCACCGGCAAGACCTGTACCATCCGTTCCATCGGGGCCACGGTCCT
>JAEEGL012050725.1_pt1 | contig 14820 bp, 10 predicted proteins | sample 9134231 | NCBI WGS metagenome assembly JAEEGL01 (sample SAMN16246548, study PRJNA631951) | gut metagenome | biome: gut microbiome; feature: rumen; material: fiber-attached | host: Bos | place: Iran: Karaj | collected 2018-10 | reverse complement strand
CTTTCTCTCCCTTTTCCGCCAATTCCATAAAGGTAACATGATGGTTTAACAGGATCTTGGCCCTGTCTTCAAAAGGTGACAGATGCTTTAAGAATAAATAGCCATAGATGGAATGCGGCAGCGTATCCCTGGTCTCATAGGAAAGAGGGCGCAAAAGATCAGATGTCTGATATGCCCCGATATCATGCAGAGTGGCCAGCATGGCAAATTCTGCCATCTCAAACTCCTCGCAGCCGCCCCAGGTCTGCAGCATTTTATACAGAATATAAGCCACACGACTTCCGTGCTTCATCAGACGGTTGTCCATGAGCTTGAGTGTATCCCTTGTTAACAGAAAAATGTTTTTACTGCTGATAAAATCCATGGCTTCCCCCCACCAAAGTGATCAGTAGTTTTTTGCTACGTATTTTCATACCGAACTTTGCAATACCCGAAACTCCTCTGTATCATATATCGGCTTGTTTACATAATATTCAAGTCCCGGGATGCTGTTTTTATCTTCAATTTTCAGAAAAGGTTTTCCATCGGCAAAAAACGCACCCCGTCCTTTTGCTGCTCCGGTCCCGTAGGTGTAAACCCCTTTTTTTCATAAAAACCCACCGCCGCAGGCGCCGCATTGACCGTCAGTTTTTTAAGCCCCCTCTTTTGGGCTTCCTCCGTTACATAGGAAAGCAGCTCGCTTCCGATCCCCTTTTTGTGATAAGGCGTTTCCACAAACAAAAGAGAAACATGTCCGCCGCAGCGCATCAGGCAGACACCGATCAGATGCTCGCCAAGGTAAGCGCCGTACATCCGGAATTCCTCTAACTGACAAAACAGCCGAAGGTGCTCATCCGATATGAAATTCAAAAAACTGCCGATTCCTTCCTGATCGTAGTCCGGTGCATTGTGCCGCAGAAAAACCCGCCATACCAGCGCCGTTGCGATATCCCAATCTCCCTGTGACAGGGGTTTGATCTTAGCCTGCGTCATGATATCCCTCTTCTTGTGTTATGTAACCCACATTTTAGCAAAAATATCTCATTTAATCAATGTAATTTGTGAATGCGGTGTATTTTTTTATCAATTCGGTCAAAAAAGCCAAAAAAAGTTGCAAAAATCGGACAGGTATGCTATTTTATAATGCGTCAGCAGAGGTACTCAAGTGGTCCAAGAGGAGGCACTCGAAATGCTTTAGGCCGTTCGCGGTGCGTGGGTTCGAATCCCACCCTCTGCGCGAAACAAAACGGAGGAATGATAAGTTCCTCCGTTTTTTATGTATTTCTTCTCAATTATTCGAGTTTTTAATTAAGCAACCTATAGAAACCGGTTGTCCGGTTGTCTCTTATTGTGCCTTTGTGAAAGCCACTACGGTCGCATCCTCATACTCATCAAAGTATTCACCTTCATCCGTGATCAGCTCGTCATTCTCGATATGAACTTTGTTCATGTAATTGTGTCCGCCGTAAAAAAGTTGTCCGTCCTTGCAGGCCAACGGAGATGCCGTGCCGCCTGCCACGCTGCCGTACTCTTTAATCTTGCCGTCTTTGTCAATTCCGAAAATTTTGGCTTCGGTTGCTGCCATGGTGCCGTCACCGTTGTCAAATACTGCGTCTTTCTCTGCCAGCAGAAGCGCATCATGGTTTTTATCCATGTCTGCAAATGCATAATACTGATCGGCAAAAAGAGTAGCGATAACGGGATCAAAATCCAACATATTTTTCTCAATCGCAGATGAAGTGCCGTCAGCATCTTCAACCTCTGTCACGCCGGCTTCGTCTGCAAAAGTAAGGGAATCAATGATCGCTGCGAGCTGATCGGATACTTCCATATCTTTTTCATCATCACCGCTGTTATGGCCGTCCAGTACAAAGATCAGTGCGCCGTCCATGTAATCCCTGCCGATGGCTGTCATATAGGAACCGGAAGTGCCTTCCTTGGGCTGCTGCGTTGCAAAATAGCCTGTTACATCATCTGCGCCGGGGAATGTACCCTCGGAATACTCTACATCATCTCCGTAGGTCTTGCCCAGTTCTTTGATGGCAGCCTCGCCCTTGTTTTCTACTGTATAAGTAGCGGTAATCATGTTGGTTCCTGCTGACTCGCCCATATAAACGAAGGATACTTCCGTACCGTTCTGATTCAGTTGGAACTTGGTTGCATCGTATTTTACGCTCCAGCCGTTTGCATCGCGGTATACGCTGTTTTCAGGACCGTTCACATAGTTCTCTGCGCTGAAGGTTTCCGGATCCACACCGTCAACCGGCTCAAATATCAGTTCAATACCATCATCAAATGCGCCCTTTACAACACCGTTCTCAACAGAACTGATGACCAGTTCACTCTCAAGGGCTGTTTCACCGCCAAAGGAAAATGCTGCTTTCCCGTCAGCCTGTTTTACATCGAAGGGAACGCCGGTGTTTTCTGCCTCACCATCCTGCGTATAACCGTATGTCTCATCCGTAAAAACATAGAAATATGTCCTGGTCGGGTTTTCCGCTTCCGCAGCATAACTTGCATACACGCCCTTTGTAAAATAAGGTGCTTCAAAAGTCTCTGCCGGCTCCTGCGTTTCGGCCTCAGCCTCAGGTTCCGTGGTCTCTTCTGTTTCCGTCTCTGCCGCCTGCTCTACATCCTGTGCCTCATCAGCGGGAACTGTTGTCTCCTCGACCGTGCTGCCGCATCCTGCCAAAAGCATTCCGGTCGTAGTCACCATAGCCATAACGGCTAACACTTTTTTTACCAGTTTCGATTTCATGGTTTGCCTCCTTGCCTGATCGTAGATTGTTAAAAATTTATCATTGATTTTTTCGTACGTTAATGCATTGCGCATTATTCAAAGCGCAAGCGTTATTATAGCACTCTAAATGCATTTGAAAAGGGGGTAATCCGCACTTTGTAAAAGATTGTGCAAAACAGCCTACTTTTAATGATGCCCCATCTCTTTTATATACATAGTGTCAACAAAGAAAGAAACTAAGCGATGCCTGGCCATGTGATGATTGAAAAAATATGCTCACTTCTGCGTACAGAAATGAGCATATTTCGAAATTTCGCACAATGAACGACTCTGAATCGTTCTGCTGAATTTGAGTGAAACTGTATAAAAACTATGCCTGATAACCGATCTCATCGGCCAGTTTCTTTTCGATCACAACGATGGCATCTCTGTGAAGACGCATGAATGTTGCGGGACACATGGGATCGATCTTGTCATCAAGCAGGAGTTTTTTCGCTGCTTCCTGCTTGTTGCCGTTAATGATCATCAGAAGTGTCTTCGCCTTCATGATGCTTCCCATGCCCATGGTTACCGCATAGCGGGGAACTTCGTCACGGCTTTCAAAAAATCTGGTGTTTGCGTCGATGGTGCTGTCCTCAAGGGTTTCCTGATGTGCTTTTTCATACAGCACTGCGCCGGGCTCATTGAATCCGAGATGTCCGTCGGGACCTACACCGAGCACCTGCAGATCGATATCCGTCTGATCAAGGATGTCATTAAACTCCTTCAGGTTTGCTTCCACATCGCCGGTTCCCTTTGCCACATAGGTATTAGCCTTGTCGATATTGATATGGTTGAACAGATTGTCATCCATAAAAAACCGATAACTCTGGGGATGGTCAGGTGTCAGGCCTACGTACTCGTCCAGATTCACGGAATGAACTTTGGAAAAATCAAGGCCTTCCTCTTTGCATCTTCTGGCAAGCTCCTGATACATGCCCACAGGACTGGAGCCGGTGGCAAGACCGAGAGTGCAGTCCGGTTTTTCACGAACCAGCTTTTCGATCACGTCCGCTGCCTTCTTTGCGCCGTCTTCATAACTCTCTGCTACGATAACCTTCATTGTGATACCTCCTAATTGATTACATGTTTATCGGCTGTCGTTTATCCATACCGGATTTTACACAACCGGTATGTGTGATGGTTTTTGGGTAACTGTTAATAAGTATGAACTGTATTTAATTGTTTTTATTGCTATGATACCCGCTTCAATCTGTTCTTCAGATTACCGGATATTATTAAATTTACCGGATCTTCTTCAGATGTCCGGATGCCTTCATGGCTTCGATGATATCATCTACGCACTTCTCGCAGTCTTTATAGCGGAGTGCTTCGGACATCACGCGAAGTACCGGCTCCGTGCCGGACGCGCGAAGGAGCACGCGGCCTTCGGTTCCGAGATATTCTGTTGCCTCGTCAACCGCCTTCTTCACTGCCGGATCATCTAAGGTTTTTTCCTTATCATCCACTTCAACGTTCTTGAGCACCTGCGGATACATGGTCACTTCCGAAGCGAGAACGGAAAGGGGCAGGTGTGTCTCGATCATAACGGTCATCAGCATGATGGCTGTCACAAGACCGTCACCGGTATGCGCATATTTTCTGAAAATGACATGGCCGGACTGCTCGCCGCCGATCATATGGTCATTTTCCTTCATGTTTTCATAAACATAACGGTCACCGACTTTGGTCTTTTCATAAGAAATACCGATCTTGTCAAAAGCCTTGTACAGACCGAAGTTGGACATGATGGTCGTCACCACGGTATTGTTGGTCAGCATGCCTTTGTTCTTGAAATGCTTTGCGCAGATATACATGATAACGTCACCGTTGACTACATCACCATATTCATCTACCGCAAGACATCTGTCAGCATCACCGTCGAAAGCAAAACCAACATCCACCTTATTCTCACGCACATATTTCTGCAGGCCTTCGATATGGGTGCTGCCTGCATTCAGATTGATGTTCACACCATCCGGCGTATCGTTCATGACATTGACCTTAGCACCAAGAGCATCAAATACGGCGCGGCCGATCATCCAGGAGCTGCCGTTAGCACAGTCAAGAGCCACCCTGCTCTTTTCAAAGGAAACCGGCGCGATATTGGTCAGATATCCGATGTAGCGGCTACGGCCCGAATAGTAGTCGATAGTACGACCGATCTTGTCATCTGTTGCCCATTTCACATCATCGATCTCGCCATCGATGAACTGCTCAACCAGGTCCTGTACCTCATCCTCCATTTTTTCACCTTCGGTATTCATCAGTTTGATACCGTTGTCAAAAAACGGATTATGGCTGGCAGAGATCATGATGCCGCAGTCAAATTCCTCGGTTCTGGTAATATAGCTGACACAGGGCGTGGTGGTTACATGCAAAAGATATGCATCGCCGCCGGAAGATGTGATGCCTGCGGAAAGCGCATTCTCATACATATAGGAAGAACGCCTGGTATCCTTTCCGATCACGATCTTTGCAGGACGCTGTTTTCCGTAATACCATCCGAGAAAACGTCCGATCTTGAACGCATGCTCTGCTGTCAGTACTTCTCCCGCTTTACCGCGGAAACCGTCTGTTCCGAAATACTTTCCCATAGTTTTTTTGTCCTTTCTTGTTTGGCGGGCTTTTGCCCCGTGTGCTTCCCTGGTCCTTCCGTCAAATGGTTTCGGCGCATCTGCAGGGATCATCCATTGCTTCCCTTCCTTTTTGGCCCCTTCAATCTTGCCGTCGCGGCACAGCATGGTGATGCGGCGCTCCGACAGCTCCCATTTTGCGGAAGCACTTCGTACATCCAGATACTTCATAGTTTCCCTTTCTTAATTCATTAGTAGTATATCGGCTCAGCACTTTCATATCGGGCTTTGTACTACTGTTAATCTCTTCGGGTTTTGAGCACTGTAACATCTTCATTATATCGTGCGGGAAGTGTATGTCAAGATACTTTTCGCCCCAAATGTCAAATTACAGAAAAGATATGTCAAGATACAGCGTTTTGTATCTTGACATATCGTTAGATTCACCCAATAACTCGCGGCTGCTATTCACTGCTCCACATACCATCTCACAATCGCTCAGCATTACTATTCAAAGCAACTCCACATTCCCATCTCACAGACACGCATCTTCGCACCTCTACTGCCGCTTTTGCGACAGTCAACTGCAGTTACCCCTTGTGATTACCGAGCAGATGGGGTATAATCGTGTTCAATGTTTTTTGAGGTAACATGTTATGAATAAGACTTACATTAAAAAAATACTGGCCATCGCGGTTCCGATCATGCTGTCAAACCTGATTTCCCAGCTGCAGATGCTGATTGACCGCATTTTTATCGGAAGGCTTTCCTTAGAGAGCATGAGCGCTGTCGGAAACGCTTCATCGCCCATGTGGACTACCATGAATGTTATCTTTTCCCTGACAACGGGCGCAACGATCCTGGTTTCCCAGGCCTACGGCGCCAACGAACTTGACAAGGCAAGGACGATACTGGCTTCGGTATTTAAGTATAACAATTATATTTCCATCCTGCTGTTTCTGTTCTGGCTGCTTTGTCCCGGGGTAGCTTTCCGCCTGATGGGCGTAGATGAAAGCATTATCTCCATGAGCATAGATTATGCGCGGTATTTTGCGCCCATTTTTGTCCTGACAGGCATCGGCGCTTCCGTCAGCTGTATGCTGCAGGTCTGCCAGAAAACACAGATCATGGTGGTATACGGCGCTTCAAGATCCCTGCTCAATGTCCTGCTTGACTATGTGCTGATCTTCGGCCACTTCGGATTTCCCTCCATGGGTGTCAAAGGTGCAGCTCTTGCCACCACCATCGCAGAGCTGATCGGTGACCTGATCATCCTTGTCTATGTACTGAAAACTAAATCGCTGCCGCTCAAGCCCTCCCTTTCGCAGATCCCGCCGGCAAAGATCAAACCCTACCTGCAGACCGTCCGGTACGGTGCGCCGACTGCCTGTGAGGATTTTGCATGGAATTTCGGAAATCTGTATCTGATCGTCATGCTGAACAAGGTTTCCGTAGAAGCAGCAGGTATTCATTCCATTATCTTCGGTGTGGAACTAATCGCCGTGATGCTGGTAGGATCCATCGGCAATGCAACGCTGACTCTCTCCGGCTACGAAACCGGCGGCAAGAATGTAAAAGGTGTGTGGGATGTGGTTTTAAATTCCGCCTTTTTAAGCGGCGTGATCTCTCTGGCAAACCTGATCCTGTTCATGCTGATCCCGCGTCAGATCCTGGGACTGTTTACAACAGATCAGGCTGTCCTTATGGCTGCGCCCATCTATCTGCTCATCGTGGGCATTGACCTTTTCCCGAAAAGCGGAAACATTATCTTCGGTTCCGGCATCAGGGGATACGGCCAGCCCGGCTGGATGTTAAAGACGCAGCTTTTCGGGACGTTTTTCATCATTACCGCCAGCAGCCTGATGGTCATGGTATTCCACATGGGAATCCGCGAGATCTTCTGCCTGGTAGTGGCCGACGAAACCCTGCGCTTTATCCTCAATAACTGGAAACTATGGAGGATCAGTAAAGATCATATTAAACGGACATCAAAAAAGGAGAGCCTCCGAATATGAGACTCTCCTTCGTTTGGGTGTCAAAAAGAACCGTCCCCAATGACACCCTTAGACAACACCACCACTTACTCTGTAAACAGGGCTGTTGAATAATATCTGTCACCGCTGTCAGGCAGCAGGGCAACGATCACTTTGCCTTCGTTTTCGGGTTTCTTTGCCAGTTCGATTGCGCCGTGCAGAGCTGCGCCGGAAGAAATACCTACGGAAATGCCTTCCTTCTTGGCCAGAAGTTTTGCTGCCGCAAAAGCGTCTTCGTTCTTGGCACGGAAGATCTCATCAAATACGCCGGTGTTCAGCACATCGGGAACGAAACCTGCGCCGATTCCCTGGATCTTATGCGCTCCTGCCTTGCCTTCGGAAAGAACCGGTGAATCATCGGGCTCAAGTGCTACAACCTTCACATCCGGGTTCTGCTCTTTTAAGTATTCGCCGGTACCTGTTACGGTTCCGCCGGTACCTACACCTGCGATAAAGATATCTACCTTGCCGTCGGTGTCTTTCCAGATCTCCGGACCGGTGGTTGCTTTATGGATCGCAGGATTTGCGGGATTGATGAACTGTCCGGGAATGTAGCTTCCGGGAATCTCAGCTGCAAGCTCTTCTGCTTTTGCAATGGCACCCTTCATGCCCTTAGACCCTTCCGTCAGAACCAGTTCTGCGCCATATGCCTTAAGGATATTTCTGCGCTCAACGCTCATGGTCTCAGGCATGGTCAGAATAATGCGATATCCTTTGGCTGCTGCGATGGAGGCAAGGCCGATACCGGTGTTGCCGCTGGTAGGCTCAATGATCACGGAGCCTTCCTTCAACAGTCCTTTTTCCTCAGCGTCTTCGATCATGGCTTTCGCAATACGATCTTTTACACTTCCTGCGGGATTAAAATACTCCAGTTTTACAAGAATGGTCGCCTTCAGCCCCAGTTCCTTTTCAATATTGGTCACCTCTACGAGAGGGGTATTTCCGATCAGTCCCAATGTTCCTTTATAAATGTTAGCCATAGTTTTTTCCTCCTGAATATTATATATGTTTTTCGGCTGTCGTATATTCTTATCGAACTTTATACTGTCTTTTTCAGACTATTATTCTTTATTCTACCACATTTTCATGAATTATACCGCTGCAAATCCTTTTTCCAGATCTGCGATGATATCATCAATATGCTCTGTTCCGATGGAAAGTCGGATGGTGCTCTGTGAGATGCCCTGATCCGCAAGTTCTGCATCGGAAAGCTGGGAATGGGTGGTGGTCGCAGGATGGATCACAAGGCTCTTGACATCAGCCACATTTGCCAGCAGTGAGAAGATCTCCAGGTTATCGATGAACTTCCATGCTTCCTCTTTTCCGCCCTTGATCTCAAAGGTAAAAATGGATGCTCCGCCGTTCGGGAAGTATTTCTCATACAGCGCATGATCCGGATGATCGGAAAGGGAAGGATGGTTGACTTTTGCTACCTTCGGATGATTTGCCAGGAAAGATACGACTTTCTTGGTGTTCTCTGCATGTCTGTCAAGTCTCAGGGACAGTGTCTCTACGCCCTGCAGCAGCAAAAATGCATTAAACGGCGAGATCGTTGCACCGGTATCACGAAGGAGGATCGCTCTGATATAAGTAACAAATGCTGCGGGACCAACCACGTCATAGAAGGATACGCCGTGATAACTCGGATTCGGCTCTGCGATATTCGGATATTTGCCGCTTTCCTTCCAGTTAAACTTGCCTGCTTCCACGATGATGCCGCCGAGGGTTGTGCCGTGGCCGCCGATGAACTTGGTAGCGGAATGAACCACGATGTCTGCGCCATGCTCGATGGGTCTGATCAGATAAGGGGTTCCGAAGGTGTTATCGATAACAAGGGGCAGGCCGTGCTTATGTGCAATTTCTGCTACCGCATCAAGATCGGGAATGTCACTGTTGGGATTTCCGAGGGTCTCTAAATAGATGGCTCTGGTGTTTTCCTGAATGGCACCTTCTACCTCAGCGAGGTTGTGTGCATCTACAAAAGTGGTCTCAATCCCGTACTGCGGAAGGGTATGAGCCAAAAGATTGTAGCTGCCGCCGTAGATGGTCTTTTGCGCAACGATGTGTCCGCCGTTTGCTGCAAGCGCCTGAATGGTGTATGTGATAGCTGCTGCACCGGAGGCCAGTGCAAGAGCTGCGCTTCCGCCTTCTAATGCTGCCAGTCTTTTTTCCAGAACATCCTGTGTGGAATTGGTCAGTCTGCCGTAGATGTTGCCTGCGTCTGCAAGTCCGAAACGGTCTGCTGCGTGCTGGCTGTTATGGAATACATATGAAGTTGTCTGGTAAATGGGAACCGCTCTGGAATCGGTTGCCGGATCTGCTGTTTCCTGTCCTACGTGTAACTGTAATGTCTCAAATCTATAATCGCTCATGGTGTTGTCTCCTTTTTATTTTAATTTTTTGTGGTGTGTTTTGTTTGTGGTGTTTTTTCTATTTGGTTTTGTTGCATAAGAAAAGCCCGGGGGCTTACTTTGGCTCCCGGGCTCATGGTCTTTCCTGCTTTAACATCGCAGCATATCAGGGCGCATTTCGTCGCAACATCGCGCCCCGGCCATAAAACGAGCCCGGGAGTTCAGCATTCGACAACAACACATGACGTTATTCAGTTTCACATAACTTGTCTTCAACATGTCTTTCTCCTCCCGTTTTAATCTCGTTTCGCAAGGCCGTAATGCTTTTGGCTTGAAACTGGTGCTATCTTATCACCTTTCACCTACTGTGTCAATAGGTTATTTGAAAAAATTTTAAAAACCCTATCCGGTCATATCCATCGTATGCTTTCCCGAACCATGCAGCCTTGCCATTGCGCGTGCCAGATTTGCCCTGGAAATATGATATTCCACGATGCTTTGCTTCTGGGACAGCTGTTCTTTTGCGCGCTCCATAGCCGCCTCTGCGCGGAAGGCATCGATCTCATCCGGACGCTCTGCAGAATATACCAAAAGTATCACGCCGCTTTTTTCTACCTTCAGCAAACCATCGGATACGATGGCAACCTTCCATTCTCCCTTTTCAGTTCTGAAACGGACCTCACCCACCTCAATGGCGGTACTCATTTTTTCATGCCCTGCCAGGATGGCCATTTCACCATCAAAGGAGGGAAAAATGAGGATCTCGCACTCACCTTCATAAAAAACGCGGTCGCAGGCGAGGATCCGAAGCTGAAATGTTTTCATCTTTTTTCCTTTAATAACCTGTATTGATCACAGGTTTATTCCACCGGTTTTTCATACCGGATTTTACACTGCCACAATTGATCAATAGTTTTTTACTTTGTATTGTCTCAATGGTCTTTCTGATGCCCTTACAGCGTCTTCGCCTTCGCGATCACATCCTCAATCGTGCCCACATTGAAGAATGCCGCTTCCGGGTATTCATCCATCTCGCCGTCCAGGATCGATGCAAAGCCGCGGACGGTTTCCGCTACGGGAACGTAAACGCCTTTGACGCCGGTGAAGTTTTCTGCCACATGGAATGGCTGTGACAAAAATCTCTGGATCTTTCTGGCTCTGTATACGGTCTGCTTGTCCGCCTCGGAAAGTTCCTCCATACCGAGGATCGCGATGATATCCTGCAGTTCCTTGTATTTCTGAAGCGCTTCCTGAACGCCTCTGGCCACGCGGTAATGCTCTGCGCCCACCACGTCTGCTTCAAGAATTCTGGAAGACGACTCAAGCGGATCCACCGCCGGATAAATACCCTGTTCCACGATTTTTCTGGACAAAACCGTCGTCGCATCCAGATGGGAAAAAGTCGTAGCCGGTGCCGGGTCCGTCAGGTCATCCGCAGGTACGTAAACGGCCTGCACGCTGGTAACGGAACCGTCCTTTGTGGACGCGATCCGCTCCTGCAAAAGACCGAGGTCATTTGCCAGGGTAGGCTGATATCCCACTGCGGAAGGCATGCGTCCGAGCAACGCGGAAACTTCGCTGCCTGCCTGAATGAAACGGAAGATATTATCGATAAAGAGCAGGACATCCTGATTCTGCACATCACGGAAATATTCCGCCATAGTCAGTCCGGTTTCCGCCACACGCATACGCGCTCCGGGGGGCTCGTTCATCTGTCCGAAAACAAGTGCCGTTTTGGAAAGCACGCCGCTTTCCTTCATTTCATTCCAAAGGTCATTCCCCTCTCTCGAGCGCTCCCCGACGCCTGTAAAAATAGAATAGCCGCCGGACTGGGTTGCCACGTTGTTGATCAGTTCCTGGATCAGTACGGTTTTGCCCACGCCGGCTCCACCGAACAATCCGATCTTGCCGCCCTTGGAATAAGGCGCTAAAAGGTCGATAACTTTGATACCCGTTTCAAGCATCTGCGCAACGGGGCTCTGGTCTTCAAATGAAGGGGGCTGTCTGTGAATGCACCAATGATTTTCATCCTCTAGGCTTTCTCCGCCGTCAAGGGTATCTCCGAGCACATTAAAAAGTCTGCCAAGGGTCTTTTCCCCCACCGGTACAGTGATGCCGGAACCGGTGGCTGTCACTTCCATATCGCGGTGCAGGCCTTCGCTGGGCCCAAGCATGATGCAGCGCACTACATTATGTCCGATATGCTGTGCCACTTCCATCACAAACCGTTCCCCACGGTAAGTCACATGCAACGCATCGAGAATAGCCGGCAGCTGCCCGCTTGCAAATTCCACGTCCACGACGGGACCGGAAACCTGTACGATTCTTCCTATACTTTCTGCCATTGGTGATATTGCTCCCTTATTGTTTTTCCGGGCTGACTGCCCTTTTTCAATCTATTTTTTTCTATCTGTTTTTTAATTCTATTTCTGCGATTGCATCGATGGCGGACCTACTTTCCCTGCGAAGCCTTCTTTTTCTTCAGGGCCTTCGCACCGCTGATAACCTCAGTGATCTCCTGGGTAATGGCCGCCTGGCGCACCCGGTTATATTCGATGGAAAGCTCGGCAAGCATGGCATTCGCATTATCCGTAGCAGACTGCATCGCCATCATGCGCGCATTTTCTTCCGATGCAAAAGCCTCTACCATCGCACCATAGATAAAACCGGTCAGATAGTTATAAACCAGATTTTCGAGGATCGACCTGGGGGTAGGATAGAATAGATACCAGTCATCCTTCTCATCGATCACTTCGGGATTTAACGTTCCGTTCGCGATCTTTTCCTGTATCTCGGACACTACGAATTCCTGTGTCTTCAGGGGTAACAGCCGCTGTACCTGCACTTCTTCCTTCATGGAATTGACCATGCGAGTGTAGATCAGATACACTTCATCGAATTCTTCATTCTGATACTTCGTCACAATACGGCCCGTGATCATCCTGGCCCTGTGTATGGTCGGGTTATTGGCGGAAAAATAAAAATCATCCGCCAGCGGGTATTTTTGTGCGCGAAAATGAGCGCGCCCTAACTCTCCTACCACAAACAGTTGCTTCAGCGTTGTCCAGTCCGGCTCTTCGTTTTCCCCGTCTTTTATCTCCTCTTCTTCAGCAGAAGGCGGCGGTCCGATCAATTCCTGTGCCTGGCTCAGCACGTTGTGGTTGTAGGCACCCGCCATGCCCTTATCACCGGTCATGACGATATAAGCCCGACGCTTGTAGGTCTCTTTTCTGTCCTCGCTGCGGTTATCAAAAAAGATGTCTTCAATGTTGGGAAAATGCAGAAGGATATCCGTGATCTCCTCCTCCAAGGCGAAAAAGTAGGGTTCCGTGTCTGCCAGTTTTTGTTTGGCTTTGCGCAGTTTCATGGAACTCATCAGGTACATGGCCTTGGTGATCTTCATGGTATCCTTGATGCTCTTTATGCGGTTTTGGATTTCTTTCGCATTTGCCACTTGTTTGCTGCCCTGTTATTGATATAATTTAGTCCGCGTCGCCCCTGCGTGTCCGGGGATTTTTCTCAGACGAAATTTTCGATTCGAAATAAACCCGGAAACCTTCGGTGCGCCGCTCATTGGTTATACTTATTGTTTACTCGTTCTTCACGAATACCGGCTCGCTCTCAGGAAGTGCTTCGGACAGTGCCTTCTCTTCCTCGGCAATCTCTTCCTGCGCCGAAACATCGTCCGCGAATTCGTTTGCCGCTTCTTCGATGGCCTCGCGGATCTCATCTGTCAGGACCCCTTCGCTTTCGATCTGGTTATAGACATCGGAATGGTTTTCCGCAAAGTAGTCGAGGAGCTCGGTCCGGAAGATTTTGATGTTCTCTATGGGTATTTTTTCAAACACGCCTGCATTTGCAGAGGCCAAAAGGATCACCTGTTCCGGCATGGAGAGGGAATGGCCTAAGGGCTGTTTTAACAGTTCCATCAGGGCGCGGCCATGGGCAAGTTGTTTTTTGGTGCTCTCATCCAGATCTGATGAGAACTGGGTGAAAACTTCCATCTCACGGTACTGCGCAAGGTCGATACGGATGGAGCCAGCTGCCTTTTTCATGGCTTTTGTCTGGGCTGCGCCGCCCACACGGGATACGGAAAGTCCCACATTGACCGCCGGGCGCTGTCCGGAATTGAACAGTTCGCTCTCCAAGTAGATCTGTCCGTCGGTAATGGAGATCACGTTGGTCGGAATATATGCCGACACATCCCCCGCCTGTGTTTCGATGATAGGCAGGGCCGTAATGGAACCACCGCCCGCTTCGGGAGAAAGTCTCGCCGAGCGTTCCAGCAGTCTTGAATGCAGGTAAAATACGTCTCCGGGATAAGCCTCGCGGCCGGGAGAACGTTCCAGCAAAAGTGAGATGGCACGGTAGGCCACTGCATGCTTGGACAGGTCATCATAGACGATCAGCACATCTTTGCCGCGGTACATAAAGTATTCTGCCAGTGCCGTTGCCGCATAGGGTGCCACATACTGCAGGGGCGCGGGATCGGCGGCCGTTGCACAGACAACAATGGTATAATCCATGGCCTCATGGCTCTTTAAGGTATTGACAAGCTGCGCAATGGTTGAAGATTTTTGTCCGATGGCAACATAGATGCAGATCACGTCTTTACCCTTCTGATTCAAAATGGAATCCAGGGCGATCGAGGTTTTACCGGTCTGTCTGTCGCCGATGATCAGCTCTCTTTGTCCGCGACCGATCGGGAACATGGAATCGATGGAAAGGATTCCGGTTTCCATAGGCACGGATACGGATTTTCTCTCAACTATGGAAGGCGCGGGGTTTTCCATTCGGCGGAAGCCGTCGGACGCGATCTCGCCCTGTCCGTCAATGGGTTCGCCAAGGGCATTGACGATACGGCCGAGGAACTCTTTTCCCACAGGCACACCTGCCATACGTCCCGTACGGACGACGCGACTGCCTTCATGAAGTTCGGTGTCCGGTCCGAACAGGATGACACCGATCTCATCGCGCCGTACATCCTGCACCATGCCTTTGATACCGCAGTCAAACATAACGATCTCGCCGTAAGCAGCATGATCGATGCCGTCAACGTTGGCAATGCCGTCACCCACCCAGGTGATCATGCCCACTTCCTT
>JAEEGL011969085.1_pt1 | contig 14820 bp, 10 predicted proteins | sample 9134231 | NCBI WGS metagenome assembly JAEEGL01 (sample SAMN16246548, study PRJNA631951) | gut metagenome | biome: gut microbiome; feature: rumen; material: fiber-attached | host: Bos | place: Iran: Karaj | collected 2018-10 | reverse complement strand
TCTGCTGGGGGACGACTTTTGCGGCGCAGCAGATCGGCGCCGGTTACGTAGGGGCGTTTACCTATAACGCGGCAAGATTTCTGCTGGGATCCCTTATTCTGTTTCCGATCGCCCGCCGGTATACGGGCAGGAACAGAGAATGCGCTGCGGACGGCGGGAACCCTGCTTTATACGGGAAAGCCACTGTTTCATGCGGAATGCTGTGCGGCGTGTTCCTGTGCGTCGCTTCGGCGCTCCAGCAGATGGCGATCGCTCAGACGGAAGTGGGAAAAGCCGGTTTTCTGACGGCGCTCTACATAGTCCTGGTCCCGCTGATCCGGTTTCTTTTTTTCGGCAGAAGGGGAGGCCTGAAGCTGTGGACCGGTGTGGGCCTGTCCGCCGCGGGGCTGTATCTGCTCAGTATCCGGAGCGGGGCAGGCTTTACGATCGAACCGGCGGATCTTCTGCTGATCGCGTGCGCGGTGTTCTTTTCGTTTCAGATACTGACCATCGATCATTACTCGGGGCAGGTCAATGCCGTAATGGTTTCCTGCATCCAGTTTCTGACCGCGGGAGTATTGAGCTTCCTTCCGGCGGTACTGATCGACGGCGGTACAGGGCAGGACCTTGTCCGCGCGTTTCCGGCGATACTGTATGCCGGCGTCTTTTCCTGCGGGGTGGCCTATACGTTCCAGATCCTTGGCCAGCAGCGGGTCGACCCTTCGGCCGCGTCGCTGGTGCTTTCCCTGGAATCTGTCGTTTCGGTCGCGGCCGGTTTCGTCGTACTGCAGGAGCGGATGACGGCAAGAGAACTGACAGGATGCCTTCTGATGTTCATGGCGGTAATACTGGTCCAGCTTCCTTCAGCCGGAAACGCAGGGATCAAAGGAGATGGATGAACTGCCGGTTTTCCTTCAAGAGGATGTTTATGTACGGACGTTTTAAAACCATATTTCTGCTGGGCCTTTTCTGCCTGCTTCTTTCCGCGTGCTCGGACAGCGGCAGTCAGGACCTGAAAAAAGCGGCGGATGAAGCGCTGGAAAACAGGGAATATCAAACGGCTGCGGATGCCTACAGACAGCTGTCGGAGCAGGGCGCGGACCTCCAGGAAAATTACAGGGGGCTCGGGATCGCCCAGATGGGGCTCGGACAGTACGAGGAAGCAAAAGAATCCTTTGAAAAAGCGCTTTCGGAAGGCGGTGTCATTCCGGAACCGATCTCTTACGACATCAATTACTACCTGGCTTCCTGTTATTATAAGACCGGGGAAGTGGAAAAGGCGGAGGAAGTATATAACGCGATCCTCGCCCTGAGGCCTTCCGATACGGAAGGATACCGCCTGAGGGCTTCCACCAGGCTGAGGCTTGGAGATACTGCCGGCGCGAGAGCCGATTTTGACAAAGTGCTTCAGCTTACCCCGACTGATTTTGACGGGATCCTGAACATATATGAGATCCTGAAAGACTACGGAATGCAGGAAGAGGGAGAAAGGTACCTTCGCAGGACCCTGGAAGAACAGGAAAAAAACCTGAATGATTTCGAGAGGGGACGGCTGCTGTTTTACCTTGGAGAGTACCAGGAAGCAAAATCATACCTGGAGCAGGCAAGGGCGGCCAGCGGGAATTACAGGACGACCGCTATGCTCGGGCAGACGTATGAGGAACTCGGTGATTATAATTACGCGGTCAGCGTATACGAGACTTTCCTGAACCAGGATACGACGCACGCCCAGATCTATAACCGGCTGGGACTCTGCTACATGAAAATGGGAAAATACCAGGAGGCACTGAGGGCTTTTGAACAGGGGAAGATCACGAATAACCCCGATATTCTCCAGGACCTCTCCTTCAATGAGATCGTCGCGCACGAGTATCTGGGCGAATGGAAAAAAGCGGCAGTCCTGATGGAAGCTTATCTGCAGAATTATCCCAACGACGAGACTGCCGTCCGGGAATACGCGTTTTTGAAAAACAGATAGAGGAAAGATTCATACGGGAGGAAGAAGATGATCGGGAAACTGATGAAGGCAATTCATGATAAAAAGGCTCCGGTGGTTGTGGGACTGGATCCTTCTCCCTCGTTCATTCCGGGGTTCCTGATGAAAGAGGCGGGGGAAAAATGCCCGGCCGGCGCGTCGGAGCTGGAAACGGCCGCGGAAGCGGTATGGCTCTTCAACCGCGCCATCGTCGACGCGGTGGCGGATCTTGTCCCGGCGGTCAAGCCCCAGAGCGCGATGTATGAACAGTTCGGTATTCCGGGCCTTATGGTCTATGAAAGGACTGTCCGGTACTGCCATGAGAAAGGCCTGATCGTCATTGCCGACGTTAAGCGCGGGGATATAGGATCGACCTCCGAAGCGTACGCGGCAGCCCATCTGGGGAAGATCCGGATCGGCGAAGCCCGCGTCCCCGTTTTCGACGCGGATTTTGCGACGGTCAACCCGTATCTCGGTACGGACGGCATCGCTCCGTTCCTGAAGGTAATGGCAGAAGAGGACAAAGGGATCTTTGTCCTGGTCAAGACCTCCAATAAGAGTTCCGGAGAATTCCAGGACCAGCTGATGGCGGACGGGAAACGGCTGTACGAGAAGGTAGGGGAAAAAGTCAGCGAATGGGGGCTTTCCTCCATGGAAGGGAATTACAGCAACGTCGGCGCGGTGGTCGGCGCAACTTATCCGGAAGAGGCGGCGATCCTGAGAAAGCAGATGCCGCATACGTTCATCCTGGCGCCCGGTTACGGCGCGCAGGGGGCTTCCGCCCGGGATCTCAAACCGTTTTTTGACAGCAGAAAAGAAGGGGTGATCGTGAATTCGTCCCGCGGGATCATAGCTGCCTGGAAAAAAGAGCAGTATGGCCGTTTCGGGGAAACCGGCTTCGCGGAGGCGGCAAGGCAGGCGGCGGCCGACATGATAGACGACCTGAGGAAAGAGGTGGAATTATGAGCAAACTGCCCGCATATAAGCAGGAATTCATTGAGTTTATGGTAAGAAGCGGGGTCCTGCAGTTCGGATCCTTTACGCTCAAAAGCGGAAGGAAGTCCCCGTTTTTCATGAATGCCGGTGCATATGTATACGGAGGCCAGCTGGAGGCTCTCGGCGAATTTTACGCAAAAGCGATCAACGATCATTTCGGGCTGGACTTCGACGTCCTGTTCGGGCCGGCCTATAAAGGGATCCCGCTTGCGGCGGCGGCCGTAACGGCTATTCACAGGGTGTACGGGAAAGAGATCCGGTACTGCAGCAACCGTAAGGAGATCAAGGACCACGGAGATAAAGGAATCTTACTGGGAAGCAGCCTTTCGGACAACGACCGGGTCGTTATCATTGAAGACGTGACGACGTCGGGAAAATCCATCGACGAAACATTCCCGATCCTGAAAGCGCAGGCGGACGTTTCCGTCATTGGACTGATCGTGTCCCTGAACCGGGAGGAAAAAGCACTGGACAGCGAAAGGAGCGCGCAGGCACAGATCGAGGAAAAATACGGATTTCCCGCAGCATCCATCGTGACCATGAGCGAGGTGACGGAATATCTGACCTCGACGCCGGTGGACGGGAAAATGATCATCGACGATTCTGTCAGAGCGGCTCTTGACGCCTATTACCGGCAGTACGGGGCAAAGCGGTAAAAATGGACGGTGTGAAAAGGCCCAGGCTGTACGGGGCGGCGCATAAGAAAAAGTCGGTAAGGGCCGTCTTTTCCATTTTCCTGGGGCTACTGTCGCTGGCCTCCGGCTGGTCCGTGTTTTACCGGTCCGGGAAAAACGGGGGAGGTACCTTTGCCGGGGACGGACTGGTCATGTTTCTGTGCCTGGTATTCTCCGTAACGGGGATGATCCTGAGCCTCCGTGCGGTGCAGGAAGAGGATTCCCTCCTGATCCTGCCGTATTCCGGCATCGTTCTGAACGGACTGATGCTGGCGGTATGCTGTATGGTATTGTACATGGGCCTTTCTTAAGACGGCGGAGGAGTCCGTCAGTATTTATGGATCTTTATATCAATGAACGTTATCCTCTGGAGATCGGCCGCCTGAAGGAAATTGCGGCCTGCGCCGACACGGATCCGGCTTACCGGGATTTTTTTGAGAAAACAGCCCGGGAGCTTCTCCTGTTTGAAGAAGAAAGACTGTTTCTGATAAGCGGCGCCGCAAGGACTGAAGAGGAATGGCGGGAAGCGAACAGGTGTCTGTACGAGGATATCCTTCCGGAAAACTATGCCGGAAGTTTTGTGAATCCCCGGACGGCCTGCGCTGAATGGGGAACGGAATACGGCAGGGTCCTGTCGGCGCTGGCATGGGAAATGCGCAGCTGCATCCCTTATATTTACGAAGGCGCGGACGACCGTGTGCAGATCAGGATGGAACTGTTTCTGGAGTTCTGTTCGGCTTTTGCGGCAGCCTGTGCCGAAACGGGGACAGGGGTTCCCCCCGTGTCCCACCTGAAGCAGAAGCTGTACCGGTATGTGTATGACAATCTTCCGGAAGAGACGTTCTTCCAGGTGACCGGAAGCCTTACCAGCGTGAAGGGGAGAGCCGCCGGGATCCTGGACGAAGAAGATCCGGCCGATCCCTGCACCGTGTACCGGTACGGGGAGTATATATCGGATAACGAGACGGGGATCGCCGCCTATCTGGCCTCGCTTCCTGAGGAGAAGATCTCCCTGATGGCCGGCGTGTTTACCGAAGGCTACCGAGCGGGCTTTGAAGCTGCCGGGAAAGACCTTTCCAAAAAAAAGACGGCAGGTCTGTACTATCATGCCGGTTTTGAGGCCGTGATGGTCCGGGCGAGGGATAATCTCCGAAAAATGGGCCTGGAGATCGTTGTTCCCAGGATCGTGCCGTCTTTCTTCAGCCTTTTTTCGGCGTCGCCGTCTGGGCTGGAAGGCGCGGCGCCAAACCTGCAGACCCGGCAGGATCACAGTGAAGACCTGGCCCTGATCCTGGACGAGGAACTTGTTACCAGAAAAACGGACGTACTGGCCGGCGTATACAGAAAATGCCGTGAAGAGACGATCCTTTACGCAGGCCCGGCCGTGCAGGAGACGTTCGGGGAGAAGCCGTTTACGCCGAAGATCCGGAAAGAGGCATGCGCGTTAAGCGCGCCTGACCGGGAAAAGCTGGCTGCCCTGCGGGCAAAAGAAGCGCTGCTCTATGATGAAGCCGTGATCGGAAGAGAAAGAAGTTTTACGATCATCGCGTTTCCTCTTCCCGAGATATCGGAAACGGCTTTCCCGGAGATATTCGACGCGGTCGTCCGGATCAATACGCTCGATTCCGGCGAATATCGGGCGATCCAGCAGAAGATCATCGACGCGATGGACGGAGCCGTCACCCTGCAGGTCAGAGGGAAGGGAAATAACCGTACGTGTCTGGACGTTTCCATCATGCAGCCCCGCGATCCCGCCCGGGAGACCGTTTTTGAAAACTGCACGGCAGACGTCAATATCCCGGTCGGAGAGGTGTTTACGACTCCTGTCCTGAAAGGAACGAACGGGATCCTGCACGTGTCGGAAGTATTTATCGAAGGATACCGCTTCCTGGATCTGTACCTGCGGTTTGAGGACGGAATGGTCGCCGATTACGGATGCGGCAATTTCGCGGATCCGGAAGAGGGCAGGAGATATGTGGAAAACCATATCATGTTACATCATAAGAGCCTGCCGATGGGCGAGTGCGCCATAGGAACAAATACCGCGGCCTACGCGGCCGCCCGGAAATACGGGATCCTGGACAGGCTTCCGGTCCTGATCGCCGAAAAGACCGGCCCGCATTTTGCCGTGGGCGATACCTGCTATTCTTCGGAAGAGGAGAACAGGGTCTGCAATCCGGACGGTAAAGAGATCGTCGCGAAAGACAACGAGATCTCGATCCTGCGCAAAACGGCACCGGAAAAGGCTTATTTCGGCTGTCATACGGATATTACGCTCCCGTTCGGGGAAGTGGCTTATATTTCAGCTGTTCGAAAAGACGGGAAAACAACGGACATTATCCGGGACGGACGCTTTGCAGTGCCGGGAACGGACAGGCTGAACGAGGACCTGACGTAAAATAAAAAATATCCGGATATTTTATATCCTGTCATATTAAGCAGTGACAAAGAAACATTATTGGTATAAAATAGTACGGAATGGATTTTACCCATATGAAAGGACAAAGGTCATGGCAAAAAGAAGAAACAAAGCAAGAATTTTAGCTGCTGTATTGGTGCTTGCAATGGTGCTGGGAATGATCGGCTCCTCTTTTGCAAGCCATGCGGCAACGGCGACGGTAGCCGGCACAGGCGTCAGGATCCGTGAGTCCGCGTCGACCAGTTCAAACCAGATCGGGACCGCGAATACCGGAGATACGTTCGAAGTCGGCGATCCTGTCACGGCTTCAGACGGCGCGAAATGGTACCGCGTTACTTTAAGCAACGGACAGAGCGGTTACATCAGGAGCGATCTGCTTTCAGTCGCGGAAGATCCCACACCGGCCCCTCAGCCGACTCCTCAGCCGCAGCAGCCTGTGGAACAGCCGGCGCAGCAGGAACAGCCGGAACCGTCCGTGCCTGTCCAGTCCGTTGAGAACGAGAAATATCAGCTGGTCAACGTACCGACCGATTCCGGTGCTGACCAGTGGTACGTCTATGATTATGAAGACGGATTAAGGATCAAGGTCGAAGACCTTTCCCAGTACGATACGATCCGTGCCAATGCCGAGAAATACCAGAAGAGCGCAGGACGCTACAAGACCATGATGATCATCTTCGCGATCCTCGCGGTCCTTGCGCTTGCAGCCCTTGTATATCTGTTCCTCAGATACCGTGACGAGACTTCCGGAGAGGTCACGATCGACCGCACCAAGAGGGGCGCTGCCCGTCCGGGACAGTCCCGCATCCGGAATGCAGGAGATAACGGAGCGGCAAGAGCCGGCCGAAGCGGCAGGCCTTATCCGTCCGGACAGCAGGGCGGCCGCGGAATTCCGGCAAGACGGCCGGTTCAGGGACAGGCTCCCGACGGCGCACAGCGCGCTGCCCGTCCGCAGGCCGGACAGCCGGCGCCGGGACAGGTCAGAAGACCGGTAAGACCGCAGCAGGCTCCTGAAGGTGCAGCACGCCCGGCACAGCCCGGAAGCGCTTCCGCACAGCCGGTCCGCCGCCCGCAGCCTTCACAGGCCGCGCCGTCCGATCAGGCTCCGGCAAGAAAACCCGCACCGGCCAGAAATTTTGCGGCTGACGAAGATCTTGATTACGGATTCCTGAAGAATAAAGAATAAGGATCTTATACGGGGATCTTCCCGATCCCTGATTTGCCTTCCGATTGACCTTTATTGCCACCTGTTATACAATGTGTATAACAGGTGGCGTTTCTTTACGGGAAATGTATTACCGGAGAGAGGAGGACAAAGATTGCTGCCATGATGGTCATAGAAATCGATTTCAGCAGTGATGAGGCAATTTACCAGCAGCTCTGCAACCAGATCATCCGCGACATTGCCATGTCCCGTCTGACTGACGGGGAGGTGCTTCCTTCCGTCAGGCAGCTTGCGGAGGACATCGGCATAAACATGCATACGGTCAATAAGGCTTATACCGTTCTGAAACAGGAAGGCTACGTCAAGGTGGACAGGCGTAAGGGTGCCGTCATTTCCGTAAGCAGCGATAAGGAACAGGCGCTGGAAGCGGTGCGCAAGGATCTGTCTTCTGTCCTTGCGGAAGCGTGCTGCCGCAATATTACGAAAGAAGATATACACAGGATGGTAGACCAGATCTATGATACATTTCCGTCGAGATGACGGGATACGGAAAATGGAGTTTCGGAAATATGGATAACAGATATACGGCAAGTGCAGAAGCCGCCCTCCGGCTGGCCAGAGAGGCCGCGGAGGAAGGCAGACAGAATTACATCGGTTCGGAACATCTCCTGATGGGGCTGATCCGCGAGCCGCTCGGTGTGGCGTCTCGGGTACTGACGGAGAATCTGGTAACGGAATCGAGGATCCGGGATATGATCTCCCAGCTGAATATTCACAGCGGCGACCTGGCGCTGATGGATAAGGACGGCTTTTCTCCCCGCTGCCAGAAGATCCTTAATCTGGCGGCGGATCAGGCGGCCAATTATCACAGCGTCCGGATCGGGACGGAGCATATCCTGCTGGCCATGATCCTGGAAGAGGAAAATGTGGCGGTCAAGATCATGGAATCCCTTGGCGTCAACCCGGCCAAGATCTATTTTGAGGTCCTCGCCTCCATCGGCCAGGATCCTTCCCTTCATAAAAATGACCTGCAGGGTAAGGGCGTGCCGGAAGCCAGGAAGGATTCCATCCTGGACCAGTATTCAAGAGACCTGACGGCGCTGGCCCGGGAAGGAAAACTGGATCCTGTGATCGGCAGGGAAGACGAGATCCGGCGCGTCATCCAGATCTTAAGCCGGAGGACAAAGAACAATCCCTGCCTGATCGGGGAGCCCGGAGTCGGAAAAACGGCCATAGTGGAAGGGATCGCCCAGCGGATCGTAGCCGACGAGGTGCCTCAGACAGTACGGAACAAACGGCTCCTGACCCTGGATCTGGCCGGTATGGTGGCCGGGTCAAAATACCGGGGCGAGTTTGAAGAAAGAATCAAAGGCGTGATCCGGGAAGTCATTGAAGACGGGAACGTCCTGCTGTTCCTGGATGAGATCCATACGGTGATCGGGGCCGGCGGCGCCGAAGGAGCCATCGACGCGTCGAATATCCTGAAGCCGTCCCTGGCCCGCGGCGAGCTGCAGCTGATCGGGGCGACGACGGTCGGGGAATATCATAAATACATCGAAAAAGACGCAGCGCTGGAACGCCGTTTCCAGCCAGTGACGGTGGAAGAGCCGGATATCCGGGAAGCAACGGCGATCCTGAAGGGTATCGTCCACCGGTATGAAGAACATCACGGAGTAGTGATCGAAGAGGAAGCGATCGAAGCGGCCGTGGAATTATCGGAACGCTATATCAACGACCGGAATCTTCCGGATAAGGCGATCGACGTCATTGACGAGGCATGCGCGGCTGCCAGGATTCGGGCGCTGGACGGCAGGGAAGACGGTCTGAAGGATCTGCACAGCCGGATCCGGGAGGAAGACAGGGCCATGGCACAGGCGGTCGCCGAAGGCGATTTTGCCGCCGCGAAAAGGGCCCGGAGAAGGCAGGACCGGCTGATCGCGAAAGCTGCTTCGCTCCATGAGAAAGCGGAAGTGCAGGAAGCTGAAAAAGAAAGAGTGACGGCATCGGACGTCGCGAAAGTGATCTCTGTCTGGACCCGGGTCCCGGTCACGCAGCTGACGGAAAAGGAAAGCAGGCGGCTGATGCGCCTGGAAGAGGAGCTTCATAAACGGGTGATCGGGCAGGAGGAGGCGGTCCGTGCCGTTTCGCGGGCGATCCGGAGAGGACGGGTAGGTCTTCAGGATCCCAACCGGCCCATCGGTTCTTTCCTGTTCCTGGGGCCGACCGGCGTCGGAAAAACGGAGCTTTCCAAGGCTCTGGCCGAGGTGATGTTCGGCTCAGACCAGGATATGATCCGCGTCGATATGTCCGAGTATATGGAACAGTATTCTGTTTCCAAGATCATTGGATCGGCGCCCGGGTACGTCGGATATGAGGAGGGCGGACAGCTTACCGATAAGATCAGACAGCACCCCTATTCGGTCGTTTTGTTTGACGAGATCGAAAAGGCGCACCGGGATGTGTTCAACGTCCTTCTCCAGATCCTGGACGAAGGTCATATCACGGATGCCAAAGGCAGGAAAGTCAACTTCAAGAATACGATCGTTATCATGACGTCCAATATCGGCGCGCAGCGGATCGTGGAACCCAAGACGCTGGGCTTCGGGGCGAAAGCAACGGAAGAACAGAATTATGAGAAAATGAAGGCAGGCGTCATGGAGGAGGTCCGGAGAGTCTTTCGTCCGGAGTTCATCAACCGGATCGATGAGATCCAGGTATTTCACGCGCTGACCAAAGATGAAATGAAGCAGATCACTTCGCTTCTTTGCAGGGATCTGATCAGGCGGGCGAAGGATCAGCTGGACATCTCGCTGAGGGTCACGCCGGCCATGAAAACGTACCTCGTGGATCATTACGCCAATGACAAGATGGGTGCACGGCCGTTAAAACGTGCAGTCCAGACGGTGATCGAAGACCCGCTGTCCGACGAGATCCTTTCCGAAAGGATCCGTCCGGGAGACAAGGTCACGATCGGGATCAGACAGGATAAGGCTGAATTCAGGAAGGTCTGAACCGGAGGAATATGGCAAAGGCAAAAAAAATGACCGCTTTCTTCTGCCAGGAATGCGGTTTTGAATCTTCCAAATGGACCGGACAGTGTCCGCAGTGCCGTGCCTGGAACAGTATGGTGGAGGAACCGGTTTCTTCGAAGCCGGCCTCCGGCACAGGGCACTTTCAGACAGCTGTCCCGGAAGCATTAAAGAATTCGAAGAACGTTCCGGTACCGCTTTCAGCTGTCAGCCGGACGCCGAGGATCAGGATCCATACCGGCTTTCCGGAGATGGACCGCGTGCTGGGCGGCGGGATCGTCAAAGGATCGCTGGTCCTTTTAGGCGGCGATCCGGGCATCGGGAAATCAACCCTCCTTCTTCAGACGGCCGCGAATCTGGCCGGGCAGGGTGAAAAAGTCCTGTATGTTTCCGGCGAAGAATCGCTTGAACAGATCGCCCTGCGGGCGGAAAGGATCGGAGGGGCGAAGGACAGCCTGAAGTTTTTCTGCGAAACGGACCTGGAAGAGATCACCGCAGCTGTGGCGGCCGAAAAACCGGCGCTGGTCGTGATCGATTCCATCCAGACCATGTTTTCTCCCGACGTGCAGTCCGCGCCGGGTTCCGTTTCCCAGATCCGGGAAACGACCGGGCTGCTGCTGAGGATCGCGAAAGAGAGCGGCATTGCCTTTTTCATCATCGGCCATGTGACCAAGGACGGAAGTGTGGCCGGCCCGCGGATCCTGGAGCATATGGTGGATACGGTACTCTATTTTGAAGGAGACCGCTATGCTTCTTACCGGATCCTCCGCGGGGTGAAAAACCGCTTCGGGTCGACCAACGAGATCGGGATTTTTGAGATGCTTTCAGAAGGACTTCGGGAGGTGGAGGATCCGTCCGGTTTTATGTTAAGCGAGAAGCCGGCCTCCGCAAGCGGCGCCGTCGTCACCTGCGTCATGGAAGGAACGAGGCCGATCCTGACGGAGGTGCAGGCACTCGTTACACGGACGTCTTACGGATTTCCGAAGCGGCAGGCAGCCGGGGTGGATATCAACCGGGCGGGCGTCCTTCTGGCGGTCATGGAGAAGCACATGAAGCTGCCGCTTTCCCAGTATGATGCGTATATCAGCCTGGCCGGCGGCCTGAGGGAAAAAGAACCGGCGCTGGATCTGGGAATCGTCCTGGCGCTTTTATCGGGCCTGAAGGGCAGACCGGTCCCGGAAGGGTTTATCGTATTCGGGGAAGTCGGCCTCTCCGGTGAAGTCCGTTCGGTCGGCATGGCCGCGCAGCGGATCCGGGAAGCAGTGAAAATGGGGTACCGTGACTGTATCCTCCCGGGGAGCAATATCCGGAAACTGCCGGATATCGAAGGCATCCGGCTGCACGGTATCAGCAGGATCAGCGAGCTTTTTTCACTTTTTGAGAATAACGGGGAACTATGAGATTCTATCATCTGTCGGATCTGCATTTCGGAAAATCGGTTTACGGGCAGTCGATGCTGGAAGACCAGCGATTCTGGACAGATCGTTTCCTGGAGATCTGCGCTGCCGGCAGGCCGCAGGCCGTCCTGATCGCGGGCGACGTTTACGACCGTTCCGCTCCTTTGGCCGAAGCAGTCGTCCTGCTGGACCGTCTGCTGACGGAGCTCTCGGAGATGGGTATCCCGGTCCTGATGATCGCCGGAAACCACGACAGCGGGCAGCGGCTTTCCTTCGGAAAGACCATGCTTTCCAGACAGAATATCCATATCGCCGGAACGGTGCGGAAGGAGATGGAGCATGTGACGTTCCCCGATCCTGACGGATTCGGACCGGTCGATTTCTGGCTGATGCCGTATCTTTTCCCGGAACAGGTCTCCGAGCTGCTGCAGGACGATACGGTCCGCAGTTACGAAGCGGCTGTCCGGAAACTCCTTTCCCTGCAGAATATCGATCCTTCCGGACGGAATGTGATCCTGTCCCATCAGAACGTTACGGCTTTCGGGAAAGAAATGGAAAGGGACGGCTCGGAGTCCATGATCGGCGGCGTCGGGCAGGTCGATTATTCAGCCTACGATCTGTTCGATTATGCGGCGCTCGGACATATCCATTCATCTTATCCGGTTGGCCGGGATGCCGTAAGATACGCCGGCACGCCGCTTTGCTATCATTTTTCCGAGACCGGGAAGACCGGGCGGGGATTTCTGGAAGTGGAACTGGGCCGTAAAGGGGAGGCGCCGTCCGTCGTAAAGAAAGAGATCGAACCGCTCCACCGGATGCGGTATTTTTCCGGTCCCAAAGAGAAGATCATGGAGCTTCTCCAGTCTGATTCGGGGCGCGGCGAATATATCGGGATCACGCTGACGGATGAGCGGATCACGCCGGAGATCCATCATTATTTTCATACCCTGCTCACAGCCAGGGACAGTATCCTGATGGAACTCATCTCTTCCTTCCGCGCCTTCGGTACCGCCGGCCTCATCCCGGACGAAGCCGCGCCGGAATCAAAACCGGTAGAGGATCTGTTTGCCGGTCTGTACAGGGAGCAGAACGCGGACGTGCCGCCCTCCGACGACGAATACGAAATGATGCGGTACGTCGGGGAGATGGTCAGAAACAGGGATCCTCATGAACCGCCGGAGGAAAAAGAGATCGCGCGGATCGTCCGTCACGCGAAGAAAACCGGGGAGAACAACGGATGAAACCGATCACACTGGAAATGACGGCATTCGGCTCATACGCGGAAACAGCCAGGATCGATTTTTCGAAATTCAGGAGCGGCATTTTTCTGGTAACGGGAGATACCGGCGCCGGGAAGACCACGATCTTCGACGCGATCGTGTTCGCTTTGTACGGGACGCCCAGCGGGCCGGACCGGAAAGCGGATATGATGCACTGCGATCATGTCAGTAAATCGCAGGATACGGAAGTCGAACTCTGTTTTGAACAGGGCGGCCGGGAATATAAGGTGAAAAGGACCCTTCATTATTCCAAAAAGAGAGGGTCTTCGAACGAATACAGCGACGAAGCGAAAATTGACGGCGTGCTGATCGAACCGGACGGACAGACTGTCACGGTGTCGGGGAAAGTGACGGACCGGATCACGGAGATCCTGGGCCTGAATAAAGACCAGTTCCGCCAGATCGTCATGCTGGCGCAGGGCGAGTTTAAGCAGTTCTTAAAATCCGACAGCGAAAAAAAGAGCGAGATTCTTGGAAAGCTTTTCGACAATTCCGTGTATCTGTGCTATGAGGAGATGATCACCCGCGCGGCGCAGGTATTGAGGGAGGAAAGAAAAGAAAGCAAAGAAAAGATCCGAACGGCTATGGAGCAGGCCTTCCGGCCGCCGGAAGAGACCGGGGCATTTCCGAATGACGACGCATGGCTTCCTGAAAGTCCTGCGCTGACAGAGAATCTGGAAAAGCTGATCTGCCTGGAAAAAGAAGACCTGGAATCGGCTGCCCGGTACAGAACGAAGTGCCAGGAAGCCAGGGAGGCGCTGCTTGCCGAACTTTCGACGGCTGATCTGCATAACCGGCTGCTGAACGAACTGGACGATAAAACGAAGATTCTGGACGGACTGCGCGCGCGAACGGACGAAATGGCGGATCTTCGCAGCCGTACCGCAAAGATCAAAGCATACAGCCGGATCGTTTCCCCGGCGGGAAAAAGCCTTCGCGAGGCGGAACAGGGGCTGTCGGAACTGGAAGCAGGCATTGCGGGATTAAAGGAAAGCCTGCAGCGGTTCGAGGCAAAAAAAACTGCCGCCGAAGAAGCGGTGAAAAACGACGGAGAGGCCAGGACGCGAGCGGATTCCCTGGAGGCGGAGCTCCGCTCCCTCAGGGACTCCCTGCCGAAGTACGAAGAACTGAAAAAGCTGGAACTGACAGTCCGGGAAAAAAAGGAAGCGGTACGCCGGGATACGGAAAAGCTGGCGAAAGGAAAGGAGCAGCTGCAGGTCCTTTTACAGGAAACGCTGGAGGTCAGGGCATATTACGACAGCATCTACCGGCGCTATATCGAAGGACAGGCCGGGATCCTGGCGGAAGGACTCCGGCAGGAGCTGAACGAAAAAGGCGGGGCATTATGTCCGGTCTGCGGAACCAGGATCCGTCCGGAAAACGCGGAGCACCTGGCGCACGCGGAAGAAGACGCGCCGTCTCAGGAGAGCCTCGAACAGGCCAGACTTGCCTTTGAAGAGAAAGACAAGGCCCGGAATGACGAGTCAGGACGTCTCCAGGCGCTGACGGCAAAGATCGATACGGAAAAAAAGAACGTCGATTCCTGGCAGGAGGATCTGGAAAAACGCCGGAAAGACCTTCCGTTTGCCGGAAAAGAAGAAGTCGCTGAAAAGATCGGCAGTCTGACGGCGGAGAAAGAAGACCTCAGGCGGCGGATCGAAGCCCATATGAACGAAAAGGAAGAGGCGCAGAAGCGCTTCAACCTGGTCAGAGGATCTCTGGATACGGAGCAGAAAAAACTTCCCGTCTTCAGAAACCGGCTGGAGCAGGCACGGAGCGAATATGAAAGGGTCCTGGAAGAGACCGGATTTATGACGCCGGATGCGGCCGCGGCGGCTGCGGAAGGGATCCGTGATCCTGAAGCCTGGATCACGGATGCGGAAAAAAGCCTGCAGAAGTACGAAGC
>JAEEGL016906812.1_pt1 | contig 14821 bp, 16 predicted proteins | sample 9134231 | NCBI WGS metagenome assembly JAEEGL01 (sample SAMN16246548, study PRJNA631951) | gut metagenome | biome: gut microbiome; feature: rumen; material: fiber-attached | host: Bos | place: Iran: Karaj | collected 2018-10 | reverse complement strand
CCTCTTCCGTCAGCACGCCGATGTACCGGTACGTGAGCAGGAAGAGCGTGACCAGCATGCCCGGAACATGCAGCCTCCGCAGCGCGGCGCAGAACCGGTCGACCGGTGTCGTCGCGATCAGCAGGAACGACGCCATCAGGCACAGCGTGCCCTTCAGCATCAGCGTCAGCATGGAGATCACGCCGCCGGAGATCGGGACTGTTCCGATCCGCAGTACGATCTCGCGGTCGAAAATCGGGTTGAACAGCCCGACAGCCAGAACAAGCGGCAGAACGATGCGCAGTTTGTAAAAACAGGTGCGCACGGGGATGCCGCTGACCTGAAACAGTATGACGGGATAGAGAAGCATGATCGCCAGAGGCGCGAGCGCGTACTTGCCGAAGGACATGACGATGACGATATAGCTTACGGTCGTCAAAAGCTTGGCAAGCGGGTCAAGCGCATGCACAGGCGAGGCATGCGACGCAAGCTCATCCATCTCCCGCAGTTCGGTTATGGCTTTTCTTGTTTTGTCCATGGATCAAGGTCCCTTATGTTGATGCCGAAAAGGCGCATCGTCCGATGCGCCTTTTCGGAAATGCAGTTCAAACGAATATGGAAAGGATCACTGTTTTGCTTTTTTCTTGCGGAAGAAGCCGCCGATGAAGCAGATCGCAAGCGCCACGGCCGCGACGATCGCGCCGCCGACGATGCCGGAAACCGTAGTGCCCGCAGGGCTTTCACTGTCTGCAAAGGCATAGTCGGGCAGGAAGGAAGTGGTCTCCTGGATCTCGGCCGCCTTGTCGGCTGCATCGGACTGTATGCCGAAATCTTCCTCGTCAAGGCCCATATTCTCGGAATAGCCCTCTTCGGTGTTGCCGAACAGCGCCCATTCAAGGCCGTCCGGGTTGGAGCTTGCCAGCAGCGACAGGCCGCCGCCGACGATCAGCGCAACGACCGCGAGGATGATGATGACGGTCTTCAGGCTGCTCTTTGCCTTGCCCTTGTCTCCGGAGGTGTCGACCTCCTGCAGAAGCTCTGGACGGGCTTCATACACAAAGACGAGGACCGCCGCCGTAACGATGCCTTCGATCAGACCGATGGCAAGGTGGATGGGCTGCATCAATGCGCAGAACGAGCCGAACGGAAGCTCCGTGATGCCGGAGATCGTGGTCTCGAGGACAACGGAGAACGCGCCGAGCTGCAGCGTCACGACGCAGCCGATGATGGCCGCGACGATGATGCGCATGCGCTGCCCGGCTTTGTCGCCCATGCCGGAGAACCATTTGGAGCGCATGATGGGCCGCCAGATCAGATAATATCCGACAAAGCAGCCGTAGAAGGCCATGTTCCATATGTTCGCGCCCAGCGCGAGCAGGCCGCCGTCGGCAAAGAAGAAGCACTGGATCGCCAGAATCACGATCATGGAGAGGAATCCGGCCTGCGGGCCGAGCAGCGCGGACAGCAGCATACCGCCGCACATGTGGCCGGAGGAACCGGTGCCGGGGATCGTATAGTTGATCATCTGTCCGGCAAAGACCAGAGCGGCCGTGACCGCCATGGTCGGGAGTTTCTGCGGATTGTCGTCCTTGCGGAGCTTATAGATGCTGTAGCCTGCAACAGCGGCGCTGGCCGCATACATGACTGCGGCTGTACCCGGCGCCAAAAGCGCGTCTGCCATATGCATAAAACATACCCCATTTCTTTTGAATAGTACAGCTTTAGTATAGTAGCATGTAAGCTTTGCCGCAAGCCGGGGTGGGGGATATGTTTTTACAAAAAAACGCAGGCTTTTTTCATCCGCCCCCGGGGCTTGTCGGATAGACGGGAGTATGGTATAATACTTGGAAAGCATCGGGAATTGGAGAAACAGGCATGGACGAGCAGAATAAAAAGGAATTATCGCAGGAAGAGCTTCATGCGATCATGCATGAGCATGGAATAGAACATGACCACGGGACGGGACACCGGCACCATCACGAAAATTCCAAGGCGGTGATCAATCGCCTGTCGCGCATCATCGGCCATCTGCAGGCCGTACGGCGCATGGTGGAGGAGGACCGGGACTGCTCGGAGGTACTGATCCAGCTTGCCGCCGTACGTTCGGCGCTCGACAGCGCCGGCAAGGTGATCCTGCAGGATCACATGCAGCACTGTATCGTCGAAGCCGTACACAGCGGCGATCAGCAGGCGATAGACGATCTTCTGAAGGCGATAGACCGGTTCATGGGATAAGAAAACGCAGCCGCACGGATCTTCCGTGCGGCTGTTCTTTGTTTTTGATTTTATTCGGCAAAACCGAAACGGTTGAAGTCGTAGCTTCCCGTGCCTTCATAGGTGAAGTACAGGGCTTTCTTGCCGCTGCCGATGTTCAGCGGAGCGGAGAAGACCGTCCAGTTTTTGCTCTGCTTGACCGGGATGCGGGCGACGACTTCGCCGCCGCGTCCGTCGCGCACGACGAAATGGCCGATGCCGGTGCCGCGGGTTTCGACGCAGACGGTTTTCGCGGTCTTGAAATCGAAATAACGGTAGCCCGCGGTCGCGCCGTCCACCATGTTGTTGATGTACTGGTTCGGGTTGTCCTCGCGGTCCTCGCCCTCCTGCGTAAAGGCCGGGTGATTCTCGTTCTGCTGATCCGGCAGGCTTTCCGTGGTGCCGTTTTTGCTGAACAGATGGCAGGCGATGCGCGCTTCGTACATGCCCTCATCCTTCAGCGGGCCGCCGTTGAGGCCGCAGGATGTGATCTCCGCCTGATGGAAGGCTTCGCCGTCAAAACAGATCTCCTCGGCGCAGGCCTGACGGGAGAAGAAGTGGCGGTTGGTCTGGCGGTGATAGAAGACGTACCATTTGCCGTTTACGAAAGCCACGCTGCCGTGGGTGTTTCCGCGGTAGTTGAGCGCTTCGGTGTTGCCGTTTGCGCCGATGTCCGCGTTGGAGACGAGCACGCCGCCGAAGTGGTATTCGCCCAGCGGCGAATCGGCGACCGCCCAGCAAAGCTCATGCATCCAGCAGGAGGAATAGACGAAGTAGTATTTGCCGTTGATCTTGCGGATGGAGCTTGCCTCGAAGAAGGGGTGCGCTTCATATTCGGTGCCGTCGGCGTCGTTGATGATGGGCAGATTGTGCTAAGGGCCGTCCTTGACGGTGATCATATCCTGTTCAAGCTCCATCTTCAGACTGTCCTTGTCGACCGGGGTCTGCTTGTAGCGCGGGGAGTTGCCGGAGAACAGATAGATGCGCTTGTCGTCGTCGATGAAGATGCCCGGGTCGAACTGGCGGATCTCGTCGGGACGGGAGCCAAGGATATCGCCGTTTTTGTAGCGCACGAAATCGAGGAATTCATAGGGGCCGACAGGATTGTCCGCGACCGCCACGCCGATCTCCTTGAGGAAATCGAGGCAGTAATAGAGATAATACTTCCCGTCGTTGCCCTGGCAGACGTCCGGCGCCCACAGCGCGTGCGCGCCGTCGCGGTTGCGCGGATCCTGCGTTTTTTTGTAGATCACGCCCTCATAGCGCCAATCGGACAGATCGTCCTCCGGGGCGGACCAGCAGACGTAGTCGTTTGCGCAGTAGACTTTGCCGTTGAAGCGGTCATGGCTGCCGTAGATATATAGGCGGTGGTTGAATACGCGCGGTTCGCCGTCCGGGATATACTCATAGCTCGGAAGATAGGGATTGAAAACCTGCTGTTTCATGACAAATCTCCTTTGTATGTTTTATAGGTCCAGTATAGCCGATCTTTCCTCGAAATGCAAGGCGGGATCAGGCAAAAATCTCTTCCTCGAGGATCCGTGCAAAGGCTTCCAGCCCCGCCTGGTCTTCTTCGGAGAAGCGGGAGAAAACCGTGCTGTCGATATCGAGCACGCCGATCACGCGGCCGCTTTCATGCAGCGGGATCACGATCTCGGAATTGGACGCGCTGTCGCAGGCGATATGCCCCTTGAAGGTATGCACATCGTCCACGCGCAGGGTCTTATCCTGCGCGACTGCGCCGCCGCACACACCTTTGCCGACCGGGATCTCTATGCAGGCGATCTTGCCTTGGAACGGGCCGAGAACGAGCTTGTTCTCCTCGATGAAATAAAAGCCCGCCCAGTTCAGGCCGTCCAGCGCGTCATAGAGAAGCGCGGAAGCGTTGGCAAGATTGGCGATCTTGTGCGGGATCTCATGGATAAGCGCGCGGAGGCGCGCGTTGAGCTCGGTATAATCCGTCATGTTTATTCCTGTTCCTTTCCTGATTTGTTTTCAGTATACCGTATATCCCGGTCTTGTCAAGAACACTTGCGCGCCGATGAAAAAAATGATATAATGAAGCATCTTATATGACAGGCAGGCGGTTTAGATGAAGATCATCGATATTTTGAAACAGGATACGCTCTCCATGTCCTTTGAGGTGTTCCCGCCGAAGAAAGCGTCCGGCCTTGCCGGCGTGAAGGCAACGACGGAGGAGATCGCGAAGCTGAAGCCCTCGTTTATGAGCGTCACCTACGGCGCGGGCGGCGGAACGAGCAAGTATACGCTCGACATCGCCGACAACCTGCAGAACAAATGCGGCATGCCGACGCTCATGCATCTGACCGGCGTATCTTCCACCCGGGAATATGTGCAGGCCCGTATCGAGGAGATCAAAAATGCCGGGATCGAGAACATCATGGCGCTGCGCGGTGATCTGACGCCGGAGCTGGAGAATTCCGACAGAAGCGGCTGGGCCTACCGTTATGCGACGGACCTCATCCGGGAGCTGAAGGAATGCGGCGCGGATTTCTGCATCGGCGGCGCGTGCTATCCGGAGGTGCATCCGGAGAGCGCAAACCGGCGTGAGGATATCCTGCATCTGAAAGAAAAAGTGGATGCGGGCGTCGAATTCCTGACGACGCAGATGTTTTTTGACAACGGTCTGTTCTTCGCGTTCCTTTACAAGCTGCGCGAGGCCGGGATCGACGTTCCGATCGTTCCGGGCATCATGCCCATCACGACCGCCGTTCAGGTCGATAAGGCGATCAAGCTGTCCGGCTCCTTCATGCCGTACCGGTTCAAGAGCCTTGTGGACAAATTCGGCTCCGATCCCGATGCCATGAAGCAGGCGGGCATCGCCTACGCGACCGATCAGATCATAGATCTTTTCGCAAACGGCATCACGAACGTGCACGTCTATTCGATGAACAAGCCTGACGTCGCCGCGGCGATCCAGGCCAATCTGAGCAGTATCCTCGGAAAATAAAAACGGCAAAGATAAAAACGATCCCGGAAAGCAGACGCTTTCCGGGATCGTTTCTTTTTGAAACTTACAGGCTTTTGTTGAGCTCGTGCGGCTCGATGACGCGCTCGCGCACGGCATTCTCGATCAGCTCGCCGAGGAAGCCGCAGGTCGCCGTGGACTGATACGGCGCGATATAGAACAGTTCGAGCAGACCGAAGGTCAGCAGGGAGAGCAGGTGCCAGCCGAGGAAGCTCAGTTCGAAGACGAACAGCTCGCCCTTGTGGCCGCGCATGATGCGCTTGGAAAGATTGAGCGACTCCATTGCCTCAACGTCCGGATAATTGGCCAGGATATAAGGGCAGAGCGCGTATTCAAAGGATTTGATGATACCGGGGATGATGAAAAGGAGGCTCCACAGGAAGACCCACAACGACATCCAAAGGACGCCGCCGAGCTTGCGGCCGTAGTTGAAGCCGAAACCCTGCTGGAACATGGTGGAGAATTCGGGAGAGCCGCCGTAGAATACGCTGGTGAAATGGCAGGTCACGCCGAGCTCCAGCGGGATGATCACGAGGAGCAAAATGGGCCCGAGATAGCTTGAAAAGCCCATGATGACGCCTGCGACGAGTATGACGGCGATGCTCACACCGTAGTTCATTTTAAAGGCCGCTTTGGCCTGTTCTTTGATTTCCTGACGAAGACGCATGACTGCATCCCTCCGTTTCTCTGAGAACTTCGAAATAGTATTATACGGCAAAATCCGTCATTTTGCAAGAGGGGAGACTTCGGTAAGCTTATCTCCCGCTTTTTTGAGGAGCGGCGGGACGCCGCCTTCGCAGACGAGGGCAAGCTTATGCAGCGCGCGCGTGCAGAGAAGATACAGCATGTTCGCGCCGATATCCTCCGGACACAGCGCGATGACCGCGTCGAATTCAAGGCCCTTGGTGTAGGCGGCGGGCATAACGATGACGCCGCGCTGCAGGTTTTTATCCGGATCCTCGTAAAGCGTCGCCATATCTCCGATCCGCCCGCTCAGCTTTTTGGCTGCCTTTAGGCTCGGGCAGATCACGCCGACCGACTGCATGCCTTCGGCAAACCCGCTTTCCAGCAGCGATTTTACGGCCTGCGCCGCGTCTTCACAGCGGATCAGGCACGGCGTTTCGCCGCTGCGGCTGAAATAATCAAAGCTGTCGCTGTGGATGAATCCGGCGGCAAGCTCGTTGATCGGCCCCGTGGAGCGGTAACTTCTTGTCAGGCGCGAGACGCGGTGGCCCGGATAGAGGCGGGAAAAATCCTCCTCTTTCTCGATGCCGACATAGGGGAAAACGTTCTGGTTGACGTCCGCCAGCACGGTAAAGGCCGCGCGCGGATAACACATGCGAAGAAGCGTGTGATGCAGCGGGGAATAATCCTGCGCTTCGTCCAGAAGCACTTGCTGGATCTGCGTGGAGGGCGTCAGTTCGCCGGAAAGCGCGCGGATCAGCGCAAGCGCGAGCACGTCTTCGTATTCGGGACGGCCCGATTCCAGATTCTTTACGGTCTGCGTATAGGCGGCAAGGCTTTCGCCCTGCGCTTCAAACTCCGCGCGAAGAAGGTCCAGATAGATCTCCTCCGGCGTACGGGCGTTGTTGCGGTTGATATAGGCGTAGGCGTTTTCGTAAGCGCCGCGCTGGATGCGCAGGAACGCTTCGTCCAGTTCGTCCGGGAAGCGCGTTTCGCTCTGCTTGGAAAGCGCTTTGCGGATCTCGCCGGAATTGCGCTCAAAATAGGCGTCCAGTATGGTTTTGACACAGTCGCGCGCATAGCCGAGCACGGCCGCGAAAGGACGCGAGGCGTGCATGGTGTTGCAGCGCTGCGTGAAATCCTCGCGCGTCATCAGGATCTCGCCGAAGGCTTCGATATCGGGCATATCGAAGCGGTGCTTTTCAAAATAGTCCAGGATCCTGTCAAGGAAGGAGAAGGACGTCTTGATGCGGATGCCGGTCAGACGTTTTTCGCCGCTCTGCGCGGTGGCAAGATAGTCCAGCTGTTCCTGATAGGAGGGGAAGCGGTATTTCGGATCGGCAAGGGGAAGAAGGATATCGTCGAAGATCACGCATTTCGCGTCTTCTTCGCCGAGCTCCGGCAGGATATCTCCGATATAAGAGGAGAACATGCCGTTTCGGGAGAGGATCACAAAGTTTTTATTGGAGAGATGATCGCGGAAGCGGTAGAGCAGATAAGCGAAGCGATGGATGCCGACCGAAGTCTTGCCCGAGCCGGCCGGGCCGAAGATGACGAGATCGCCGCGTCCCTCGTCGCGGATGACGCGGTTCTGCTCCTTCTGTATGCTCTCGACGATGACCTTCAGGCGCGCCTGAGCGTTTTCGGAAAGCACATAGCCCAGCATATCGTCGCCCGTGGCGGCGTCGTACATGAATTCGAGCTTTCCGCCGCGGATGCGGTAGCGGCGCATGAGTGTGATCTCGCCGGTCTCCTCTCCGCCGGGACTGAGGAAGGAGGCGGGGCCGATCTCGCTGTCGTAATACATGGATGCGATCGGCGTGCGCCAGTCGTAGACGTAGGGCATGAAGCTTTTTCTGTCCATAAAGGCGTGCGCGCCGATATAGACCTGCTCCTTCTCGCCGTCAAAGTCCGAAACGAAATCCAGACGGCCGAAGTAGGGGATCTGGTACAGCGAGAGCATGTTGCGCAGCTCAATCAGCGCGCTGCGGTGCTCATCCTCCTGCCGCGTGATGTCGGCGTCGTAGAGCGTCAGCGCGGCGACGTCGTCAAAATCGCGGATGACGTGCGTGATCTCATCCCAGAGCTTGAAGCCCGCGTCGGACAGGTTCTGCTGTCCTACCCGCGTTTTGTCTTCCAATACGCGGATACGCTGCCGCAGCTTCTCCAGAACGGTATTCAAATAGGCTTCTTCGTAAGCGCGAGAAGTATCCAAGAAAATTCACCTCAAAGAAATTCGATAAAGCCAGTATGTACGATCGTAAGGAAAAATACAAGTCTTGTATATCGCGGATATATATGCTATAATAAATCGGAAAATCGGATAAGCTCATTCCATGCCGTACAGATCGAAGAACTCCTGCTCGGTCATGCCGTACATGAGCTCGTCGTAGTAGCGGCCGCCGGTGAACACCATGTCGCGCACCGTGCCTTCCAGCGTGAAGCCGAGCTTTTCATGGAAAGCGATGGAGCCTTCGTTGAACGAATAGATCGCCACCGTGCATTTATGGTAGCGCAGTTCGCAGAAGAAGTAGCGCATGAGCAGAAGCGCCGCTTCCGTACCGTAGCCAAGGCCGCGGTAGCGGTACATGATGTCTATCCCGTAACGAAAATGTCCCATGCGGCGGGAGCAGGAATGCGAATTGATGTTCCCGACGACATTGCCGTCCAGATCCTCGATCACAAGCCAGAATTCGTCGCCGTCCGGCTCCTTTCCGGCCATCTCCTCCACGATCTCGGCCATATGATCCGGGCTTACCGGGATGCCGATGGCGTCGCCCAGACGTTCCGATTCGGAATCGAAGTCCGGCGTGATGGCGTAGTATTCGCTGTCCGCGTCGGCGGGCTCCAGCGCGCGCAGGCGGATCTTTTCTCCCATCCAGTAATTACGGGTCATGCTCTTTCCTCCTGTGAAAACGAAAGGGATTTCGGCTTTCCTTGTTCTATTTAGAATAGCATGTTTGGGCAGATCTTGTCAATCCTGCCACAATACATACACAGATTATAAATTTTATATAGGGAGGTATATCCATGGTATCTCTTCGCTATCTCGGACAGTGCTGTTTTCTGATCGAGTACGACGGCTACCGCGTCGTGACCGATCCGTATCTCAGCGATTCGCTGGACCGCGGCGCAACGCCCGCGCAGCCCTGGCACCGCGCCTATCCGCCGCCTGCGACGCTGTCGCAGCTTGCGCCGGATGTTGTCGTGATCTCGCATGCCCATCCGGATCATCTTGACCGCTTCACGCTGGAGCCGTATTTCGCGGCAGGCGGCAAAGCGCCCGTACTCGTTCCGGCGCCGGTCCTGCCCTTCGCGCTGAAGATCGCGCCGACCGCCTCTCCCGCGCGCGCACAGGAAGCGCTGCTCTACGGGCAGGCGGAGATCCTGCCGATCCCGGCCGCGCACGCGGTGCTGCGGCAGGACGAGAAGGGCGATCATTTCGCGCTTTCGTATCTGATCACGATCGGCGGAAAGAAGATCTTCTTCGGCGGCGATATGAGCATGTATGACGGTCTTGTACCGGTCATCCAGGCGCTTGCGCCGGATCTTATGCTGCTGCCCGCCAACGGCGCGGATTATTTCCGGACAAGCGACCATATCATCGGAAACCTGAGCTGCATCGAGGCGGCGAAGCTCGCCGCGATCTGCGGTCAGAAGGAATATATCCCCATGCACCATGATCTGTATCCCTTCAATGGATGCCGCGATTCCTGGATCCGCGAGAGCGCGCAGGACGCCGGGATCGAAGCGCGGATCATGAGCGTGGGCGAGACGATCACTTTGTAGAACCAAAAAATAATATACAGGGAGGCATGGCACTATGAAAGGTTTCGGACATCTTGCACTGACCGTCTTTGACATGGAGAAGGCGATCGACTTCTACACCCGCGTCATGGGCGGCACCTACGCGTTCAAGTTTGAGCGCAACGAGAAGCCGTGGATCGAGTACATCCAGCTCGTACCGGGCCAGTTCATCGAGCTTTTCTACGGAAGAAAAGGCGAGAACAGCGGCTCCTACAACCACATCTGCATCCTCGTGGACGACATTCAGGCGGAATGCGCCAGGATCAACGCCACCGGCTATCCGATGGATCGTATGCCGGAAATGGGCTGCGACGGAAACTGGCAGGCTTGGATCACCGACCCTGACGGCAACCGCATCGAGCTGATGCAGCTCATGCCCGGCTGCCCGCAGCTGAAGACCTATTAAGCGATGAAAAGGGGACGCCTTCCGCCGAAGTTTTCGGCGGAAGGCGTTTTCCTTTTTTATTTTTGCACGATGACATAGCGCGAGGCGGTGAGAAGCTCGGGATCCATGCCTTCCTCCAGAAGCGTCTGCCGGATCTGGTCGGATTTGCAGAAGGGCTTGGCCGAGGAACCCAGGGTATAACCCGGCATCTCCTCATCCGGGACGCAGAAGAAGGCGTAGCCGACTGTTCCGTCGCCGATGGAATCGGCGGAACAGTCCACATTGAACCATTTCTGGTCGACATACACGCGGTTCCACATATGGCTCACGCCCTGATAGGCGCCCGTGACAAGGACGCAGGTGACGCCGTAGCGGTCGCAGAGTTCTTTGAAGGCGAGAGCATAGCCTTCGCTGACCGCAAGGCCGTCCACCAGCACGCCGTAGATCGAAAACGGCGCGGTGCGCGGCAGGAAATAGCCTGCCCGGGCGATCTCTTCTTCCGTTTTCAGATCATACTCGCTGCGGCTGCACAGATCGTCGTGGAAATAACGAAGCGCGTCGACCGAGGTCTCCAGTTCGGCGGCGTCGGACAGGATCTGATCAAGCTGGGTCTCCGTATTCTTGATCCTGGCTGTCAGAATAACGGCGGGATCCGTATAGCGGATGCGCAGCTCCACTAGGTCGGGCTGTTTTTCGGAGGGGAACGCTTTATACTCATAGTCGGTAAAGCCGATGGCATAGAGGGGATTGATGTAGTAGCGCTCGTGGATGAAGCTGTCGATATCCTCGCAGAGTGTTCGGTAGGTCTCGGAATAGAACAGCACTTTCGTGCGGAACTGCGAAAGCTGCTCGGTCAGCGCGTTTTTCAGTTCCATTTTGCCGTTGATCGGCATGATGTTCCGGATATCTTCGGCAGTGCAGTTATAAGTGACGCTGAAGGAAAGCTCGTAATGGTTTAAGATCAGGGAGGTTTTGTACAGGATGCTGGAGATTGCATAGCTGCCGACCGGGGTCGACTGCACCTGACGGATCGCCGCCTTGATCTGTCCGTCTATGTCCTCGGAAAATTCCTGCAGAAGGAAGGTCTGCTCCGTCCGGCACATGTGCACCATCGTATCGATCGCTTCGACGAGGCTGTCATAGTCGGCGATATTGGAGAAAGAGATCGTCGAAGAGGAAGAGGGGATATCGTGCTGTGCGCTGTAGGAAAAATCCCTGCGCAGCATGGAGGCGCAGCCGGAAGAAAAGAGAAGAAGAAAGGCGAGGAAAAATACGGGAAGTTTCTTTTTCAAAACAAAAAGCCTCCGATCAAGAATATAATGGCTTTCTTCTGCTATTATATCGTTTTTTTCGCCGGATTACAAGGCGCACATTGTTTCTTCCGGGAAAAGAGTGAGAATCGGAAACAAAATATTGACAAAAAGTTACAAAAATTGTATAATTGGATCGGAGTAAAGTCGGACTTCCATGTCCCGCATGGCGGGACGATTCGGAAAGGAAACAAGCATGAAACGATTCTATGCCATTCTTCTGGCGTTTGCCCTGCTGTGCAGCGTTTGCATCTCGTCGGCTGCCGGCGGGAGCGAGCAGGATCCGGTCGTGACAAAAAGCTATCTCGACGAAGTGTTCGTACCTAAGCTTCTGAAAACGGCGCAGGAAACGATCGACAAACGCTTTAATACATTGCTTGACACGATCACACGGCGTATTTCGGACAGCAGCAGTCCGTCCGGGATCCTGTTCCTGCTGATGAAAGCCGGAGGCTATAAGCTCAGCTACGGCAGCCGTTCGGGACGCTATACCGTCCCGCAGGGCATGTATGTCGGCGGCGGTCTCGGGACGATGTTCACACCGCAGGGAAGCGGATTCTCCGCTTATATCACGGACAACGGCGCCATGGCGGATATCACGGACGGCACGGAATGCATATCCGGTCAGGCGCTGACCGCGAACCATACCTATATCATCGCGTCGGTCGGAGGCGCGGCCGTGCTTGCGAAGAGCCAAAGCGATCTGACGGTCGACGGGCCTTATTTCACGCTCGGTCTCGGTTCCATAAGCGCAGCTTCCGCACCTTCCGTGCAGACGCCGGTCTCCACAAGCCCGGAGGATATCCGGTATAAGGCGTATGCCGATAAACTGTTTACGCTCGGTCTGTTCTCCGGAACGGATACAGGCTACGAGCTCGGACGCAGCGCCACGAGAGCGGAATCCATCGTGATGCTGCTGCGCCTTCTCGGCGAGCTTCCCGCCGCGCAGGAATATACCGCAAAATCGCCCTTTACCGATGTTCCGGACTGGGCGAGCCGGTATGTCTCCTACGCCTACGCCATGAAATACACGGCGGGCACCTCGGCGAAGACCTTCGGTACGCAGCAGTCGGTCACGGCGGCGCAGTATATCACCTTTGTCCTGCGCGCGCTCGGTTACAGCGACGTCGACGGCGATTTTTACTGGGAGACAGCCGGAGACTTCGCCGCAGAGCTCGGACTGATCACGCCGATCGAGAATGCGGCGATGCGCGCGAGATTCTGGCGTGACGAGATGGTGCTTGTCTCATTCCGGGCGCTCAACATGAAGCTGAAGGGCTCGGAGCAGACGCTCGGAGAGAAGCTGATCAGTCTGGGCATCATCGACGCCGGGACTTTTGCGGACGTTCAGTAACCAAAATACGGGGCATGTAATACTATGGAATGTGACAACGCCGGATGACCGGCGAGTGTATGGAGGTAGATTACATGTCTTGCAACAATGGCTTCTTCGGCGGCAACAATCTGTGGACCGTCATCATCCTCATCTTCCTGCTGTGCTGGCTCGGTGGGGGGAACGGCTGCGGTAATGTGTGCGGAAACGGCTGCGGCCTCAATCCCTGCTGCGGCGACTGCGGCTGCTGAGTATAGAGGCGCTTCACCAAGGCTGTAAAGGAAAACCCCGCTTTCTCCGGTCATGGAGAAAGCGGGGACTTTTTTCGCCTGATTCTTTATTCCTTGTTTTCCGATTCATTCAGGTAGTTCAGCAGAAGCTCGGAGAGGATCTCGTCGCGGTCGAGCTTTGCGATGATCTTGCGCGCGTTGTTGTGCGCCGTGATGTACGTCGGATCCTCGGAGAGGATGTAGCCGACGAGCTGCATGATCGGGTTGTATCCCTTCTCCTTCAGAGCGGAATAAACAAGGTCAAGCGAAGCGTGTAATTCCTGCGAGCGGTTCAATTCAAAGTTGATCGTATTGGCCTGATCCATTTTTATTCCTCCTTTTCTTTCAGATCCGGGTACGGCTTTGGATTTACAAATACATCATAGCACAGTTTTTATAAAAAGTCTGTTTCAGTTGCATTACGGTTCTGTTTCAGTTTCGTTACAAATCGGCGAAATACGAGCAAAGTGTGCATTTATGCAAATATCAGAATACGAATCGACATATCCTTGACAATCGGAACATTCTTTTTGCCGAAGGCTTGTACTTTTCCGGAAGGGAAGGTATACTGGAGATACCAATCGGATAAACGGAGGTAATCAGGTATGGCGCTTCTTGAAGTACGTTATTTTTCCAGAGTTCTTTCCAAGTCCACGAGCATGGATGTGATCCTGCCGGAATACCCGGCGGGGGAGCTCAAGACCCTGTATCTTCTCCACGGCTGGAGCGAAGACAACACGGCATGGCAGCGGTTCAGCGGGATCGAGCGTTTTGTGAACGGCAAAAACATCGCCGTCGTCATGCCGGACGCGCATCTTTCCTTCTATAACGATATGGCGCACGGACCGGCGTATTTCACGCAGATCACACAAGAACTTCCCGAGATCGTACATACGATGTTCGGCCTTTCCGGGAAGCGGGAGAACAATTTCATCGCAGGTCTTTCCATGGGCGGCTACGGCGCGCTGAAGCTCGGACTTTCCTGTCCTGAACAGTATGCGGGAATCGGCTGCTTCTCGGCGAGCAATTTCGTCGCGGGCTTTGACGATCCGAAATCCAAACTGCGCCGGGAGAGCGCGCAGTGGCTCGGCTGGATGGACAATATCTACGGAGAAGAGTTCAACCATCTGCGCGGAAGCAAGCAGGACGTCTACCATCTCGCCAATCAGCTCCTTGCCGAAGGCAAGCCCTGTCCGGTGATCTATCACTGCATCGGAACCTCAGACGGCGGCTATTCCAGTGCCGTCGAGACGCGCGACTTCTTCCAGTCGCTCGAAGGCAATCCGTTCCGCTATGTATATGAGGAGGGCCCCGGCGTGCATGACTGGCACTTCTGGGACGCGCATATCGCGCGGTGCCTCGAGCATTTCGGCCTTCTGTAAAATCCGTATAAAAATAGCCTGCGAGGGGTTGTCCTTTCGCAGGCTTTTCTTTTTATTTCAGACGTTTAACGGCGCTTTGCAGGACCGTATTTGCGACCGTTCCCGCGTTCTGCGAGCCGGAGCCGCCGTTCTCGATCAGAACGACAAATGCGAGCGGCGCGGACTCGTCGTCGAGGAATCCGACGAACCAGGCATGCGGCGCGCCGCCGCCGATTTCCGCCGTCCCGGATTTCGCACACAGCGCAAGGCCGGGGTAATTCGCATCGCCGTAATTGGCATGTACGTTATAAGCCATCATGGACTTCAGCGTTTGCGCCGTCTTTTCGGAAAGGACGCGGCGCCGGGATGCATGTTCGCCGTACAGAAGATGCGGAGAAACGGCCGTACCGCGATTGGCGACGGCGCCCATGGCGCGCAGCATGGACATGGG
>JAEEGL016270430.1_pt1 | contig 14821 bp, 5 predicted proteins | sample 9134231 | NCBI WGS metagenome assembly JAEEGL01 (sample SAMN16246548, study PRJNA631951) | gut metagenome | biome: gut microbiome; feature: rumen; material: fiber-attached | host: Bos | place: Iran: Karaj | collected 2018-10 | reverse complement strand
TTTGTTGAACGCAGTGTTTTTTGTGCGAAACATAGTTGAGCATTTTTTTGTTTTGTCTTTTCACCCACGTTTCTGTCAGTGTAAGCCCTGACAGAATCAGCTAATCATTTAGTCATAGTAAAACCTTATCATCTAAGACAAAACCTTTTTTTATGATAATTAAGAGTTTCGGATGTTCAATCAACAAAAAAGATAAAAAATCGTTTTGTCATGGGCTGCGCCCAATGTACACCTCCGTTTGGTCTTACTGGGTGCCATCCGCATGGTTTTTGTTGAACGTAGTGTTTTTTGTGCGAAACATAGTTGAGCATTTTTTTGGTTTTGTCTTTCGTCCTCCGTTTCTGTCAGTGTAAGCCCTGACAGAATCAGCTATGCATTTAGTCACAGTAAAACCTTATCATCTAAGACAAAACCTTTTTTTTATGATAATTAAGAATTTCGGATGTTCTATTAACCAAAAAAGATAAAAAAACGTTTTGTCATGGGCTGCGCCCAATGTTCACCTTCGTTTAGTCTTACTGGGAGCCATCCGCATGGTTTTTGTTGAACGCAGTGTTTTTTGTGCGAAACATAGTTGAGCATTTTTTAGTTTTGTCTTTTCACTCACGTTTCTGTCAGTGTAAGCCCTGACAGAATCAGCTAAGCATTTAGTCACAGTAAAACCTTATCATCTAAGACAAAACCTTTTTTTTATGATAATTAAGAATTTCGGATGTTCAATCAACAAAAAAAAGAAAAAACTCTTTTATAAGTGTTTAATTTACACCTAAATAATTTCAAAGTACGTTCTTTTATCTGAAACATACAAAATTATACGCTTCTGTTGTGTTAAATGTTGTTAAATTCGGTTCATTTTGTAAAATATTAAACAATATCTACATTTATTTTGTATTCTTTGTGAATAATTTTCTAAATTTGCAAGTCCGTATTATTATTAAGCTGATGCGAGGGAGGCGGAGGATAAAACGCCGTTTTCTAACATTACTTGCATGAGTTTAGAGGAAACTCAAAACAACCAGTTAGGAAATGAGTATTTAGATACTTGACACATAGAAGTTTTAAGAGAAAGGGATTTTGTGAAAAAACTTTTTAGCTGACTAAGAAATAGAGAATTCGATGAAATAAGCTATGAATGACAGTCTGTGAGGATACAGGCTGCATGTATGTGTATGTAAAAAAACTATTCGTTTGATGTTCAAATACTAAAAACAAATTATAAAATTAAACCTTATGAAGAAAAAATTAACCTTTTTATTAGTCGCGCTTCTGGCGAGCCTGGGGATGATGGCACATGTCCCCCGAGTGGTCCAAAGCGACGGGAATGTTGCCAAGGTCGGCAACACGGAGTATGCGACGATTGAAGAAGCCATAGAAGCATGGGGACCAGGAAAGACCCTGACACTTTTGGATAATGTAACGACTACCTCAACGGTCACTGTTGAGATCGATGCCACTAAATCCACACAAGGCTGGACGTTGGATCTTGGCGACTACACTTGGACAGCCAATGGATGCAATGCATTCAGACTTTATGCGACAGGTAAAACTCCTATTCATCAGAGCTATGGTTTTAAGATTAATGCAAAACAAAATGGTGGTATTACTGCAAGCGGAAAATATGCTGTTTTATTCGATCAAGATGATAAGTGTACTGATAGTAGGGGGTATCGTCCCCGTTTGGAGCTAAATGGAGGCACTTACAACGCAAATTATGTGGTTTATTATAAAACAAGTGCTTCTAGTTCTACTCTTAATGGTGCATCCGTATTCTTAAATAAAAGTTCCGATGGGACAGAACCTGTTTTTAATGGAAATTTTGGGCTCTCGAAATGTCCGGTAACAGTTAATGCTGGATATTTTAATGGCACTCAGTTCACTGTATATCGTGTTTCTTCTACTGTGGAGCCTAATATTTTTGGTGGACATTTTAAGTCTTACAGTGCTTTCCCCACTCCAGGAAACAACAAAGGTATCACATTTGGCAACTACAAGGTGTTTGTTAAATCTGATGCCAGCATTGATGTTGTGAATGGAGCACCTGCTGTATATGAGGCGAAAGCTACAAAAACCTTATTACTATCTGCTAATCAGTCAGTTCAATATAACGATTATGTTTATTATGAAAAGGCAGATGATGCCATAAAAAAATATTCAAGTGGCACTATTGAAATAATTCTTGCAGAAGGTGTTACTGCAAGTACAAGCAATCTTTCCAAAGTGGCACTTTAACAATAGACGCTTCTGCTGAAGGTGCAATATATACAGGAAACATAACCCTTAGAGGAAATTCTGCAAAGTTTGTTACAAAGTTCCCAGAAGGTGGTGGCCACTATGGTGTTTCAGTAACCACTGGTCAACTTCACGTTGAAGAAACTGTTGACAATGGCATAGTCACCCGAACATACAGTGTCAAAAACGTTACCAATCCTGAAGCAAAAGTTGGTAATACGGGCTACAGCACCGTATATGATGCTTTCTATGCAGTTGATGGTAGTACCGATAACAAAGTCATCGTTCTTCAGAAGGATGTCACTAATGCTGGTCTTGTTACAAACGGAACTGCTACAGGTGGTGATGGAAAGACCGTTGCTACTTTCGACCTTAATGGTAAAAGCATTGGAATTGGTAGTGTAGCAGCAGGTAATAATGCTGACTATACGCTGACAATCATCGACAGCAGCCAGGATAAGACAGGAACAGTCACCAATACTGATGCATCCCTGTTTATTCTCGCTCTTACAGGTATCAATGACTATTCGGGTTCTTACACCTTGAAGGTACAGGCTGGCACATGGCAGTTCGACCCGTCTTCAGTTGTTATCAATGGAGAGACCCACAATCTGGTTGACGAAGGTTATGTTTCCCATGACAATGGCAACGGAACCTGGACAGTCGGAGAAGCGAATTATGTTGCTCAGATTGGTGATAAGAAATACACATCTCTTCAGAAGGCAGTTGACGCTGCAGAGGCCAACGGTGGTGAGAACACGATTGTTTTGCTTGATGACATAACCGGCGAGACCGTAACCATAAAAGAAAATGCGGGTCTTAAGGTCACCATCGACGGACAGAAGGACGACAGCTCTAACTACACAGTCGATGCCATCATCGTTGTTGACGGTCTGCGTGGCAATGGCGGCAGCAAGGACAATGGCGCTTCAGTTACTCTCCAGAACATCGCGTTCGTCAACGGAGACTATGTGACAGCACAAAACGCATCCATTATTCAGCCAAGCCACTATCCTCACCATCTGACAATTCAGGATTGTACTTATACAGGCAAGGATACTGAAGCCAGCCGTGGCAAATGGTTCATGGATGTTACCGACGGTCCTCTGTATGGTGCGACCGTGAAGAATGTGACTGTTGAGCACACTCGTCTGATACAGGGTAACTTTGGCTTGGATGTGGTGTTTGAGAACATCACAGCCACCAATGATGCCAAAGTCGGATTCAACATCAAGACTGAGGGCACAGTTCTCATTAAAGACTGTCAGATTACAACCTCAAAATATGCATTCCGTGACTATAGTGATGGTTATGTCGGAACAATCACCCTTGAGGGCAACACCTTTATCAGCACATCAACAGAAAGTGATGAGGGTGCAATAGTGAACAGAGGCGGTGCTGATGATGGTGAAAAACACATCATCGTTAACAGTGGTACTTACGTTGGAGCCATAACAATATTGACTGTTAATAAATTGCTACTCGTTGACGGTCATTACAGTGCCCCGATATATGAGGACGGATATGCTGACTATATCGTAGAGGGCAGTGTCGGCAAGAAGGACCTTTATCCAGACGACACCGCCGCTCCTAACGGAATCGGTGACCCTGTTTATGTCGCCCAGATAGGCGAGACCAAATACACCACTCTTCAGAAGGCAGTTGACGCAGCTCATGAGATGACGGGCGACATAACTATAGAGCTTCTTGAAGATATTGAGGAGTATGCTGTTGTAAAGCAGAAGTCCGGTTTGAACCTGACGATTGATGGTTTGAACAAAACTATAACTGGTCAAATTATTGCTAACGGTGTGGGAAGTTATAATGGCACTGAGACGTTGACCATTAAGAACATCAATTTTGTGGGTAATAAAGATAACTTTGACACAGGAGACGCATTCGTGTATTTCCCGCCAAAGAGTTATTTCGCAAACCAAAATTACAACTATGCACATAACGTGACAGTATTTGGTTGCTCATTTACCAGTACTTCCGATAATTTCAACTCCACAACAAACGAGACTGAATATGATGTGGTTGGAGTGAAAGTTCCTTCTAGTTCTGGACTGCACAATATTACAATAACAGAGTCAACAGGAACAAATCTTCACAGTCTTGCCCAGTTGGTGGGAACAAAAGATGCTACAGTCACGAATAATACAGTTTCCGCCAGCGAAAGCTTCTTGAATGTGAATGGTGGTGAAGGAGATTTCACCGTTTCTGGTAACACATTCACTTCAGCAGAGGGTGCCGATGGCTATGGAGTCCGAGAGAACGGCAGTTCTACGGCAGTCATCACTCTTACAGAGAACAACTTCACCGCAGAAAACGCTGTAGTTCTTGGTAAGGGCAATAGTGCCACAGCCGGAACCATCAATGTCGAAAGTGGAACCTACGTTGGTGACATCACCAAGACGGATGCCGCAACCGGTAAGATTGTCATCAGCGGCGGTCGTTTCAGTGCTCCTATTGGAGATGCTAAATATAGCCAGTTTATTGCAGAGAATTTGACAGGTGTGAACGGTATCCATCCGGATACACCTGAGGCCCCGAACGGAATCGGCACTGCAGTTGCCACAGTGACATACAGTGAAAACAATGTCTCAAATTATGCTTCATTTGAGGCTGCTGTTGAGGCTGCTAGAGGTGAGTATGTGATTACTCTCCTACAGAACATCCCTGATACATACACGATGTCAGTAGGTGAAACATTGAAGGTGAATAAAAATGGTTGTAAATTAGAGTTAGGTGCACCAGAAGGCTATGTGGTTAAATCTGCTTATAAGAACCCTGTTTATACATATACTGTGACCGCTATAGATTATATGTTTACTGATCTTAAAGGAAATGTGAAATATGGAACATGGGTTAATACGACAACGACAATTTCAAAAAGCGGTACGTACAAACTTTTGGCTGATGTCAATTTAGGAGTGAGAGTTGTTCCAGGAACTTCTGCAGATGATGTTACTTTAGACTTGAACGGTTTTACCTTTACTTCAACAGCAACAGACTGTGGTATATTACTGAGTGGTCTTGGAACGTCTTCAAAGATTTTTAATTTGATTGACAGTTCAGAAGAAAAGGGTGGTAAATTTATTGCCAACGATGCTGAACAGGGAATCAGTGTGAACGTTAATAATTATAATGTGACGATTGGTGAAGGCGTAACATTTGAAGGTAGTGTCAATCTGCTGAAGGCTAATGATAAGTTGGATGTTTATGGCACTATTGTTGGCGGTGATGACTTTGCTGTTTCAACAAACGGAAGTACAACCACCAATGCTACGATTATTATTCATGAGGGTGCTGTTCTGACCTCCGGCATAGTAGCCATGTATCTGCCTGGAACAGGAACAACCACAATCAGCGGTGGTGAGATTACAGGTGCAACAGCAATAGACATCAGATCAGGAGTACTCAACATCACTGGCGGTACCATCACCGGTACAAGTGAGAAAGTTGACTATGAATTCGTAAGTGGTAAATCTAAGTTCACCGGTGATGCTGTTCTTATTGAGAATTGCAATTATCCTGGCGGAGATCCTGTTGTTTCGATTTCAGGCGGAACAATGGTGAGCACAAATGCGGATGCAGTAGTAAGTTACGGCAATGAAGGTGTAGGAAAAGAACCTGTTGTCGCTTTTGCAACTGGCGGTTTCTATTCAAATCAGATTCCTCAGGAATATTGTGCAGAGGGCTATATCTGCGCACCTTTTAATGAAGAACTATATATCGTACGTGAGGCCGAGTATGTTGCTCAGATCGGCGATGTGAAGTATGAGTCCCTGGCTGAAGCTGTGGCAGCAGTTCCTACTGACGGCACGGAGACCACCATTACGATGATTGGCAATGAAACTATCAATGTTAATCTCGGACCTGAGATTTCCGCTAACCAGAATGTGATTCTTGACCTCAACGGAATGACCATCACTCAGACTGCTCCTGATGCGAGTGTAAGTTACCTCATCCAGAACAAGGGTACCTTGACCATCATGGACAGCAGTGACACAAATAAGGACGGCACCGGCACAGGCAAGATGAAGAGCACAGCAGAGAAACCTTCTACCAGCTACGGTTATGCGACGAACCTGATTTCCAACAGAGGAAATCTGACCATCGAGAGCGGTTACTTGGAGAGTGCCACACGTTATGCATCATACGTTGTTGACAACTATACCAATGGAAATGCCGTGATAAACGGCGGACACCTCTATAATTACTTTACCTCTGCTATCCGCCTGTTCTGCAACAGCACAACAGCAGATAACGCTGTCACCGTGAACGGTGGAACCGTAGAAGGTTATTGTACTATATGGGTTCAGGGTGCAAATAACAACAAAAACAAGGGCAGTCTGACCATCAATGGCGGTCATTTTAAGACTACCGAGAAAAAAGTTGTTGAAGGAACCACTTCAATTGTTGACAGCGATAGCTACATATATATGTATCCGAGCAATGAGAATATGAGCATAACTATCACTGACGGTACTTTTGACACCAACTTTGCAACTTGGGGTGATGGAAATGTCAGCATCTTAGGCGGAACATTCAACGGATATGTTTACTGTGAAGATAAAGAGCAATTCATCTTAGGCGGTTTGTTCATTGACGAACCGGATGCCTCATACGCAAAAGAAGGCTATGTTTTTGGGGTATATAATCTGGATCCTAACTATTATACCCTCATACAAGCTGTAGCCCAGAACGTGGAAACTGGCAAGAAGTATGACGATTTGTCGTTTGCCATCAATGCGGCTGAGGCTGGCCAGACCATCAAGCTGCTTGCCAATGTTACTCTGGCAGACGACTTGACAGCTGACAAGAACTTCACTATCCAGACCAACGGCTTCACACTCAGTCCTGCAGGACATACCGTAACAATCAACAGCGGTGTGACTGTGACCCTTGAGAATCCGGCTTCTCTCATCGACATCTTCGTTTCAGCCGAATCCGGTTTCAATGTTGAGGAGACAGTGACCGCCAATGGCTATGCTTACTCGCTCAAGGCAGTTGAGAACCTCGACCTCGCATCAATCGACGAGGGCTACTTCCATATCAAGAACTTAGGCAGCAGCAAATATGTGAATGTCGTGGGCCGTCGCACCGCAACGGTGACGACCTCTGAGGAAGACGCAGCTAAGTCGGCCGGCGCTGTTATCAAGGTGAAGACCACCAACGGCAAGGTTGAGATTCTGCGCTCACAAGCTGTTGACATTCCTCATTACGCAGCACGTGCGATGTCATACGTGCCAGACGTTGTGAGAATGCTTGTCACCAAGCTTGGTTTCAACGGCAGTGGCAAGCTCCTTGGCGAGAACGGCGTTGACGCTATCCTTGAGAAATTCAACAATAGTGTTGATCCTAATCTCTACGTGGAGAACTGCGGTGACGGCTACCGCATCTTCGGACGCACGCCGAGCATGCAGCCTGTACTCGACTTCTACAAGGAGAATAAGGACAACGTGGATGCTAAACTTCCGATGCTTGAGGATGCTATCAACTTAGCCATCTCACAAGTGATACAGAGAACGGGTATGGGCTCCAGCTTCAAGAACTCCTTCAGCCTCCACACCATCTGGGAGCGCATGGGCGCAGCGAACCTGACCGAGCCGAACGACGACGCATCGAAGCTCGCGTTCCTCCAGGAGGTGCTCTCAAGCCAGAACCACGTATGGAACTTCGCATTCCAGACTGCCACATTCTATATGGAGAAGGTTGAGGGAAGCGACTACTACAACATGATGCCAAGCGAGATTGCCACTTACTGGAACAGAATCAAGCAGATTCATCCTAACTTCAAGTACTACATCGTACAGACTGACGGTAAGCTGGACATCATCAGCGAGGGCAACATCGACATCATCAACAAAGCCGACCGTGCCATCTGGAAGCTTGAGCCTGTGACCGATTTCACGCTCAATGTTCCTGCGACCAACTGGAAGGAGAACGAGGAAGGCGTTACAGAATACTACACAACGCTCTATACCGACTTCGGCTACCAGCTCCCTGCAGGCGCTGTGGCAATGAAGGTGACCGGAGTGAAGGAGACGACAGTGGCTGCCATCGAGTCCGACTGCATCGGACTGGCTGAGACCGAGACAATCGGACAGCAGGTGGCACCGCAGACGCCTGTACTCATCAAGTCGAAGAACGCAGGTGACATCACACTCACTATTGGTGATAACTTTGGCGCGGCTATCGACGAGAGCACCAACCTGCTCCACGGTGTAGACTGGCTCATCAATGAGTATGAGGTCAACTCACCAGTTGTTGAGGATTTGTTCTTAATGATAAACCTCATCTCGTCGTCTGCATCAGAAACCTACGATTTTCTGGATCAGCATGAATACCTGCAGCGTCTGAACTCCGGAACCGTGGGCAACAAGTATTTCTTCGGACTCAATATCGATGAGACGTTTGCAAAAGCTTATAAGGCCAAGACCGGCAATGAGATGGAGACTCCTATCCGTATCCTTGACATGCTCGACGGCGAACGCCTTGTGTTCAACGAGTCATGGGATAATCTGATGGCTAACCGCGCGTTTATCTTCAGCGAGGAATACAACCCGGTTGTGTTCTCAATGCTCTACGTGGCAGAGAATGTAGAGAAGGAGACAGGTTACGAGACCATCGACGAGGCATTCACCGAAGTCGGGGCCGGTCAGACCATCAGGTTGCTGGACAACGTTGTGATGGCAAAGGATCAGACGGCTGACAAGTCGTTCACCCTCAAGACCGAAGGTTTCACATTCGACCCTGCAGGACACACAATCACCATCGCTCAGGAAGGTGTGACCGTGAACGTGGAGATTGCAGCATCTATCATCGACAACTTCGCTTCCGCAGCTGCAAGCTACACCGTTGAGGAGACCGTGACCGCCAACGGCTATGCATACTCGCTTAAGCCTGTTGAGAACCTCGACCTCGCAACAATCGGTGAGGGCTACTACCATATTAAGAACGTAGGCAACGAGAGCTATGTGAATGTTCTGGGTCGTCGCACCGCCCTGGTGAACCTCTCTGAGGCAGACGCAGCGAAGGCAGCCGGCGCCTTAATCAAGGTGAAGGCTACCAACGGTAAGGTTGAGATTCTGCGCTCACAGGCTGTTGACATTCCTTCCTACGCACAACGTGCAATGCGTTACGTACCAGAGGTTGTCACCCTCGTGGTTGAGAAGTTGGGTGTTGACGGAAGTGGCAAGATCCTCGGTGAGAACGGCGTTGACGCTATCCTCACGAAGTTCTACAATAACTTCGACTATAACCTCTATGTGGAGAATGCTGAAGGCGGTTACCGCATCTTCGGACGCACGCCGAGCATGCAGCCGGTTCTCGACTTCTATAAGGAGAACAAGGCTAACGTGGATGCTAAGCTTCCTGGACTGGAGCAGGCCATCAACGATGCCATCTCCAAGGTGGTTAACAAGATTGGTAGAGGCTACAGCTTAGAGGGCTCGTTCCAACTCCACACCATCTGGGAGCGTATGGGTGCAGAGAACCTCACCGAGCCGAACGATGAAGCATCGAAGCTCGCGTTCTTGCAGGAGGTGCTCTCAAGTAAGAACCACGTATGGAACTTCGCTTACCAGACTGCCACATTCTATTCAGAGAAGGTAGAAGGTCGTTTGGATCAGGTTTCGGATGTACTCGAAGGTGTAGATGTCAGCAAGTATATAGAACTCGCCAAGAAAATCCGTCCGGACTTCAAGTATTACATCGTACAGAAAGACGGCAAGCTGGACATCATCAGCGAGGGCAACACCGACATCATTGGCAACGTCGGCAATGCCATCTGGCAGCTTGAAGAGGCTACAGCGTTTACATTGAACGTGCCTGAGGCGAACTCAAGACTTGCCAATGCAGTCTTTAACGAGGACCATGTCAGGACCAGCGTAGAAAAGGCTTATTACACAACGCTCTACACCGACTTCGGCTATCAGCTTCCTGAGGGCGCTGTGGCACTGAAGGTGACAGAAATCAAGCAAACTAAGATTGGTGAAGATCCTATCGAAGGCTTAGGTCTGATTGTGACCGAGGAAATCGGCCAAAATGTGGCACCTCAGACACCTGTGCTTATCATGTCTGACACAGCAGGCGATATCTCGCTCACTATCGATGACAGCTGTGGCGAGCCCATCGACGAGAACACCAACTTGCTCCACGGTCCCGACTGGCTTATCAACGAGTATGAAATCAACACGCCGATGCTTGAGACTCTCTACAGTTATGCTGCAGGGGTGAGCCCGTCAATCGCAGAGCAATATGAGCATCTCATCCGCAGGAATGCCGGCACGGTGAACAACAAGTACTTCTTCGGACTTGATATCGATCAAGACCTCGCACCGGCTTATAAGAAGAAGACTGGCAACGAGATGGAGAAAAACCCGATACTTATATTGAGTAAGAAAGAGGGTAAGAAACTTGCTTTCAATGCCAATGAAGACTGGGGCAAGATTGGTTCTAACTCAGCATTTATCTTTAGCGAGGAATTCAATCCGGCAGTGTTCTCACTCCTTGGCGACGTCACCCGCGACGGCATCATCGATGTGGACGATGTCACAGGTCAGGTGAACATCATTCAGTTCCGCGACAAGAAAGAGTATAACTACGACTATGAAGCTGCTGATGTCATAGTTGATGAAGAGTATGACGTGGATGATGTCACAGGATTGGTGAATATCATCCAGGGCAGAACCCAGCATCCGGATATTCCTTAATTAAAATAATTATAATCAATAAATATGAAACGAACATTCTATATATCAGTGCTGTTGATGCTGAGCTGCCTCCCAATGGCAGCCCAGCTCAATGGGACTGGCTACTACAGATTCCGCAACGCGCAGAACACGAGTGATTATATCTCAATAGCTAATGATTTGTTCAACTATCATATCATTGCTTCTAATGCTGGTGGTGGATTGACACAGTTGGCATTAAGCTCAGCAGCAAAGCAACGTGCATTGGCTTGTGCGGGAAAGTATCTTCAGACAGATATTCACTTGGTTGAAGATGCTGATATAGTCAATATGGGTTCGATTGTTTATGCAAAAAAGAGAAATAATAATTCAACCAATTATGATTACAATTTGATAGGACAGGGAACGAGTTTACTTTCTCTGACAACTGGTACATACGCAGGAACTATACCAGTTGAGTTTCAAGATCGTTATGCTACGATAAAAGCTACAAGCGGTTCTGGCGCTAATACACTATATACGGCTATGGTAGAACTTAAAGCCTCCAATAATTCAGCGGCTAATCTTGGCACACGTTATCTTATTGACAATGGCGGTACACTTGATATAAACGAATCAAGTTCTGCTAATAATGCAAAATGGTACATAGAACCAGTAGCTTATTTCAATGTACAACCAGATATAACCTTTAACGACAAATCTTATACGACTGTTTATGTACCTTTTGAGTTTCAACTGAGTGGTGCGGTTGAGAAAGCTTATGTTGTTACATCTATTTCGGATGATGGTACATTGGAATTGGAGACTGTCTGTGAACAAAATGCTGGTTCTGTTCCGGCAGGCACGCCTGTTATTCTTGAATGTGGCTCAGACCAGACGACCGATTGTAAACTGATTCCTATTGGTGAGCCGCTGTTTTGCGCTCCCGACTTGACTGTGACTTCAGGTGGGGCTCCAAGAGCATCTACAACTACTAATTATAGTGGTATAAATCTTCTGAAAGGTAATTACTATTGCAATACAGACGGAAATATATCTTATACAACAAGAAATGGTACAAGTTCTTTCAATGCCAACCATTATACTGCTACATCAAGCTCCAACTACGTGCTTGGAATCACTGCTTCCGGCAAACTGGGAATGGTGAAGTCTACAGATGTAATTACAGGCGGCAATCCCAATGCCATGCCCGCCAACAAGGCATGGATAGAGTATAGCGGCAGTGCCGAGTTGGTGTTCCCGTTTACCGCTTCCATACGAGGTGATGTGAACCGTGATGGAATCGTCGATGTGGATGATGTTTCCGCATTGGTCAATATCATACAGGACCGTGATCCTGATTTTGATTACGATTATGATGCGGCAGATCTGGATGGAAACGGCGAATATGATGTCGATGATGTCACTGGAATTGTTAATATTATTCAAGGACGTGAATAAAAGCAAATTATATATTCGAATTATTAATTATTTATACACAATAAAACAATGAAAAAGTTATTACTTTTTTTATTTGGAGCACTCGCCTTTGCGGGTATGCGTGCTCAGGAGGGAGATCCGACGGATCCATCCTATTGGACTGAGGAGAAACTAGCGGAGTATGATGCCAGTGTTACTGGCTCGTATGCAGATGTCATCTACATGAAGAGCTGCATCTTCCCAAAGGGTTCTACCATAGTTGAACTTCCCATTAACGTGAAAGCCCATCAGAAATTCAACAATGTGCAGTTCCGTACTGTCTTACCAGAAGGTTTGTGGCCGGAAACGGAATCATTTGCATATGGTGAAAGAGTTATCGTTACATCAACTGACAGATGTCCTGAAGCTGTAGTTGATGGAAAAAACTTCACGAATAACGGATATACACAATTCATCACTTCTAAGTCATCTTACAGCACAAAAGAAGATGATGTGTTTTTCTACATTCAGGTGAACATCGAGGATTTGAACGTTGGTGTTTATGATTTAACGGTGAATTCCGGTGCTAAGGTATCTGGTTTTGAAGATGATGCCAATGGCTCTGTTCAAATCTCTGAGCCTATTGTCACCAAGCTGGTGATTTCCAACGAGGTGATTCTCGATGAGGAAGATGAGGAATATCCTGGTGACTATGCAGGCGTGAACGTGAAAGTTCTCCGCACCATCAGCGCAGGCAAATGGAATACGCTATGTCTGCCGTTCAGCATGACCGCAGAGCAGTGCGAGGCAGCATTCGGTGAGGGTGTTAAATTGGCTGAATACGCTGGTTATGAAACAGAAAAATCAAATGGTAAGGTTACTAAGATTAATGTTCTATTCGACGACATTCCTTCTATCACCGCCAACCGTCCTTGTATCATCAAAGTTTCTAATGCCATTACTCATGACGATGGTTTCACAGTTGAAAATGTTGATATAGTTCCTCCTGCTGAGGCTGATGCAGAAGACGAATTGGCACTTGAAGTCGGTGATGGAGCTATGGTTGGAACTTATGTTAACGGGACAGAATTGTTTAAAGACGGAAGAAAGGGCTGGTGCTATATTTTCCTGAGCGGTAACAAATTCTTCTATGCAACAGCTGACACTCAGCCAATGAAGGGCTTTCGCGCTTACTTTGATTTTGAGGACGAATTGGTTGATAAGGGCGCAAACATCTCAGATGTTAAGTTCACCTTCAACGTGAACGACGAGCCAACCTCCATTGACGGTATCTTGTCAGTTGAGAAGGGGGCAGAGGGTGTTTACACAGTAAGTGGCCAGAAACTGAGCGATGAGTCTCTCAAGACACTGCCTAAGGGTGTTTATATCGTGAATGGTAAGAAAGTATATAAAAAGTAAGAAAGGAGGATTAGATTATGAAAAAGAATTATATCAAACCGGTAAGTAAGACGGTAATGGCAGAGATGCTAGTTGGAACCATGCAGGTGGTTGCGTCTAAGTATGGCATTGATTATGGCGGCGAGGACGACGGAACCCACACCCCTGAGGCGCCTGAACGTGAGGAAGAAGATTTCTTTGCCGGGCAGCAGGAGAAGAACACCTACAGTCTCTGGTAAACGAAAGACACGATTCTATATATGATGAGGATGCACTCCCGACGGGGTGCATCCTCGACTAGTTTTTTGAGAGTTAGCGATTAGTTTTGGTGGGTATTACCTTTTTACGATTCAGAAGGGTGATTACTTGTGACGAATGAAATCGTCACCTCCTATAGGGCATGCCGTCTTATCCGTTAGATAAAAACGTTGTACGTTTAGGAGCCGACGTTCTCATACGTCGAGCAATAAAAGGTTTTCTGAGTCGCAGATTGTCAAATCAAATAAAAAAAGGTTTTGTCTTTGAGGATTGGGTCTTACTATGGCTGAAGGCTTAATTATTCAGTTTAGTATTTCACAGACAGAAACGTGGGTGAAAGACAAAACCACAAAAAGCTCAACTTTGTTTCGCACAAAAAACACTTCGTTAAACAAAAACCATCCGGCCGCATAGCAATCAGGCTTAGAGAATGACTAAAATAAAAATCTAAGCATTTTGAGCCTAGCGATCAATGAAAAAAGTGTCTATACGCTGCGGAATCTTCATTTTTTTCAGACATTCCGCAGCATATAGACACTTTTTTGTTTGGTGTTTCATGAATTGTGATGTGTGTGTTATTTTATTTTTCCATAATTTTCATTCTTTTTTCGCTTATTCACCGTTTTTTTTGTAACTTCGCAAAAGAAAATGAAATCTGAAATATGGGAAGCTACATCAATACAGGAAACTACAACTTCCAGTCAGCGCGCAACAGCGAATATGTGGATAAGTCGGGACTTATCTCAGTTGTCAATGCCACGCTCAACACAGAGCAACGTTTCAGCTGCGTCACGCGCTCCCGCCGCTTCGGTAAGTCGATGGCAGCCAAGATGCTTTGC
>JAEEGL015049969.1_pt1 | contig 14821 bp, 16 predicted proteins | sample 9134231 | NCBI WGS metagenome assembly JAEEGL01 (sample SAMN16246548, study PRJNA631951) | gut metagenome | biome: gut microbiome; feature: rumen; material: fiber-attached | host: Bos | place: Iran: Karaj | collected 2018-10 | reverse complement strand
GTTCTATACGGTTGAGCAACAGGAGATTATCAATAAGTCTGCCCTCGTCGATAACAAACGACGGCGTGGGCAGACTTTTAAGAGTTTTTACCTTTTCAGGTTCGATGTAATGTGGTTTCATTCAATAAGATAGCACAAATTAATCAACCAAAACAGGATTTTCTTGCACATTCCACGGCAAGCCATACTTATTAAGCATATCCATAAACGGATCGGGGTCGAAGTTTTCGAGGTTGAAAACGCCATTACCCTTCCACGTGCCGGTAGCCACCATTGCAGCCGAAATCATAGCGGGAACGCCTGTGGTATAACTAATTGCTTGAGAACCAACCTCTTTGTAACATTCTTGATGATCGCACACATTATATATATATAAGGTGCGTTTTTTACCATCCTTAACGCCAGTGAAGATACAACCGATATTGGTTTTGCCTACGGTACGCGGTCCGAGAGTAGACGGGTCGGGCAAGAGTGCTTTGAGGAATTGAATAGGAACAATCTTATGACCCTCAAAATCAATAGGAATAGTGCTGAGCATACCTACATTTTCGAGACATTTCATGTGAGTGAGGTAACTCTGACCAAAAGTCATAAAGAAACGCATACGCTTGATTTCGGGGAAGTTTGTAGTGAGCGACTCAATCTCCTCGTGGTGAAGCAGATACATATCCTTCTCTCCTACCTCCGGGAAATTGTAGACACGCTTAACCGACATAGCGGGAACGCCCACCCATTTACCGTTTTCATAATAGTCGCCTGGAGCGGAAACCTCGCGAAGATTGATTTCGGGGTTGAAGTTTGTGGCGAAAGGATAACCGTGGTCGCCACCGTTGCAGTCGAGAATGTCGACATAATCAATAGTATCGAAATAGTGTTTTTTAGCGTAGGCGATAAACACGTTGGTAACACCCGGGTCGAAACCACCACCGAGCAGAGCCATTTTGCCTATATTTTTGAAAGCGTCGTTTCTCTCCCATTGGTCGGAATAGTCGAAATAAGCAACAAAGCCCTTCTCTTTGACGCGTTTTTCGTATTTAGCACGCCAAACGGGTTCGTCGATATCCTCAGGTTCGTAAGATGCTGTATCTACATAATTTACCTTGCACTCTACACAAGCGTCCATAATCACGAGGTCGTGATACGGCAAACCGAGGTGCAGCACCACATCGGGTTTAAAACTATTGATAAGTGCCACAAGTTGGTCTTTAGAAGTGGCATCAACCTTGGCAGTAGAGATTTTTACGCTGGTGGTAGGTTGCCATTTAGCCTTCATTTCGTTGCATTTGGCGATGGTGCGGCTTGCGATGCACATTTCGGAGAATACTTCGCTGCATTGGCATATCTTTGCTATGGCGACGCTTGCCACGCCTCCACAGCCTATTACTAAAACTTTGCTCATTTTTCTGTATTTAAATTGTTTGTTAATTAGAACAAAGTTACAAAAAAAACTTAAACGCCGCAGCGATTTTTATAATTTTTTTGAGTAATAAAGCCGCACCGCGCCAAAAGGTTTAGTCGTAGAGAAGTGGTGAAGCTTTTAAATATCTAATGTTTAGAGTATTAACAGTATTCACCTCACTTTTAGGAATAAGCCAACGGGTTTCGTCGGGCTGAGGTTCGCCCTTAATCATTCCGATTGATAGCCATCTTGAAACTGTGTGTGTATTTACCAAAAACATTTCGGCAAATTGCTGTAAAGTGTACGATTGAGTCATAAGAGTAGAGTTTTAAAGTTTAAATTGAACGCTTCAAATTTACAAACAAAACATTAAATATCCAACACTTTAGCAAACATTTTGCAAATTTTATTTATCATTTTTACTATTTTATTGCAAATAAAATTCTTTAGACATAAAATATCACTTCTTATTACATATAAATCGTTAATAAACAAAAAGTTAGATAAATTATTGGATAAAAGGCAATTGAATATTACGATTCAAAGTTTTGGTTGATATTATTACTATCCTGACGGTTGATTTCGGTTTCGTAGCGTTCTTCGTCAATCTGCTCCACAAAATCGCTCACAAACTTATCGTCGGAAGGCATATAGATAAGGTTGAATACAAAACATATAGCAGAAATGAATACGAACATCTTGTTGAATGTGAGCAACATCAACAAAATGTTTAAGGCTAACGCTATGAAAATCAAATTGTTTTGAAATCTATTAGTACGGATATACACCAAACGTTTTAAATCTTCATTTGTATCGGCTTTATGGATTTGTACAGCCTTGTTGTAGCGACGATACCCCAAAATCACAAGCACTCCCGTTGCAATAATCGACACATATTGCAGAGCCATAATAGCGTATGGATTGTACAAAGGAGGATGTGAAAACATTTTGAGGTTAATAAACACTAATCCCGCAATGTATAATACCAAAAGTATTACAATACGCTTGACGAAATACTTTTTAAGTTTCAAAAGCGGTGCGATGGTGTTCATAAAAAATTGTTTTGCAGAGATATACAAAAATTACAAATCTTCTTCCTCGCCAATTCCGTCTCCGGTTTCTTTGAGCACGATAGGCACTTTCGACACGTTTTGGAAATCGCGTCCCGCCTCGAGGAGGTCGCTGTCGCTATAATACCAAATGATATCCACTTCCTTACCGGGAATTTCGTTAATCTTGTTCAACTCCTTGAGAATGTTGTAGATCCAAATTTGCGAACTTGTATTATAATAGTCGAGCGAAAGGTGCACAGTAGTTTTGTCCTGAGGATTTTGTACATATTCGCTCAGCACTTTGAACACGGGTTCGTAAAATGCGAAAGTGTTCTCGATAATCGAACGGCCTCTTACTTCCAAAAAACCGTTGTCGCAGTCAAAGTTGATATATGGACTTTTTGCGGTTTCCGCAATCTGTAAATGTTGCATCTGTATATTATAATAAATGTGTGTTCAGTTTTCGGGTGCAAAGTAACAACATTTAGTTTTACCGTGCAATAGTTTTTGCAAATATACTAATAATTTTTTGACAAAACTGCACAAAATGGAGATTTTTAAAAAAAATGTGTTAAAAGTTTTTAACAACGATATCAGGTATCATTTTAATGAGTAACTTTACGCTTGAAAAGTTTATTACAACACATTATGAAAAAATTAGCACTAATGATATGCGCCGCAATGTTTGCAGCAAATGTTTCGGCACAAGAAATAATTGAATATCAAAATATTGACACTGTTTTTCAGCAGTACCAGAGCGAGCCGTATTCGCAAACACCCGTGCGCGAAAGTATCCGCGAAAGCAAAAACCGCCACGCAAGAGCGGGCATGGACAAGCGTTTTCACGTGTCGGTAGGCTTGGGCATGTCGTTTTCGAGCATAAAGGCACCGGTTTTCAGTGATTACAACGAAACGCCTACATATCAAAAACTTAGAACAATAACCAACTATTACCAAGTAGAGGCTTCGTATTTGGCATCCGAGCGTCTTTTGCTCACCGGAAGCATAATTTACGCCAATAATCATTACGGTGAACCTCGCACTCGCTACAATTCGTCGAATGATGGTTATATTGCCACCTTTGGCGCAACGTATCAAATAACGCCTTCATTTTCAATAGGTTTTGAAGTATCACAATCGCACAATATCTATCCAGTATACGGCGGATATGGCTACCATTACCGCGGATTCTAAAAAAAAAGAGCCTCTTGACGATATTTTTACAAAAGATTGATGCCTAACTCGTTTTTTTTTAGTAAAATTGCACTATGAAATTTTTATTAAACACACGGCAGAAAATGGGCTGCAAAAGGCTTCGCAACAAGGCGGAGAAAGTGCAGCGGCAAAAATCGTATCACAATATCGACTCGGCTGAGTCTATCGGATTGCTGTTCGACTCAACTGTACAGGCTAACTATTTTTCGGCACGGAGGTTCATCACCGGACTTATAGAAGCAGGCAAAAACGTTGAAGCCCTTGGAATGGTGCTCAACGAAGAGATGCTACGCTACTATACGCCAAGCCCAAACATTCATCTTTTTTCGTTAGAAAAAATTACATTTTTTGGCTACCCCGACAACCGTGAAGTTGAAGACTTCATCAAAAAAGATTTCGACATACTTATTAATATATGCACCACCGAAAACCTCAGTGTGGACTACGTGATGGGCATGTCGAGAGCCAAATTCAAAGTTTCGGTAAAATTCAAAGAGAACGACTTTGCCGACTTTGCGCTCGAATTCAAAGACGACAGAGTGCCCGAAACCGATGAACTTATCAACCGCATAAAACAGTATCTCACTGCCATTTCTCGAAAATAATTACCCTCGTAATAATCTAAGACACAATATTTTGTACAAATAATCAAAAGCACAACTCCAATATGCAGAGTGAATTATTCAACGGAACAGGCGTTGCACTGATAACGCCTTTCGACAACAGCGGAAATATCGACTACCCTTCGCTACAAAACCTTTTAGACTATATAATAGACGGTGGTATCAACTTCATCGCTATGCAGGGCACCACAGGCGAGCCGGCTACCCTCACCCCTCAAGAACGCCAAGAGTTGCGAAAATTCGTTATTGAATACGTAAACAACAGAGTGCCAATTATGTACGGCATTGGTGGCAACAACACCGCCGCTGTAGTAGACGAAATCAAAAACACCGATTTTAAAGGAATAGATGCTATATTAAGCATTTCTCCATATTACACAAAGCCCAATCAAAGAGGCATTTACGAACATTTTAAGGCGATAGCTACAGCAAGTCCCGTGCCTGTAGTACTATATAATGTACCCGGACGCACATCGCGAAACGTGGAAGCACAAACCATAGTGCAGCTTGCCAACGACTGTCCCAACATTATAGCAGTAAAAGAAGCAAGCGGTAATATGTCGCAGATAATGAGCATAATAAACACCAAGCCCGAACGTCTTGCAATAATATCAGGCGACGACTCTCTCACCTTGCCAATGTATGCTCTCGGTGCAACAGGCGTAATATCAGTAGTGGCAAATGTGGCTCCAAAAGAATTTTCTACAATGGTAAACCTTTGTGCAAAAGGCGATTACGTAGCCGCAAGAAAAATTCACTTCAAACTGCTCGACCTTATGAACGAATTGTTTGAAGACGGAAGTCCCGCAGGTGCAAAAGCCGCACTCGCACATCTCGGCATTATTAAAGAGAATTTGCGCTTGCCATTAGTACCTGTTTGTGACCGCGTTAGAGAAAAAATAATAACAGCACTTGCCAATGCCAAAAAATAAAGGTCCTCAATGGGCCAAAGATGCTGTTTGGTATCAGATTTTCCCCGAAAGATTCTGCCGCACCAACAGCCATAACCCTATTACAGCCGCCGACATCGAAGGTACAACACCATTTTCGCTAACTCACAACGATCCTTGGAAGATACACAGTTGGACTGCAGATTGGTACGCCACCGATGAATGCGAAAAGCGAAACACCGCCGACCTAAAAACCAACATTCTTAGGCGGCGGTTTTGCGGCGACGTAAATGGAATCATCAGCAAACTCGAATACCTTAAAGATTTAGGCGTTAACGCATTGTATTTCACTCCGTTGCAATATTCGCCATCACTTCACAAATACGACGCGACAAACTATCTTCACACCGACCCATTTTTTGGCAGCAATCCTCGCGCCGACATAAAAACAATAGAAAACGAAGATTTCGACAACTATGCCAACGCCACTTGGACTACCGCCGACCGAGAAACACTCAACCTTATAAAACGAGCCCACGAGTTGGGAATAAAAATAATTTTCGACGGAGTGTTCAACCACATAGGCTACAACAGCGTGCCATTTCAAGACGTGCTTAAACATCGCGAAAAGTCGAAATACACATCGTGGTTTCACATCAACTTTGAAAAATCCACACCAAAGCAACTGCACTACGATAAGTTTTGGGGTTGTGTAAAAGAAATGCCAAAATTAAACTACGACTGCAAAGAAGTTCAGAGATATGTATTTGCAGCGTTGCGCCGATGGTTGCGTCCCGAGGTAGACGGCAAAGAGATGCCAGGCATCGACGGATGGCGAATAGACCACGCAATTGGTGTGCCGATAGAATTTTGGAACAAAGCTCACAGATATGTTAAAATGCTCAACAGTGATGCATTGTTTATTGGCGAACTCATTGAGCCTGAGGATATTATCAAGCCTTATCTAAACCAAGGCATTTTTGATTCGGTGATGAATTACGGTTTTTTGGAAGCCGCCTGCCGTTTTTTTGCTGCCGAAAATAATTGTTATACAGCAGAACAATTTGACCAAAGGCTCAAAGAGTTGCTAAACCTCTACCCTACTGAATGTAACTATATGATGCAGAATATGTTAGGTACTCACGATACCGAGCGTATAGCATCGTATATCGTAAACAGAAGGCTAAAACAATATGGCAGCATAGGCAAGTTTTTTGCAAATTCACACGCCGACGACAAGCATTACCGCACACGCAAACCATTTGAACGAGAAAGACTTATCCAAAAAATGATGATAGTTTTTCAATTTGCATTTGTGGGTGCGCCAATGATTTATTACGGCGACGAAGCTGGAATGTGGGGCGCAAACGACCCCGACTGCCGAAAACCTATGATGTGGAGCGAAATAAAATTCGACAATGAATATCCAGTTTTCAACGGCATCAGAGGCAGAAAACCCGACAAAGTGGAGTTTTCGCAAGAAATGCACCGTTTTTACAAAAAGATAATAGCCTTACGCAATAATTATCAAGCACTTAGAACAGGCAAGTGGCGCACTATCGCAGCCTCGCAACAAGGAAGGCTATATATTTTTGAGCGTTATACAAATCAGCAGAGAGTTATTTTTGCATTCAACCGCAACAAAACTCCGCAAACGTTTACTATCGAAGATAATTTGCAGTCATCGTTAACCGACTACCTCACAGACTCTAAGTATTTGAGTGTTAAAGGTAAATATGAGATAACCATAGAGCCGTCAACAGTCTTAGTGCTTATTTAAAGGCACAAAACTACACCCACACTTGCATATATTCAAACATACGGGTTAAATTTAAAAGAATGGCATAGTATTTGTAAATTTATTTTTACAAAATAGCAATAATTCATAAAAAATTTACCGATATGGAAAATACATCAAGCGGAATCATCCGCAAAGGCTTTGTAAAGATAAAACTTGCATTTGATGCAGACGTATGCGAAACCGAAAGGCTCAAAATACTTGAACGGTGGGCAGAAACAATGACACACTCAGACATCAAGGTTATAGAAACCCGCCATACTGAAAAAATGAGCGCAATGATAGCCCGCATCAGCCACCCGCACTGCGTAAGATAATATCAAAACTTAGTCGTCAAACTCGTCGTCATCGTCGCTGAAGTCGCGTTTGTCTTGCAACGAACTTGGCTTAACAAGGTCGAAATAAGATTCGATGGTCTTGTTGAATTGATTCATCAGTTCTTTACGCTGAGCCTCAGTTAGTTTCGGCTTGTCGGTCTCGTTCTCTTCGAGAGTAAGGTAACTTACAGTTACGCCAAGCACGTCGGCTATCTTGATAAGCGACTTAATGCTGTAGTTGTTAGGGTCTTCGCGACTGAGCATAACGCGCAAACTTACTGTGGGAATGTCGGTTTCGCGTGCAAGTCTTGCCACCGACCATCCTTTCTCTTTGCGAAGTCGTTGGATTTTTGTGGTAATGTTCATAGTTAAAATATTTTAAATCAATTACTTACTATTATTCTTTAATGCAAAATACGCACTTAAAGTATTACTACAAATATAATAAAAAATTATTTAATCCAAATATATTTTTATGATTTTTTTTAATTATCATAAATTTTTTTCAAAAAAGCAAGTGCTTTAGCTGGTGAAGTTATTTTATCTACCACAAGGCAAGGTTTTCCGTTGACAGGTTTCAACACCGAATCTTTGCCGTTGTGATGCGCAATTATACGCGAAAATACGTCTGATTGATAATATGGAGAGTCTTGATCTTCAACAAGATAGCATATCATCTTACCACCTTTCAATATAATTTTGAGCATACCAAGTTCGATGGCAATCCACCGCATTCGCACCACATTAAACAACTGTTCGGTGGGTTCGGGAATTTTGCCAAAACGGTCGGTGAGTCGCTGAATTATCTGCTGCAGACCCTCCTCGTCTTTAACATTATCGAGTTTGCGGTAAATTTTTAAACGTTCGGTGATGTTTTCCACATAATTTTCGGGAAGAAGCAGTTCCATATCGGTGTCGATAATGCAGTCGGATGTAAACTTCATATTCTTAGGCAACGGCACAGCCGAAGTATCGCCGCCGTCATCACTGTTGAGTTTTTCTTGATATTCTTGCTCGCGAATTTCGATAATAGCCTCGTCGAGAATTTTTTGGTAAGTTTCCATACCGATTTCTGAGATAAAACCGCTCTGTTCGCCGCCGAGAAGATTGCCTGCGCCACGAATGTCAAGGTCTTGAAGGGCGATGTTGAATCCGCTGCCAAGTTCAGAGAAACTCTCGATAGCCTTTAAACGCTGACGTGCCTGCGGTGTCATATTTTCCTCTGGACGCGCAAAAAGATAGCAGAACGCCTTTTTGTTAGAGCGTCCTACACGTCCGCGAAGTTGGTGCAATTCGCTAAGTCCAAAATTCTGAGCATCTAACACAATGATAGTGTTAGCGTTAGGAATATCCAAACCGCTCTCGATAATAGTGGTGCAGATAAGCACATCCGCCTCGTTGTTGATAAAGCCGAGCATAATGTATTCGAGCATAGTGCCGTCCATCTGTCCATGAGCAGTGATAGTTTCGGCGTGAGGACAGAGTTTTTTTACAAGTGCCTCAGTTTTATAGAGTTCCTTAATCTTGTTTTGGATAATAAACACCTGTCCGTGGCGGTCTAGTTCGTAATCTACTGCCTCTTTAATTATCTCAGGATTAAACGTATGTACCTCTGTAACAATTGGATAACGGTTTGGTGGCGGAGTATTTATGATACTGAGGTCGCGAGCACCGAGAAGCGAAAACTGCAACGTGCGCGGTATAGGAGTAGCCGACAACGTGAGAGTATCAACATTGAGTTTAATCTGTTTGAGTTTTTCTTTAACAGCCACACCAAACTTTTGTTCCTCGTCGATAATCAGGAGACCTAAATCTTTGAATACCACATCTTTGCCAATAATCTTATGCGTACCAATCAAAATATCAATATCGCCATCGGCAAGGCGTTTGAGAATAGAACGAATATCTTTAACAGTGCGTAAACGGCTGATATACTCAACGTTACAAGGAAAATCTTTGAGTCTTTCTTTAAACGTATTATAGTGTTGCAAAGCGAGAATTGTGGTGGGAACAAGCACAGCAACCTGTTTGCCGTCGGTAGCAGCCTTGAAAGCCGCACGTATTGCCACCTCGGTTTTGCCAAATCCTACATCACCGCAAATCAGACGGTCCATAGGTTCGGGCGATTCCATATCCGCCTTAACAGCAGCCGTTGCCTTTTCTTGGTCGGGAGTGTCCTCGTAAATAAACGACGCTTCGAGAGCCTGCTGCAGATACGAGTCGGGCGAGAAAGCAAAACCCTTTTGCTGTTTGCGCTGCGCATAAAGCTTAATAAGTTTTTGAGCGATGTCTTTAACCTTGGTCTTCGCCTTTTGCTTAAGTTTGTTCCAAGTGTCGCTACCAAGTTTGTAAATTTTTGGGGCTTCGCCATCGGCACCTTTATATTTTGAAATCTTATGTAAAGCGTGAATACTCACATAAAGAATATCGTTATCTTTGAAAACCAATCTGATAGCCTCTTGGGGATGACCATTTTTGTCGATAGTTTCCAAGCCTCCGAAAGTGCCGATACCGTGGTCGGAATGAACTATATAGTCACCGGGCTTAAGGCTGTTCATTTCGTTGAGGGTAATTGCCTCACGACTCTTGCGAATCTTCGCCTCCTTTAAGCGGTACTTTAAGTAGCGTTCAAAAATCTGATGGTCGGAATAGCAGCACAACTTCAAATCATTATCTACAAATCCCAGATGGATAGTCATAACAATGGATTCGAAGTTCACATTTTCTATCGACGAATCAGAGGAGAAAATATCGTGAAGGCGTATGGTCTGCTTTTCGTTGAGCACCAGCACAAATGTTTTGTATCCCGAATCCTGATAATGACGGATGTTTTGGGCAAGAAGGCTGAAGTTTTTTTGAAAAACAGGCTGAGGAGTGATATTGAATTTTATCACAGAAGGGAGCTGAGCCGTTGAGCCATTATCTACTAACTTTATCTGTTTCAATGCGTTATCAAACGTAGCTACATCAACAAAATCGGGAGTATCGGTATCCACATCACCGTCTTCGGTAACGAAGACATTATCTTTGCCTAGCGATTCTATCTGCAAACGGCAGTAATCGAGGTCAGAAAACCAAATTACACTATTTTGTGGAATAAACTGCAAAAACGGAATCTTCTTAATATCAGCATTATGCTTGCAGATGTCGGGAATGATGGTAATGCGGTCAACCTTGTCGATAGAGAGTTGGTCGATAATATCAAACGTGCGTATCGACTCAATCTGCTCGCCAAAAAAGTCAACGCGGTAAGGATTGTCGTTAGAATACGAAAAAATATCAATAATGCTGCCACGAAGGGCAAACTGTCCGGGTTGGAAAACAAAATCTACCTGCTGAAAGTCGTAAGATTCAAGCACTTCGGTAATAAACTCGGTGTTGACCTCGAGACCCATGTGCAGTTCAAGAGTGTTTTTTTGAAGGTCGGCAGATGAAATAACGTTTTCGGCAATTGCTTCGGGATATGTTACAAGCACAAAGTTGGAAGATTGCTGAATTTTGTCGAGCACCTCGGTTTTTGAAAGCAGAAATTCGGGGCTGAGAGTGTTCTCAGCCTTTTTCAACGCTGACTTTTTGTGCGAAAACGGATAGAAATATACGGGTCGGTTTTGCTCTGCGGTTTGAAAATCGTTGTAAATATACGCAGCGTCTTCTTCGCTATCGGCCACAAAAATAAACGGTTGCGACGAGAGGGTATCGTCCGACGCTACAAAAAAAGCCGAGGCCGATGTATTTAAACCCTTGATTTGCACATTGTTATTACCTTTTAGAGCATTTTTCAACTCTGCATGGGCAGGATGCTTGCGGTAGAGTGCTGTAATTGTATTTTCCAAAACAGATAAAAAATTATAAAAACGTATAGGTATAAATTGAAAAAAGCCGGAGAATGTACTACGACAGTCCTCCGGCGTTTAGATTATTAGCGTTGCAGACTATCCTGCTGCACCCTCTTCTTCAAAGTACGAGTTGTCTACGGTAGTAACGCCGTTTTCTGCTTCACGCTCCAAATTGGCGGTAGTAGTTCCGAGAGCTGTAGCCTCGGCAGCCTGAGCAAGCATTTTGGTTTTGGTCTTGTCCACAGAGTTGATGTGGTGCATAACCTTTGCGCCAAAATAGAAGGCAATCATCATTTGGAATGCTGCCATAAATTCGGAGAACTCGGCTTCCAGACCAATGATTTTAACATTGGCAAGTTCGATTACCACTGTGATAAACAGCAGCGAAAGTGTCAAGATTCCACGGAAAGTACCGCGGGGCATGTTAAATGTTTCACCATCGCAAGGGTTAGGGTTTTCCTTAGTCCAATCGCCAAAGGTGTACTTCTTAAACATTATCACGATAAAGATTAGCGAGAGTACCAGCCAGATCATTACCGGAATGTATATTGCTGCGAAATATTCAATCGGATGCTCACCGTAATATTCCACAGTCTGCATATACTGATTTACTTCCATGATTTATAACGTTTTATTTGAATAATTTGGTTTACTTTATTTTCTAATAGTTAAATAGTTACTTAAAAAGGAGCGCACCTACTACAAATCCAACTCCTGCCGCCACTCCGCATCCGATAGTTGCCCATCGTGCGCGTCGTTGATACTTCTTGGCTTGCTCAGCCACGTAGATAGCATCGTTGCGACATTCTTTGAGTTCTTTTTCGTAGTATCCACGGTCGTCTTTGTAGGTAGAAATAAGATTGTCCTTCTCGTCAATAATCTGACGGAGAGTGTCGCACTTCTGTTCGAGAAGTTCAGTCTTTTCTTTTTCAAGTTTATAAAGACGTCCTGTTTGAATCACATTCACCATACGGTAGTTGTCCATTACCCAAACGGTGTCGTTTTCGGGTTGGAGCAATAATTGCTCACCGGGTTTTACGCATTGAAGAGTAATCTGTGCCGAAGCGTTTTGAATACACAACAGCGATATCACCAACAAAGCCAATGTAGAAATATACTTAGTCATCTTTTTCGTTGCCATACAATTTTTCAAATTCTGCCATCATCTGCTCAGTAGACATTGTGGTAACTTCCTGAGCGGCGGCCTCCTTTTTATACTCGATAACCTTGATTTTGTCGTCAAGTTTTTCTATCTGTTTTTCGAGTTTTTGGATTTCTTGCTCTTTTTCAGCAATTTTGGTATCGTATTCCTCGCGGTGCTCCTCGTCGTTGAGAAGTCCTTGCTTAGATTTATCCAAAACCTCCTGAACGCTCGAAACCGAGTTGCGGTTGAAGAAAATATTCTTCATAAGCATATAGGGACCAGCAAGAGCGGCAAACAACTTGGTAAGCGTTGTCCACTTAAAGTTGAGATAGCCCGCATCGTGCAAAACTCCTATCACTATGAGCACTACGATTATAGAGCCGATAATAATGATCCATTTTTTCATCTGCGGTATAGTTTAGTTAATGTCGATATATCTTCCGTAAACCCATCCTTCGATAGTGGTGCGTATCTTGTACCAACCGTTCTGCTCGTCAACAATGCTAACGAGAGTTCCTTTTGAAAGGGGTTTGGCAACAAGTGCGCCATCAGATTGAGGTGTGTTTCTAATATTCAATGTATTTGCCATTACGCGACCAGTGTCGGGCATTTCTGCTCCACCATCGTTGCGGCGGTCGGAACCGAGAAGCTGCTCGCGGAGCTTGTCTAACGGGAAAGCAGGACCTGGATCGGTTTTGCGTGCGGGAGCAATCTCTTCGTGACCAAGTATCTGTTTGATATTTGGATATGCCTCAATGAGTTCGGCGCACAACTGACGAACAGTTTCGATTTGCTCGGCTGTGTAAACGTGCCAATATTTTGCAGTATTCTGATTGCGGTGGATAGCCTCCACAACATCACTTGGATTGTATGCCGAACCGTACCACGAGCGATAAACATTGCCGCTTTTGGTCAAGGGACCAGAGTTGACAATTTCAATGCCGATCGAATATTTGTTGTAGCCTGAACGTCCGCCATAAGAACTTTCGCCTGCGTGCCAAGCAATCTCGTTGAATGGAATCAACTGTGTAATGCTTCCGTCGCGGTCGATAAGCACGTGTGCCGACGCTTTAACTTTCGGATTTACAAGCGTATTAAGCGACGACTGATAAGGCCCCGCTGTATAGTGGATAACAATTGTGTCGGGGTAGCCTTTTTCAAATTCGCCACTTGTTTTGGTGCATTTCACCATTTTCCTGACGTTGTCACCACTTACTAAATAATCCTCTATTCTTAACATACTTTCGGATTTAGATGTTTATATTTTTTCGGTAAAAATACGCGTTTTTTATTATAATTACAACTTTTTTGTCTATTTTTTGAAACTTTCTGTAAGATTTGTTCCAACTAAGAACTGCGAAATAACGTTCGGAGGTCCTTCATAACCGCAGTTTTCGGTTTTAACCATCACTGCCACACGGTTTTCAAAAGGACTTACGAGAACACCTTGAATAATTTTGCCAACACAAAGGTTGTATTCTTTTTCGGTGTAGTTGTAAATCTGTTTTTCGCCAAGTTCGGGTGATTTGAGACTGATTTGAGTGCTTTTAACCACTTCAAAACCAAAATCGCTGTTGGTTTCCATATCGTTTTCAATCACCACTTTAAACTTTTTATCGTCTTTGGTAAACTCGGTACCTTCAAGTTTGAAATTTTTTTGCTGAATAATGCCGTATTTATTGAGTTTTTCGATAAACACAGTTTCATAATCTTTCCACATCTGCTTTACGCTTCCGGTTTCCACCTCCTCGTCGGGGTCGAGTTCCCATTCGTACACGATTTTGTCGCTTATCATATTCTGAATGCGGAACTTAAAGAAATAGAGACCAGCGGCTTCGTCGGCAGGCTCGGTAATGTAGGCAAAATGACCGTCTTTGCTCCATCCAATTGGGTAGAATTTGTCAAAGAGATATTCATCGCTTTGAGGACAATATTTTAGTTCGGACGGCACAAAATAACGTTCCTTTACATCTTCGATAGGTACAGGATCCTGATTTTGGTCTAAGTTTTGTTCTTGATGTTGTTCGGTAATTTGCTCCGACTGCTTAATTTGAACAGAATCGCTGTTGGTAGTTTGAGTATTTTCGGCATTTTCAGATGGATTCTTGCTGTCCGAACCGTTGCAAGAAGCCAAGGCAAACGCCGTTAACACTATGCTTAAAAGTCTAATTGTCAAATATTTGTTCATCGTAATTAAATAGGTTTGTTTTCTATTTTTAGCAGTTATAAATGTAAGGCTTTTTTTTTACATAGAAACCCTTTTGGTGATTTTTTTTTAGTTTTAATGTATTTTTTTTGCACAATAGATATAATAAATTGATTTTCAACTATTTACCTATATACTATTTTTTATAAATAAAAATAGTAATTTTTTAAAAAAAAAGTTTTTTTTTTCAGAAAAGGGTTTTACCTTTGCACCGCAAAACCGAAAGGTAGGCACTCGGGGTGTAGCGCAGTTGGTAGCGTACAACGTTCGGGACGTTGGGGTCGCCAGTTCGAGTCTGGCCACTCCGACCAAGTGCAAAAAAACCGCTCTATTTTGGGCGG
>JAEEGL012158403.1_pt1 | contig 14821 bp, 19 predicted proteins | sample 9134231 | NCBI WGS metagenome assembly JAEEGL01 (sample SAMN16246548, study PRJNA631951) | gut metagenome | biome: gut microbiome; feature: rumen; material: fiber-attached | host: Bos | place: Iran: Karaj | collected 2018-10 | reverse complement strand
TTTTTAATAATAAGGATGATATATTAAAATTTATTAATAGTTCAATTATTTTTTATAGGGATGTTATAAATTATAAGTTAAATCGTGATATATTGTATTATAATGATTATGAAAATGATATATCTAATATTTCTAGTAAAAATAGTTTGGATAAATTATTACATAAATTAAAGGTACTTTTGAAAAAGGAAAAAATAATAAAGACTAATGTAAATTTAAATATGTTTATAGATGGCGTTATAATTGATATGGAGGAGTAATATGGTAGATATAATTGGAATAAATTTTGATAGTGGAAAGAAAGTATATTATTTTGACCCTAATAATTTAAAATTAGAAATAGGTCAAAATGTAATAGTTGAAACGGAAAGAGGGTTACAATATGGTCATGTTGTAACAGGTGTTATCTCTAAATCAAAGGATGCTTTGAATTCGCCATTAAGAAAGGTAGTTAGAATAGCTACTAAGGAAGATGATAAAAAGAACAGCAAAAATATATCAGATGCTAAAAAAGCAATTTTAGAATGTGAAAAATTAATAAAAAAATATAATTTAAATATGAAGCTTATGGATGCTAGTTTTACTTTTGATAGGGAGCAACTAATATATCATTTCCTATCGGATGCAAGAATTGATTTTAGAAATCTTGTAAAAGATTTAGCAGCTATATTTAAGACTAGAATTGAATTGAGACAAATTGGAGTAAGGGATAAGGCAAAAGAAATAGGTGGTTTAGGTCCGTGTGGAAGGATATTGTGTTGTACAGAGTATCTAACTGATTTTGATTCTGTTTCAATAAATATGGCTAAAAATCAAAATTTATCACTTAATCCTACTAAAATAAATGGTGTTTGTGGTAGGTTACTTTGCTGTTTAAACTACGAGGATAAAGTTTATTCTGAATATAGAAAAAATTTGCCTGATTTAGGAGAAAAGGTAAAATATAAAGGTAAAAGTGGTAAGGTAATATCTATGGATATTTTAAAAAAGACATATACGTTTGTTACTGATGATGAGGAGTATATAGAGGTAGTATTAGATGAAGACGTTAGATGATTTGTTATGGGATGGCAAGTTAAAAATATATCAGGATACTAATTATTTTAAATATTCAATTGATTCTGTGTTACTTGCTAAATTTGTAACAATAAAAAAATCTACAAAGAAAATTTTAGATATAGGAACAGGTAATGCACCTATTCCAATAATGCTTTCTAAAAGAACTAAAGCAAAAATATATGGGATTGAAATTCAACCTGGAGCATGTGAGCTTGCAAAGGAAAGTGTAAGTTATAACAAATTAGATGATCAAATTGAGATTATTAATGAGGATATAATAAATTATTATAGTAAGGATAAAAATAATACTATTGATACAATTTTGTGTAATCCCCCTTATTATAAACAAAATATGAAATCAACCGAGAATAAAAACAAGAAGACTGCTAGAAATGAGGCAAATTTAAATTTAAATAGTTTGTTTGAAATTAGTAAAAAAATATTAAAAGATGGTGGAAATATTGCGGTCGTACTTAATTCTAGTAGGTTGATTGAATGTATAAATGCTATGAGAAACAATTCTATAGAACCTAAAAAGATACAATTTGTGTACCCAAAGGATGGTAGAGTAAGTAATATTTTTCTTATTGAAGGTACAAAAAATGGCAAGTCTGGAATTAAAATATTAGAATCTATAGTTTTGCAAAATATAGATGGTAGTTACACTAAATATGTGGAAGAAATATTGAAAAATTTTGGGAAATATTAAAAAATTATTTCCCGGGAAATAATTTTTGAATTTGAGGTGATAATATGAGTCAGAAAAGTTATGATAATACTCCAACTTTGTATATTGTTCCAACTCCTATTGGAAATATGGATGATATAACTATGAGAGCTATAAATGTATTACAATCTGTAGATGCTATTTTTTCTGAGGACACTCGTGTAACTTTAAATCTTTTGAATCACTTTCAAATTAGTAAAAAGTTAATTTCTTTATATAAATTTAATGAAGTTAAATCTTCTGAGAAGCTTTTAGAATATTTAAAAAGTGGTAAGAGTATTGCTTTGGTTTCAGATAGAGGCACACCAATATTAAGTGATCCTGGAAATATATGTGCTAAAATGGTAATTAATGCGGGATATAATGTTGTTTCACTTCCTGGTGCAACAGCTGCAATACCGGCACTAACTTCGTCTGGCCTTGATGCTAGTAAATTTTTATTTTATGGCTTTTTAAATAGTAAGTCTACTCAAAGGAAAAAAGAGTTGGAAAAAATAAAAAATGTTAATTATACAATTATTTTTTATGAAGCCCCTCATCGTATTACTCAAATGTTAGATGATTTATATAAAATATTTGGTAATAGAGATGTTAGTATTTCAAGGGAAATAAGTAAAAAGCATGAGGAAATATATAGAGGTAGTTTGTCTGATGTTATTTCTCAAATCAAGGAACCTAAGGGTGAATTTGTTGTTGTTGTTTCGGGTAATAATTTTGAAATTCAATATGATGAGATAACAATCAAGGAACATTTTGATATATATGTATCGCAGGGATATAGTGAAATGGAAGCAATTAAAATGGTTGCGAAGGATAGAAAAGTTACAAAAAATCAAATATACAAGGAAATAAAATTATTTCCCGGGAAATAATTTGGAGGTGAATATGAAGCTAATAGTTGGTTTAGGAAACCCCGGAAAGCAATATGAAGGAACAAGACATAATGTGGGTTTTATGTTTATTGATAAATTAATTAATCAATATGGTATGAGTGAAGAAAAAAATAAATTTGGTGGAATATATTACCAAACTACAATCTCAAATGAAAAAATTATATTTTTGAAACCTCAAGAATATATAAATTTGTCAGGGGTGGTTGTTAGGAAATTTGTTGATTATTTTAAGATTGAATTAGATGATATTTTAATAATAAATGATGATTTAGATTTAGATGTTGGTAAAATAAAACTCAAATCTTCCGGTAGTTCTGGTGGCCATAACGGTTTAAAGAATATAGAACAGATGCTTGGAACAAAAAAATATAAGAGATTGAAAATAGGAATATCCAATGATAAAAAGATGGATACAAAAGATTATGTGTTAGGTAAGTTTAGTGAAAATGATATGAGTACAATAAATGAAATAATAAGCATAGCTCCTCAATTTCTAGATGATTACTTAAAAATGTCATTTTCCGACTTGATGACAAAATATAATAAAAAGCAATAGGGTACATTTAAAAATGTGTCTTTTTCCATATGGGGTGATATTATGAATTTTAAAAGTATAGATGATGGTAAAACAAATATAATTGGGTTAACTGATGAATTACAAAGTGTGTTTTTAAATTCCGTTTTTAAAGAAAAGAAATCTAATTTATTGGTAGTTACTGGTACTTTGTATGAAGCAAATAAATTATATAATTCTTTAATTAACTATAATAAAAATGCTTTGCTTTTTCCTATGGATGATTTCATAACAAGTGAGGTATCAATAGCGAGTCCTGAGTTAGAAGTTAATAGATTAGAAACTTTAGATACAATTGCGGGTAGTAGTAATAATTTTATTGTTATTACTAATTTAATGGGCTTTCTAAGGTATTTACCAAGCAAAGATAATTATTTAAAAGGAATAAAAAAACTTAAAGTTAATGATGAAATAAATAAGAATGATTTATATAAAGAATTATGTGACAATGGGTATAAACCTGAAACTTTAGTAAGTAAAACTGGTGAAATTTCTAGTAGGGGTTATATAATAGATATATTTCCAATAAATGAGGATAATGCAATAAGGATAGAGTTTTGGGGAGATACAATAGAATCTATTAGATATTTCGATGTAAATACACAGTTATCTATAAGAAAGGTAGATAGTATTACAATTAATCCTTTTAGTGAAAAGTTGTTCAATAATAATGGAATATCTAAAATTACTGAATATTTATCTAATCCAGTATTAGTTTATAAAGATTATAGTCAAATATATAATTCTTATCTTCAGTTAAAAGAAGAAGTATTTAATTATAATACTGAGATGGGAAAAAATGCAAAATATATGTATGACTTAGAGGAATTTAATGAAAAATGTGAATTATATATATCTAGTGTAGATAGCATTTTACCTAATATAAAGATTACTGATACTCATGTTTATAATAGTCATGAAGCTCCAAAGTTTGAAGATAATATTGAAGAAATAAATAAATATTTATTGGATAATTTAAATTTAGGGAAGACAATTCTTATATGCTTGGATCATGAGTCACAATTAAAGAACTTTATTAGAGAATTAAAAAATCCATATTACAAAGCTACGATTGATTCGATTAAAGAAAAGAGTATCAATATTTTGGTGCATCCTATACAAAAAGGATATATTTTTGATAATTATATTGTTTTAGGCTCAGCAAATATATATAAAAACATTGTTAATCCTTCATTGTATAAAAGTAAGTTTAAGATTGGTACTAGAATAAAAAGTGTAGATTCTTTAAACGTTGGTGATTATGTTGTACACAATATGCATGGTATTGGAATATACCAGGGTATAGTTGCATTAAAAAAGGGGAATGTAGAAAAGGATTATTTACAAATAAAATATAGGGATGATGGTAAATTATATATTCCTGTTGAAAAAATTGAATATATAAGTAAATATTCATCTGGTAATGGGGGACAACCAATTTTAAATAAATTGGGTGGTACTGAATGGCAAAAGACTAAGATGAGGGTTAGAAGTAAAATGCATTCTATTGCTTCTGAACTTATTAAAGTGGCTGCGGAAAGAAAATCTAAAAAAGGTTTTGCTTTTAAAAAGGATACTGTAGAACAAGCTGTTTTTGAAAGTGAGTTTGTTTATGATGAGACTTTAGACCAAATAAAAGTAACAAATTTGATAAAAGAAGCAATGGAAACGCCTACTCCAATGGATGTTCTTTTATGTGGAGATGTTGGTTATGGTAAGACAGAGGTTGCGTTTAGAGCGATATTTAAGGCTATATGTTCAAGCAAACAAGTTGCATATTTGTGCCCTACTACAATATTATCTAATCAACAATATACATCTGCTTTATCTAGATTTAAGAATTTTGCAGTAAATATTGCATTACTGAATAGATTTACTAGTCAAAAGGAAGCAAATGAAATTATTAGAAAAACAAATGAAGGTAAAATAGATATACTTTTTGGTACACATAGGATATTAAATGATAATATTAAGTTTAAGGATTTGGGCTTACTTATAGTTGATGAAGAACAAAGATTTGGAGTTACTCATAAGGAAAAATTAAAGAAGTATAAAGCTAATATAGATGTTTTGACTTTATCTGCTACTCCGATACCTAGAACTTTGCAAATGTCTATGGCAGGTATTAGGAATTTAGCGTTAATTGAAACACCACCTAGTAATAGGTATCCTATTCAGACATATGTATTAGAAGAAAATGATTATATAATTAAGGATGCTATATATAAAGAATTATCTAGACATGGACAAGTATATATTTTATGTAATAAGATTGATTCTTTTGATAAGATCTTAAATAAGATTAAAAATTTAATGCCTAATGTTAGAGTTAATTTTGTACATGGTAAGATGTCTAAAAATGAGATTGAAGATATAATGTTAAGGTTTGTTAATAAAGAGTTTGATGTTTTATTATGTACTACAATTATAGAAACAGGAATAGATATTTCTAATGTAAATACATTAATAATACTTGATGCAGATAAATTTGGGTTAAGTCAGTTATATCAAATACGTGGTAGGGTTGGTAGAACAAATAGAGTTGCTTATGCTTATCTAATGTATGAAAAGCACAAAGTTCTTAGTGAAATAGCTACAAAAAGATTATCTTCAATAAAAGAGTTTGCACAATTAGGAAGTGGATTTTCTATTGCAATGCGTGATCTTTCAATAAGAGGTGCTGGTGATATATTAGGACAAGAACAGTCTGGTTTTATTGATAGTATTGGTATTGATTTATATTTAAAAATATTAAATGAAGAAGTTGATAAGATAAATAATAATATAGAAGATATGCCTGAAGAAGAAAACTCTGAAGATGCTCCTTCACTTGAGGTTACAACGCATATTGAAGATTCATATGTTGATAACGATGAATTAAAAATAGAGATTCATAAGATAATAAATCGTATTAATAGTTTTGATACACTAAACAAAGCAAAACAAGAGATTGAAGATAGATTTGGTAAAATGAGTGAAGAACTAACAATTTATATGTATGAAGAATTATTTGAAAGTATGAAAAAAGAAAAGAAAATAGAAATGGTTAAGCAGTCAGATAAATATATAGAAATTATATTTAATGAAGAGTTTACAAATAATGTTAGTGCTGATGAATTGTTTGTTAAAGCATATAAGATTTGTAGGAATTTTAAGCTATCTTATAGAAATAAAAGAATAATATTGACACTTATAGTCAATAATTTAGATAGACACTGGATATATTACATCGTTGATTTATTACAAACAATATAATTGGCAATTTTTTCCAATTCATTTAAACCTATTGATTTGGGAATAAGCATATTATATACTTACCCTTGAAAATGGTTAATTGTAAGCAAATTAAAATTACACTCACATAATAACAACTAAACTGGAAGGTGAGGTAATGTGGTAGGTGCAGTAATAATATTATCTAACTCAAATATAACTGATTCTATTGAAAAAACTTCTAATTTTATTGCAAAATTTTTGGGAAAACATTTAGAATAAAACCTTGTTGTTTATAAAACATTGTGATATAATTTCATTGTTATTTATTTTGCAATGAAAAAATGAGTAAATAAATTGATCATTTTAGAGAGCCTATGTTGGTGAAATTAGGTATGTAGATTTATTGAACATGGTTTTGGAGTGATATCGTGAACTCGCGTTAAGAGTAAAGAGCGTAGAAGTCTATGAACTAAGGTGGTACCGTCCTTTTGGACCCTTAGATTATGGACTTTTTATTTTAAGGAGGATTTATGGAAAAATATTATATTACAACTGCAATTGCTTATACATCTGGTAAGCCTCATATAGGAAATACATATGAGATAGTTTTAGCTGATGCGATTGCGAGATTTAAAAGAGCACAAGGTTATGATGTGTATTTTCAAACTGGTACTGATGAGCATGGGGAAAAGATACAATTAAAGGCTGAGGCTTTAGGTAAAACACCTAAGGAGTTTGTAGATGAGGTATCTAGTGAAATAAAAAGAATTTGGGATATTATGGATACAAGCTATGATAGATTTGTTAGAACGACTGATGATATTCATGAAAAAGAAGTCCAAAAGATATTTGAAAAAATGTATGAAAAAGGTGATATATATAAGGGAGAGTACAAGGGTTTATATTGTACACCATGTGAATCTTTTTGGACAGAATCACAATTAGTTGATGGTAAATGTCCGGATTGTGGACGTGAAGTAAAAGAGGCAAAAGAGGAAGCATACTTTTTTAAATTAAGTAAATATCAAAAACGTTTAGAAAAATTTATAGAAGATAATCCTAAATTTATTGAGCCTGAATCTAGAAGAAATGAGATGTTAAATAATTTTATAAAGCCAGGGTTACAAGATTTATGTGTTTCAAGAACAAGTTTTGATTGGGGAATAGAAGTACCATTTGATAAAAAGCATGTTGTATATGTTTGGTTAGACGCATTAACTAATTACATAACAAATATTGGATATGATGTTGATAAACCAACTAGTGAATTTAATAAGTGGTGGCCAGCAGATTTACATTTAATAGGTAAGGATATTGTTAGGTTCCATAGTATTTATTGGCCATGTTTCTTATGGTCATTAGATCTTGAATTACCAAAACAAATATTTGGCCATCCATGGTTATTGACTAACAATGATAAAATAGGTAAAAGTAGGGGTAACGCTATATATGCTGATGACTTAGTTGATAAGTATGGTGTAGATGCGGTTAGATATTATGTACTACATGAAATACCATTTGCTAATGATGGTAATTTAACGTATGAATTATTAGAAGAGAGATATAATTCTGATTTAGCAAATATTCTTGGTAATTTAGTAAATAGAACGATATCTATGAATAAAAAATATTTTGATAATGTTGTTGTTGATAGTAATGCAATTGAGGATGTAGATAAGGATTTAATTGATTTCGTATTAAAAACAAAATCTAAGGTTGAAGAAGCTATGAATGAATTAAGGGTAGCAGAAGCAATAGATTATATATTTGATATATTTAGAAGATTAAACAAGTATATAGATGAGACTACTCCATGGGTTTTAGCTAAAGAAGAAAAGTATGATAGATTAAAAAAGGTAATGTATAATTTACTTGAATCTATTAGAATAGGTGCAGTTTTATTAAGTTCATTTTTGCCTTCTACCTCTAAGAAGATATTTGAAGAATTAAATACTAGTGTTTCTTCATATGATTCTATAGATGAGTTTGGTGGTTTAGAACTTGGAACTAAGTTATGTGATCCTGAACCTTTATTCCAAAGAATAGATGTAAAAAAATAATTTATTATTGATTAAAAATTTGATATACTATATATGATAGGAGTGATGATATGTCATTTTGGATTAATTTAGTTTTACCAATAGTTATTTTGGCTCTTTCTATGGCAGGTGTTGTATTTATTATTAATTTAGTTTTAAGAGCTATACATTTTGATGTAACTATAGTAAGAATATTGGCATTTTTTGCCATATGGTATTTTGTTGGACCTTTTATTTATAATTGGATGTTAAGTACATTTGTAACAGAAGAATATGAGGGTTTAAAAATTTTATATATGCCAATACAATATATATATAATGCAATTAGTAAATTAGTGTAAATCGACATAAAAACCTATATTTCCATTATTTATTTGTTATTATTAATATGTTATTATAAAATAGCAGTAAATATTAGCAAAGGAGATACCATGAAAAAATATATGTATAGATCTATATTATGGACTTCTGTAGGATTTATATTAATAATGTTATTTTGTATATTCTCTATAGTATCACAGTTTTCATATGTAGATTTTGTCTATTTGTTGGTAGTAGTGGGTTTTTTTGTAGTATATTTAAGAAGAATATGTGAAATGTAAGATTATACCATGTTATGGTATAATTTTATTTAGAGGTGAAATATGATAGATACTCATTGTCATTTGTCTATTAAAGATTATGAAAATTTAGATGATTTGATTTTGGAATTATCTGGTAAAGGAATAAGTTGTATAGTTAATGGATGCGATATTGATTCTAATGAGGAGGCACTAGAATTATCTAAGAAATACTCAAATATTTATTGTGCGATTGGATTTCATCCTGAAGATGTTGATATTATTCCAGATAATTACATACAATATATTGAACAAAATATTTCTAATATTGTTGCTATTGGAGAAATCGGATTAGACTATCATTGGAGAAAGGATAACAAAGATAAACAATTAGAAATATTTAGTAAACAGTTAGAAATTGCTGAAAAGTATAATATTCCTGTAATAGTTCATTCTAGGGATGCTATTAATGAGACTTACGAAGTATTAAAAAAATATAAAGTTAGAGGTAGTATACATGCTTTTTCAGGAAGTTTAGAAATGGCAAGAAAGTTTATTGATTTAGGTTTTAAATTAGGAATTGGTGGTGTTGTTACTTTTAAAAATTGTAATTTAAAGGAAGTATTAAAGGAAATTGAATTAAAAGATATTGTATTAGAAACGGATTCTCCTTATATGTCTCCTGAACCTGTTAGGGGTAGAAAAAATACTCCATTAAATTTAAAATATATAGTAGAATTTATTAGTAATTTAAAGGAAATTTCATACGAAAAAGTTTGTGAAGAAACTAATAATAATGCGGTCCATTTGTTTGACTTGTAGTACAAAATATGATACCATTTATATAGAGGTGGAATATGAAAAACGTAACGACAAAGTTCTTAAAATTCTTCTTTAGTATTCTCATATTTGTAAGTTCGTTTTTGATTGTATTTGGAACTATGAATTTAGAAGAGAGCAGTTCTATTTTAATGGTTAGTAAAGGCTATAATACTATTCCATACGATGAATTTGATGATAAAACAGAGGTAGCAATTGCTACTCAAAATATAAATGCAGATGCAATAGAAACTTATATGGGTACTATAACTGCGTATGGTCCTGATTGTGTTGGATGTATTGGAATAACGGCTTCTGGATATAAAGTTGCTGAGGTTGTTGATGGAGAATTTAAAACATTAACTACTACTTATAATGATAAAGAATATGGTGAATTAAGGATCTTAGCTGCGGATAATAGGAAGTTTCCAATGGGTACAGTAATGAGGGTTAGTGGATCTAATATAGATGGTTATATTACTGGTATTGTTTTGGATACTGGTGGTGCTATGAGAAATGCATGGGCAAAGGGTGATATACTTATTGATTTATTGTTCTCTACTGAATATAATGGTGAATGTGATAAGTTTGGTAGAAAAAGAAATGTAACTTTTGAAGTATTAAGATATGGTTATTAACTCCTTTAAGGAGTTTTTTTAAGAGGTAAGTATGAATCAAAAAGATTTTATAAAAGATTATGATTTTAAATTTAAAAAAAGATTTGGGCAAAATTTTTTAATTGATGATAATGTATTGAATAATATTGTAGATAGTGCATCTATAGATAATGATACCTTAGTCATAGAAATAGGTTGTGGTGCAGGAGCATTAACTAAAAAAATATTATCTAAAACAGATAAGTTTATAGGTTATGAGATAGATAAAAGCTTAGAACCTATATTAAAGACTTTAAATACAAATATAATATTTGATGACTTTTTAAAAAGAGATATAAAAGAAGATATAAAAAAGTATAAATACAGTAAATTATATGTTATTGCGAATCTTCCATATTATATTACTACACCAATTATTACTAAAATTATAGATGATAATATGGGTGTAGATAAATTGGTAATTATGGTTCAAAAGGAAGTCGGAGATAGATTTTCTGCTAAACCTAATTCTAAAGATTATAATTCATTAACTATATTTATTAATTATTATTTTGATGTAAAGAAATTATTTTTAGTAAGCAAGAATGTTTTTATTCCTAAACCTAATGTTGATAGTATAGTATTATTATTAAGTAAAAAGAATAATAAATTTAATATAAAGAATAAAGATTTGTTTTTTAAATTGGTTAGAGAATCTTTTTTACAAAAAAGGAAGACTCTAAAGAATAATTTAAAAAATTATGATTTCAATATTATAAGTAAAGTTCTAAGTGAAAATGGATTTAATGATGATGTTAGGGCAGAATCTTTACCAATAGAAGTATTTATTGAAATATCTAATAGACTATAAGTCTATTTTTTTTATTTATGAATATAATTAACTGGTGAGATATAGGTGAAAAATGTTAGATAAGATAAAGAAACAAATCTTTAATAAAAGGGGTAAAAATATAAAGATTAAAATAAATAATATAAGGAATAAATCTGAGTATGTTGATGGGATAATTACTGAAGTGTACGATAGGTTTTTTGTTGTTATGTGTAGCGATGGTATTACTAGGAGTTTTAATTATTCTGATATACTTACTTCAGCCGTTGAAATAATCTAAAATATATTGACTTTTCCTTAAAAATAATGATAAAATTTATATAGAAGGAGTGATTAACTTGAAAATAACATCTGTATCAGTACATAAGGTATCTGGCGAAAATAGTAAAATGAGAGGAATAGCGACTGTTGTTTTAGATGATTGCTTTAAAGTCAAGGGAATCAGAATATACGAATCAGACGGTAAACTTAAATTGGCTATGCCAAGCCGCAAAAACAAAAACAATGAAAACGAAGATGTGGCACATCCAATAAAAGCTGAAACTCGTAAAATGTTTGAAGATGCAATTTTTGAAGAATATGAAAATGTAGAAGAAGATGCTGAATAATTTCGGCATTTTTTATTTATATATTCATATAATTTATTGGGTGATAATGTGAATAGTAATATTAGTCATAATTTGTCTGTTGCGGATAGAAATAGTGTTAATATATCTGGGGTTAATAAAATAGAAAATTTTGATAAAGAAGAGTTTTTACTCGAAACTGTAATGGGTTATATGAATATTAAGGGTGAAAATTTAGAAATGGTAAAATTAGATACTATTGAAGGTAAAGTAGTAATAAAAGGTAAGGTAAACAGTATAACATACTTAGAAAATACAAAGAAAAAAAAGAAAGATGAAAGTGTTATAAATAGGTTATTTAAATGATACCTCTTAATATACAATTAAAAACATTGATATATTCTTTTTTATATGGTGCTTTTTTTTCTTTGATATTAAAGATTAATTATAAATTTATTTACTATAGTACCGGTATAAAGAAAGTACTAGTTAATTTATTTTTTATAATAGATAATACATTATTATATTTTATAATATTAAGATATTTAAATAATGGTATTTTCCATTTCTACTTTTTATTGTCGATATTTATTGGATTTTTTTGTGTTAACAAAGTGATAAGTCATAGTTCAAAACGTTGATTTTTTGTTTATTCAATGTTATAATGCGTGTACGGGTGAGATTATGTCACGAAGATTAACTAAAAAATCGAAAAGAAGAGTACTTACTATCTCAATTGTAACTTTAACTTTGATTACTATATTATTAGTTAATGTTTTTGGCACGTGGAGACAAATATTAGTAAAAAAAGAAGAAAAAGAATTTTATACTAAGGAATTAGCAAAGCTTAAAGAGGAAGAAGCTTATTTAAAAGTGGAAGCAGAGAAACTACAAGATCCAGATTATGTAGCTAGGTATGCTAGAGAACAATATTTATATTCTAAAGATGGTGAATTAAATATAAGAATAAGATAAATATTCTTACTTTTTTATTATGGAGGGCATATGAATATTAATGTTATTAATCCATTGGTTTTAGCTTATATTGGTGATGCAATATATGAATTAGAAATTAGAAAAAGATTAATAGTTAAAGGTATAAATAAAGTAAATGAATTACAAAGTGAATGCGTAAAATATGTTAGTGCCAAGGGACAATCTAATTACGTAGATTTGTTAATTGAAAATAATATTTTAAGTGATGAGGAAATGGATATTTATAAGAGAGCAAGAAATTCTAAAGTGAATTCACACCCATCAAATACAAATATAATTATATATAAGAAAGCTACTGGTTTAGAAGCAATATTTGGTTACTTATATTTAAATAATAATTTAGATAGAATTGTTGAATTAATAAATTATATTGTGGAGGGTATATGATTGTAAGTGGTAAGAATGTAGTTAAAGAAACATTAAATAGTAATACTAAAATAACAAAAGCTTTAATTTGTAAAGATTTTAGTGATAAAAAATTAGTATATGAATTACAAAAAAGAAATATTTGTATTGAATATGTTACAAAAAATGAAATAGATAAAATTGCAAAAGAAAATAATCAGGGTATAATACTTTATATACCTGATTATGAGTACTGCAAATTAGATGAATTATTAGTTAATGATAAGCCGTTTATAGTTATACTTGATCATATAGAAGATCCACATAATTTTGGTGCTATTATAAGAACTTGTGAAGCTGCAGGCGTGGATGGAATAATTATACCTAAAGATAGGAGTGTATCAGTAAATTCTACTGTTATGAAAACTAGTGCGGGCGCTCTTAATAATGTAAAGATATGTATGGTTACAAATATTAACAGAACTATAGATTATTTAAAAGAAAATGGTATATGGGTAGTAGGTGCAGATATGGATGACAGCGTGTCATGCTTTGAAGCTGACTTTAATATACCTATCGCATTAGTAATCGGTAGTGAAGGTTTTGGAATAAGTAAATTAGTTAGAGAAAAATGTGACTATGTTGTTAATATTCCTATGAAAGGTAAAGTTAATAGTTTAAATGCTTCTGTAGCTGCAGGTATATTGATATATAAAATATTTGAAAAAAGGAATTGATATCATGTATAAAGATTACAATGATAATGAACTTTTATATTTGATAGGTGAATCAAGTGAGTCTGCATTAGATATATTGTATGAAAAATATAAAAAAGTAATTGAATTAAAAGCTAATAAATATAGATTATTAGGTAAAAAAGTTGGACTTGAATATAATGATTTAGTACAAGAAGGTTTAGTTGGACTTTCTGAAGCAATAAAATCATATAAAGATAATAAAGATGTTAAGTTTTCTTCTTTTGCAAATATATGCATTGAAAGACAAATGCTATCTATACTTTCATATTCTACAAGAAAAAAACATTCTTTTCTTAATGAATCTTATTCGTTAGATGATTCTATTGATAAAGATGGAAGAACTTTATTAGATGTTTTATTTAATTCTACATCTGATCCTAGTGTTATGATTGAAAATAAAGAAACATTTGATAATTTATATAGTGCTTTATATAAAGAATTAAGTGAATTAGAAAGAGATGTATTAGATTTAAAATTAGTAGGTTTAGAATATAAAGAAATTGCATCTTTACTTAATAAGAGTTATAAATCTATAGACACAGCATTACAACGTATTAGAATTAAGTTGAGAAAAATATTAGACAATAAAAGAAATGATTCATAATTTGAATCTTTTATTTTATGCATTTTTATTGACTAAAAACTTTAAGTATGTTATTATTGACTTGACGAGCACTTAAAAGTGTTTTTATTTTTGTTCATGTGCGGGTTTTATTAAAAAAATAAAGGAATTTTTTGTTTATGTTAAAAAGTAAATTTTTAAGATTAAATGTTTGTCTAATAATGATATGATTAAGTATACATATACATTACTATTATTTTT
>JAEEGL012007985.1_pt1 | contig 14821 bp, 9 predicted proteins | sample 9134231 | NCBI WGS metagenome assembly JAEEGL01 (sample SAMN16246548, study PRJNA631951) | gut metagenome | biome: gut microbiome; feature: rumen; material: fiber-attached | host: Bos | place: Iran: Karaj | collected 2018-10 | reverse complement strand
GTTTACATCTTATGCACAGGTCTCAAGCGATTTAAGGGAAGTCGCCTGCACTTCTCTTTTTGAAAGTCACGAAGATTTTTACTCTTCAGAAAAAAAATGGTTTCAGGATGAGAGAAGTCTTGATACTGAGAGGACGAGCTTTCCTCAAAAAATTACTGACATAGAAAGCCTCGGTTTTTCTTCGTGGCAGTCATCGCAAAAAAATAATGAAGGCAAAGGCATTCAGCTTCAAAACGCAGATGAAGCAGTCAAACTTACCGCAAAAGAAAAGCTCTTTGCGACAGACAAAAAAACAGGCCTTGAACTCATAAAAATCTCATATTCCGAACTAAAAAAATACCTTGAGTGCCCACGCTCATTTTTGATGAGCTGGATCATGAAACTTGAGGAGCAGAAAAACGAAGCTGAGCTTGTAAGTCCATTCGCAATGGGAAACCTCTATCACAAAATCCTTGAGCTTTACTGCAACGCACTCAGGGAAAAATCCCTTCCGATTAAGGCAACGGAAAATGGACTTGACGAAACCTACCTCAATATCCTCAACCAAAAAACAGAGGAAGCAATAGAAATCTCGAAAAACAGTTTCCTAGCAAAAGAGCTGATAAAGTCAACGGAAGATTCCCTAAAAACACAGATGAAAAAGACTGTCACTGAGTTCTCAAGACTTTTTGACGGGTGCTACGTTCAGGAAACAGAAACATCTTATGAGCATCACATCCCTGACACAAAAATCCTTGCCAATGGAAAAATCGACTGCCTTCTCCGCGACGATGACGAATACATTCTCGTAGATTTTAAAAGCACTGCGGCGGCGATTCCAAAAAACATTTTCTTTGAGAAAGATACTTCAAAGAGTGAAAGTGAGCAGGAACTTCCGGATTTTCAGATGCCGATGTATCTCTATCTCCTCGAAAATCAAAGGGAAGCAAAAAAAGTAGAAAACTGCTGCTTTTTCAACATAAAGGAAAGCAAAGCTGCATACGTTTTGGGCGGAAGGCTTTTTTCAAGAATAAAGGCCATCACGCCTGCTGCACGAATCAAAGAGCAGGACATCGCAAGCTTTGAAAAGACAATGGATGTATTTAAAAAAACAGTTCTTGAAGTTGCAGAAAGCCTTGAGAACTACGACTTCTCACTCAATCAAATCTCTCCGCTCTACACAACATGCGAAAAATGTCAGTATTTTGCGATATGCAGAAAGAATTTCAATGTAAGCCGAAAAAATTAAGCTGAGGATGAAAATGTCAGAAAACAACGCAACAAACGAGCAAAAAAAAGAGAGAACAATTGATGATTTCCAGAAACAGGCAATCAACGCGCGGAAAAATTCCGTAGTAAGCGCCGGAGCCGGCTCTGGAAAGACGACAGTCCTTGCAGAGAGGTTTCTTTCCCTCGTAAACTCAAACGAAAAAATCAATGCGGATGAAATCCTCACGCTAACATTCACGAAAAAAGCAACCGTTGAAATGTCCTCACGCATTTACTCAGTCCTAAAAGCAAAATCTCCAGAACAGGCAAAACTTTTTTACAAGGCAAGCATAAAGACATTTGACAGCTACTGCACTTCCGTTGCACGAACAGGCTCCCATTATTACGGAGTCTCACCAGAATTTACTCAGGATAAGGACAAAATCATTTCATTCATGAAATCCAGGGCGCTTCCGTTCATCCTGAAAAACCGTGACAACGAAGCAATAAAGGCACTTGTCTCAACAAAAGACTACGGTCAAATGGCAGAAGAGCTTTTCATCAAGCCGATTCTGGAAGCATCAACAATTGCACAGCCGATTGATTTTAACGAGGCACTCAATAATCAGATTGATGAAGTCGTTGCAAAAGCAGAAAAAGAAATCACAGAGACAAACAGATTGATTTCTTCACTTTACAGCGCGGAAAAAGCCTACGACGGCAACATGACTGCAACATTCAAGGCGTTTCAGGAAAACCTTTCAACAGAAATTCCTTCCATTAAAAAGATTACGAGGGAAGAAGTCTTGGACGGTGATTACAGAAAACTTTTGCAGTATGTACTTGCAGTAAGCAAAATCACTCAAAAACTTCCGTCAGGAAAAGGCTGTGATGAAATAAAGGAATGGTGCAAAAAAATCCGCGCTCATGTTCCAAGCAACCTCGCAACAGATTCATCAGACTTGGCCTCAATCGTAAATTTCATCGCAGGCATAAGATACATAAAACTTTTGATTCCCCTTCTGGAAGATTTTCAAAATCAGGTAAACGATTTTAAGCGTTCATCAGGATTTTTAACTTTTTCCGACATATCAAACATGGCTTTAAACATCCTCAAGGATCATCCGGAAATCCGTCAGGTCGAAAAAGAAAAATTCAAGGCGATAATGATTGACGAATTTCAGGACAACAACTCACTGCAGCGCGACATTCTCTTTCTTCTGGCTGAAAATCTGAATCGAAAAGAAAAATCAATTCCTCGTGCCGATGAACTTTGTCCGCAAAAGCTTTTCTTTGTCGGCGACGAAAAGCAAAGCATATACATTTTCCGCGGGGCTGACGTCTCTGTCTTCCGCTCGCTTTCAAAAGATTTTGCAGACGGAAATCTGAGCATGAACATAAATTACCGCTCGCACCCGGCCTTAATCGCAGGATTCAACACCATCTTTGGAGGAATTCCATATCCGCTTGAAAATCTCAGCGACTCAAATGGAACGAATCCACCGAGCGTATTTTACACTGAGGACGATGAAAAAAATCCTGACAAAAACGTTCCTGATTATGAGGCTGTCTATCACGAAGTTTATCTTCCAAAAGAAAAGGCTGAGTTAGCATCAAAAAAAGAAAACATTCCTGAACTTTTTGCGCCTCACATCCACATTGCACTTTACGACAGCGAAGGAGAAAGCGACGACCAGAAAAAATATCTTTCAAACAAGGAAAGTGAAGCTGAATGGGTGGCAAAAAAAATTGAGGAGCTGACGACAAAAGGAATTCATGGAAAAATATACACTCACAAGGATATCGCAATTCTTTTCAAGACTTATACGCCACAAAATCTTTTTGAGAAAACATTCCTCTCACACGGAATTCCATACAATACAGAAGTCGTAAAGGGCTTTTTCTCGGATGGTCCTGTAAACGACATTTACTCACTTTTAACGCTTTGTCTCTACGAAAACGACACACTTTCTTACGCCGAAGTCCTCCACTCACCTTTTGTAAACCTTTCATTTTCAGAAATGAATGCCGTAATCATAAGAAACGAAAAGCCTTTTGAGCTTTCAGACGAATCAATCCTCTCTCCAGAAAGCCTGGACAGTTTTTACGCTGCAAGAGATTTGTATCTTTCTCTCAAAAATGATGCAAAGATATCCTCAATAACAAAGCTCATTTCAAAAATCTGGTATGAAGCAGGCTACAGATATGAGACGCTCTGGAACAAAAAAGTTCAGATGTACGCAAAAGATTATGACCTTCTTTTTGAGCTTGCAAGAAAAGCAGAAGAGTCTTCACTTTCGCTCGCAGAATTTTTGGACGAGATTTCCGCCTATAAAGATTCTGCAGAAAAACTCGAAGACATAAACATACCAATCGAGCAGGACGAAGGAGTCCATCTTCTTTCAATACATAAATCAAAAGGCCTTGAATATCCGGTGGTCTTTTTGTGCAACTCAAATTCATCCTCAAGGAAGGACTCGAATTCTTCACTCGTATACTGCAGCAAGAATTTCGGCATTACTTTAAACACGCCGCCTCTGGACGAAATGGGGAAAAAATCAAAAAATTATTTCTATATTAAAGCAAGTTCTGAAGAAGCCAAAAAACTCAGTGCCGAATCCCGCCGCCTGCTTTACGTTGCACTCACGCGCGCAAAAGACGAGCTTTTCATTACAAATAACAACTACGTGCAGGATGAAGACGCTCTTGAAAAATTTGCTCCGGGCGGAACAAACAATGCAGATTCCCTTTTTGACATCCTTGAGCCGTGCGTGAATTTTTACCTTCAGGACGAAAACAAAGCTTTTTCTCCATTTGATTTTGAGAAAATACCGCAGGCAGAAAGAGAATACAAATCAGAAAATGCAGAAAGGGCAAATACACAAAGTCAGAAAATCTCGCTGATTTCACAGATAAAAGACGCAGGACTTTACGAAAACGCACAAAAAATAGAAAAAGAAAGCCTTGAATCAAAATACATTTTGCCAAGCAAAGTTTATGCTGAAGAAAATTTCATCGCAAAGAAGCACCAGGACGAAGCGATAAAAGAATACGACATAATTGATGAAATCATAAACTCAACAAGAATTGCAGTTGATGATGCTTCAGTTCCGTCTGCGCAAGGCGAGGCAAGGTTCTCCCATGCAAATTTTGGAACGGTGGCTCACGCTTACTTGGAAAGCTCAATCACGGGTCTTCCACCAAAATACTCAAATTCCGTGATTTCAGGACTGGAAACAAAAGCGCAGGTAAAGACAGTCGAGTCAATCTGTCAGAAAATGAAGGAGCAATTTGAAAATTCAGAGCTGGGGAAAAAAGCCCGCAAATCAGTCTGGCACAAAGCCGAATATGGCTTTAAGAGTCAATCTGCGGACGGAAGCGGAAAAATCATCAAGGGAACGATAGACCTTGTATTTAAGAACGATGACGGAAACTACACGATTGTCGACTACAAGTCCGGGGCAAACATGAATCCTGAAAACTATTATGCGCAGCTTTCCTGCTACCGTCACGCCGTGTCACAGATGCTTGGAATCAAAAATCCAGATGAAATAAAATGTGTGCTTTACTACCTTCGTTTCGGGAAGGAAGTTGTTATTCCAAATGAAGCACTTTAAAACAACAAAGGCTTGCCTTAAGGCAAGCCCTGCTTTTTATATTACAGTAAGCATGAACAATACTGTAAACGAAAGAATGCTGACGGCGATAAGAGAATAAATCACCATCGCCAAAAGTTCGCTTGTTGATTTACGTGTCATAAAAACTCTCCTCTCACTTAAGTAATTATACCATCTCGGCATAAGAAATCAATAAAAAAACGCCAATTTTCTCAAAAATCTCCATTTTTTTTGGTGATAAGAATTTAGACTTGGTTGCATGACACAATGCAGTCCTATAAAATACAAAAGTTAATTATTTTTTTTGGAGGAAGAAATGACTTCTCAACTGGTTGCAAAAGTTCTCGCTTTTGTTTTTTATCTGGGATTCATGATTTATATCGGATTAAAATCAGCAAATAAAAATTCCAGCTCTTCTGACTTTTTCTTGGGCGGACGAAAAGTCGGTCCGTGGGTTACAGCTTTAAGCGCAGAAGCATCTGATTCATCAGCATGGCTTTTAATGGGACTTCCAGGTCTCTGCTATTTAGGCGGCATAAAAGAAACATTTTGGACTGCGCTTGGATTGATTCTCGGAACTTACCTCAACTGGCTATTTGTGGCAAAACCACTTAGAAAATGTACGATTGCTTTCGGTGATTCAATAACCATTCCTGAATTCTTCACAAACAGATTCAAGGATAACACACACCTTCTTTCTATTTTTTCAGTAATTTTCATCGTATTCTTCTTTACAATTTATACGGCATCAGGATTTGTCGCATGTGCAAAACTCTTTAACTCTGTTTTCGGTCTTCCGTATCACGCAGGACTTGCAATCGGCCTTGTCGTAATCTTATGCTACACGATTACCGGAGGATACACAGCCGTATGCACGACGGATTTCGTTCAGGGAGCACTCATTTTCATAGCATTTGTCATTTCAGCTGCAATTGCAGTTTTTGCGCTTGGCGGTCCTGCAGAAGCTTATGAAGCCGTAAAATATTTTGATGCACGTGCCATAGCAGGAAACTTTGGACAGGCAATGCATAACGCATTCAGCGCAAACTCATCTTACAAAGGAATGTCCATCATCTCTGCCCTGGCATGGGGACTTGGATATTTCGGAATGCCTCACATCATCATCCGTTTCATGGGAATCCGCTCAAACTCAGAAATCAAAAAGGCGAGAAGGGTCGGAACAATCTGGATGGTTGTCTCTTACATCGGAACTTTCCTCATCGGAACACTTGGAACTTCATATCTTTTGAACCACGGGATTTTGCTTGGAACTGGAGGTGAAAAGCTTGTAATTGAAGGCGTAAAATCTTTCGGTGATGCAGAGACTGTATTCAGCGCCACAATGCAGACAATGTACCCTTCATTTATCGCAGGAATTTTCCTTTGCGCAATTCTTGCAGCTTCCATGTCAACAGCTGACTCACAGCTTCTTGCAGCATCAAGTGCAGTAAGCCGGGACATCTACAAGGGATTCATAAAAAAGAACGCAGACGAAAAAGAAGTCCTCAACATCGGAAGATTGGTTGTATTCCTGATTGCATTGATTGCACTTCTTCTCTCCCTTAATCCTGCATCTTCAATTTTCTCACTGGTTTCTTATGCATGGGCTGGATTTGGCGCAACATTCGGGCCTCTCGTTTTGCTCGCCCTCTTCTGGAAAAATGCAACAAACAAAGGAGCAATCGCAGGAATGATTGCAGGAGGAATCACAGTCGTAACATGGCATCAGCTCAAGGGCGGAATCTTTAACCTTTATGAAATTCTTCCGGGCTTTGCTGTCTGCCTTGTAGTTGCTGTAGTCGTAAGTCTTCTTGACAAGAACAAGAATCCACAGATGATAAAGGAATTTGAAAACTACAAGAAACTCGAAGACTAGCAGCTGCAGTAAAAGCATGTGCTGAACAAAAAAACCGCCTGAAAACATTGTCTGTTTTCAGGCGGTTTTTTTGTTCAATGAGCCTAGGGATAAAAAAAGCCTGTCACGATTTGTGACAGGCTTTTCGACCCCTGCTGGGCTTGAACCAGCGACACACGGATTAACAGTCCGTTGCTCTACCGACTGAGCTAAGGGATCATCTCTGCTCTTGCAGAGCGTGAAAATATATTACCTAATCTATAAAAATTAGTCAATATTAATTTTCACATTTTTTTAAAATAAATCACTTTTTTAAATACGTTTTTGAAATTGTTTTATCAGTCAGAAAACAAAGGTGTAGAGAGGTAACGGTCTCCTGTGTCCGGCAGAAGAACCACGATGTTTTTTCCTTTGTTCTCAGGACGTTTTGCAACCTGTATTGCAGCCCATGCAGCCGCACCGGAAGAAATTCCAACAAGCACGCCTTCTTTTTTTCCAATCAATTTTCCTGTAGCAAAAGCGTCGTCGTTCTCAACAGGAATAATCTCATCATAAATTTTTGTGTCCAGCACGTCAGGAATAAATCCTGCTCCAATTCCCTGAATTTTATGAGGGCCAGCAACACCAGTAGAAAGAACTGCTGAAGATTTTGGCTCAACCGCAATAATCTTTACGTTTGGATTTTTTGATTTGAGGTACTGACCGACACCAGTTACAGTTCCGCCAGTTCCGACTCCTGCAACAAAAATATCAACTTTTCCGTCTGTATCTTCCCAAATTTCAGGGCCGGTAGTCTCAAGATGAGCTTTTGGATTTGCAGGATTGATGAACTGTCCGGCAATGAAGCTGTCTGGAGTAGAAGCTTTTATCTCCTCAGCTTTTTCAATTGCACCCTTCATGCCTTTTGCGCCTTCACTCAAAACCAGCTCTGCTCCATAAGCTTTCATGAGCTGACGTCTTTCAACAGACATTGTCTCAGGCATTACGATTACAAGACGGTAACCGCGTGCAGCAGCAACGGCAGCAAGACCAATACCTGTATTTCCAGAAGTCGGTTCGATGATTGTAGAATTTTTTTTGAGCAGGCCTTTTTTCTCTGCATCATCAAGCATGGCTTTTGCAACCCTATCCTTTACGCTTCCAGCCGGATTGAAGTACTCAAGTTTTGCAATCAGTTTTGCCTCAAGATTGTTGTCTTTTTCGATGTGGCTTAGCTCAAGAAGAGGTGTATGTCCAATGAGCTGATCCGCAGATGTGTAGATATTTGCCATAAAAGTCCTCCATAATTTATAAAATCACCTGTAAAAGTCAGATTACGAATGATTATGAAGTGAGTTTAGCGTAGTTTTACCTACTAAGTCAATAGGTATTGTGTATTATTTTTCTTTTTTTATCTTTTAGTTTTTGTTTGATTTTGGAAGAGCAGCATGTTATCTTTAAATAGGTGGTAAAATATGGATTCTTTAAACGAAGCTAATGAATTTTTCCTTAAATTTTTAAGACGAATTACTCTCAAAAGCTGCATGGAACTCACCATATATTCTCTTGTACTGCTGTCAGCATGCTTTTTTTTTCACTATAGCACTGCCTTTAAGTTAACGTTTTCTCTCGCCACAGTGCTTTCGTTTGCAATTCTTCTGTTCAACACAAAAAATTCACTTCCGCTGAATCACCTTGATTTTATCGGCTTTAACCTGATGTATTTTTCAGGAGTCATTTTTTTTGCCCTGCTTCCATCGGATTCTTTTGCAATAACGCTTATATTTGTCGCAGCCTTAAAAGGTGTCCTAAAAACAAAAGCCTATTTTATTTTGGGCACGGAAAGGACAACTCTTTCCAATACGCTTTTTCCGCTGTACGCAATTGCAATTCTTGCAGTCACTTTTTCAAAAAAATTCATCCCTGAAGTTCCGTCATCAAATTTCCTGAAAGTTTTTACGATTTCTTTTGCACTGACATCCACAGCAAATGCAATACGGGACTTCTTTACACTTGAAAAATGCAAGGCGTTTTTGGACAGCCACATAAACTACTTCGACCAGCTGACATCAGTATACAACAGAAAGCTTCTCGGTGAATGGGGTGCAAGGACGGATATTGCGGCAATCGCTTACATTGACATCGATACTTTAAAAGCCGTCAACGATTCTTTCGGCCAGGCAACCGGCGACAAAGTATTGATTTATCTCTGCAATGAAGTCACAAGAAGGATAAAGGGAGATGACAACATAGTTTTTGTCAGGGATACCGGGGATAAATTTCTGCTCATCTGCAAGATTTTTGATGATGCATCCAGAAAGCTGATTATAAATCTTATAGATTACTACAGGAACAATCCGATTGAAGTAAACGGGCTTACAGTAAACATCACGCTTTCAATTGGAGTTTACCAGAACCTAGGCGGAGAAACACTTGAGCGAATGATTACAGAAGGAGACAACCTGCTGTACTATGCAAAAACAAACGGAAAAAACTGTCTTGTAATCGATTACAGAAAGGTGCACTGATCATGATATATATAATTCCAATCACAACGGTAATTCTTTTTATCCTCATAAATCTTCTCTCAAAAAAGATGAGTGCCATCGGCAAAAGACCAGTATTTGAAAAAAAGGTCTGCGCATGTTTTACTCCAAAAGACTATCAGGTTTTTGTAAAGACTCTTACGAAAAAAGTTCCCGGACGGAATTACAATTTGCAGACTTCAACATGGATGCAGGCACTGGAACTTGCCCAGGACATTAAAAAAGACAAGCCTTCACTTTCTAAAACCCAGTCAATCATGTTTGCACTGAAGGCTGTAAATCCGACATTTTACTCCCTTGCCCTCGCCCATAAGTTTGACATTTCTTCCATTGCAGATGAAGACTATGATGATTCTCCAAGAATCCACGAGTTTTCAGGCTATCTTGATTCGCTGGATGCCCAGTTCAGCCGGATAAAACTGTAAAAACAAAAAGGCATAAAAAAAGCGTTCAGATAAATCTGAACGCTTTTCGCGATGTGCGGGGCTCGAACCCGCGATCTCCGGCGTGACAGGCCAGCGCGATAACCAGCTTCGCTAACACCGCAATTGGTTTGCACAATATAAAACAAATACAAAAAACAGTCAATATATCTTTTTGTATTTTATGTTATTTTTTTAGAAAGGAACGTATTTTCTCAAGATTTGTTGCCGCGGCTCTGCGTCCGAGGTCATAGCATCTCTGCAGCTCGTCCACATTTTTTTCGGTACGGCTTATTCCCAAAGGCTCATCTGGACAAATCACAACAAGCTCATCCCTGTCTGCTTTTTCAAAAACATAATCCTTTTGGGCGTTGTATTCCTTGTGACGCACCTTCATTGCCTTTATGAGTTCTGGATATTTTTTCATCAGCAGCTCCATCAAGACAAGTGCTCCAGAGGCCTCTTTTTTGTAATTTCTTGGCTGGGTAAGTACGACGACATTTCTGTCATATCCAAGCTGCTCAAAAAACTTAAGCGGAATAGAATCGGTGATTCCGCCATCCAAAAGCTTATGTCCGTCAACCTCAACTATTTTTGATGCCAGAGGCATTGAAGCAGACGCCCTCATCCAGGTAAGGTCGTTTTGATCACAGGTGTCAAGTTTTTTGTAGAGAGGTTTTCCTGTAACGACATCAGTAACAACGCAGTAAAATTCAAGAGGATTTTTTCGGTAAGTCTCGTAATCGAACTGATCAAGCTCATCAGGGAGCCTTCGATAACAAAAATCAGCGTTGAAAAGATTTCCGGTTTTTATGAGTGAGGAAATACTGCAGTAACGGCTGTCACCGGCATATTTTTTGTTGTAGCGCAAAACTCGTCCAGGCTGCCTTGACTTAAAGTTGCATCCGAAAGTTGCTCCGGCAGAAGTTCCAACAGCACCGTCAAATTGAATTCCATTTTCCAAAAAGACATCGATGACACCGGCGGTAAAAAGTCCGCGCATTGCGCCACCCTCAAGTATCAATCCTTTTTTACACTCTGACATAGCTACATATTAAATTTTTTTTCGGAAATTGAAAACAGATTTTCTCAAAAATCTCCATTTTTAAAATCCAGCAGAAAAATCATTTCGACTTCTAAAAAGCTGCAATTTTCAGGGGATAAGTTTAGTTTTTACTATAATTTTACTATAGATTGAGCACAAAGTTGAATTCCACTATAATGGCAAAAAGATTTTTTTATACGAGGAACTTATGCTTACACTCAAATTTGGCGGAACTTCAATGGGAAGCGCACGAAGAATTCTTGATTCTGTGGAAATCATGATTGGACGCGCAAAGACAGACCGCATCAGCGTTATTGTATCCGCAGTAGCCGGAGTATCAAACAGTCTGCAATCAGCAATAGACGGCTGCATCACAGGCGGGAACGCATCCACCTTCGTAGAAAGCATAAGAAAAACCCATGTCGATATCTGTGACGAGATACAGGCATCGCTCAAAGGTTTTGATGCAAAAGAAATTCTGAAAAAAATCGAGCCGAATTTTACGGAACTCGAAAGGCTCCTGAACGGAGTCGCATCTTTCGGCGAATGTCCTAAATCAATACACTGCCGAATCATGGGAATGGGCGAGCTCTGCTGCGTTCCAATCGTAAATGCAGTTCTTCAGGCAAAAGAACAGAACGTTCTTCTTCTCGACTCACGAAGATTTATTTTTACGACCGGCGATCAGAAAGAAGGTGATCCTGACTACACAAGAACTGGAACCGCATTCGCTCCATACAGAGATGGCGCAGAACCAAATCAGGCACGCATTCTCCTGCTTCCTGGTTTCGTATGCTCTTGGACAGCACATTACGAGGACACTCCTAAAATGGGTCTCCTCGGAAGAAATGGATCGGACTTCAGCGCATCAATCGTCGCAGCAAGTCTGGGAGCATCACGCTGCGAATTTTGGACTGACGTTGACGGAATCTATACCGCAGATCCTCGCGTAGTTCCTGACGCAATCCTTGTTGAGGATATGACCTATGAAGAAGCCATGGAACTTTCATTCTTCGGCTCAAAAGTTCTTCATCCAAAAACACTGGCTCCGCTCGCCGCAAAGGGAATCGAAGCATGGAGCTTGAACTCACACAATCCTTCAGCAAGAGGAACCAGAATCGGACGCGGTCCTTTTGAGTCAGAAAAGGCAGCAGGCCCTGTCCGGGGAATCTCATGTCTCAAGAACACGTCGCTCATTTCCGTGTCAGGAAGCGGCATGAAAGGCAAAACAGGCGTTGCCTCAAGAATATTTGCTGCTGTAACGCGGGCTGGCATCTCAGTGCTGCTCATAACTCAGTCTTCATCTGAATACACGATTTCGTTCTGCGTAAAACAGAGCGAGGCTCAGGCAGTAGAGGACGTTCTTTCAACGGAATTCGCACTTGAAATCCGTGAAGGCGTAATGAACAAGATAAAAGTGCAGGATTACACCGCCATCGTCTCAATAATCGGTGACGGCATGAAGCAAAACTGCGGAGTAGCCGGAAAATTCCTCAACTCGCTTTCTTCCCGCGGAATCAACATTCTTGCAATCGCGCAAGGCTCAAGCGAACGCTCAATCTCTGTAGTAATCGACAGGGAATTTGACGAGACGGCAGTTCGCGCTGCACACCTGTTCTTCTTCAACACGGCACAGCCTATTGAAGTTTTTGCATTCGGAGCTGGAACCATCGGTGGCGCGCTGCTCGACCAGATTCGCGACCAGCACGACAAGCTTCTTGAACAGAACGTGGACGTAAAGGTTTTGTGCATTTCGACCGCAGAGGGAATGCTTCTCGACGGAAACGGTCTCGACCTCTCGACATGGCGGGACGACATCAAAAAAGCCACAATGTCATCAAGCGTGGACGAAATCCTAGAATTTGTTCGCGACACGAAACCTCTCAACCCGGTATTCGTTGACTGTACGGCAAGCTACGACCTTCCAGAGCGATATCTTGACATCTTTAAGGCCGGAATGAGCATCGCAACTCCTAACAAGCGCGCAAATTCAATGAGCATGGACTTCTATCGCCAGCTCAGGGATGTCGCAAACACAAACAGTTGCCGCTTCTTGTACGAGACGAACGTCGGAGCAGGCCTCCCTATCATCGATACATTGCAGAACCTGTTCAAATCAGGTGATGCACTGACAGGCTTCAACGGAATCATGTCAGGCTCGCTCTCATATATTTTTGGAAAACTCGACGAGGGCAAGAAATTCAGCGAAGCTGTAAAAGAAGCAAAAGAACTGCGATTTACAGAGCCAGATCCACGCGATGACTTAAAAGGCACCGATGTTGCACGAAAGGCATTGATTATAGCCCGAGAGGCAGGAATTCCAATCGAGCTTGACGCTATAAAAATGAACTCCATCTTCCCAGAAGATTTCAACATCGAGGGAACAGTCGACGAATTCATGGCAAATCTGCCGAAAGTTGACGCATACTTTGAAAAGAAGATGGCCGAGCTTAAAAAAGAAAACAAAGTTTTGCGAATGGGTGCAAGCATAAAGGACGGAAAAGTTTCTGTCGGAATGCTTGAGGTAGGACCTTCCGATCCGCTTTACGGAGTGCGTGGCGGAGAAAACGCTTTCGTATTCGAAACCAAGCGATACACTCCAATACCACTGACAGTTCGCGGATATGGAGCCGGAGCCGGAGTTACTGCTGCGGGCGTATTTGGCGACATTTTGAGAACCGTAAGCTTTAACTCAACAAACTAATTTTGAAAGTAGGGAGCCGTTCACATAGCGAAAAAACTTGTACGACAAGTTTGATCACTTTGTTCCACGGCGAGTCTCGGAAAAATCTATGATTTTTCTGCTTTGATTCAAAAAGGAAAGGAAACCTTTATAAAAGGTGTCCTTTCCTTTTTTTTATTTAAAAAACAGGCTGGGACTAATATACATTTTGAATTAATCAAGTCTCTTGCCCTCTTGAGATTCTTCCAGCAACCATTTAATCACGTTTTTATGAATAATGCCCTTCTGTGAAAAATCAAAATCATCAAGGGAAAGAACATACTTGGGATAATTATCCTTTACAGAATCGTAGACTCCGAACTCCCTCTGCACGGTTTCTTCACTGTAATCGGCGGACATATAATTAAAACTCCTGAATGGTTAATTATACATCCAAAATGCTAACTTAACAATTTCTCCAGGTCAAAATACGTTTTTCACATTCTCCTCTAGGTAATCGCATATTAATCTGCATTAACTTTTCCAGTAAGTCAGCAGCTTTTTTCTTCTCTAAAATTTCATATTCAACAAGATTATCAAAAATATACAGAATCCCAGAAACCTTAACATTGTCTCCTTCTGCAGATTTTCGAAGTTTTCCATCTCCAGTTAAAAGTCTGCCACCTGTTTTCTTTGCATAATACCATGCCGAACAATCTGTTATGGATGCATTATTTGTGTTGTTAGAATGAATATCAGTAATTTCAATAATTTCTTCGAAGCTGAAAGACACAATATCCAACTTCTTTGATTTAGTATATTTTTCAATTGCTTTAATCTGTGCAGGTTGAATAATTTCACTAATAACAAAATCCGTAGTGGAAAAATCACAAGGTAGTGAAAAGAAAACTTCCAGCATATCTACCGAAATTAAATCGAGGAAAATGTTTGTATCACTGATTACAAGTCTTTCCTGTATCATACCAGAGCAAGATCTCCCCGAACCTGATCAACGCTCTGATGCAATAAAGAAGCAGCTTTAGAAATAGTAATCAGTTCATTACTCAGCGCATTGTAAACCAGGCGTACAAAACGGTTTGATTCTTCAGGTGGATAAAGAGAGGTTTCAATTCTTTCTTTAAATGCTGGCATTTTATTCTTTTGAATGCAGAAGGTTCTGTATCGCTGTTCTGAAATTACTCCACTTTCTTTTGCCTTGTACATCATGGCATCGCAGGAAATACCATATTGAAGCTGAATAGAACGTAATTCCTGATACGAAATATCGTGGCGGCTTTTGCCAAAAATACTTTTAAAAACAGATTCCAGAATAAGCATTTCATTTGCAAAAAGATTACACAGACCTTCTTCGTCTTTATCAGAAACAGAAGAATCAAAAGGAAGAATGATATGTCCAAGTTCGTGTAAAGCAGTAAAGCGCTTTCGTTCAGACGGAAAATTCTTGTTCAGAACAATTACAGGATATTTATCATTGACCATAGAACCT
>JAEEGL011142673.1_pt1 | contig 14821 bp, 7 predicted proteins | sample 9134231 | NCBI WGS metagenome assembly JAEEGL01 (sample SAMN16246548, study PRJNA631951) | gut metagenome | biome: gut microbiome; feature: rumen; material: fiber-attached | host: Bos | place: Iran: Karaj | collected 2018-10 | reverse complement strand
CGATGGTGCTATCTATAACCTGAACGGTCAGAAGGTGAACAACGCCACAAAGGGTGTCTACATCATCAATGGACGCAAGGTCGTGATTAAGTGAGCGAAGTGAAAGCTTGCTTACACTTCCGAACGTGAACGAGCTCGAGCTTTAGCTCAAGGTTGTGATTAAGTAAAACCAACACAAATATTCAGAAGAGAGCGGAGAACAATGTGTCTTCGCTCTCTTTTTTATTTGTTTAAAAACGCGTAAACGTTTACGGGACTATTATTTAATAATTTTTGGCCGTTTTGAATAAACTTTGTATTTTTGCAGCAATTTAAGAAACTACTTTTATATAAAACAAACAAAATTTAATTACTAACATGCAAAGAAGAAGACTACTCTTAGCCCTGTTGCTGTGTGCATTGTGGCTAACGGGCTTCGCCCAAAATGCAATCAAGGGTACCGTAAAAGACAAGAGCGGAGAACCCCTGATTGGAGTTAGCGTTACTTATGGTAACGGCCAGGGTACGGTGACAGACATTGACGGTAACTTCAGTGTCGACGCCCCCGCTGGCTCAACCATCAAGTTCTCGTATGTCGGCTACAAGCCACAGACAGTGAAAGGTTCAGGTAATATGACTATTACACTGGAAGAGGACAACACGACTCTTGATGACGTCGTGGTAATCGGTTATGGTACTGTCAAGAAGCGCGACCTGACGGGTGCTGTAGCATCAGTAGGTGCTGACGCTTTGAAGGCCAATCCTGTGTCAAATGTTGCTGAAGCCCTGCAAGGTAAACTGGCAGGTGTGAACGTCATCTCTCAGGACGGTCGTCCTGGTGCCACAGTCTCTATTAAGGTACGTGGTGGTGGTTCGATTTCTCAGTCGAATGAGCCTCTGTATGTTGTCGACGGATTCCCCGTTAGCGACATCAGTGATATTCCCGCTGACCAGATTGTGTCGATTGATGTGTTGAAGGATGCTGCTTCTACGGCCATCTACGGTGCACGTGGTGGTAATGGTGTTATTCTGGTAACGACAAAGGCTGCCGAGGCTTCTAAACTGAGTGTCAGTTACGAAGGCTACTATCAGGCCAAGTGGGCTGCAAAGAAGTTTGATGTGCTCAGCGCACAGGACTATGTGAAGAATGTCTGGTCGTATGCCAATGCACTTCAGATTAACCATGAAGGTGTGGCAAAATATTTCGGACTGGGTGCTGCCAATGGCAACCACTATAATGAATATGCCAACATGTCGTCGCATGACTATACAGACGATTTGTTACAGACGGCTAATGGTTGGAACCATAACCTTGCTATCCAGGGTGGTAACGAGAAAACCAAATTTACCTTCTCTGCCAACTACGTGAATGATAAGGGTATTAAGGTGAACTCCAGCTTCAAGCGTCTGGCTCTGAACTTCAAGTTCCGTCAGGAACTGGCTAAGCGTCTATATTTCGATTTGGATGCTCGCTATGCTCAGATGGATGTGGAGGGTATGGAACCTCGTAACAGCTCTCGTGGCTCTATCCTGTCTTCTGCATTTGAGATTCGTCCTATTGACAATCCTCTTGGTACTGACGATATTACATTACTTGGTTTAGGTGAAGCTTGGGTTAATCAGGCCGCTACTCCTGAGAAGATTAATGAGGCTATTTATAATGGCTTCCTTCGCGATCGCCTGCGTGCCAACTTCGCTCTGTCGTGGGAGCCGATTAAAGGCCTGACCCTTCGTACAGAATTTGGTGTTGGACGTAATTGGTCACGCTCTAAGCGTTACGACGATGGCTCAATTCCATCCAATAATATTACCAACAATTTCGTAAAAGGTCACAAGTATGCTCAGTTGAGCCGTGGTGAGGGTACGAACTGGCGTTCGGTATCGACTATCAACTATCAGGTTCAGGGGCTTGGTGAGGATCATAGCCTGTCGTTCCTGCTTGGTAATGAGGAACTTTATTCAAAGAGTGAGTCTACCACATTGTATGGCGGTGGTTATCCGATGGATGCGGCTTGGGACATGGACCGTGTATTCGGTTTGATGCACAATGGAGATGCTGAGACTTATCCTGCTGAGAATAAGTATGAGAACAAGTACAATACACCAGAGACCACCTCTTCGTGGTTTGGCCGTGTGAACTATTCATGGAAGGGACGCTATTTGTTGACTGGTACGTTGCGTGCCGATGGTAGCTCGAAGTTCGGTCCTAACAATCGCTGGGGTTATTTCCCTGCAGCAGCAGCAGCTTGGCGAATCAGCGACGAGCCCTTTATGTCTTCAGCTAGCAGCTGGATGGATAACTTGAAGCTTCGTGTTTCTTATGGTACATCGGGTAATGATAATATTAGTTCAAGTTTGTGGCATGAGACATGGGTTTCTTCTACCGCTGTCATCAACGGTCAGAGCGTGAAGACCTTTGCTCCTTCGGGTCTGAAAGAGAATCCCGATCTGAAGTGGGAGACAAATATTTCGCGTAACATCGGTTTGGACTTTGGTTTCTTGAACCGTATCAATGGTACTTTGGATTTCTATTGGAACACCACCAAGGACCTGCTGATGCGTACCGAGATTGACTCGTCGTCCGGTTACTCTTACCAGTATCAGAATATCGGTAAGACCTCAAACAAGGGTATTGAGTTGTCACTGAATGCAGCTATTATCCGTACAAAGGACCTGAATCTGAACTTTAATCTGACGTACAACTATAATAATAATAATGTGGATGAACTGGCTGACGGCCGTGACATCCAGTACGGTTCAAACTGGGGCTCAAGTGCTCTGATGCCAGGCAACGACTACCTGATTCGCGAGGGTGAGCCTCTTGGTTTGATTCGTGGTTATACCAGTGATGGTGTCTACACCCTCGACGACTTCAACTACGTTAATGGTCAGTATGTCCTGAAAGAGGGCGTGGCAGATCTTGCTTCTTCTGTTATTACTAACTACTATAAGGGTCCGGAGTGGGATGCTGCTATCCCGCAGGGACAGGGTGCCTTCCCTGGTGCTCTCAAGTTGAAGGATCTGAACGATGATGGTATCGTCAACTCTGATGATGTGGATATTATCGGTAAGGTGCAGCCTCACCATACTGGTGGTTTCGGATTCTCAGGTAACTACAAGAACCTTGACTTCTCGGCCAACTTCACTTATCAGCTTGATGGTAAGGTCTACAATGCTTCTTCTATGTGTCAGTATGCTGGCGGTAAGGAGACGGGTCTGGCCAAGAACCACCGCGATTTCATCGCTGGTAGCTATCAGCTCTATGATGTAGTCAATGGTGAACTTGTGGCCGCCACAGATCCCACTATGTTTGCCAACCTGAACGCAGGCAAGAGTCGTCCCGTTCCTTTCTACGAGGCTAGTGTCGTGCTGAGTGAATTTGTTGAAAGTGCTGCTTACCTGCGCCTGAGCAATATTACGCTGGGTTACACACTGCCCAAAGCATGGACTCGTAAGGCTTACATCGAGAGTGCACGACTCTATGTGACGGGTGGTAACCTGTTCTGTCTGACGGGCTATTCTGGACTTGATCCTGATGTCAACGTTGACGCAGCGATGAATAGCAACTATCCAACATTGGGCATGGACTATGGTGCATATCATCGTGCCCGTACATTCACTGTTGGTCTCAATGTTAAATTCTAACCCCCAAAACAGTATACATTATGAAAAAAATATTATATAGTATGATGGGAGCAGCAATGCTGCTAGGAACGACGTCTTGCTCGGACTTCCTGGAACAGACTTCTCCCTCAGAAGTAGACAAGGAGTTTGTTGTGTCTACAGAGAATACCCTTCGTGGTGCTATGTACAGCATCTATGATAAGTGGCGCAGCGATGGTCTTTCTCATGGTAATGGAACATTCTATAACTTCATTGTGTCAAGTTCGGATACTGAGATTCAGCCCGAGGCTTATGGATCACAGTTGAACCGCTGGGTGCCCTCTTATTTCTACGGCTATGTGGATGCAACATACGGTACACGTGGTACGGAGAATATCGATCCCTTCGGCAACGGCATGTACGAGTCGACATGGACCAATTTCTATGGCATTATCGGTAAGTGCAACCCCATCATCAATAGTATGGAGTCGAAGAGTGACTACGAGGAAATGATGAAAGGTGCCCCCACTATTTTGACTCAGATTTACGGAGAAGCCATTTGTATGCGTGCTACTTGCTATTATGAACTCATCCGTCACTTTGGCGATGTGGCCTTCCAGGTAGAGGCAGGTAAAATTGCTACCCATCTGACAAACCGTGACTCTGTTGCTGAATTCATCTTACAGGACCTACAACGCGTTATTCCTGTGATGTTCCGTTCTGGTGAGACCACTGGTATCGATAAGAGTAATTTCAGTCGTACCTATGCTGAAGGTCTTGTAGGACGTATCTGTCTGTGGATGGGTGGATATCAGACCCGTCGTACAGATATGGGCGATAATTTCTATACGAAGTTGGATGGTTCTCCCGTCAGTTTCGAAAAGGTCAGCGAGAGTACTTCACGTAAGTGTTTCTATGGCCGTCGTTCTGACTGGCAGGCTTTCTATACCTTGGCTGAGAAGTATTTGGGTGATGCTATTGCCAATCATGGTAACATTGTGTTCCAAACTACTGATCCCCGTAGTGGTGATCGTTACGGCAATCCTTTCCAGTATGTGTTCCAGCAGACTATGGTTGGTTGGAAGACCGATAATACCTTTGCCGACGAGAGTGTCTATGAGGTTCCTGAGACCCACGCTGTAGGTAATAGCGAGCGTCCTTATGCTTTCGGCCGTCCTTCAGAGGGTGGTGGTTCCAATGCTTATCCTTGTAAGAACTATGATCAGGCCCGCCTGGCTCCGCTGTACTACTACAATGACTTCGATCCTGCCGATAAGCGTCGTGACGTAACTTGCGCTATTACAGGTTCTAATGGTAAAGGTGCTGAACAGCTGATTAACTTCTCTAAAGGATCACGTTGTAAAGGTGGTATTGGCCTGAACAAATGGGACGAGAACCGTATGACTATGCCTTGGACAGCCAAACAGCGTCAGAGCGGTATCAACAACCCCTTCATGCGCTTTGCGGACATTATTCTGATGCAGGCTGAGGTAAAGGCAGCTTTGGGTAAGGATGCCGAGGCTCGCAGCTACCTTGATCAGATTCGTAACCGTGCCTTTGGTTCAGCTGAAGCTGCAAAGACGGATGCTTTCATTGCCAAGTGCGGTTCTCTGCTCGATGCATGTATTGAGGAGCGTAAGTTTGAGTTCGGTGGAGAGGGTAGCCGCAAGTGGGACCTTATCCGTACCAACAAACTGGGTAAGACCATCGCTGCATTCTATAAGGAGTCTGCAGACATGATCAACGACCTCAAGACTAAGGGCTATCATGAGTTTGCTAATGGCAACGTCATCTCTAACTATGTTTGGACCAAGTTGGTTGATGCCAAGAAATTGTATGGTTATCGCCTGACCACACAGTGCCCTGCAGGAATGGAGAACGATCCCGTGCTTTATCCTTCGTGGCGTGGACAGAATGACGACTGGGCAGCTGTGGCTGCCAGCAATGGAACAAAAGCTGACGCCCTCACCGCTGGTGACCTTACCAATCTGGCCATCAAGGGTCTGTTTACCTACATTGATCCCGATGGCGCAGAAGCTAAGGCTCTTGAGGCCGACGGCTACAAGAAGGAGAACTGGGCTGTTGACATTGTGAACAATGCCGAACAGTATAGCACCCTTATCTATAACGGCTATGAAGAAGGACAGCCTCCCGTATACATGCTGATGATGGGTGGTAACATTATTAAGAACTCTAACGGTGCTTTCCATAACGGTTATGGTTTCCGTGACGAGTAATTATTAAAGAATAACATGTGATTGAAGAGCGGAGAGCAACAGGCTTTCCGCTCTTTTGTGTATTTCTTGTATAATATTTCGTAAACGATTACGAAAAAAACACCAAATATTGTTTGGAAATATTAATAATTCTTTGTACCTTTGCAGTCAGAATATTCTATTTATTAATTAATTTTTTAAAACTACTAATTTATGTCTGTTAAAATTAAGAGTATTTTCCGAACGACACTCTTATTGTGTCTGCTCTTAGTGTGTGGCCAGGCAATGGCTCAGACTACCGCTAAGGGTACGGTTACGGACGCGACGGGAGAACCCGTTATCGGCGCAACCGTAGTTGAGAAGGGTAATGCCAAGAATGCAGCAGTCACCGACTTCGACGGTAACTTCACCTTGAAGCTCCAGAAGTCGAAGACCATCGTGATTTCATACATTGGTATGGTCACGCAGGAGGTCAATGCTACAGGAGGCGACCTGAAAATCACGTTGCAGGACGACAATGCTTCTCTGGAAGAAGTCGTAGTCGTTGGTTACACCAGCAAGGCTCGTAAGGACCTGACGGGTTCTGTGGGTTCTGTCTCGGGTGCCAAACTGGCTGTTGTTCCTGTGTCGTCAGCCGCTGAGGCCCTGACGGGTAAGATTGCCGGTGTGCAGGTTACCACGACTGACGGTCAGCCCGGCGCCGACATCAACATCCGCGTGCGTGGTGCAACGTCTGTGACGCAGTCCAGTGAGCCCTTGTTCATTGTCGACGGTTTCCAGGTTCCCAACATCAACGATATTCCTCCCTCGGATATCGCATCAATCGACGTCTTGAAGGATGCTTCTCTGACTGCCGTCTATGGTGCAAAGGGTGGTAATGGTGTTGTGATCGTAACCACGAAGTCAGCTCAGGCTGGTAAGGTTCAGGTATCGTTCAATGGTCGTCTGAGCGTTTCTTCGCTGACACGTTCCATGGATATCATGAACACAGGTCAGTTCGTTGACCTGATGTACGACCGTGCATCCAGTAACGGTGGCGGTGCCCGCGACAGCTGGCAGAAGGCCTTCCGTCTTGACTTTGGTAACCCCAAGGACAATGTCCTCTATTATAACCAGCCTACCTACGACTGGCAGGACGAGGTGTTGGGCAACCACCCAATGAGCTATCAGGCTAACGTGACTGTTGGCGGTGGTAGCGAGTCGACACGCTTCAACCTCTCGCTGACACAGTCTGAGGACGTAGGTATCATCCTCGGTTCCGGTGTACGTCGTACCAATGTGAACTTCAAGTTGAACACCAAGATTACCAAGAACCTCGAGTTCACCTACAACCCCAAACTGACTTATCGTCGTGACGAGGGTGCCGGTGGTGCCAACGTGGGTTCTGGTGGTCTGGTCGACCGCGTGCTGCGCTATCAGCCTACCAGTGGTTTGCGCGGATGGGGTAACTACTCAATCATGGAGGATGCTGCCGATGCTGAGCGCTTCAACCTGACAAACCCCGTGAGCGACATCAACACCAATACTCAGAAGAAGCACAGCTATGCTATCTCGCAGCAGTTCTCACTGAAGTGGACCCCCATCAAGGGTCTTGTGCTCCGTTCAGAGGGTAACTACAACATCTCTTTCCGCGACACTCAGCGCTACTGGGGTTGGCTGCCCTCTACCGGTCAGAGCACCGTACACCAGCAGATGCCGGTAGCTGCCTTGACTAACCGCACTACTGAGTCGTACACCTGGACTAATACCGCCAGCTACGATATGAGCATCAAGCTGCACAACCTCTCGTTCCTGCTCGGTCAGGAAATCTATAACACGCAGTATAAGGAGAACAAGCAGACTGCCCACCTCTTCGATCGTGGTATCGATGCAGAAACCGCCATCAACAACATGGCACTGGGTCAGCCCTATGCTCAGGATACCTACACACTGCGTTCTACAGCAAACCGTACCGCTTCGTTCTTCGGACAGGTTTCTTATAACTTCGACCACAAGTATCTGCTCTCGGCTACGTTCCGTGCCGACGGTAGCTCGAAGTTTGCTCCCGGCAACCAGTGGGGTTACTTCCCCTCAGTTTCTGGTGCTTGGGTAGTAAACAAGGAGAAGTTCCTGAAGGATGTGAAGTGGATTGATCAGTTGAAGATTCGTGCTGCATTCGGTCTGGCTGGTAACAACAACATCAGCGACGACCTGTGGCGCTTCCTCTATACTTCGAACAACTCGGGTGGTCCTGAGTTTGCTTCGACCACCACTGCTAATGGTGAATTGTACTACAGCGCTCCCAGCAACTATCCTAACAAGGACATCAAGTGGGAGACCACCATCACCCGTAACTTGGCAGCTGATATCTCGCTGTTCGGCGGACGTATCACCATCACGCCGGAGTTCTATTGGAACACCACCCGCGACCTGCTTTATCAGTCTCCTATCCCCGGCGTTTCCGGTTATAGCCGCCAGATGCAGAACATCGGTAAGGTGCAGAACAATGGTTGGGAACTCACCGTCAACGGTGACATCCTGCGTGGTAAGGACTATGTGTTGAGTGCTAACTTCACGCTGGGTCATAACAAGATGACTATCAAGGCGTTGAATGCTACCGACACCCGCATCTACAACTACGCTGGTGCTTGGAAGTCTAGCGACCAGAACGACTATCTGCTCGAGGTGGGTGGTGAGCTCGGTCTGATGTACGGTTACGTCTATGACGGACTCTACACTTGGGACGAATTCCTGTATCCCACGACTCAGACCTATGCTGCCAATCCTAAGGGCAAGGGTGTTGTCAACGGCATCCTCGTAGGTGGTACTATTACCGACGGTTACGAGGGTAACTCCGGTAACGGTGTACTGGGTGGTTCACACTCCGGCTATTCTACCATGCCTGGCAAGATTAAGATTAAGGACCTGAACGGTGACGGACAGATTGACCAGAACGATAAGACAGTTATCGGCCGTACCACTCCAAAGTGGCAGGGCGGTTTCGGTATCAGTGGTCAGTGGAAGGACTTCGACTTCGTGGCTAACTTCACTTACATGCTCGACTTCGACGTCTACAATGCTACTGCTTATGCATTGTCAAGCATGTCGAGCAGCCAGAACAACTTCACGAATGTCTATACGAAGTTTGCTGACGGCCGCTGGCGCTACAGTGCTCCCGACGGTTATACTGACTTGAGCGGACACAACATCACTGGTGAGTCTCTCTATAAGAACGGTAACCTCGACGGTATGCCCGGCTTGTATAAGGACATGAATGCCAAGGTCAACAAGTGGAATCCCGCCGACTTGGTAACCAACGTTATGCTCGACGCTTTCGTGGAGGATGGTTCGTTCATCCGCTGCTCTGACGTCACCATCGGCTACACACTGCCGAAGAGCATCGTTAAGAAGATTTATGTTAATAAGGTTCGCGCGTATGTATCAGCTTCTAACCTCTTCATCCTGACCAAGTATTCTGGTTACGATCCTGAGGTGGACGTACAGTCTGGTCTCACTCCTTCTATGGACTACAACCGCTATCCGCGTGCACGCACCTTCTCTTTTGGCCTCAACGTAACGTTCTAAACCACGAATTTAACGAATTAAACGAATATAAGTATGAAACTTAATAAGATATTTATCAGTGGACTTGCCATGCTGGCGTTGACTTCGTGCAACGACTACTTAGAGGTAGATCCTGCCACCAATGTGGCCAGCACCGATTTGGTGTTTGGCTCGGAAGGTGAGACTCGCACGGCTCTGTATGGCGTCTATGCAAAGGTTTGCTCCGACAACCTGTTTGGTGGCAAGCTTTACAACGATTTCCAGCTGAACAGCGACGTTGACTTCTATGCCAACTCGAACGAAGCAGCTGCTGGTAACCAGCCCCGTCGTTTCGACGTGCGTTCGGATGCCAACAATGTCGAGACTCTCTGGAATAACCTCTACTCAGCTGTGGAAACAGCCAACGAGTTCATCTTCAACCTTCAGAAGAGCAGCCTCTATAAGGAGGAGACCGAAGATGCTGCTTCTGAGGCTGCCGACGGAACGATTACCACCATTCAGGTGCCTAAGGTGACCAACTTGACCCACATGATGGGTGAAGCCAAGGTGATGCGTGCTATGTTCTATCATGAGCTCTTGAGCTATTGGGGCGACATCCCCTTCACGCTGAAGTCTACTTATGAGACCGACAACCTGAATCCGGCCATCACGCCGCGTCAGGAGGTGAGCGACGCACTTATCGCCGACTTGCAGCACGCTGCCGAGTATATGTATTCTGATCAAGAAGGTAAGGTGGCTGCTCCCGAGCGTATCACCAAGGAGGCTGCCTATGCCATGATTGCCCGTCTGGCCCTGCAGGCTGGTGGCTATTCGCTGAACCACGACGCCAATGATTTTACAGGTTATAAGATGACACGTCCGTCCAACTATCTGGATTATTACAAGATTGCTCGCGACTACACCAAGATGATTATCATCGCTGGTGGTCACTCGCTGAACAAGAGCTTCCGCGACGTGTTTGTCGATGAGTGTAACTTCGTTGTCAATACTGGCGACGACCCCATCTTCGAGATTCCTTTTGCCAAGGAAACCAATGGTAACTGGGGTTATGCACAGGGTCCGACCAGTGGTGTGGATACCAGTGTGGAAACCGACTATTCTAACTCTGCATGGGGTGCTACCAGCGGCGGTGTCCGTACGACGGCCTTCTACGGCTATTCGTTCGACGCCAAAGACCTGCGCCGCGACTACATCTGCGGTTTGTGGTACTACAGCAACCAGGGTCTTCCCACCATTCGCCTTGACTATGCTATGCATAACAACAAGTGGTCGAAGCTGTGGAACACCAATGGCTTGGGTAAGACTACGACAGGTGCTACCGGTATCAACTTCGCTTACATCCGCTATGCTGACGTGCTGTTGATGTTTGCTGAGGCTGAGAACGAGATCAGCGGTCCTACTGCTGATGCTCAGGAGGCTCTGAAGCAGGTTCGCCGCCGTGCTTTCGCATCTGAGAATCAGGCTGAGAAGGTCGATGCTTATGTGGCTGCTGCCGGTACGAAGGCTGACTTCCTGAAGCTGGTGCTCGACGAGCGCAAGTGGGAGTTTGCAGGCGAGAACATGCGTTGGAAGGACCTCGTCCGCAACAACATGTATGCCGAGAAGGTATTCTTCACCTTCCTGGATTACTATGCTATGACCGAGGCTATGGCCGGTACTTCTTCCTATATCGATATGGTCGAGGAATACGACAAGGTTCCCTATAGCGAGGTGTTCGTACAGAGCCTGTACTCCATCCTCGTCAAGAACTACGAAGATGCTAACTTCCCCAACCGCGGTGTCTACATGTTCTACGTGGCTAATCCTTATAACGGTGCTATGCAGAACCCCACAGGTACGGCTCCTGCCAAGTACTTCGAGGACAATGAGTTGTCTGATATCTACGAGGCTGTTTCTCCGAAGACCATCACGGGTCTCTCGACAGCTTCTAGCAGCATTGCTTGGACTACCACCACGTTGGCTTGGTCTAACGACGACGGTACACCCAAGAATCAGGTTGTCTACTCTCTCTATGGCTATATCCGCATCAATCAGGCCGGTAACATCGTTGTCGTCGACAATGGTTCCGCACAGAACTTCAACATCAATCCTAACGATGCTCAGGCTAACATCAGCCGTCTGCCTGCTGTGCGCTATCTGCTGCCGATTCCTGAAGAGGCTATTGCCCGTTCGGGTGGTGTCTATAAGAACTACTATGGCTATTAAGGAAAAGTAAAAGATTAAAAAGGTAAAAAAGTAAAAGATACCTATATGAAAAAGATATTTTTATTATCACTGGCCCTTCTGACGACATTGTCCTTCTATTCTTGTAAGGACGATGACAAGAGCGTGCCCGAAGGTGCCGCCGATGGTCGCTTGTTCCGCCCCATGTTCCGTAACGACAACAGCACGAACAAGGGCTCAAACGACCCATACAATACGGTCATCACCGACTACAATACAGCCAACCTCTATTGGTATATTGTAGACGACGCTGTTGGCTACGAAATCATGTGGACGACCCCTGTGGCTTATGTTGCTGAGGGTGAAACTGGTTGGAATCAGACCATGAATAATGAGGAAGGCAAGTCGCTTGTCGGTCATGTCGTTATTGCCGACCCCAATCGCTACAACCTCATTATCGAGAACCTGAACTATCAGTCAGTCTATCGTTTTGCCATCCGTGCCCTCCACTCGTTCAATCCTGCCGGCTATCAGCTGTGGAATGGCGAGTCGGGTGTCTACGATGTGCTGAACAGTCCCGATGCCGACTGGAAGAACGACCCGAAGAACTCGCTGTGGCACGGTATGGGTAACCTCCGTGAGTGGGCTGACTATGTGGCTCTTGAGACCGCAGCCCGCGACTGGGTGCCCTTTGTCATCCAGGTGTCCGACATCACCAAGACTTCTATGAAGGTGACGCTGAACCGCAACATCTCTACCTATAAGGATGCTGAGAAGGATAAGTTCCGTCAGTACTGGCACTTCAAGGATGCTGAGCAGAATATGCTGTGCGTCGACTATCTGACCTTCGAACCCAATGCCGGAACACCCAATGCTGTCGTTCCTGCTCAGTTCGTGAAGTACGAGATTCCTGAGTCTGCCTGGAACGAGGCTGGTATTGCTGAAATCGTGGTTGAGGGACTCTCTGAGAACTCTGCCTACAACATCAACGTTTGGGACAAGCAGATTCCTTTGGCCATTGATGCTGTATTCAACACCACGATGAAGCGCACCAAGGGCGACCCCGCTCCTCCTATCTTGGTGAATCACGTCGTTTGGCAGAACGATACCGTTGGTACCGATCCTGCTACCTGGAACATCTACGACATCTCGCAGTATCAGGCTTGCAAGCTCGACCAGATTCTCGACGACTATTGCGCAAGCAGCGTGTCTGCTGAGAACCAGCAATTCTATCTGGAAGGTGGCAAGACCTACTTCGTCAGCTCGAACGTTCAGATCTATAAGGGTCTCACCATCCGTACCAACCCCGCCGACCTGGCAGCTGGTAAGGGACGTGCCAAGTTCTATCTGGCCGGTATGTATTATTCAGGATCTTCTCCCAGAACCTGTAACTTCATGCTGGGCCGTCAGCCCGTTGCCGGTGAGAACGCCTCTATCACGCTCGATATCGACTCAGTTCGTTTCATGGACCTCGACGTCAACGTGCCGCAGGCCACCAACTACGGACATGCCCAGGAGGGTATCGCCGGTGCCGTCGGTAACTACTTCATGAACATGTATTCGAACGGTATGGGTATCAACGTCACCACGCTCGAGTGGCGCAACTGCTCGTTCCAGGGACTCATCCGCGGATTCTTCCGTATCCAGGGTTCTAACGACTTCTATATCCAGCACATCCGTCTCATTGGTTGCGACTTCTACAACTGTGGATACTATGCTCAGACGGGTGGTGACTACGCCTATATTTTCGGCGACCACAATGGTAAGACGAAATCGAACATCTTGCAGGATGTTGAGGTCAGCGACTGCGTGTTCTACAACAACCCGAAGCGTTCGGTGGTTACCGACAACAACCGTAACCTGGTTTGGGACGAGAGCGTACGTTGGCACATCAACCTGCACCACAACACGTTCGTCAACTTCTGTACCGTGGCCAACAACCCGATTCTGAACACCCGCTACAATCCTGGCGGCTCACTGCTCGAGTTCCACGACAACGTCATCATCAATACCAAGGATGCTGCCGACGTTAACCGTGTCATGAACGCTGCCGGTTGGGACACCCGCGCTATCCAGGGTGGCGATGGTAGTGGACAGGTCACCTTCAACATCTACAACAACTGGACCACCAACGACGAGGAGTACTTGAGTAATGGTCAGCCGTTCCTGGCTAACGCCTTCAATGCTACGTCGAATGCTCCTGGTAAGTTCATCAAGGGCGGCGAGGGTATCTATCCTGCCGGTACTGACGAGTTGGCCGTTCATCTGGACGAGACGCTCCGTGCTACCGACCTGATGATGGATCCCAATCCGAAGTACTTCATCGGCGAGACACCTACAGGTAAGGACTTCCACACCGACAATGGCATCGACGGACTCTACTACAAGCAGAACGACATTGTGTTCAACTCTGCCATCTACAAGAGCGGTGCTGGTTGTCAGCGTCTGCTGAAGGGAAAGTAATGGTAGTTAATAATTAATAATTAAGAATTAAGAGTTAAGAACTATGAAGATTTATAAATTTGTAACCGTACTTGTGGCTGTGTTGGCCATGTCGGCAACATTCTTCAGCTGCGACAGGGATAACGATATTACTGGCAATCCCATGGCCGATCACACCCAGGGCGACAAGCAGGACTACTGGATTGACTTCACACTCTCCAATCCCGGCAGTCTCACAAAAGAAGCACAGGCCCGTTTCGTAGAGCTGAAGGACACCACCATCTATGGCGAGAAGCTCATCAAGCCCATCGAGCATCCCATGTATGTCACGCTCGACTACGCCATGAACAACTTCAACAAGGTGGCTGCTCTGTCTGCTGCAGAGAACGACATCGTGCAGAAAGTGATGCTTCCCACGTCGCTCTTCGACAATCCCAAGAGCCCCAAGAAGGACTTCTCGGTCACCATGACTTTGTTGAAGGACAGCATGCGTACCGTTCTGGCTACGAAGGTCTGGAACGCCTCTGAGGTTTTGAACTGATTTGTAACAAAATCAAACCCCGAATATGAAGGGTGGACACCACGCGCTGGTGTCCACCCTTTGTGTTCGTAAACCTTTACGTAGTTTTTTTTTCATAAAAAATATCAAAGTTTTGCGAATTCCAATAATTAATCGTATCTTTGCATCGTGTTATTATGCACACAACGAATACGAAGATAATTTATTTACTAAAAATTTAAACAAAATTTTAAGCGTATGAAGAAAATTTTTACTCTTATTGCAGTAGCCGCAATGGCTTTGACAGTTAATGCCCAGGGCAAGTATGCTATGGAAGAGGGTGAGACAATTGCAGCTGGTACCCAGCCCGCAAAGG
>JAEEGL010459294.1_pt1 | contig 14821 bp, 9 predicted proteins | sample 9134231 | NCBI WGS metagenome assembly JAEEGL01 (sample SAMN16246548, study PRJNA631951) | gut metagenome | biome: gut microbiome; feature: rumen; material: fiber-attached | host: Bos | place: Iran: Karaj | collected 2018-10 | reverse complement strand
TTGAGTGCGATTTCGTCTGTTACTTCCTGCAGACCTGTGTTTGTAGAGATACTTGTTTCAGCATCTGTGAACGGATTAATATTAGTTTCGAGAGGGAAATAATATGTGATTGATGCTGTTGTATTGGTAAAGGTTACATAACCTGTTGTGTCAGCAGGTACTTCTTTTTGACCCTGTACTAATGTAACGTCACCTGAATTAATCAAATTTTGAAGTAAAGTCTTGAATTTTGCAGGGTCTGACAAAGCACTGGTAATATCTAAATCAGCACCATTTTCATCTTTGTAGATTTGTGCAACTGCTGCTTTCAGAACATCTTCACTGGCACAAACTGTTGTTCCTTCTGTAACCTCCGTGTCTGTATCAGCGTGTGTTCCGTGTACTGCTATTGCATAACCTGCAGTTAAGAAATCGTTGTAACTTCTTATATCAACATAGGTTAAAGAACCATCGGCATTGATTGTTTTCTTTTGAACCTTTGTCATTTCTAATGCTTCTAAGTAATCGTCATATACTCTTCTTGATTCATTAGCCATTTGGAGTTTCATTGCTTCAATTCTTGCTGCATTATATTCAATCTGATGCATTCTTGAAGTTAAATTAAGTAATCTTGCTTGTGATGATGATAAACCCATATTCCTGTTCCTTTTTTTTTTGGTTGATGTGATTTCCTATGTGTGTGTTAACGGCAAATTTTTTTCGAACTTTAGAAAATTGAATACATTTGTTACATTTCTTAACATGTCAAAACATGCATGGCTACATGGTTTGAGGGGTTTAAGTATTGATTTTAGTGAGATATATAGCATGTGTTTATTGTTAAAAATCAGGGTAATATTTTGTGTAATTAATAAAGAAAATTACATATTATGATGTAATAATTTGAATCCTGTTACTAATAATATTTGTCATGCTGAACTGTCCTGAATTTATTTGGTGCAATATTGTATATAGTTATTTAAAAACTCTTCGTTGATGTTATAATTAAAAAAAGAGTGGTGGTAAATATATATATCGTAAAGATAAAGTTTGCTGCAGACGGTTTGAGGGGGTAAATAGTTTTATGGCAAAGATTAAGTTTGGTACGGACGGTTGGAGAGCGATAGTAGGCGAAGATTTTACGGGGGTAAATGTAGAATTAGTGGCGAGGGCTATTGCAAAATATGTTTATGAAACTTATGGGATAGAAAAAGAAATTATTATTGGTTATGACCCTCGTAATATGGCAGATGTTTTTTCAAAACAGACGGCTGAAATCCTCTCTGGTTATGGGTTTAAGGTTTCTTATTCTTCAAGAGTTGTGCCTACTCCTGTTTTAGCCTATTGTGCAAAACACAGAAACGCATGCGCTGTTATGTTTACTGCATCTCACAATCCGCCAGAGTATTTAGGGATAAAGTTTATACCCGATTATGCAGGCCCTGCAACAAAAGAGATTACTGATAAGTTAGAGGAAAATCTCGGACAAAGTTTTACAACCGATAAAGCAGGAAAAGAATATAATACAACTGATTTTTCAAAAGAGTATTATGAACATATAGAAAAACTTATTGATTTTGAGGCTATAAAAAATGCCGGTATAAATATAATTTTTGACGGGCTGTATTCTGCAAGCATCGGGTATTTTGATACGTTGTTAAAAAATCATGGTATAAAATTTGAGAGTATGAATATGGTTCATGATGTGAACTTTGGCGGTGGCATGCCTGAGCCTAAACCAAAATATATGGCTGATTTGATAGAAAAGATAAAGGGGCTGAAAAATACAGTTGGGTTCGCAAATGACGGTGATGCAGACAGGTTTGGGGTAATAAACGAGAATGGCGAATATGTTACCCCTAATGAGATTATTGCGATTTTATTAAAGCACTTAAAAGAGAACAAAAAGTTATCAGGTTGCCTTGTGAAAACAGTTGGCGCAAGTTTGATGTTAGACAAAGTTGCTGAAAAGACAGGGGTAGAGGTTGTGGAAACTGCCGTTGGGTTCAAGCACGTGGGTCAGGCGATGAGAGAAAATGATTGTCTTATCGGAGGTGAGGAATCGGGCGGTTTGAGTATAAAAGGTCATATCCCCGAAAAAGACGGGCTTCTGGCTAATTTGCTTGTATTAGAGGCTATGGCTTATTGGAAAAAACCTTTGGTTGAGTTACAAAAAGAGTTAAGAGAGTTTGTTGGTTGTGAATTTGTAAATGACAGGGTTGATTTTAAGGTAAATGACCGTTCAGGGGTAAATGTTGTTATAGATAAGATTGCAGAGATAAAGTCGGCAGGCGGGTTTGAACTCAAAAAAACTGACAGAAAAGATGGTATAAAGATATATTTGGGTGATAACAGTTGGGTTCTGGCAAGACCGAGCGGAACAGAGCCGTTGTTGCGGATATATTTTGAGAGCGATAGCATAGAAAATCTGCAAAAACTCAAAGATGATATTTTGGCAAAAATAAAATAATTTGTAATACAATATAAATAAGAGGAGAAGTGTCCGAGCGGTTTAAGGTGACGACCTCGAAAGTCGTTGTGGGGGTGACTCCACCGAGGGTTCGAATCCCTCCTTCTCCGAATTTTAGGGGTAAATGCATGTTTATCCTTTTTATTTTGCGAAAATTCGGGAGGGCTTCGAACCCTCGAGGGTTACTCTCCTCCATTCCAAAATAATACTTAATTATTTTGGAACGGAGTCCTTCTCCTTCTCCGAATTTATATTAAGGCGGTAATCAAAAATTATCGTCTTTTTTCGTCATTCGGGAGGGCTTTGAACCCTTGAGGGTTACTCTCCTCCATCCCAAAACAATACTTAATTGTTTTGGAACGGAGTCCTTCTCCTTCTCCGAATTTTAGGGGTAAAAGTATATTTATCCTTTTTTATTTTGCGAAAATTCGGGAGAGGATATTGCTTTACTTATCAGTTTGTATTTTTTACAAATTCTATATGGTAGCCTATTGCGGATGCAATTATTTGACACTCTTTTAATGTTAGTGAATCACGTGATAATTTTCCATACAAAGACCCAATAGTATATTTTTTCCCTGAAAGTTCAGTCATTTTCTGCGCGAGTTTTGAAATAGACATATTATTTAATAAAAGTAATGACCTTATTAAGTTCTTATTATTCATTCATTAATTATATAAAATTTGACATCATTTTAGTAATTATGTATAATAATTCTCATATATGAGAATTATTATACATAGCCGAGAGGAATGTTAAGTTTTTATGATAGAAGTTTCTATTATTGTTCCAATATATAATGTAGAAAAATATTTGGAGTGTTGTTTATCTTCTTTATTAAATCAAACATTAAAAAATATTGAAATAATATGTGTAAATGATGGGTCAACAGATAATTCAGCCAATATTTTACGGAAATATGAAAGAATTGATAATAGGATTAAGGTTATTAATCAATCAAATGAAGGTCAAGGGGTTGCAAGAAATAATGCACTTAATGTAGCAATGGGCGAATATATAGGATTTGTTGATCCTGATGATTATGTATCACCACAAATGTTTGAAACATTATATAATAAAGCAAAACAATATAATGCTGATTTGGTTGAAGAATCTTTTTATATTGACAATCAGGCGAGAAATTATAAAAGGAAACAAAAAAATAAATTAAATCTTCCTATTGATAATGTATTTAATTGGAAAGTAAGAAAGAATTATGTATTTAGCGTGAATTTGGCGGTGTGGAATAAATTATATAGGCGTGATTTTATAAAAAAACATAATATAGAATTTATGAATGTTTTACGTGGTGAAGATATAATCTTTACGGTAAAAAGTAGAGTTTTAGCGGAAAGAATTTTATACATTGATAATGCCGATTATTATTATCGAATTAAGGAAGATAATAGTATTATAATTAATCCTGAATTAAAAGAAAAAATAAAAGTTAATAGATTTGAATATTTTAAATTATTTAATCAATCTTTGGTTAATAGTAATATTTATAATATTTTAGAAAAAGATTATAAAAAATGGGTTAAAAAATCTTTAACAGAGGATTTGTTGAAGAAGCAATTTAAAAATAAAATTATGTATTTAAAAGAAATATATAATTTTTTATCCTTTAGAGATTTTATAGATTTATTCTGTTATTTTATTTGTGAAATTTTTAAAAACAATATATTTTCCATTCATAATGTATATGTTAATAATAAAAAGTATAAACTTTTTATAATATTAGGTATTAGAATAAAGATATTATATAATAAGTGTCGAATTAGAAAATAAATTAGTTATTTTATTTTTTATTTACCCCATGTATTTACTCCATGCCCTCTTGACATTTGGTTATATCTCAAATAGGATATAGTAAAGAGGTGAGGCGACATGGCCAAGTGGTAAGGCAGGAGCCTGCAAAGCTTTTACCCCCAGTTCGAATCTGGGTGTCGCCTTTTTTAGATAACACACTTAATTTTATAAATCGGCGGATATCTTATCCGCCTTTTATTTTCCCCCCCCCCTCTGATTAAATTATCAATCGTCAGAATATAAAAAAGATAAATCTAAACCCTCACCCTAGCCCAGAGGTAGAGGGGATAGCAAACGTGGTATGCAATTCACTTTCCACTTCTTCGGATTGCCACGCTATCGCTCGCAATGACAGGCGTTATTATAAAGCCTAACTTTTTATTTACCCCTTTATATTTACCCCTTTTGAGTTACAATGTAGTTATGAAGAAAATGATTTTGATACTAGCCCTGATATTTTTATCTGCTTCTGTTTCTTATGCTGAAAACATAAAAATAGAGCAATCTAAACCCCTGCAAACAATTCAGCATGTTTATCATATAGATGATGAGGAAGAAACTATTGATAATCATAATCAGGACATTACCGGTGATGATTATTTAAAACGAGAAGTGGAACTTAAGGGTAGTGTTATATATAACGAAGGGGTTAAGCATCTTGATGAAATTGAACTTGATAAAACTGTTGAAAAACCACGTATAAACCTCAAAACATCAAATATGATTATCCCTGTAAAAGATGAAAAAATAAAAACAAGCGGGCTGGATATTTTTGCAAAAAGTGCTATTTCCATGGCAACAAGAGTTACGGGCGAAGAATATTTTATAAAACCTGTCTGGAGTTATGTAGAAGAACAAACGGGTAAGTTTTCCTACGGAACTATTTATTCTTCAGGGCTTGATACCGCCCAACTCCAAACCACTATGAATATATATACCCGTTATGACTTTAAATATTTTGCACTCACAGGTGCGGTTGGTACTAATGAAAGTAATGTTGAAGGTACGAAAGACGAAAAAATTATTCAGTTTGCACCGGAGATTAAACTTTCTAAATCGTTTGTCATAAGAGATACGGTTCAGGCTTATGTAAACGAAAACTATAAAAAGAACAAAATATCTATAATATACACACCTCAATGGCGTAATAACCCTGATATTTTAAGATTTGAACTGGGATTTTCAAACACATACTATTCGGGGGGAAAAACCCGATCTGCAGTGGAGTTTTCCACAAAAATCAGGTTTTAGGTAAATTATGGTTTACAGAGCAACGCTCGGTAAAGTAGTTAAGTAATTAAGTATATAAGTAGTTAAGAGTGTCGGCAAAGCCGACAAAATGTTTTATATTTGTGAATAATAATTTGATTTTTCTTAACTACTTAATTACGTCTAAACAATAATTTCCCCCTAGCCCATTTATCATTTTGCCTTTATAATATACAAGTGAGGAGCAGAAGAATTTGGAAAAGTTCGAGTTTTTTAACAAGTTTAGTAATCCTGTTTTTGTTGTAGATAACACTGATTTAGAGGTTAAATATTGCAACAACGCTTTCAAACGTGCTTTTTCTGATTTTACAACACTGGAAAAATTCTCCCACAAACTAAACTGTGAGATTTGTCTTATTGATGCAAGTGACTGGGAAACCCATTCCCCTATCGTTCAGGCAATACGCTCAAAAGAAAGTTTTGTTACTCACGTTAGTTATCAGGACAGAACAGATTATAAATATTACGACATTACCGCACTAAAACGAGGGAGAGGTAAATATGACGGTAAATACACGATAATTTTCTTTGTGGATAAAACTCCGGAGGTTAAGTATAATCAACTGCTTGAAGAAAAAACCGAACTCAATACAAAATGCCAAATGCTCGATGAAGATATACGGAGTTTAGAATCAATCAAGAAAAAAGCGCAGTCACAGGCACTGAAAATGGGGCTTATCAATAAAGTTTCCAATATTATGAATGAGTCTATTGATGTTGCTTCAATTATTTTACCGACTATAAAAGAACTTGCGGTAATTTTTAACGCATTCAGAGCATATTTTGCAGAATATAATATTAATCATAATATTTTTAAAATAGCCTATACGTTAGATGAGGAAGAAACAGGCATGCCGATTATGTTTGATTCTTTGGTAATGCGTAAAATAGGAAATAAAGAGATTTCGCATATTCACTGTTTAAAAGAGTACATGTCAGCAAAGCCTTTTAAAGAGTCTGCCCAGAGAATTGTTATTCCTATATATTATATGAAAGAACTTTTAGGCGTAGTTGTTCTTGTTTCACGTCAGAAACGTGAGTTGAACGAGGAAATGGATATTTTGGAGAATATTTCTTCCCAACTTGCAACGGCTATTGTCCACGCAAAATTATATAAAAAGAACCTCGAAACAGTAGAAGAACTCAAAAAGACAGTGAAAGAACTTAACGATACCCAACTGCAGTTGATAAATTCAGAGAAAATGGCATCATTAGGTCAACTTATAGCGGGTGTTGCACACGAAATTAATACCCCTGTCGCTGCTATAAAATCTAATAATGAGATTTTTACAAAATTAATTAAAAAAATAGATGATGAAAAATTATCACAAATATTTAACGATATAAATTCAACTGATAAGGTTGCCATCCGGCGTATAAACCAACTTGTAATATCTTTGAAAAAGTTTGTTCGTCTTGATGAGGCTGAGGTTCAGGAGGCGGATATAAACAAAGAACTCGACTTAACTCTTGATTTAATCAGGCATGAAACAAAACATGGAATTACTGTAACCAGACACTATGGCGATATTCCGATTATCAAATGTTATCCGAATATGTTAAATCAGGTGTTTATGAATATACTTGTAAATGCTTGTCAGGCAATAGAAAAAGATGGCGAAATAATAATAACGACTGAATATTCTGATAAAAATCTTATAATATCTATTAAAGATAACGGAAGAGGTATAAAAGATACCAAAAAAATATTTGAGGCAGGTTTTACAACCAAAGGTGCAGGTGTAGGTACAGGTCTGGGTCTTGCCATATCCTCTAAAATCATAGCCAAACATAAAGGTAAAATTGACGTAAAAAGTGAGGTTGGTGTCGGTAGCGAATTTATTATTACTATCCCCAGTGAGTAATAAATTCAAAAATATTGAAAAATGTAAAATCAAGTTATGACGGTGTTTTTAGCCCAATTATAAACAAAAGTTAAGATTACCCTCTTAAATATAAAAAAGAGTATGGCAAAAATCAAAAAAATATAGTATATTACTATTACTGAATAAGTGTATAAATTACATTTATCAAGGAGAAATTAACAACTATATGAAAACGAACTTAACAAAAGTACATAATCAACAAAGAAAAAGGCAAATAACATAAACAAAAAGTTTTTATATAGAAGTAGTGTGAATTATTTAATATTGTATGTCGGAGGTTACTAAATGACTATATCTGTGATTGGTAAGAAAAAACAAGTGAAAAAATCTTTTGAAGAACTATTGAACGATTTAAAAACAAGCAGTTCAGAAAAGGTTAGATATAATGCGGCTCGTGTATTGGGCGAAATGGGTGATTCAGCAGCCGTTGAACCATTGATTGACGTTTTAAGAAATGATAAAAATGGTTCTGTTCGTTTATATGCAGCAAGAGCGCTTGGTGAATTAGGTGATTCAAAAGCAACAGAATATTTGATAGAATCATTAAGAGAAGACAGAAATGTTGACGTAAGAGTTCGTGCAGCACGTGCTTTGGGTCGTTTAGGCGGTAAAATTGTTGTTGAACCGTTAGTAGAGGCTCTTAATGATGAAAACCCACAAGTTTGTATTACAGCAACAGATGCTTTAATCGAAATCGGTGATGTGGCAACAGATGCATTGATGGGTTCTTTAGACCATGAAAAAGTTAATGTTCGTTGCGATGCTACAAGAGCATTAGGCGAAATCGGAAACAAAAAAGCAGTTGATAAGATTATAAACATGTTATATGACGAATGGGTAAATGTTAGAATTTACGCAGTAACTTCATTAGGCAAACTGAATGATGTAAAAGCAGTTCCTGCTTTGATTGAAGTTATGAAAGACGAAAAAGAAAATGAATTGGTTAGAGCAGGCGCTGCTGCAGCGTTAGGTGTTCTTCGTGACCAAAGAGCATTGCTTCCGTTAAGAGAATTAATTATGCAGGCTGAAGAATTGGGCGAATTAGAAGACACTGCTCTTAAATCTTTCAAAAAGATTATGGCTGCTAACTGGCAATCAATTCCTGGAGCAACTGCTCAAAAGAAACCGGTTACAGTTTAATCACAGTTTTATTTAAAATAATTCACATTAAAAAGGCGGATGTACCCCATCCGCTTTTTTTTCGTTCAGGGGTAAATATCTACTGTAGTATTATATATAATTACCAAAATATACCTGCCTTTTTTCTCCTCCAAATAGATGAGATATCAATGTTCATGTTGATTTAAGCCATTTTTTAAGATAACATGGCTTTGGAGATTTGTATTATGAAATTTATCATTTACCTTATTTATTTGTATTTAACAGTTTATACTGTTTATTTTACTGCACTTGCAATATCAGGTTTAAAAAAGCCTAAAAAAGTGCGTAATGATTATACTAAAAAGTATAATAATTTATGCGTTGTAGTTTATGCTCATAACAATAAAGAAACTGTAGAAAATCTGATTAAGCAGTTGAAAAATCAAACTTATCCGCATAGCAATTATACTGTTCAATTAGTGCTGGATAATTGTTCTGACGAGTCAGAACAGATGTTTCAGGGTGATTTGGGTATCAATGTTATGAATGTTAAAAATGTTGATACGATAGGAAAAGATCAGGCTTTTTCGATTATTACCGAAAAATATTCATCTATTCGTGATTTAGATGCGTATGTGTTTTTAGATGCGAAATATTATGTAAACAGTGACTTTTTAGACGAAATTAATAATTCCTTACAAAAAGAGGATGTGGTTACAGGTGCTGTTGCTCTTATTTGTAATGAGCATTTATCCTTAATGGATAATATAAAATATTCGTTTAATTTATATAAAAATAACTTTATCTTTAAATCTCGTTATATGTTAGGGTTAAACAATTTGATTAACTCGGACATTCTTGCTATGAAAAAAGATATAGTTGATGAAATGGGTTCTGTTAATGTAAAAACCCGCAATGATGAATTGAATTATTCACTTTCTATTGCTGATATAGATGTAAAAATAGGGTTTAATCCAGATGCAAAGATTTATATCGGGGTTAATGCTTATGAGATGAAAACTCCGTCTTTATCAAAACGATTAAGTTTATTCTTTGAGAATATTTTTAGGATTAAACCTGATAATTTCGCATATAGTGAATTAGTATGGTCTTTAATATATCCAAATTGTTTAACTGTAATATTGGGTTATTATTTAGTGTTTAATTATGCGTTCAGCGTAAAATGTTTGCTGAATTATTATTTAGTCGGGGCAGAAATTGCTTTATTTCTTATTGCTTTCTGCGCAAGTTTATTACATTCCAAAATCCATTCAAAAGAGCATTTATACCTGTTTTTATACCCGTTCTATGCTTTTTGTAAAGTGGTTTATAATTTCCCGCCGTTAAGATTTATCAGAAAATGTCTATTCAGGAGTGAAGATATTAAACATATAGAAAAATTAGCGCTTCAGGCTTTTGTATATGACGGAAAAAGATATTATCCTTGTAAATTAGAAATTGTTTCGGAAGAGAAGTTCACAAAGATTATCTTTATCAACAAAAACAAAAAATATAAAACAAAAAATCATTTACGGGCAATAGATGCTATAGGCGAAATTGCGCAAAAACTGGAAAGTTATGGTTACAGTTTAAGACTATGTCAGTGCTGTAAGTATTTTGAACCAAATATTGACGGTACTGTAAATCAAATCAACGGGTTCTGTAAATTCCCATTCTCTAACAGAAAACCGGGAGATATTCTTCCGACAGTTATCTGGAATTCATGTGATGCGTTTGAAAAAGTTAATGTGGTTAACCTGATAGATGCAATCGCAAAGAATGAGGAAAAAAATAGATAATGCCCTCAAATTCCTCCGTAAAAAGTGCATATATCCATATTCCTTTTTGCAAAAGTAAGTGTAAGTATTGCTCGTTCGTATCAGGCAATAATTTAGAGAAAAAAACAGGGTATTTATATTCTTTGCTGAAGGAAATTGATTATTATTACAATAATGACCCTCTTGAAACGCTTTATGTAGGCGGTGGAACGCCATCTGTTATGAGCGGGCGGGAAATCTCAAAAATTATTAACAAATTTTGTTTGGAGGACGGTGCGGAAGTTACTGTCGAAATCAACCCCAATGATGTCAACCACGAATATATGCAGGGATTAAGGTCTGCAGGTGTTAACCGTATAAGCATGGGCGCTCAAACCTTTGACGATAATATCTTAAAACTTATTGGCAGACGCCATAGTGCTGACGAGATTTATAAAGCGGTAGATATTACCAAAAATTCAGGGTTTGAAAATATCAGTCTGGATTTGATTTACGGACTCCCAAATCAGACAGTTGACGGTTTCAGGCATGATTTGGAAGAAATTGTTTCACTTGATATAAAACACTTGTCTTTATATGGATTAAAAATTGAAGAAGGCTGTTATTTTTATAATCACATGCCGGACAATATCCCGACTGATGATATACAGGCGGATATGTATATTATGGCAGGTGAAATTACTAATGCAAATGGGTTTGAACATTATGAAATAAGTAATTATTCTAAAAAAGGGTATAATTCAAAACATAATACTAATTATTGGAAATGTGGGTCATATTATGGGTTTGGGCTGTCTGCTCATGGTTATGTTGATGGGGTAAGATATTCTAATACTGCTGATATAGACAAATATATGGACTCACCTGTTGAACGTGAGTTTGGAAAATTCCTGACAAAACAGGAAATGTTGGAAGAGAGAATTTTTCTTGGGTTCAGGCTGTTTGAGGGTATAAATGTTCAGGAAATAAACAGTGATTTCGGGATAGATTTTAAGAACAGATACAAAAATATTTTGGATAAATATTTATTAAGCGGGCATGTTGAAGAAACTGAAAACGGATACAGATTGTCTGATGAAAAGGATATTAATGGTTTTTTGTTGAGTAATGTTATTTTATCAGAATTTATTGATGGATAAGGGGTAACTTAATAAGTGGAAAGTGGAAAGTTTTTGCTAATTGGGAGTTTGGAATGAGTGAGTTGTCTTTATTTGGTTTTGCCCATTAACATTAGACAGATGTTAAAACTGTTGGTTTTTTAGTTTGATATTATTGCTAAAAGATAATATTTGATTTATAATAAATATATGTCGTAGTGGCGGAATCGGTATACGCGCACGTTTGAGGGGCGTGTGGAGAGATCCTTGGGGGTTCAAGTCCCCCCTACGACACCATAAAACAGACTAGGAATTTATCCTAGTCTGTTTTATTTTAAAAAATCTCATAACAACTTCTTATATAAACAGGTTTGAGTTAGCATTATTGCTTTCTGAAATATACTTTGCAACTCCGCCTATTTCAACTCCGTCTATCAGTTCTTCTTCTTTTATACCCATAACATCCATTGACATATTGCAGGCAATAAACTTTACACCGCTGTCTTGAGCTTGTTGTATGAGTTCAGACAGGGTTGAAATATTCTTATTCTTCATAACCCATTTCATCATAGCAGAACCCATTCCGCCCATATTCATTTTAGAAAGAGTTAATTTTTCTGCGCCTTTTGGCATCATAAACCCAAACATTTTATCAATGAATCCTTTTTTAACAGACACGTTTGATTTTCGTAAGATGTTTAACCCCCAAAAAGTAAAGAACATTGTAACATCTTTACCGCTTGCTTTTGCTCCGTTTGCTATGATGAAAGACGCAAGAGCTTTATCTAAATCATTTGAGAATACAACAATAGTTTGTCCGTTACCATTATTTATAACTTTATTTTCCATATTTACCTCACTACCTTTTGAGATTGTAGCAATAATTTTTGTCTTATCCTGTTTTAAATCAAGCAAAGTATTTCCTGTGCTTTCACACCAAGCACCGATGTCGGACTTAAATCCTCTGTCTGTTGAAGTTACTTCAAAGATATCACCATTATTTGCGTTATTTAGAGCATTAGATACCTTCATAATCGGCCCCGGACATTGTAGTCCGCAAGCATCAATTTTAATAACCTCAGAATTTTGGCTATATCCACCTCCGACTGCAACCGGAGTTTTTGAAGCGACTTTGCCTTCTTTATTTTTAACTATTTCTTTATACAAGGTTATTCCACCCATAAGAGAATATACGTTATTAAACCCTTTTTGAATCAAAATTCTTGATGCATTATAACTTGTATAACCCGTATTACAGAAAAGAATCACTTTTTTATCGGCAGGAATCTCATTTAATCTTGAGCGAATTTCACTAATAGGAATATTAATTGCACCTTCTATTGTTTTTGTTTTATATGCAATATTTGCTCTTACATCAATTAAATACGAGCCTTCCAAATCTTCAAAATATGCAGGTTTAACAAGCCCTTTAAGTATATTATCGGCACTCATGCCAAGCACATTTACCCCTGAATCTTTTGCTGAGTTATAAGGCGGAGCATAACACAGTTCACTGTCTATAAGCGCCTGAACAGTTCCACTGTTTCTCATAACAGAGCTTATTACATCAATCCTTTTTTCAACACCTTCCTGCCCGACTGCCTGCGCACCCAGTATTTTCCCGTCAGGTGAGAATAAAAGTTTATAAAGTGTTTGGGTTGAATCAGGATAATAACCTGCATGAGAATGACCGTAAACAAAAGTTTTCCAATACGGAATTTCTTTTTGTTTTAACTGTTTTTCGTTGTTACCGACACTTGCAACAGTCAGACCAAATACTTTCAGGACAGATGTGCCTTGTGAGTTTTTATAGGTTGACAGTTTCTCGTTCACTCCACAGATATTGTCAGCAATAATTCTCCCTTGTCTGTTTGCAGGTCCTGCAAGCGGAATAAGGGCATTATCACCTGTTACAAAATCTTTTACTTCAACACTATCGCCTGCCGCGTAAATATCAGCATTTGAGGTTTGCATATATTCATCGACTAAAATTCCTCTGTTCACTTCTAAACCTGCAACTTTTGCAAGTGCAGTTTCAGGACGGACACCGATTGCCATAATAACAATATCAAATTCAATAACTTTACCTGAATTAAGTATTATGTTGTTATCGTCAAAACTTTTTACTCCGTCAGACAGAATAAGATTAACTCCGTTATCTCTCATTTCGTTTTGGGCAACAGATGCGATTTCTTCATCAACAGGGGCAAGTATTTGGTTTCCCAATTCAACAAGAGTTGTATCCAACCCCATTTCAGTAAGGTTTTCCGCCATTTCAATTCCGATAAAACCACCACCTACAACAACTGCTTTTTTAGAATTGTTTTGTTGGATATAGTTTTTGATTTTATCTGCATCATTAAGGTTTCTGACTATGAAAGTTTTATCTTTATCCATACCTTCAAAAGGCGGAACAATCGGACTTGCACCCTGAGCGAGAACAAGTTTGTCATAGTTCATTTCCTCGCCGTTACTTAAAAACACCTTTTTTTCATCAGGCATAATTTTAATAACTTCAGTATTCAAAAGGACATCAATATTAAACCAAGATTTGAATTTTTCAGGAGTTGAAACAAGTATTTTTTCTCTTTCGTTAATAACACCTGAAACATAATATGGCAAACCGCAGTTTGCAATAGAAACTTCATTCGTTTTTTCAATGATTATAATTTCAGCATCTTCATTTAATCTTCTTAATCTTGCGGCACAGCTCGCACCTGCTGCACCACCGCCTACAATAATAACTTTCATATAACCTCACAAATAATAAATTGTATTTTTATGATAAATCTACTGTAGATTTATATCTATTTATTTCATTTACCCCTATCTTCCGTGGCAATGATGTCCTTCGCCATGATGATGACAATGATGATGATCGTGACCTTCTCCACCACAAGCATTTTCACCTGTTTCAAGAGTATTAGCCATATATTTTTCTAATAATTCTTTAATTTCTAATTCAGGGCAACCTGCTACAACTTCAACACCGTTCATTGCAAACATCATCATAGGTCTGCCGCCCATACCGCCTGCTAAAACCTTACTTACACCCTGTTCTGAAATCCAACTTGCACTTTGGCAGGAAATTCCTTCTTCAGGAACTCTTTCTTCTATGCTTAAAATTTCTTTTGTTTCAGGGTTGATTTCTGCAAATGTGAATGAATCACAATGCCCAAAGTGTCCACACAGTTTACCTTCACTTGTCGGAATACAAATTTTCATAACTTTATCTCCTTTTAATTTTTCAATATTACTTTGTAATAAAATAGCACTTTCTAACGCTTCCGTATCAGTTATATTATGTCTTTTGGCATAATCTTTCAGAATATTTAAAATATTTTCATTAATTCTTCTGTTAAACGGCACTTTTTTAAGACAAGTTTTCTTTCTACCTGCTTGTTCTCGTTTACCGCCCCATCCAAATTTTT